>Ga0335082_10005710_pt1 | contig 13634 bp, 13 predicted proteins | sample Lox_Sample_41_FD_206718 | JGI IMG/M metagenome (GOLD analysis project Ga0335082, IMG submission 206718) | Soil microbial communities from Loxahatchee National Wildlife Refuge, Florida, United States - Lox_Sample_4.1 | ecosystem: Environmental > Terrestrial > Soil > Wetlands | place: USA... | reverse complement strand
GCCGCGATCCGCCGCCACGGCAGCGGACCGCTCCTCGTGTGCGGTCACTCGTACGGCGGCGTCGTGATCACGCAGGCGAGCGCCGAGGCCGCCGGCGCCGCGCAGCTCGTCTATCTCGCCGCCTTCGTTCCCGACCGGGGCGAGAGCCTGGGCTCGCTGATCGTGCAGGGCCCGCAGACGGCGCTCGCTTCGGCCGTGGTGTTCGGCAGCGGAGAGACGAGCACCATCGATCCGGCACAGGCGGCGGACGTCTTCTACCACGACTGCAGCGAAGCGCTCGCGCGCGATGCGATCCACCGCCTGCGCGCGTACAGCGCCGCCTGCTTCCAGACACCGGTCGACCGCGTGGGTTGGCGCGAGATCCCGTCGAGCTACATCGTCTGCCGCGACGATCGCGCCATCCATCCCGATGCCCAGCGGCGCATGGCCGAGCGGACCGGCCGCGTCGTCGAGATCCCGGGCAGCCACTCGCCCTTCCTCGCGCAGCCCGAGCGGCTGGCCGAGGAGATCGCGGAGCTCGCGTCGGGAGCGGGCGTGGAGCCGATCGCCTCGAGGCGACGGCCGTAGAACGTCAGCCGCAGACGCTCCCGGCCGCGATGCGGAGGAAGCGCTCGATGCGCTTGTTGGCGCGCGCCGCGACCGGGATCGGGAAGGCGTTGAAGCCGTGCACGCCGCCCGGGTAGACCGCGAGCTCCGCCGGGCTGCCGGCCGCCCGCCAGCGCGCGTGCATGAAGAGCGAGTCGTCGAGCAGCGGATCGAGGGTGCCGACCGTGAAGAGCGCGTGCGGCAGGCCGGCGAGATCGGCGTAGAGAGGCGATACGTCCGGGTGCCGGCGCAGCTCGGGCGGGACGAAGTTCGACGTGCACCACTCGATGATCGGCGTCGAGAGGATGATGTTGCGCTCGCCCCAGCGCCGTGCGCTCGGGGTGAGCGAGAGGTCATAGGCGCCGAACGACAGGTTGGCGCCCGTGAAGCCGGTGAAGCCGTGGCGGTCGCGCAGCCGGAGCAGCGTCACGACCGCGAGGTGCGCGCCCGCCGACTCGCCGCCGATCAGGAGCCGCTCGGTGCCGAACTCGCGCTTGGCGTGCTCGGCGAGCCAGAGGGCGGCCGCCTCGCAGTCGTCGGGCCCGGCGGGATACGGATGCTCGGGCGCGAGCCGGTAGTCGACGCTCACCACGGCGAGACCGCACTCCTGCGCGAGGCGGAGGTTGAAGACATCGAGATGATGGGCGGCACCGAGCGTCCAGCCGCCGCCGTGCAGGTGCAGGTAGACCGCGCGCGGCGCATCCGGCGCGATCACGCGCACGGGCACCTCGCCGACGGGACCGGGGAGCGCGCGGACGCGGGCCTCCTCCACCTTCTCGATCGGTCCCCAGATGCCCTCGCCGCGCTCGCGCTCCGCGCGGATCTCCGCCGCCGCGCGCAGGTGGAGCGACTTGGTCCGGGCGAGCACCGCCTCGATCGCGGCGTTGAGCTGCGCGGTCTCCGGCTCGATCGCTGCAGCGTCGAACGGATCGAGGGGCGCGCCCGGCTCGCTCATCGGCGGCGATCGTACCAGATGTGCGGCCCGCTGCGCCGGAAGCCGGATCGGCGCGGCGCCGTTACCCTACGCGCCCGATGGCGATCCGGCCCGCGGCGCTGATTCTGCTCTCGTGCGCTGCGAGCCTCTCCGCGGGGGCAGAGTCCGCCGCGCCGTTCGCAGTGCAGGCGATCCCGAACGCGGGCCGTGCGGTCGCCGCCGAGATCGCCGACTTCGACGGTGATGGGCGCGCCGATCTCCTGGTGATCGCCGTGGCCGGTGTGCCCCCGGACGAGACGCGCACCATCCGCGTGCGCTATCAGGCTGCCGACGGCTCGCTTCCGGACGCGCCCGACTTCGAGGCGCCGCTGCCGCGCGGCGCCGCCGTCTACGATGTCGCCGACGTCGACGCGCAGCGGGGCAGCGAGCTCGTGCTGCTCGAGCGCGAGGGGCTCAGCGTGCTCTCGCTCGCGGGGCGCACGCCGACCTGGCGCACGCTCGCATCGCCGGTGACCCCGACCGCCGCCATCCTGCCCGACGAGCGTGGCATCGAGCGATTGCGGCTCGTGCGGCCCGAGCTCGGCGGCGTGCGCTTCCTGGTCCCCGCGCTCGGCGAGGCCGTGGTGCTCGGGCCCGACGGCGAGGTGCTCGGACGGCTGCGCGTCGGAGGCCGCGCCAACTACTTCGCAGCGCCCCGCCCCGGGCCGCTCGCCAGCGAGAGCGAGATCGACATCTACTTCGACGTGCCCCATCTCGACGTCGCCGACGTCGATGGCGACGGGCGCGCCGACGTCGTCGCCTCCACGCGCCACGAGCTGCGCGTGTTCCGGCAGCGCGCCGACGGCCGCTTTCCGGACGACCCCGACCGCCAGCTCCCGCTGCGCCTGATCTCCGCCGACGACCACGTGCGCAACTCCGGCCTGGTGCGCGTCGCCGTGGCCGACATCGACGGCGACCACCGCGCCGACCTCCTCGTCACGCGCTCGAGCGGCGGCCTCCTGCGCGCCACCACGCAGACCCGCATCCACCGCAATCGCGACGGCGGCTGGGACCTGGCGCATCCCGACCAGATCTTCGAGAACCGCGGCGGCGTGGTGATCGACGAGCTGATCGACCTCGACGGCGACGGCCGCGCCGAGCTCGTGCGCGTGGTGACGCCGCTCGGCCTCGTCGATCTGGCCCAGTTCTTCCTGCAGCGGGCGATCGGCGCCGACGCGTCGATCTACCGCGCCGACGGGGAGGGGCGGTTCGCCGCGAAGCCGCTCTACGAGCGCGAGTTCAGCCTCGGCATGAACTTCGAGACGCTCCGCTTCCGCGGCTTCGTGCCGACGCTCGAGGCCGACGCGAACGGCGACGGCCAGCGCGACCTCCTGGCGTCGGGCGACGGCTCCGCGCTGGAGGTGTATCTGGGCGGTCCCGACTACCGCTTCGCGCAACGCCAGGCGCGCCAGGAGCTCGACACCGGCGGGCGCATCAGCCTCGGCGACCTCGACGGCGACGGCCTGCCCGACTTCGCGATCTACGACCCGCGTCGCGCCGACGTCCCGGTCCGGGTCGGCCGCAATCTCGGCCTGCTGCCGGGCACGCCGGCTGGAATGCGTTCGCGTTAGCGTCCCTTCCAGCTCGGCTTGCGCTTCTGGGCGAAGGCGAGCGGACCCTCGCGGAAGTCCTCGCTGCGGACGAGCTCGCCGATGGCGTCGTAGCGCGCGCTCATCGCCTCCTCGAGCGACGCGTGCTCGAGCCCCTCCAGCGCCACCTGCCGCGTGGCGCGCACCGAGACCGGCGAGCACTCGAGGATCGCCGCGACCCAGCGCCGCGCCGCGGCGAGCAGCTCGCCCGGCGGCACGACCTCGTTCACGATGCCGAGGCGCAGCGCCTCGGCGGCGTCGACGCGCCGGCCGGTCAGCAGCATCCCCATGGCGGCCTTGTAGCCGATCTGACGCGGCAGCCGGTGGAGCCCCCCCGCGAGCGCCGCGAGGCCGACGCGCGGCTCCGGCAGCGCGAACACCGCGCGCTCGGAGGCAATCGCGACGTCGCACGCCAGCACGATCTCGAAGCCTCCCCCCATCGCCAGCCCGTTCACCGCCGCGATCACGGGCTTTCGGCCGTCGAAGCGCGAGGTGAGGCCCCCGAAGCCCGACGTGGGCCACTCGAGCTTGTGGCCGGCCGCCTGGTACTTGAGGTCGTTGCCCGCGCAGAAGGCCTTGTCGCCCTCGCCAGTGACGATCGCGACCCAGAGCTCCGGGTCGGCCTCGAAGTCGTCGAACACCCGCGAGAGCTCGAAGCTCGCGGGCGGGTGGATGGCGTTCATCACCTCGGGCCGGGCGATGGTGACGAGCAGCGCGTGGCCGTCGCGCTCGGCACGACAGAACTCGAGGGCAGGCATCGGGGGTCCTCCGAGGCGGGACACTACCCGCGCCGGACTGCGTCGATCAACCGCTCGCCCGCCGTGCGCTCACTCCCGCGCGAGCAGGAGGCAGCCTGCGAGCGGCCCGCCGCCGGCCGCAGCGACCGCCACGCGCGGCGTGCCCGGGACCTGGCGCGCTCCTCCTTCGCCCCAGAGCTGGACGGCCGCCTCGTGCAGGAAGCCGTAGCCGTGCAGCCGTCCGCCCGAGAGCTGACCGCCCTGCGTGTTGAGCGGCAGCTCGCCGTCGAGCGCGATGCGACGGCCGCCCTCGACGAACGGCCCGCCCTCGCCCTTCTTGCAGAAGCCGAGCGCCTCGAGCCAGGCGAGCGCGAGGAACGAGAAGCCGTCGTAGAGCTCCGCCACGTCGACGTCGGCCGGGCGCAGGTCGGTACGCGACCAGAGCATCGCGCCCGCGTCGCGCATCGCCATCGTGGTGAGGTCGTCGAACTGGTCCCAGGATGGGCGCCCGCGCAGCGCGGAGCCCACCGCCTCGACGCGCAGCGGAGGCCGGCGCCCGCCGCGCGCCCGCTCGGCGCGCGACACGATCACCGCGGTCGCGCCGTCTGCCGGCACGTCGCAGTCGTAGAGACAGAACGGCGTCGAGATCAGGCGCGCGGAGAGGTAGTCGTCGAGCGAGAGCGGGTCGCGGTAGACGGCGTTCGGATTGCCGGCCGCGTTGCGCCGCGCGTTCACGGCGATCCAGCCGAGCTGCTCGCGGGTCGTGCCATACTCGTAGAAGTGTCGCTGGGCGAACATCGCGATCCAGTTGGCGGCGGAGGCCGCGCCGAACGGCAGCGTCCACTGGAGCGAGCCGCCGGCGCGGAAGCTCTTGCCCCCGCCGCCGCCTCCGCCGTCCAGCCCGATGCCGGCGCGCCCGCCCTTGCCCTGCGCCGTCGCCTCCCAGACCGTCCGGTAGCAGAGCACGTGGTTGGCGAGGCCGCAGGCGACGGCCGTCACGGCCTCGATCACCGAGCCGAGCTGGCCGGGCAGCTCGGGTCCGCCCGCATACCAGGAGAGCTCGAGGCGCAGCGCGTCCTGCAGCTCGGGAATGCTCGGTCCCGCGAAGCCACGCGGGCCGAACCAGCCGCCGGGGTAGCTCGCCAGGCCGTCGATGTCGCCCCGCTCGAGGCCCGCGTCGGCGATCGCGGCGAGGCACGCGTCGAGCGTCAGGTCCATCGGGTCGCGGCCGAGACGCCGGCCGACGGCCGACTGCCCGATCCCCGTGATCGCCGCGCGCCGCTCCGGGCTCTCCATCAGCCGCCCGCCGTCGGCGCGAACAGCGGAATCCACACATCATCGTGTTGCTCGAAGACGACGCGGAGCGGCATCCCGATCCGCAGCTCCGGGACTGCGCAGTCCACCACGTTGGTGGTGAGGCGCAGCCCCGGCTGCTCCTCGAGCTCGACGATCGCGATCACGTACGGCGGCGGGAAGCCGGGGATCCAGGGCTGATGGTTCACCGTGTAGGTCGCGAGCCGCGCGCGCCCGCTCGCGGCTTCGGGCCGGACGTCGCGCGACAGACAGCGCGGACAGATCGGCGCCGGCGGATGGATCCAATGGCGGCACGCGGCGCAGCGCAGCAGGCGGAGCTCGCCCTGCGCGCCACCGGTCCAGAAGTGCTCGTTGCCGGCCCCGACCTGGGGCAGGACGCGGAACGGCTTCGTCATCCGGGGCGGCAGCTCGGGCGCGGGCTTGCCATCGAATCGACGATGCCTCAGAGTCGCGCCGGCCGCGAGCAGGGCCGCGAGATTGCTGGCGGGGAGGTCGGCCGACCGGAATGGACGCCCGGCTCAGCGAGGAGCAGGAGCTGCTGCGCGCCAGCGCACGCGACTTCCTCGCGCGCGAGTGCCCGATGTCGTTCGTGCGCGAGCAGATCGAGGAGCCGCGCCGCCTGCCCGACGCGCTGTGGAAGCGGATGGCGGAGCTCGGCTGGCTCGGGCTCTGCGTTCCCGAGGCCCACGGCGGCGCCGGCCTCGGCCTGCTCGAGCTGGCGGTGCTCCTCGAGGAGACCGGACGCGCGTTGCTGCCGGGGCCGCTGCTCTCGACCGTCGCGCTCGCGGGTGCCGCGATCGAGCTCAGCGCCGACGAGGATCAGAGGCGCCGTCACTTCGGCGCGATCGCGCGCGGCGACGAGCGCGCCGCGCTCGCGTGGATCGAGGAGCCCGAGCGCTGGGACGCCGGCGGCGTGCACCTCGCGGCGCGGCGCGCCGGCGGGGGCTTGCGCCTCTCGGGCTCCAAGCGCTTCGTGCTGGACGCACAGGACGCCGACTGGCTGGTGGTCGCTGCCCGTCTCGAGTCGGGCGAGCCCGCCTTGCTGCTCGTCGACGCGCGGGCGCGCGGGCTCGCGGTTGCGCCGACCGCACTGCTCGACGCGACGCGCAGGGCGGCAACGGTCCGCCTCGACGACGTCGCGGTGCCGGCCGACGCGCTCGTGGCGCGAGGCGAGGACGCCTGCCGGCGCGTCGCGGACCGCGCCAAGGTGGCGCTCTGCGCGGAGATGCTCGGCGGCGCGCAGCGCGTGCTCGAGATGAGCGTCGCGTTCGCGTCGACCCGCGAGCAGTTCGGACGTCCGATCGGGAGCTTCCAGGCGATCCAGCACCGGCTGGCCGACATGCTGCTCGCCATCGAGGGCGCGCGCTCCGCCACCTGGTACGCCGCCTGGGCGGTGGACGCGGAGGAGCCCGGCGCGCACGCCGCTGCCTGCACGGCCAAGGCGCTCGCGTCGGACGCCTACGTGAAGGTCACGGGCGACGGCATCCAGATCCACGGCGGGCTCGGCTTCACCTGGGAGCAGGACCTGCACCTCTACTATCGACGCGCGAAGGTGTCGGAGCGCCTGTTCGGAGACGCCGGCTGGAACCGGGAGCTCCTGGCCCGCGCGCGGATCGACGCGCGCTAGCCGAGAGCCAGCGCGGCGCCCCGAGCGATCTTCGGCTCGCCAGCCCATCCCGGCGCATGACCGCGCTCTTGCGCGCCGAGGCGACCCGCCCCATCCTCCCGCGCGACGAGAGGGCCCGCCCCGCGAAACGCGGAGCGGGCTTCGTGCGTCCGGAGATCGACGACACCCCACCCCGCCTCGCGCGGGGCGGGGCGTCGTGCATTTCCGGGATCGAGTGAGCCATCGGGGAGGCGGATCATGCGCGCGGTGGGCATCGATTTCGGCACGACCAACAGCGCCGTCGCGGTCGCGGAAGGCGATGACGCGCCGCGCCTGGCGTCGTATGCGGCGGGCGACGGAGGGGAGCGCACGCTCGCCTTCCGCTCGATCCTGCACTTCGAGCCCGAAGACGAGAGCGAGCGGCGCACGCCCCGCGTTCGCGCCGGTCCCGCCGCGCTCGAGCGCTACCTCGCCACGGCGGGCGAGGGCCGCCTGGTGCAGTCGATCAAGTCGTTCCTGGCGAGCCCGCTCTTCGAGGCGACCGAGGTGTTCGGCGCAATCTATCAGCTCGAGGACCTGATCGGGGCCCTCCTCGCCGAGCTGCGCACCGCCGCCGAGGCGGAGCTCGGACCGCTCGGCCCGCGCGTCGTGGTGGGCCGCCCGGTGCGCTTCGCCGGCGAGGGCACGACCGACGAGCGCCTCGCGCTCTCGCGCCTGCGCTCGGCGCTGACCCGCGCCGGCTTCGAGGAGGTCGTCTTCGAGTACGAGCCGGTCGCCGCGGCGTACCACTACGGGCTCCGCCTGCGCGAGCCCGAGGTCGTGATGATCGGCGACTTCGGCGGCGGCACGAGCGACTTCTCGCTGCTGCGGCTGGCGCCTCTCGCGGTCGGGCGCGCGCGCCACGAGATCCTCGCGACCGCGGGCGTCGGCGTCGCCGGCGACGCCTTCGACGCGAAGCTGGTGCGGCACAAGGTGGCGCCGCTCCTCGGCCGCGGCACGAGCTACAAGAACCCGTTCGGCCAGGTGCTGCCGGTGCCGCGCTGGCTCTACGCGCACCTCGAGCGCTGGCATCACCTCTCGTTCCTCAAGTCGCCGCGCACGCTGTCGCTGCTCGGCGATCTCGAGCGGGAGGCGCTCGAGCCCGAGCGCATCCGTGCGTTCTCGCACCTGGTGCGCGAGGACCTCGGCTTTCACGTCTACCGCAGTGTCGAGCGCGCCAAGCACGCGCTCTCGTCGGCGCCGGCGAGCCGCGTCGCCTATCGCGACCGCGCGGTCGGGATCGACGCCGAGGTGACGCGCGGAGAGTTCGAGCGCTGGATCGCGCCGGAGCTGGCGAAGATCGAGGCCTGCGTCGACGAGGTGATGGCGCGCGCGGGGATCGAGGGCCGCGCCGTCGACCGCGTCTTCCTGACGGGCGGCTCCTCGTTCGTGCCCGCGGTGCGCGCGATCTTCGCCCGCCGCTTCGGCGCCGAGCGCCTGCGCGGCGGCGACGAGCTGGGCTCGGTGGCGAGCGGGCTCGCGTTGCGCGCGGCCGAGGCATGAGGCCTCAGACCGAGGCGCGGAAGAAGACGCGCTGCGCCGTCTCGTACAGGAACTTCTCGAGCACGCCGGGGCGCAGCTCCAGCGCGCGCGCCTCCTGCACGGCGCGCTCCATCGAGAGCGCCGGGTGGTCGGAGGCGAAGATCACCTTGTCGCGGCCGCGCGTGTTCATGAAGTGCAGCAGCTCGGGCGGGAAGTAGCGGGGCGAGTAGGCCGACGTCTTGAGATACAGGTTCCGGTACTTGAGCATCAGCCGGATCGCGACGTTCCACCACGGGTCGGCGCCGTGCGCCATCACCAGCACGAGCTCGGGGAAGTCGAGGCAGACGCGGTCGAGGTGCAGCGGGTCCTGGCACGCCGCCGGCGCGGGCGGCCCTGGGATGCCCGTGTTGATGGTGAGCGGCAGGCCGAGCTCGATGCACTTGGCGTAGATCGGATAGTAGGCGCGATCGCTCGGCGCGAGGTCGATCGAGAAAGGCGTGATGCGCGCCAGGACGACGGGCTGGTCCGCTGCGATCGCGGCGAGGGCTCGCGTCGCGCGCATGAGGCGGCGCGGATCGAGCTGCACGCCGAGGAAGAAGCGGTCGGGACGGGCCTTGGGGAACGAGAGCACGTGCTCCGAGGGGCGCTCGGCGTCGGTCGTCAGGATCGCCTTCTCGATCTCGAGCCGATCCATCATCTCGACCGTCTCGTCGATCGAGTAGTTGCGGAAGAAGTCCTCACCGCGCTTGAAGTAGTCGCGCGCCACGGCGCGGAGCCAGCTCGGCTGGCCGAGCTCGGCCATGTTGACGTTGACCCAGGTGTCGATGGCGCGCGTCATGGGCGGCTCAGCGGCTCGATTCGGAGAAGAACTGCCGCATCCAGCGACGGTAGACGCCCACCGGGCCGTCGCCGTCGCAGAGCAGCGGCCGCTCGTGGTGCCGCTTGTTCTCCCAGATCGCGATGTCCTGCGCCATCTGCTTCTCGAGGTCCCGGATCAGCGCCGCGCCGACGCCGACGTGCGCGTCTCCCGCGCTGCGCTTCACGCTGTAGGCGAAGGAGACGTCCGTGGTCTCCTCGTCGATCGGCGTCGCCGTGTTGATCATCAGCGTGTCCGCGATGCCCGAGACGCGAACGGTCTGGAAGCCCGGACCGTAGTCGTCGGTGTCGATGCCGCCCATCACCTCTCCGCGCGGCGTTCCCATCTTCATGCGCGATCGGCAGCGCAGCACCAGGCCGTCCTGCTCGACCTCGGTCTGCGGAATGGTGTGGGTGCCATGCACGTAGCGGAAGTGCACCTGGTCGACCGCGTTCTCGTTCATGTCGAGCCAGCGGCTCTTCACGGTCCAGCGCCGGATCTCGCAAGGGCTCCAGTCGGGCGAGCCGTACTCGGCGAGCTCGGGGATCGCGTAGGCCGGCGGCCGCCCGTCCGCATCGTGGTACAGGAACACGATGCCGTTGCGCTCGACCACGGGCCAGCTCCGGAGGCGCGCCTTGGGCGGGATCCTCTTCGCGTAGGGGATCTCGACGCAGTGCCCCTCGCCGTCCCAGAGCCAGCCGTGGAAGGGGCAGCGCAGCGCGTCGCCCTCGACCTTGCCGCCCACGCCCAGGTGTGCGCCGAGGTGCGGACAGTAGGCGTCGAGGACCCGCGCGCGGCCGCTCCCGTCGCGGAACACCACCAGCTCGCGGCCCAGCCGGTGGAGGCGGCGCACGTCGCCGGGAGCGAGCTCGTCGGCGTAGCACGCGCGGAACCACCCGTTGGGAAAGGCCGGGAACGGAAAGCGATCGCTCACGCGGACCTCGGATCTGATGGCGCGTCAGAATCTAGCCCGGTTGCGCCGATGCGCCCAGGGTGGCCCAGGGTATCGGCCAGCGCCTGCGCAAGCCGCCGAAGGCGGCGCGCAGCGAGGCGAAGTCTTCGGAGCCGAGCGAAGTCGACAGCTATGCGGTGCGCTGCGCGTGGAAGCCCGGCGCCCAGTCGAAGTGCTGCACCTCGATCTTCACGGGCAGCAGGTACCGCACGTAGAACGCGTAGAGCTTGAGGACGGTGAAGTCGTCGCACTGGAGCGGCTCGATCACGACGCGCGGGTCCTGCTCGCGGAACTTCACCGCGCGCTCGTACATCTCCTCGATCTGGGCGTGCGTCGGGACCGAGAGGCCGAAGTGCTCCTCGGCGCCGGCCTGCATCGGCTCCGGGCTCGCGTGCAGGTAGACGAACTGCTCGTTGCTCCAGGCGCGCAGCACCAGGAGCTCGCGGTCGCGGGTCAGGGTGGGCATCTCGGTCCAGCCGAAGACCTGCTCGTGGAATCGCAGCAGGTCGGCGCGGCCCGCCGCGTCGAGCATCTCTGCCGGCACCGTGAGCGCCACGTGGTTGAAGCGCGGGATCTCGGGAGCGCGCTCGCTCATCGCCAGTCCTCCGCTCACGCCCTGTGCAGCAGGAACGCGGCATTGTCGCGGAACAGCCCTGGGGCCTCGTCGGGCCGCACGCTGAAGCGACCCGTCGCCGCGTAGTCCTGGAGCGGCTGGCCGGTGCCCTCCGAGTGCGGGTAGTCGCTGCACGCCATCAGCAGGTCGGAGCCGCCGAGCATGCGCTGCAGGTTGCGCGGCATCTCGTACGCGAACGAGGAGACGCGCACCTGGCGCCGGAAGTAGTCACTCGGCCGCAGCGGGAGCGGCGAGCTGCGGCCGTTCAGCCGCTCGATGAACTGCATTCCTCCGTCCAGCATCATCAGGTAGAGCGGAACCCAGACGGCGGAGAGCTCGACGATGCCGAGCCGCAGGTCCGGGTGGCGCTCGAAGACGCCGTTCAGGATCAGGTCGGTGCACGCCAGCGCGGCGGGCACGTAGAGGAAGACGGTGTCGACCGCGAAGTTGCCGAGCTCGCCGCGGTCGCTGTACCACGCCTCGTCGAAGACCTTCGGCTGGTCCGCGACGTGGAACACCGGCGACACGCCCTGGTGCTCGAAGGCAGACCACGCGCGTTCGAGGTCGGGATGCGAGAGCCGGCGCCCGTCGACCAGCGCCGGCGCAATCATCGCGAGCCGCACGCCGGCCGCGGCGAGGCGGGCGAGCTCGCGCTCGAGCCAGTCGAGGTCGCGCAGCGAGAGGTGCGCCACTGGATGCAGCCGCCCCTTCCCGTCGGCGACGACGGCCTCGCACCAGCGGTTCCACGCCGCCATGTTGCCGAGCAGCGCGCGCAGGTCGCGCGAGAGCGTGCGCTCCCAGATCAGGCCGTAGTTCGGGAACGCCACGGCCTCGTCGATGCCCATGCCGGCCAGGCGCTCGGCGCGCGCCGCCGGCTCCCAGTAGTCGCGCGGGAGCGCCTCGTCGTAGCGCGCCAGCGGCGCGAGGCCCTCGCGCTCGCGGCGGCGGCGCTCGCCGATCGCGTCGGTCTCGCCGGGCACCTGCACGTCGGCGACCGCAAGAACCTCGTCGCGCCAGACGACCCGCACGTGGCCGAGGGGATCGTCGACGAAGCGGATCGCGTCGCCGCGCAGCGCGGGCTCGATGTGCTCGGCCCAGAGCCCGCGGTACTCGTACAGGTGCTGGTCGGAGTCTATGACGCCCGGCATCGGGAGCCTCCGCCGACGGCGCCAGTCTGCACCAGCGCGGGCGCGGGAGCCAGGGCCGGCCGCATCAGCGCGGGAGGCCGAGCACGCGCCGCGCCAGGATGTTGCGCTGCACCTCCGAGGTGCCGGCGTAGATGGTGGCGGCGCGCGACCAGAGGAGCTCGTGACACCACGAGCCCCCGTCGACGGCCGCGGCGTCGCCTTCGGGGACCAGGCCGGCCAGGCCGAGGATCTCGATGGCCGTGTCGCCGATGCGCTGCTCGAGCTCGCTCCACGCGAGCTTGATGGTCGAGCCCTCGGGGCCCGGCGCACCGGTTCGCTCGTGCACGCTGGCGGCGCGATACACGGTCATGCGGAGCGCCGCGGTCTCGGCCAGGTGCTGTGCGAGCTTCTGCCGGATGCGCGGATCCGCAGCGGCGGAGCCGCCGCCGGCCGCGCAGGGCGTGCGCCGCGCCAGCTCGATCAGCCGCTCGAGCCGAGCCGCGGTGCGGGCGTGCGCGGCGCTCGAGCCGCGCTCGTGCGCGAGCGTGGTCAGCACCACGTCCCAGCCCTGGTCGACCTCGCCGACGACGTTCGAGAGGGGCACGCGCACGCGATCGAAGAAGACCTCGTTGAACCATGCCTCGCCCGTCATCTCGCGCAGCGGCCGGATCGTGATCCCTTGGGTCCGCATGTCGACCAGGAGGAAGGTGAGCCCGTGATGCTTCGGCCCGCTCGGGTCGGTGCGGACGATCGCGATGCACCAGTCGGAGTGGCGGGCGAAGCTCGTCCAGATCTTCTGGCCGGTCACGACGATCGAATCCCCTTCGATCTCGCCGCGCGTGCGCAGGGAGGCGATGTCGGAGCCGGCGTTGGGCTCCGAAAAGCCCTGGCACCAGATCTCGTCGCCGCGCAGGATCGGCTCGAGGAAGCGGCGCCTCTGCCACTCGGCTCCGCGCGCGATCAGCGTCGGACCGACCAGCGAGGTTCCGACCGAGATCTGGATCAGGTCGGGCGCACCCGCACGGGCGTACTCCTCGCCGAAGATCACGCTCTCGATCGGCGTCGCGCCGCGGCCGCCGTACGCGCGCGGCCAGTCGAGCCCGGCCCAACCGCCCTCGAAGAGCGCGCGCTGCCACGCCTTGGCGTAGGCGACCCGATCGGCCCCCGCGGCCGGCAGCGGCGGTGCCGGATGCGCAGCGAGCCAGCTCCGGAGCTCGGCCCGGAAGCGCGCCTGCGCCGGGGAGTCGCGCAGATCCATCGCTACACCGCCACGCCCCGCGCGACGAGGTCGCGGACCCGCTCGGGCGAGAGGCCGAGGATCCCGCCGAGCACGTCTTCGTTGTGCTCGCCGAGGAGAGGCGCCGCGCGGTCGAAGCCGCCCGGGCTCGCGGCGAGCCGGAAGCCGGAGCGCTCGTGGACCAGCGACCTCAGCACCGGGTGCTCGAGCTTCACGAAATGGTGTCGGTGTGCGAGCTGCGGGTCGTGCAGGACGTCGCGAACGTTCTGCACGACGCCGGCGGGAATCCCCGCCTCCTGGAGCCCGCCCATCAGGTGCCAGGCGCCGAACTCCCGCGTCCAGTCCGCGAGCCGCGCGTCGATCTCCTCCTGCCGCTCGCGGCGGCCGGCGGCGCTCGCGAGGCGCGGGGTGAGCGCCCAGGGCGGGTCGCCCATCGCGGCGACGAGCCCGCGCCACTGCGCGTCGTCCCAGACCGAGATCGCGATCCAGGCGTCGTCGCCCAGGCACGGGTAGATGCCGTGCGG
>Ga0335082_10005709_pt1 | contig 13635 bp, 12 predicted proteins | sample Lox_Sample_41_FD_206718 | JGI IMG/M metagenome (GOLD analysis project Ga0335082, IMG submission 206718) | Soil microbial communities from Loxahatchee National Wildlife Refuge, Florida, United States - Lox_Sample_4.1 | ecosystem: Environmental > Terrestrial > Soil > Wetlands | place: USA... | reverse complement strand
CGGTCTGATTCCAGAACCGGCGGGACCGGAAATCGGCCCGCCCTACCCACGACTCGAGCGTCTGGTCCAGATGATACCAGAGCGCACCTCCCTCGATGTGAAAGCGAAAATGGAGCGACGGGACTCCGCGAATCGTGTCCAATCCCGCGACTTCGAGCGTGGCTTCGCCCACAGAGAAGATGCCCAACCGCGCGGCGTAGACGAGTCGCTCGCCCAGGGCAAACGGCACGGGGAGGGCCACCCCCGGAGCACGAGGAGAGGGCGGAAGCGCCATCGCGGGGGGGCCGCTCAACGCCCGACCCGCGCCGGCGCTCGCATTCTGTGCCATGCCCCCCACGATAGCGAGCATCACGAGCGCGGAGGCAACCCCGCGCGCGGCCTTGATGACCCCGCGCGCGCGCCACACGCTGACGAGCTGCCGCCAGGGTTTGTTGCGCGCCGGGCGCTGCACCAGATCATAGCGGGTAATCGACGGCACCGCTTCGACGCGGCGGGCCTGCGGGAGCACGCGCGCGAGCAGCTCGGCGTTCGCGGACCACCCGTCTGTGGTCAGGAGGGGGGCACCGTCGCGTCGTTGGGCCTGGCGCCACACGATGAGCCGGAGCGAGAGAAAACCCGAAATGGTGTCGCGCAATCCGGGAAGCCTGAGGAGGCGGGGGGCGAACCGCCGGGCCCAACGCAGCGTCCGCGGCGCGTCGCCGCGCTCCCCGACCTGCTCGGCGACGACGACATCCGCCCCGGATTCGAGCTGCCGCACCATGTGTTCCATGACGTCCGGTGACTGGCTGAAATCCGCGGGCAGAATGATGGCGCAGTCGCGGCGCGGCCGGTCGGTGCGCTGCAGGGCGATGCGCAACAGCTCCTCGATGCTCCGCGCATAGCCGTGCCGCTCGCGGTGCGTCACCACGCTCATCGGCAGGACCTTCGCGTAGGCGGCGAGCACGTCGGCGGTTCCGTCGCTCGATCCGTCGTCGCACACCAGGAGCTGGTATTCGCGGGAGAAATCGGTGAAGACCTGACGCACTTTCCAGAGCACGAGGCCCGCCGTGCGGGCCTCGTTGTGCACCGGAACACAGACGTAGATCATCGCGCTGCAAATCTAGGCAAGGGACTGATACAGAGCCAAGACACCGCGCGCCATCTCGGCGGCGGTGAATTGCGGCGGAAGCATCGATTGCGGAGCGCGGGAGAGCGCCGCGACGACCTGCTGCGCGAGGAGATTCGCATCCCCAACCGGCACGAGCCATTCCGCCGGAACGATCTCCGGAAGTCCGCCGCCGCGCGTCGCCACCACAGGCCGGCCAAGCGCCATCGCATGCAGCACGACGCTTCCCAATCCCTCTTCCCTGGACGACATCACGAGCACATTCGCCTCCCGGATCAATGCATCCGCGTTGGGCACGTACCCTAGCAGGTACACGCGATCCTCGAGTTCGAGCCTTCGAATCAGGGCCGCGAGGGAATGCCGCAGCTCGCCCGCTCCCGCGATCACCCAGCGCAGGTCCGGGCATGCGGTCCTGGCGATCGCCGCGGCGTGAATCAGGGTGCGCTGGTCCTTGTGGGGAACGAGCGCCGCGACGTTCACGGCGAGGGGCGCAGCCGCCGGGGCGCCGAGCCGTTCGCGAATCCCGAGCGGCCGGGCCGCGGCACTCCGCACTTCGGCGGGATCGATGCCCGACGGAACAACGACCACCCTATCCGGCGCAATGCCGTCCGACACGAGCACGTCGCGTACCGCCCCCGAAATGGCGACGATCCGGTCCGCCTGAAACCACACACTGCCGGCCCGCACGTGAAAATCGACCCGACGCGTGGCGCACAGACGGACGCCGCGCGCTCGCGTCAGTCGGCGAGCCCAGGCGGCAAGCTGCAATGCGTGGCTGTCGTGCGCGTGGAGCATCGTGGGCTCGAACGCGCGGATGCGCCGCACGAGACCGACGAGCGCGCGCGGATCGTAGGAGAGACTCCAGGGGACTTCGTGCACGGTCACGCCGTCGGCCCGCGCTCGTCGGCCCAGCTCGCCGCCGCGGCACGTGACGAGCTCCAGGTCGACCGCTCCCCCGCGCGTGAGCTCGCGCGCGAGCAGGCGCACCTGGTCCTGCCCGCCGCGCCACTCGCGGCCCGTGTCGATTTCGATGACCCGAAGCGGGCTCAGCTCAACCGTTGTCCGACGCGCCCGATCACGCGGCGCAGCTCGGCCAGCGTGAACGGCTTGTGCAGGTAAGGACGGTCCAGGCTCTCGAGAAAGTGGAGCGTGTCGCCCCGCACCGTATCCCCGGTCGCGAAGATCACGCGGCGCGCGGCCTGCGGATGCTGCCGGGCGAGTCGCTGGTACATCTCGCGGCCGCTGAGGTGTGGCATGCGCAGATCACAGATGATGACGTCGAACGGGTCGGCAATCGCGCGCTCGAGCGCGTACGCGCCGTCCGAAGCCACCTCGACCGTATGGCCCCAGCTTTCGAGCGTCGAACGCATGTAGTACAGGATGTGCGGCTCGTCGTCCACGACGAGGACGCGGAGCGCCTGCGCATCGGCCACCGGCTCCGCCGCCGGATCGCGCGGCGCGCTGCTCGTGCCGCCCGGCAGCTCGACGGTGAAGGTCGCCCCCGCGCCCGGCCGCGCATCGAGCGTAATGCGCCCGCCGTGCTCCTTGACAATGCCCTGGCAAATCGACAACCCGAGTCCCGTGCCCTCGCCCTCTTGCTTGGTGGTGAAAAACGGCTCGAATACATGCGCGATCAGCTCCTCGGGGATTCCCGGGCCGTTGTCCGCGATGCTCACCGCCACGCCGTCGAGCCACCGCTTGGCCGTGATCCAGACCCGGCCGCTGCGGTTCGCTCCCGCGATGGCCTGCGTCGCGTTGTTGATCAGGTTCACGAACACCTGCTTGATCTGATTGGCGTTGATTTCCAGTTCGGGTAGATCCAGTTCGAGCTCGAGCGTCGCCTCGACCTTGTGCGCCATGAGCTGATTGCGCAGCAGCGCGAGCGTGGACTCGAGAATGGGCTTGAGCGACTGGATCTTCCGCTCGCCCTCCTGGCTGCGCGCGAACGACAACAGGTTGCGCACGATCGTCGCGGCGCGCTCGGCCTCCTGCCGGATGACCTGCAGCGGCTCGGCCAGCGCGGGAGGGACCTCGTGCGACTCCGCCAGGAAATCGGAAAACCCGATGACCGAGGCGAGCGGGTTGTTGAGATCGTGCGCAACGCCCGCAATCAGTTGACCAATCGCGGACATTTTCTCAGACTGTATCAGCTGCTCCTGGAGCCGTCGCTTTTCCGACTGGTCTTCGAACAGGAGTACGGCCGCGCCGGTCTCGGCGAGCGGGATGCTCGTGAACTGGAGGGGGCGCTCGCCGGCGCGGAGGTCGGCCGTGTTCGGGGTGCGTTCCGTCACCGCGCGCCCGATCGCCTCCGCCCACCCTGGAGGCACGAGATCGAGCCAGGGCCGGCCGGGAATCGAGGTGACCGGGGTCGCCACGAGATCGGCGAAGACGCGGTTGGCGCGCCGCACGATGCCTTTCGCGTCCACGATGCAGATCGCCTGCGTGATGGCATCGACCGTCTGCTCCCATTCGCGCTTGGCGGAAGAGAGCAGCTCGAGCAGGCGGCCGTTTTCAAGGGCGATCGCCGCTTGCGCGACCGCGGCGGCCACGAGCGTCACGTCGTCCGGCCCGAACGCGCCGGCCCGTTCACGCGACAGCGAGACCGCGCCGATCGGCCGTCCCGACGCGAGGACGGGCACGCCGATCCAGGAACCCGGCGCGTCGCGTCCGAGCTCGAGGTTATGGCTCTTGGCGAGCGCCGCCACGTTGCGGGCGAACAGCAGCGGGCCGCGCTCGAGCGCGAGCTGGACCAGGGGGTCCCGGGGACGGGTGCCGGCGCCGGACGCCGAGTCGTAGGCGACGGACAGACGGTTCTCCTGGTCCAGGAGAACGATGACGAGGTGATCCGGCGAGAGTAGCTCCGTGAGCGCGCGGGCTACGAGCTCGATGGCGGTACGGGGACGGAACGCGCCGGCGAGTTCCTGGGCCAGGGCGGTGAGGCGAGCGAGCAACTCGGTCCCGTTCTTCGGGGTATGATCCCTAGGAGGGCTACGCATGATCCTGGCAAACCTGCGTACGCGGCTGCGCGCGAACGATCTTCGCGTCATGATCGTCGCGCTGGCTCGCGGTGACGCCGCCCGTCGGGCGCGGTACGAACGGCTGCTGCTCGAGTCGGGTCCCGACGCGTTGCTCGATGATCCGCAGCTCCTCTCCGCGCTGCTCGCGGTCCGCTCGCTCGTGGTTCCGTCCGCGGTGCTGTTCACGTACGTCGTCGTGCGCCACACGCTGCTCGCCGCCCAGGTCGACGATCGCGACCTGGCCGATTATCTGGGCGCCCTGCTCCTCGAGTTCGGCGACCACGGGCGACATGAGCGTGTGCGCCCGAGCGACGACGTGTCGTACCGGTACCTCGTGGACATCCTCGCCGATCTGTCCGAGCTGGAAGAGCACGGCGAGCGGGGATTCCTGCTGCAGACGCACCTCGGTAATTACAGCCTGTGGCTGGCCGGGCTCTTTCCCGACTACGTGGCGGCGCGACGCAATGCCGCCGGCGGACCCGATCTTCCGTATTACGATGAGCTGGGACGGCACGGGTACGACCTCGCGGCGCGCCATCCCCTGGCCCAGCATCTCGGGATGGCGGCGATCTTCCGCGCCGCGGCCGATCGCTTTACCTCGCTTCGGGTCGCGTTCAACCGGATGAGCGACCGATTCTTCTTTCCGGACTCCGTGACACCGGAAAAGATTCTGCGGGCGCTCTAGCGATTCACCGGACGGTCGCCCGCCTCATCCAGGAATTTCGTCGGCACGGTCGTGGCCGTTTCGACGAGCGCCTCAGCGGACTTGATGAACTTCACCACGATCGGGAGTGATCCCTGCAGCGCGATCTTGCGCTGCATGATTCCCGCGATCGGCCCGAGCTCCTTCCGGAGTACCTGTTTCCAGCGCCCATAATCCGCCGCGAGCACGAATGGCGCCTGCGACGCCTCGGCGGGGGTGACCATTCTCGCCTCGCGGCACGTTCCCCGATCGAGATCCAACCACACCCCCACGGCCTGCGGCAACCCGATGTCGGGCTGCGCATTGACGATCATCGCCACGGCGCCGTGTGTCCACGCAGCCGACGCCTCGCGATAGACGGTGCTCGCGTTGATCGCATCGCCGTACGCACGCACCCAGTCGGCGGAAGGAAACGAGAACATCACGACACCCCCGCGCCGCGACTGCTCAGTGCCCGCGCGAAGCCGCGGAACAATGACTGCTCGGTGTCGTCCTCGGGATGCCACTGCACCCCCAGCATCCACGCGCCGTCGCCGCCCGTGGCGGCGGGCTCCACGGCCTCGACGAGCCCATCGTCCGCCCACGCGGTCGCCGTGAGTCCCCGCGCCAGATCGCGCACCGCTTGATGATGCCGGCTGTTCACCGACAGCTCCGTCTTGCGCATGATCCGATGCGCCAGCGAATCGGGCGCGATGCGAATCCCGTGGCGCCGATTCTCGTCGGCGTGATCGATGCCGGTCGGCCGCTCACTCGGTAGGTCCTGATACAGCGTCCCGCCGTAGGCGACGTTGAGAATCTGGATGCCTCGGCAGATCCCGAGGACCGGGAGGCCGCGTGTCCGGGCCGCGGCGATCAGGGCGATCTCGAGTGCGTCCCGCGACGGATCGGTCTCCTCGATCCTCGGGTGCCGCGCTGCGTGATAACTGGTCGGATCCACGTCCTCCCCCCCCGTGAGCAGCAGTCCGTCGACCCGCGCCAGAACGTCGGCCGCGTATTTCGGGTCGAGCGTCGATGGAACGATCAGCGGCGCCAGACCCGCAGAGCCAAGGGCGCGGGCATAGGCGGTGTTGAGCGCAATGCGCTCGCGACCCTCATCCGTGCGGCGCGTTGCAGTCACCGCCACCACGCCGGGACGATTCATCTAGCGGTCCCCCCCGCGGGCGCCCCGCCGAGCAGCGGACAGTGCGGGTTGTTCACACCCTGCCAGTTCACACGCACCCCGAACAGCGGCACGGTCCGATCGGCGCCCGTAATCGTGCCGAGCTGGGGAAAGTTGCGCGGCGCGTCCGATTCGTAGATCAGGACGCCCTCGGCGCGCTGCGTCGAATCATCGACCACGAGCAATCCGTAGCCTCCCGGCGCTGGCGGGAACCCGCTGCCCTGATAACCCACGACGAGCTGCTCTTGGTTGTAGGCCACGAGAACCTCTCCTTCGGGCGGCTTGGCTCCCTCCCCGACGAAGATGACGCGCGCCGGCAGTTTCGCGGGCAGGCCGCGAGGTGACTCGGTTACCACGGCGGTCGCCACGCCGAGGCGTTGCTGGATCATGCTCGGCCCCACGAGCATGGCCAGCCCGCACGTGGGCGAATGGTTCCCGTCGGAGCTGCACGCCCCGACCGCGACTCCGCCGATCAGCACCGCGCTCATCACCAACGCATTCATGGTCCCGTAACGACCTCGGTAACCGTGGGCGGCGCCGCCATGAAAGCGGCGATAGATCGTGATCCCTGAGACTGCCCTGCTGCCATTGGAGATGCCACAAACGTCGCAGGCAGCAACAGGAAATGCCTGGGCATTGGCGACCCAATCTAATACGTCATTGTTGCGGTGACGGAAACGGCCCGCACCGGCGCAAGTTGTTGCGGCACCATGTTATAGACGTAATTGAGCAGGTTTTGAGCACGCACCAGAAGACTCAGCATGCCGACATCATAGCGTGCCCGAAGATCCAGCACCTTGGGGGCGAGAACGGGATCGGTGGGCGCGTACAGCTCGACCCGCTCATAGCGACTCATGAACCGGAAATCGCCGCCCACGCTAAGGCGGCCCAGGCGGTAGTCGGCGGCCGCAGTCACCAGGTGCCTTGGTCGGAAGGCGAGAGGCTGTCCGGGCACCGAGTCATGCGCCAGCTGCTCGGCGTAGAGTAGCGTGTAGGCGAGCTTCAATCCCAGACGTTGTGTGAACGGAAAGCAGGCCAGCGCGGCGTCGACACCGGCGAGCCGGGCGCGGGTGACGTTCCGAAACTGGATCTCGGACCCGTTCGCGACACTGGGTTCGATGAGGTTCGACGCTTCGGTCCAGAAGAGCGCCACGTCCGTCGTCAGACGCGATGCGACCTGCGCGAAATTCCCGAGCTCGAACGACCAGGCGGACTCCGGGACCAGATCGGGATTGGACGTCACTCGAAAGATGCCCGCCAGCGACGTCTGTCCAAAACGCTCGGCGAGCGATGGCGCCCTGAAGCCGCGACCGGCGGATGCGCGCCACACCAGACGCCCGTGCGGCAGAACCGCACCAATTCGTGGGCTCACGACGGCGGAGATGGTCCCTCCGTCCACGCCGAGGAAATCGACGCGGGCGCCGCCGGTGAGTCGGAGTGGTCCACCCCCGAGCGGCTGTTCTCCTTCAGCGTACGCGGCGTACGCGTTTTCGCGATGAACCCCAAAGCCGATCGTGTCACTCGTGACGTCGGAGCGTGTGAGCTCGGTTCCCAGGGTGATCACCCGCGCCGGATGAGACACGGAATGGATCTCCCCGCGCACTTCGAGCCCCTCCCGATTGCTTACGGCGTATTCGCCCGCGGGTTTCCGGATATCGGTAAACTCCGTTCGCAACCAGGAACCCCGCGCCAGCCATGAGGAGGCGTTCTCCGAGGGGCGATGCTCGAACGTCGCCGCGAACAGGCCCTTGTCCGATCGTGTGAACGCGCCCGCGACGGCGGTGTCGATGAGAAATGGCTGATAGGCCAGCCCGCTGTCACCGGGGCAGCGCCCGTACTCGCACCACCGCAGCGGATCTTCGTACTGATGACTCACCCACGACGCAAGGAAGTGGAGTCGGTTGTTTTGCGACGGGTACCAGTCGCCTCTGCCCGAGACCTCCCAGGTGTCGCTCGAATCCTGCTGGCGGTACCCGTCCGAATGCCATCCACCGGCGGCGATCGACCCCCGCAGCGCGTCACCACCGTAGCTCCCGGACACATCGAGCCGTTCCAGGGCCCCGCGCGTATCACGAAACTGCCAGACTGAGTGCGGCGGCGAAGCGAACGTGCCTCCGACCGCGCGCACGCGCCCGTGTGCCCCTTGGGGAATCTCCGGGGTGATGAGATTCACGATCCCGCCGAGCGCCGCGGATCCGTACAGAGACGAACCGGCGCCCTTCACGATCTCGACTCGCGCGACCTGGTCCACGGGGATCAGGTCCCAGTCGATCCCGCCGCGGTCACCTTGATTGGCTGGGACTCCGTCGACCAGGAGCAGAACTCGCGACCCAACTCCCAGCTCGAATCCGCTCGAGCCGCGGATGTTGATCTGGCCGCCCAGGAATTGCACTCCGGGAGCTTTGTCCACGGCTTCATCGATGTTATTCACCGCGCGCCGAGCGATCTCAGAATCCGGAATGACCGCCACGCTCGCCACGACTCGGTCCACGAGCTGGGATCGCTTGCCGGCCGTGACGACGACTGGCGCGAGATAATAAGCGCTCGCTGCCAGAGCGAAATCGACCCGGAGCGAGTCCCGGGGCGGGACTTGCACCGTGTCCGTACGGGGTGTGTATCCGAAGCGTTGCAGCGACACGAGCTGCGTGCCCGACGGCACCCCCTCGAGGCGATAGCGTCCCGCCGCGTTGGTGACCGCGACGGTGCGAATGCCCGGCACGCTGATCCGTACCGCCTCGAGCGCCGCACCACTCGCGGAATCGCGAACCGTGCCATACAGCGCGGTCGTCTGGCAGCGCGCCACCGCGGGCTGCGCGAGCACACACAGCGGAACGAGGAGTGCGCGCAGACGCGTCACGGGGTGGGGAGGTAGTCCGAGATGGGATGCATGTTGTTGAAGTCGACGACGATGTTGATCGAATCCGCGCGCGTGCCGTTCACCACGACGATTCCCGTGCCGTGGCTCGTGGTATCGCCTCCATCGCGGTAGAATCCGGCCTCGTAAATCAACGAGTCCGCACTCTCGGTCGTCAGCACGCCCTGCTTCACCCACGCGGCGACGACCCATTCGTACCGGCCGCTGGGAAGCGCCGCGAAGTACAACGTCGTCGTGTCGCCCGGCAACCGCAGTGCGGGTGGGGGAAAAGGCTTGAAATTGAGAAAGTCGCTCGTACTCTGCGGAAAAGTGGCGTACGCCACGACGTACACGGCGGCAGTGCTGTCCGGCACGCGGCCGCGAAACGTGACCGTGCCGCAGATGCCGATCAGCCCGGGCGGGCAGGCGGGATTGGTGGGCTCGAGTCCGCCGTTACACGCGGCCAGCAGGAGCACGAAGGGTAACGAGCGTGCGCGCATGCTCGACAATCTGGAATCGGCATCGATACCGTCAACTTGACCGTCGTTTCACCGCGGAATACGTTGGGCTTCCTATGCCGATCTACGAATACCGCTGCACCAAATGCCGCAAACGCTTCAGTCAGGCCGAGGAGATCACAGCGCACGGCCGCCGCCGCCCCGCGTGCCCCAAATGTCACTCGCGCGCGGTCGAGCAGGTGTATTCGGCGTTTTTCGCGAAGACGATCCGCAAGAGCTAGCGAGGCGTGTTCGATCGCCTGCGCAACGCGCTCCGAGCGGCCCTGGACGCCGCCACGCCAGCCCAGGATCGTGATCTGCGGGACCTCGTGCGGCAGATGCGCGAGGCCTTGATCGAAGCCAAGGCCTCCGTGGAGGAGATGCGCACCGCACTCACGCATGTGGAGGCGGAGCTCGTGGCCGAACGCCGCCAGCTGGCCGACGCGGAACGCCGTGGCCGGCTGGCCGCCGAGATCCAGGACGGGGAAACCGTGACCGTGGCCGAACGCTTCGCCGCACGCCATCGTGAGCGCATCGGGATGCTCCAACAGAAGCTCGAGGCGCAACGAGCCGAAGTGGCGCTGGTCGAGCGCGAGATACAGGACATGCGCGACCAGGTGGTCCAGGCCGAGCGCGACCGGCCGCGAACCGAAGCGGAACGGAGTGCCCAGCGTGCCTGGCGCGACCTGCAGCGCGGTGGCGAGGGGCGACCCGGCGCCGATCAGGAGCTGGACAGCGCGGCGCGCGAACGGCGGGCCGAGGAGCAGCTCCGCGAGCTGAAAAAGCGGATGAAGAAGGACTGACATGCACCCGCTCGTGTTCATCGCCCTGGTTCAACATCCCTCCCGACCTCCCGATCTTCTCAAGCGCGCCCACACTTACAGCATCGTGGCGTACGATTCCGCCACCGGTGACCTTGGCGTGGCGGTACAGTCCAAGTTTCCGAACGTGGGCGGGATCGTCCCCTGGGCTCGTGCAGGGGTCGGCGCGGTGGCCACCCAGTCCTTGGGCAATACGGAGTACGGCGAACGCGGCCTGGCTCTCATGGCGTTGGGTGCCACCGCGCCCGAAGCGATGCGAACCGTGATGCGCAGCGACGGGAGGCCCGCGCAGCGGCAGGTGGGCATGGTCGACGCGCGCGGAAATGCCGCGAGCTGGACCGGGGATTCGTGCTTCGATTGGGCGGGCGGGCGGACCGGCGGATCGGCATCACTCGGGGACAAAGGTCAGCTGATCACCGGCCGGGGATTCGCCGCCCAGGCCAATATCATGGTTTCCGATCAGACGGTAAAAAACATGGCCGCGACGTTCGAGCGCACGGCCGGGACGCTCGCCGACCGCCTGATGGCCGCACTGGTCGCCGGACAGGCCGGGGGCGGCGATCGGCGGGGCATGGAGTCGGCTGCGCTGCTCGTGGTACGCCCGAACGGCGGGTACCTCGGGGCGAACGACCGCTACATCGACATCCGCGTGTACGACGACACGAACCCGCTGCGCGAGCTGGCCCGGCTCTACCAGCTGCACCAGCTCTACTTTTTCACCAGCCGCCCGCAGGATCTCGTTCCTATTACGCCCGCGCTGGTGCGCGAGCTCGAGCCGCTGCTCCTGGGCCAATGGCTCGATGCGCCTCAGGGCACCGCGACCGTGAAATTCCTGAACGCGCTCGCCAACTTCATGTACTGGGAGAACTACGACGTCCGCGTCCGGATGGATGGGAAAATCGATACGGTCGTGCTGGCCGACATTCGCAAGCGGCGGAAGGGAGGACACTGACCCGGATGAATGGGGACCTGAGCAGGATGGTCTCGCTCGGCTACGGCAAGTATTGGCGGTCGGACGGGATCATCGGCCTGATGCCGATCGAGGACGACCGCGGGCCGCGACGGCGCACCAACGTGTTCGTGGAGGGACGCGGCGAGCCGATCGTGGCCTCCCGGTCGGAACAGGCGATTCTCGAGGACATGGGGGCGAACGAGGATCCGTTTCGCGTGCAGGCGCTGCGCGAGGCGACGATCGAGCTGCTCGCGGCGTTTCACGATCTCTCGCCCGTGCTGCGCCGCGCGCTTCTGAATGAGCATCAGTTCGACGTGGAGCGCTGGGAGCTCAGGCTTGGCGAGCTGCTGCGGCGCCCCCGCGAGCCGGAATCGGCGGATCAGAATGATCTCTTCGACTGATTGCGCATGAGCCTGCCCGGCACCTCGGCTCCCGCGCCGGAGTCACGCAGCTGGTTTGGCCACCCGCACGGCCTGTCGACGCTGTTCTTCACGGAGATGTGGGAGCGGTTCAGCTACTACGGCATGCGCGCGTTCCTCATCCTGTACATGGTGGCGCCGCTCGAGCGGGGCGGGCTCGGCTTCGACGCCAGGCGCGCCGGGTCCTGGTTCGGGACGTATACGAGCAGCGCGTGGGCGGCGGCGATCTTCGGCGGCCTCATCGCGGATCGGTGGCTGGGCCAGTACCGCAGCGTGCTGATCGGCGGCATCATCATCGCCCTCGGCCACTTCACGCTCGCGTTCAAGTCCGTGCACGTCTTCCCCGTGGGACTCGGCCTGATCGTGATCGGCACCGGGCTCCTGAAGCCGAATGCCGGGACGCTGGTCGGCGGGTTGTACGACAAGGAAGACCCACGCCGCGACGCCGGGTTTTCGATCTACTACATGGGGATCAACCTGGGAGCGTTTCTCGGTCCGATCGTCGCCGGCGCACTCGCGCAAAACGTCAACTGGCACGCCGGGTTCGCGTGCGCCGGCGTCGGCATGGCGCTAGGACTCGTGCAGTATGTCGCAGGCCGCGGCCGACTCGTTTCCGCGATCGAGCGGCTGTCATCAGAACCACGCTCGGGCACCGGCGCACGCGCCGAAACCGTGGCGGGCGGTCCGCGCACGCTCGGGTTCACCGCGGGCGAGTGGAAGCGCATCGCCGCCATGGCCGTGTTCTTCATCTTCGCGGCGCTATTCTGGGCGGGGTACGATCAGGCCGGATCCACGTTGAACCTGTTCGGCGATCAGGATACCCGTCACTCGATCATGGGGCACGAGTTCCCCTCGAGCTGGTACGTCGCCGTGCAGGCCTTGTTCGTGATCCTGCTCGCGCCCGTGTTCGCATGGGTCTGGGTGCGGCTCGGAAGCCGCGAGCCGTCGAGCCCGGCCAAGTTCGCCTGGGGGCTGTTTTTTCTCGGCCTGTCGTTCGTGATTCTCGTCCCCGCCGGGCTCGCGGCGCAGGGCGGCGTGCGGGTGAGCCCCCTCTGGTTGGTCGCCTGCTACTTCGTGCAGGAGCTTGGAGAGCTGAGTCTTTCGCCCGTGGGGCTGTCGGTGTTCACCAAGCTCGCGCCACTCAAGGTGGCAAGCCTCATGCTCGGTGCCTGGTACCTCGCGAACGGGCTTGGAGACAAGCTCGCTGGCTGGACCGCCGGATTCTTCAATACCGTGCCTCTCGCGCAAATCTTTGGAATCATGGCTGTGGTGTTTCTTGCTTCAGCGGCAGTTCTCGTTCTGCTCATCCGTCCGGTTCGGAGACTCATGGGCGGGATTCATTGAAGGCAAAAACCTCAAGGAAGGTTGTCCTCGACGTTCTTCCTCGACGCCTTTAGAAGTCAGATCTCAACCCCACAGTGATCGTCCGACCAGGCAGAATCGTACTGTTGTCCGGCTCGCCGGTTTGCTGGTTCAGCAGATTGTCGGCGGTGAGATGCAGTCCCACGCCGTGGGTAATCATCCAGCTGGCCGTGGCGCGAAGGTGCGTGACGCCGGGGTAGGTCATCCAGTAACTCCGCAGGTTCACGCCGGTGAACTGCTGGGTCTGGGTATACGGAGAGGCCGTGCTGTTAGTACGGGCCTGTGCCAACGCCACGCGATCGTAGTTGATCCAATCGAACGCGCGGTACGCCGTGAAGGACGTCGACCAACGGCTCCGGTTCCAGCCCGCGGTAGCGCTGAGCATCCGCGCGGGCACTCCGAGCATGCGGTCACCCGGGAGGAGGTCGCCGGTGTAGCCGCTCGCCACCTGGCGCACGCGGCTGTCCACCGTCGAGAACGAGGCGCTCAGGACGAGCGCGCCGAGGCGCGACGCGCCCTGAACTTCCCAACCGCGGTTGGCGATGACTCCCACATTTTGCAGCTCGTAGGAGATATGGGGATCGAGTACGCTCTCGGTCCGGCCGTCACTCATGACCTTACGAGTGGAGTCGAGCGGAATCGCCACCGGTTGAATGAGGCCGGATGCCGTCTGATCGAAACGGGTCACTTGCAGCGTGAATCCCTGGCCGGCGATCAGGTCGAATCCGGCCTCGGTCCCCGCCTGT
>Ga0335082_10005708_pt1 | contig 13636 bp, 11 predicted proteins | sample Lox_Sample_41_FD_206718 | JGI IMG/M metagenome (GOLD analysis project Ga0335082, IMG submission 206718) | Soil microbial communities from Loxahatchee National Wildlife Refuge, Florida, United States - Lox_Sample_4.1 | ecosystem: Environmental > Terrestrial > Soil > Wetlands | place: USA... | reverse complement strand
ACTGCACGCGCTCGACCTCGCCACCGGCGCCGAAGTCTCCGGCAGTCCGGTCGAAGTTCACGCCACCTTTCCCGGCACCGGTGCGAACAGTTCGGGTGGAAGGGTGATCTTCGATCCCCGTCACTACGCGGAGCGCTCAGGGCTGCTTCTGCTCAACGGAACCATCTATCTCGGGTGGACATCGCACTGCGATCAGGACCCCTACACCGGGTGGCTCATGGGGTACAGTGAAACCACCCTTGCGCAGACAGCCGTATTGAACCTGACACCCAACGGCAGCGAAGGCTCGATCTGGATGGCCGGCTCCGGCCTTGCCGCCGATGCCGCCGGCAACATCTACTTCCTCGATGCCAATGGAACCTTCGATACCGCCCTCAACGCGAAGGGGCTCCTGAAGATCTCCACCGGCGGAAATACGCTCACTGTTGCCGACTACTTCGAACCGTTCGATACCATAACGCAATCGAGCAACGACCAGGACCTCGGCTCCGGCGGAGTGATCGTTCTGCCCGACCAGCAGGATGCCAACGGAAAGACGCGGCATCTTGCCGTGGGAGCGGGAAAGAACCAGACTATCTATCTCGCCGATCGCGACAACATGGGCAAGTTCAACCCCAACAACAACAGCGCGCTCTACCAGGAGATCGATGGCGCCATTGGCGGCGTGTGGTCCATGCCTGCGTACTTCAATCACACCGTGTATTACGGCGCGGTGGGCGACGCGCTGAAGGCGTTTCCGTTCAGTGCCGCTCGACTGCCTGCTGCTCCTGGTGCGCAGAGCGCCAACACATTTCCCTATCCCGGAACCACGCCTGCGATCAGCGCCAACGGAACCGCGAATGGAATCGTGTGGGCTGTCGAAAACTCATCCCCGGCGGTGCTGCACGCCTACGATGCCGTAACGCTTCACGAACTCTACAACAGCAACCAGGCGGCCAACGGGCGCGATCACTTCGGCAGTGGCAACAAGTTCATCACGCCGGTGGTGGTGGACGGCAAGGTCCTGGTAGGAACGCCCTCCGGGGTTGCGGAGTTCGGACTGCTGCCATAAGAGTCCCGATCCGAAGCGAAGACCCCCGGCCAACTGGCCGGGATCAGGTCAAGGACAAAACGCAGGCGCAGTGAAGGAACCGCCTCAAGAGCGAAAGAGATTGCTGAAAAAGCTTTCGGGGAGCCATGAAGTGTCAGGGCACGAATTCATTCGTGCAGCTAAGCTCATGTAAATGAACGGGTTTTATCCCATGGTTCATGCTTGCTCAATCCTGGATTCTGACTCGCCGACTCCGCCCGCACCGCCAAAGCACCCGCCAACTCGCGAACTCGCCACGTCGCGAAGCGACGTTGACACGCCAGGTCACTCCCAAACCGCCCCGCCGATAAAAGAAACTTGCCCTCGAACTGCACCAAAACCGGTGCCTGTGGAAAACTTGTCAAGCCCCCTGGCGTGAAGATAGTTTGTAACTCCCTTTAGAATCAACACAACATTTCTGAAAACCATTGCGTGTTCATCCTCCTGTTCTGCCATACTTGAATCAGATAGAAGATCAGCGACGATCTCAGGTCCAGGTTTCTGTACATCGCCCAGATCGGCCGTGGAGTTCTTCGCCGCCATCAGACACCCAGTACTGCGGCGCAGGCCATGTTACTAGAAGAGCAACACACCCTCCCCCTCCCCACCAAAAGCGAAATAGAAGCGAAGAAACCAGCAGAACTAAATACTGATCATAGACTTACAGCACGAAAAGCCCACCGCTTTTTCGTTCATTTGAGGCGATCATAAGGCGAAAACAGATCCTTCGCCGGAATCGCCCAATTCCCGCTGTATACCCATCAGTTACTACCTCAGTCCCATGCGGCATGCCTCTGGAGGCGCTGGCATCTTCCGTGAAGCAATCATTGGGACTCATTCCGCACGGGACCGGTGGCGTGATTTGGACTATGAAACCGCGGCCTGATCGTGGAATACTGAACCGCCGCAATCAACCCGCTACAAATCTCCAGCAACCGTGCAAGCGGCAGAAGAGGATACGATGAGCTCTCTGTTAAGGCTGAATAGTTCCGGACCAGACGTCAGTGCGCTACAACAGGCGCTCTCGGCTGCGGGCTTCAATCCCGGCGCAATCGACGGGTCTTTCGGGCCTGGGACACAGGCCGCGGTTCTCGCTTTCCAGCGCAGCAAGGGCTTGGCTGCGGATGGGGTCGTGGGTCCAAGCACGGCAGCCGCGCTTGGACTTGCTGCGATTCCGGCGATTCCATCCGCGATTCCCAGCGTGACGCCAGAGATCGTGTCCCGGATGTTTCCCGCCACGCCGATCGCAAACATCCGGGTGAATCTTCCGCCGGTGCTCGATGCGCTGGTCGCTGCAAGCCTTCCTGACAAGGCGATGGTGCTCATGGCGCTGGGAACCATTCGCGCCGAGACGGAATCGTTTCAGCCCATCAGCGAAGGAAAGTCCCGCTTCAATACTTCGCCTTCCGGACATCCCTTCGATCTTTATGACAACCGCCGCGACCTGGGAAACACGGGTGCGCCCGATGGCGCGAACTTCCGCGGGCGCGGCTTCGTGCAACTTACCGGACGAGCGAACTACACGCATTACGCGCAGGAGATCGGCGTGGACCTCGTAAACAATCCGGAACTGGCGAACGATCCCCAGACTGCCGCGACCCTGCTGGCGAGGTTTCTCGGCGATCGAGAAGACCGCATCCGTGAGGCGCTGGCTGAGGAGCCTCCGAATTACGCTGCGGCTCGCCGCCTGGTGAATGGCGGCAGTAACGGCCTGGACCGATTCACGGACGTGTTTACGAGGGGGCTGCCGCTGATTCCCGATCCTGCCTGATCGCCGGCCAGGCTTTGATTGAGAATCCGCTCTGGTGCGGAAACGCACTACTGCCTGGATTTGCCCCAGTTGAACCGGCGGCCGAGGATACCTTTCACGATCCAGTGGTCGGTGGAGGCGGTGGCGCCGACTCCCACGCCGAAGTTGATCTCCCATTTCGGAGAAACATTCAGGTCGATAGCGGGGAAGATTTGCTGTTGCTGATCGTGCAGGCTGGCAATGTCGGCGATGTTGCCGTAGTCGGCGTAGTATTCCACCCCGCCGGTGATCTTCCGGGTAAAGTCGTAGCTGATCTTCACGGCGGGGGCGAAGCTGACGCCCTGGTTCACGTCGGGCCCATGCCAGGTGCGCTCCAGGGCAGGGTTCACGGCCCAGTACCAGCGGCCCTTCTGCTTATCGATGATGGGGCGAATCTCCCACGTCCAGGTGTCATAGGAGAACTGCGCGCGCTGGTAGCCGACCTCCGTTGACAGGCTGACGCCTACCGGCCAGCGCCAGCTATCCGGAACGCGGACTCGGGGGCGGATGTGGTCGCCCACCCATTGCGCGCCCAGGCATAGAAGCCCACCTCCGACCAGTAGTTGATCCCCTGCGTCAGCTCCAGGGTTTCGTGTACGGCATGATTGGTGGGCGCCTGGCCATCGATGTAGTTCTTTTGGCCCACCGCGGTGTAGTTGGAGTGAAGTTCCACCATCAGGCTGCGTGGAGCCACGGTTTCCGATCCATACACCTGAATCTCGTAATTGCCCTGGGCATGCGCCGCGAACGGGATCGCCTGGGTGCAGAGTCCCACAGGAAGCAGGAGAAGAAAGTATTTCAAGATTGACCTCAACAAATCAGATTGCCGCGTATTGGAAAAGTGTCATGAATCCTGCATCCATGTGGTCCTGCTGATGGCAATGAAACAGGGAAAGGCCGGGGTTGTCGGCGACAAGGTCGGCCTCAACCCTGGAATTTGCTTTCACAATGACGACGTCTTTATGAATGCCGCTGGTAGGCGCCCCTTGCATCGAGACTAACTCAAACGCGTGACGATGCAGATGAACGGGATGGTCATCCTTGCTGCGATTATCGAAGATCAGGCGATGGCGCCTGCCTCGTTGCAGGATGACCGGGTCGGATTCCGGGAAGGACTTGCCATTGATCAGCCAGCGGTCCATCCCGCCGTGCCCTTCGAACTTCGACGAGAAGACGAGCGGGACGGCAACATCGGCTTTGTAGGAGACGGGGATGGCATCGCCAAAGACGCGATAGTCCCACACCAGCGCGTCGAGCTCATTCCAGCGCGGCGTCCCGGATTGCCCCGCGTATTCCACCACGATACCCATGCCGGCGGAGCGCAGACTCCCGGCGGCTTCGCCCAGCGTCCACACGCCGGGGTGATTCATTTCGACGATGCAACTGACGCGCTCCGCGGGCCCAAGGCGCAAGGCCGGAACGCTGGCGCGTGTAGGAACGGGGCGTCCGTCGAGTGCAATCACCTGGAAGGTGTGACCAGGCAGCGCGAGCCAGTGCGTCAGGGTGGCGCTGGCGTTCAGGATGTGAAAGAGCACGCGCTGCCCCTGGCGCACGCGTATGGGCTCGCCGCTGCCCAGCTTGTGCCCATTGATGGTGCCGTGCGCGTATCTGATCTCCATCGAGCCGTCGTCGCTGGACGCCGCATACGGCTCCCACTCGTGAAGAGCAAGGAAGTGCTGCTCGTCGTAGCTTCCGGGGTTGGCGCGCGGCTCCACCCACACCATCCCGAACTGTCCGGTGTAAAGCCCTTGCTTCAGGTCGTGGCCCGCGGAGGCGTGGGTGTGATACCAGTGCAACCCCGAGGGGCGCGGCGTAAAAGTGATCCGCGTGCGGCCGCCGGGGGGAATCATCGGCGTGCCCTCTTCCATCGCGCCGTCCACCTCAGGCGGAATCCACTGGCCGTGCCAGTGCACGATCTCTGGATGGGTGAGCCGGTTGACGATATCGATGGTGACGGGACGGCCCTCGGTCATGCGCAGAAGCGGGCCGGGGATTTGCCCGTTGTAGGCCGCGGTGCGGATCTTCTTTTTTGGAGCGATCTCCCAGTCGATCTCCGCGATCTCCAGGGTGTAGTCCGGCGGCGCATCGGCGAAGGCCAGAGGGCCGCGGGGAAGCAGCAGCGCTGCACCGGCAGAGGCGGCGTGGCGCAAAAACATGCGCCGGTCCGGAGCGGCGATGGCCGAACCGGTTGCCGCTGGTCCGGGGGAAAGAGGATGCATTGTCACCTTCAGCGGGGCGCGCCGTTTTACCCGATAATTGAAAGACGCCCGGACAGAGTCTTGGGTCGCAGCCGCTTTCCCGCCCGGTGATATACTCGCAAGGGCGGGCGGACGCAGACGCCTGCATTCTCTGACACCTCTGAGGTTCTCATGTCCGGCCATTCGAAATGGGCCACAATCAAGCACAAGAAGGGCGCGCTGGATGCCAAGCGCGGCAAGATATTCACCCGCCTGATCAAGGAAATCACCATCGCGGCCAAGGCCGGCGGCGGTGACCCTGACGGCAATCCGCGCCTGCGCACGGCGATTCTGGCGGCCAAGGCCGAGAACATGCCGGGCGACAACATCAAGAAGGCCATCCAGCGCGGCACCGGCGAGCTTGAGGGCGTCAGCTACGAAGAGATCACCTTCGAGGGCTACGGCCCCGGCGGCGTGGCTGTCATCGTGGAGGTCACCACGGACAACCGCAACCGCACGGTGAGCGAGATCCGGCATTGCTTCTCCAAGAACGGCGGCAATCTCGGTTCAACCGGTTCGGTCCTCCACATGTTCTCAAAAAAGGGCGTGATCGCGGTGGAGAAATCGGCGGCCACCGAAGAGCAGTTGATGGACATCGTGCTTGAGGCCGGCGGCGAAGACCTGAACGACGAAGGCGAGTCCTGGGAGATCCTTACCGACCCGGCAAGCTACGAGACGGTGCTCAACGCGGTGAAGGCCGCAAAGATTCCCGTGGCCATGAGCGAGGTGACGATGATCGCTTCCACCTACGCCAAGTTGGACGACGCCACCGCCAGGCAGATGATGCGCCTGCTGGAGGCGCTCGAAGATTTTGACGACACCCAGAACGTCTACTCGAACTTCGACATGAGCGCCGAGCAGATGGAGCAGGTGGCGGGCTGAAGTGGTTTTTCGCCAGCATCTCTGCGAGGGCCGCCTGATTCGGCGGCCTTTCTTATGGGGACGAGGCATCTCTATGTTGTCTGGATGTGATTCCCCAGGACCGAACCGAGGAACAAACGTTGAACCGAAGCTTGAACTTTTTGCTGCTCCTTTTTCTTGCCCCAGCTTTTGCAGCCTTTTCGCAGGGGCCGAATGACTCCTCCACCTCAGCCGATGCGATTGCCGCGGCCTCTCTCGCCGCCGAGCCGCCTGCGGCCGCAAACCAGGCCGCCAACCCGGTGGCAGACGTCCGCGACAAGCGACTCTGGGAGATGGGCCCATTCGTGAACTACGGGAACGGTGTCGGCAACCGCTCCAGCTATCACTTTCTGTCCGCGGGATTCCAGGCGGGAAAGCTTCTCACGCCTGTGCTCAACGCGGGCATTCTCAGCGGACAGTTTGAACTGGGGGCCAACATCATGCCCCTCTGGCAGGCCTACACGCCTGATCCGCACATGGAAACCCGTACCTGCCTCGATGAGCAGGGCCAGCCCTTTCCCTGCGTCCTGCCCGTGGGCGGCGGCACGTTCAGGGGAGTCAGCCTCACGCCGGTGATCATGCGCTGGAACTTCCTGACCAGGTCGCGGCATTTCCAGCCGTGGTTCCAGGGCGCGGGCGGCCTCATCTATACGACCCACAAATTTCCGCCAGACGTGCTGCTTCCCCATGGCGAGCCCGGCGGCACCTCGGTGTGGAACTTCTCGCCCCAGGGGGGAGTCGGCTTGCACTGGTTCACCGCGCCGCGCCGCTCCATCGACCTCCAAGTGGATGCCGTGCACATCTCCTCCGCGTCGCTCGGCGACCGGAATCCCGGCGTGAACGCGAGCATTCAGTTTCAACTCGGGTACACGTTCTGGAAGTAGCGATGCCCACGAGCCCCCAACCTGGAAACTCCATTCCCGGACTGAAGAGTCCGCTGGTGGAGTGCGTTCCCAACTTTTCAGAGGGTACGGACCCCGGCCGCGTTGAGGCGATCATCGGCGCCATGTGCGTGGAAGGCGTGCGCCTCCTCGACTGGTCCATGAATGAGGACCACAACCGCTCCATCGTCACCATTGCCGGCGACCCGGCGGCGGTGGTTGAGGCCGCGGTGCGCGGCGCCGGTAAGGCCGCCGAACTGATCGACCTGACCGTGCAGCAGGGGCAGCACCCCCGTATCGGCGCTGCCGATGTGATCCCCTTCGTTCCGGTTTCGGGAATCCGCCTGGAGCAGTGCGCGCTGCTCGCTCGCCAGGCCGGCCTCGAAATCTGGCGCCGCTTCGGCGTGCCGGTCTACTACTATGAAGCGGCCGCGGCCCGGCCCGACCGTGCCAGCGTGGAAGAGATCCGCCGCGACCAGTTCGAAGGCCTGCGCGACGCGGTCCGCAAAGATGCCTCCCGCCGCCCGGACGTGGGCGGCCCGGGCCTGCACCCCACTGCCGGCGCCTTTGCCGTGGGAGCGCGCAGGCTCCTGATTACGTACAACATCTACCTCGATTCGGGAGAGGTGGCCACGGCCCGCGCCATCGCCAAGGAGATGCGCGCCTCGGGAGCCGGCATGAGAGCCGTGAAGACCATGGGCGCGCTGGTACACGGCCGCGCGCAGCTCTCCCTGAACATCAGCGACTACGAGGCCACGCCCATCTCCGAAGTCTTCGCCAAGGTCGTGAAGATCGCCCATCGCCACAAAACCGCTCCCGTCGAAGGAGAGGTGATTGGCCTGATCCCCGAGGCTGCCTGTGAGCGCGACAGCGAGTGGATGCGTCAGTTGATTCAGTTCGACCCCGCGGCCAGGATTCTCGAACGCCGCCTGGAGAATCCCCTCGCCTGGCCGGAAAAGCCGGAGCGCGGGACGATCCGGGCGTGAACGGTTTTTGCTTTGCTGCGCGAAGAATGGCGGCCGGACAGGTGGAGTCATCGGTTCCGGTGCGTCTAAATTTCAACATGGGTAAAATGGACGGGAAGAGGGATGTGGCCTTTTTAGACCGCCGGGCAGGGAAGCGGGAGTCATCCCGCGTTCCGGTCTCTGCCCTTGACCGCGTTCCGGAGGAAAAAACTTGTTCAGGAATCCTATGAAGTTCATTGCGCCGGCACTGGCGGCGCTGGTTATTGCCCCTGGTGTGCATGCTGCGCAGCTGTCCACGGATGCCCGTTCTGCCATTCCGCACGACGTGCAGCAGCTGGTGGTGATCGATTATCGGGCCATGCAGAACTCCCCCACCGCCATGGAACTGCGCGACCGGGTGATGCCACCCGATCTGCGCCAGTTTGACGACGCGCTGCGCAAGTCGGGCCTGAACGAAAACCACGACGTGGACCAGCTCGCGTTCGCGCTCTTCCGCCCCTCCGCCGGCTCGGACGATGTGGTGACGCTTGGCATCGCCCAGGGTCAGTTTCCCACGGATGACATCGTGGCCAATTTCAAGAAGCACGCCATCAAGCCCAAGCTCATCCGCACCAACAAGATTTATCCCATGGGCAAGACCGGGTTCGTGCTCTGCTTTGTGGACCAGTCCACCATGGTGTTCGGCATGCCCGACGCGGTGAAAGCATCGCTCGACGCCCGCGACGGCCTGGCGGCCACCCTGCTCACCAACTCCACGGTTATGGACGCCATGCGCTCGGTGGACTCCGAAGACCTGTGGAGCGTGCTGGACCAGAAGGGTACGCAGACCATGATGAAGCAGGTGCTGGGCGAGGCCGGCTCGGTGGCCGATTATGAATCGGTGCGCAAGCGCCTGATGGTCTCCTGGTACGCCATGGACTTTCAGCACGGGGTCAAGTTTGACCTGACCATCGTGACCGGCGATGCCTTTGCCGCTGCGACGGTGTCTTCGCTGCTGAACGCCGCGGTTGTCTACCGGCGCATGACCGGCGACGACACGGAGAAGGCCGCCATGGCCGACACCGATGTCACCTCCAGCTCCGGCAAGCTCTCGATCCACTTCGCTGCCAGCGATTCGGACTTCGCCGGCCTGCTGAAGTCGCAGTTGTTCCACAGCATGGTGAGGTAAAGGCAGCCCTCAGCTATCAGCCTTCAGTAACGACACGGGTTGCATCGATCCTCGGTGCAGCCCGTCGTCTTTCGCAGTCCATACAGTTTTCATGCCCCTCTGGGCGCCCTCTGGGCACGCCTCTTTGCTGCGCAAACGTGGGAAGCCACTTCACAGGCTGACGGCTGATAGCTGAAAGCTGACGGCTGAAAGCTGAAGGCTGACGGCTGAAAGCTGAAGGCTGATCGCTGAGAGCTTGCCGCCCCCGCTACCTGCCCTTCGCGAGCAGCGGCTTCAGCGCCGGCAGAAGGGCGCCGGCGATGAGGTCGGAGCCTTTCGCGGTGGGATGGATGCCATCGGGCTGGATGGTTCCGGGGACGTTCACCAGGTTCGTGTAGATCATGGGGACGAACGCCGCGTGGTGCTTCGCTGCCAGGTCGCGGAACAGGTCGGCGAAGGCCTGGATGTAATCCGGGCCGTAGTTGGGCGGCAGGGTGATGCCGGCCAGAAGCACCTTGACATGAGCGTCTTCGAGCGCCGTCAGCACCGCGTCGAGGTTTTTGCGCGTCTCGGCAAGAGGAAGTCCGCGGAGTCCGTCGTTGCCGCCGAACTCCACGATCACCACCCGCGGGTGCAACTGCAGAATCGCCCGTAACTCGGCGACCGCGTCCTTGCTGGTGGCGCCGCTGATGCCCTGGTTCAGCACCTTGTAGTGGTAGCCGGCCTGGTCCAGCTTGCGCTGCAGCGCGTCGGGATAGGTCTGGCCGGTCTGCAGCCCGTATCCTGCGGTGATGCTGTCTCCAAAACAGACCAGCCGGGGAGGATCGGCCGCAAGGGCCGGAAATGCCATCATCCCAAGCAAGATTGAAACGAGAACCCGCCGGCGTACGTCCACAGAGACAGTGTAGCGGCAGGGAGCAGGGAACAGAGGGACGAGGGGCAAAGGGATTGGCTCTCAGCCGTCTGCTTTCAGCTCTCAGCGTGCGGAGGAGGATGGGCGCGTGCCTGGCGGATCAGGGCGGGAACTCTCTGCTCTGCAAATCGTACTGTGAACTACATACTGTGAACTACGAACTGTGAACTGACCCCTGAACCCTGGGAGAGCCACTTGATCGAAGTCCGCGAATTACAGAAGTGGATTCAGAACGGAGCGCGCCGCGTCGACATCCTCAAGGGGATCTCGCTCACCATTCCCGCGGGGCAGTTCGTGGCCATTGTAGGTGCCAGCGGCAGCGGCAAAAGCACGCTGCTGGGTCTGCTGGCCGGGCTGGACTCGCCCAGTTCCGGCGAAATCTGGCTGGACGGCGTGCCGATCCACAACCTGCCCGAGGCGGAGCTGGCGGCCGTCCGCGGGCGCAAAATCGGATTCGTCTTCCAGTCCTATCAGCTCATCCAGACGCTCACCGCGCTTGAAAACGTCCTGCTGCCGCATGAGCTGAACGCCGACGGCAACGGCCTCGCGAAGGCGCGGGAGCTGCTGACCTCAGTGGGGCTGAGGGACCGCATGGAGCACTACCCGATCCAGCTCTCCGGCGGCGAGCAGCAGCGGGTGGCGATTGCGCGGGCGTTTGTGGTGGAGCCGCCCATCATCATGGCCGACGAGCCCACCGGCAACCTCGACTCCAGCAACGGCCGCGTGATTCTCGATCTGCTGCTGGAGCACAACCGGCGCGCCGGCACCACCCTGGTGCTGGTGACGCACGATCCCGAGGTGGCTTCGACCGCCGACCGCCGCATCGTGCTGCGCGACGGGCTGATCCTCGAGGACACGCTGCCCCATGTGCCCGACCCGAGCGATGAGCAGGTCGCCCATGGCTGACACTGCGACGGCAAAGAAGCGCGCGCTGGGCTGGCGGCGCGCTGCCACGATCGCGGTGCGCGATCTCAAGTCCGCTCCGGGCAAGTTCGGCTTCGTGGTGCTCTCGGTGGCCATCGGCGTGGCGGCGCTGGTGGGCGTGCGCGGCTTCGCGGAGAGCTTTCGCCGCACCCTGGGCACCGAGGCCCGCTCGCTGATAGCGGGCGACCTGAGTGCGCGCCTCTTCGGCCAGCCCACGGCGTCCGAGCGCACCAGGATCGCGGACCTCGAGAAGAAGATTCCGGGCAGCCGCGACACCTGGGTGGTAGAGACCATTTCCATGGCCTCGGTTCCGCCCGACCCGGTGCCGATCCTCGTTACCCTGAAGGCGGTCGATCCCGCCAGCTACCCGTTCTACGGAGAGGCGAAGCTCGATCCGGAGATGCCGCTGGCGCAGGCGCTCAGCGGCGACGGCGTCGTGGTGGCGGACGAACTGCTCGTGCGGCTGAATGCGCATGTGGGCCAGGAGCTTCGCTTCGGCGGTCGCACCTTCAGGATCGCAGCAGTGTTGCGGCAGGAGCCGGACCGCATCAGCGCCGGCGCCGGCATGGGCCCGCGGCTCATGGTTTCGTGGCCGCAGTTGGAATCCACCGGGCTTCTGGCGCCCGGCAGCCGAGCCAGCCGGCGCCTGCTGCTCAAGCTGCCGGAGAAGCTGCCCGCAGGCGTCACTCCGCAGTCGGTGCGCAAGGATCTGGAGCAGGCGCTGCCCGACGCGCAGGTGATGGACTACCGCGAAGGCAATCCTGCCATTACGGATGGGCTCGACCGCGCGACGGCGATCCTTTCCCTCATCTGCCTGGTGGCCATGGTGCTCGGGGCCATCGGCGTGGCCATGGCCATGCACGCGCACCTCGAGCAGCGCATGGACATGCTGGCTATTCTTAAGGCTGTGGGCGCGGGCTCATCGGACCTGCTGCGCATCTTCCTGGTGCAGACCCTGGGGCTGGGCCTGGCGGGCGGGCTGCTGGGGGTGGGCGCGGGCCTGGCCGTGATGGAGTCGCTGCCCGCGGTGTTCGGCAAACTGCTGCCGGTGCACACCATTCTGGCGTTCCCATGGCGCAGCATCGCTGCCGGACTCGGCACAGGCCTGCTTACCACGCTCCTGTTCTGTCTCCCGCCCCTTCTCGATGTAAGAGCCATCCGCCCGGTGCTGGTGTTACGCCGCCTGGTGGAGCCGGGACCGGAGGACATCGGCGGCTTCTTCGCAAAGCTGTGGGCCCGCCGTCTGCAGCTCGGCATTGCGATTGTCGTTGTTGCGGCGCTGGGCGGCATCGCCGCTGCCTTGTCCGACTCGGCGGTCGTGGGCAGGTGGTTCGCCATCGGGCTGGCTGCCGCGCTGGCAGTTCTGCTGTTGCTGGCGTGGGCCACGCTGCGTTTCCTGCGCTTCCTGCTCAATCGCGTGCGCCTGCACCTGCCGTCGTTTTTGCGGCACGGACTGGCCAACCTCTACCGCCCCGGTAACCAGTCCGCCGCCGTGCTGGCCGCGCTGGGCACCGGCGTCATGCTCATCCTTGCCGTCTATCTCATGCAGGCCGCATTGCTGCGCGAGGTGCGCGAAGCCGCATCGCCCAAGCTGCCCAACATCTTCCTGATCGACATCTCCACCGACGAAGTACAGGGCGTGCGAAACTTCTTTGCCCATCAGGCGGGCGTCACACAAGCGCTGGATCTGATGCCCGTAGTGCGCGGCCAGTTTCTAACCCTCAATGGCAAGCCGCTCGACCAGATCAAGGAGCAGCACTTCCCCCGCCGCTGGCTCGACAACGCCGAACTCACCTGGGCAGACACCATCCCCGAGGGGGACAAACTCACCCAGGGCAAGTGGTGGACTGACCCGAAGGCGCCGCAGATCGCCATCGACGGCGGCGCTGCGGAGCGGTTGCATCTCGGGGTGGGGTCGGCGGTCGAGCTGCAGACCGGGGTGCGGGGCGTGCACAAGCTCACGGTGGCCGCCATCTTTCGCACCGACGGACAGCACCTGAGCGCGCGGGTTCCGTTCGTGCTCCCGTCTGCCCAACTCGCGGACGAGGCCGCCACCTGGTATGGAGGGGCGCACATTCAGCCGGCCGTACTTCCCTCACTGGAGAGGGCCCTGTTCACCGCCTATCCCACAGTGACCGTGATCAACATCGCCGACGTCCTGCTGCGCATCGAGACGGTCATCGACCAGATCACGTTCGTCATCCATTTTCTAGCGGGATTCTCGATCTTCGCCGGTCTGACCATTCTGGCGGCCTCGATCGCCAGCACCCGCTTTCGCCGCATGCGCGAGGCGGTGGTGCTCAAGACTCTGGGAGCCACGAGGTCACGCATTGTCCGCACCTTCAGCGTGGAGTTCAGCGTGCTTGGCCTGCTGGCCGGGGTGGTCGGGGTGGTCTTCGCCAACCTGCTTACCCGCGTCCTGCTGCACCGCATGCAGGTTGGCTACCGCGTCGAGTGGGCGGCGACGGCGGTGGCGCTGGCGGGAACGGCGATCCTGGCGACTGCCACCGGCTGGATCGCCAGCTACCGCATCCTGGGCCTGCGGCCGCTGGAAGTCCTGCGCGAAGAATAGGCGGCCAGGCATCCCGGATCCTCCCTTTGCATCCACCTCCAGCAGCAATGTCGCCTAACGGGCTGTCGGCTTGTGTGCAATCTGGTTTAGAATCGGCCCGTACCCATGGCAGGTCGCATCGAGCAAGGTTCTTTGTCTTCCAGCTGTTCCGGGTTTCCCAACCACACACGCCGTTGCTGGAGGTCAGCTCATGTCTGAGAACGGTCTTCCCCGACGTATTCTCATCGTCGACGATGAGA
>Ga0335082_10005707_pt1 | contig 13636 bp, 16 predicted proteins | sample Lox_Sample_41_FD_206718 | JGI IMG/M metagenome (GOLD analysis project Ga0335082, IMG submission 206718) | Soil microbial communities from Loxahatchee National Wildlife Refuge, Florida, United States - Lox_Sample_4.1 | ecosystem: Environmental > Terrestrial > Soil > Wetlands | place: USA... | reverse complement strand
TCTGATCATCGCCGTCTCGGACTTCACTGCCAGGCAAATTCAGGAGCTGCTGAAAGTTGATCCGGCCCGAATCCGGGTGATCCATCACGGCGTCCGCCGGCCTGTGAACACAGCAGCGAAGCGGGAGCAAATGATCCTGTTCGTAGGAGCCATCCAAAAAAGGAAGAACATCGCCAGACTCGTGGAAGCATTCGAAAGCGTGGCGCGTGGCTGGAAGCTTGTCTTGGCCGGTTCGCTTGGATACGGCGCTCAGGAAGCTCTGGATCGAATCGAAGGCAGTCCCCGAAAGGACGACATCCAGGTGCTCGGCTACGTTCCAGATAACGTTTTGGACGACCTCTACAATCGAGCCTCCCTGGTAGCCTTCCCTTCGCTCGACGAGGGCTTTGGGATGCCGATCCTCGACGCGATGGCGCACGGCGTGCCAGTTCTAACCTCGAACGTCTCGGCTTTGCCCGAGGTCAGTGGAGGTGCGGCTCTGTTGGTCGATCCCTCCGACGTCACGTCCATCGCCGAGGGACTAAGCCGTCTCACGAATGATGAGACCTTGCGCGCACACCTGACGCAGACAGGTCTGAAACGAAGTGCAGAATTTTCGTGGGAACAGGCTGTAGAGGCAACCTGGAAGGTCTACCAGGAACTGCTCGGCTAGCTTTTCTCTTCGTCGATCGTGATCTTCAGGGCTTTCAGGAATTTCTGATCCTGCGAGGTCAGCTTGATCTTGCCGGTGGATTCAAATCTGCGCTTCGGCGGCGCTTCCGTCTCTGTCTCGACTTCTGTTTCGTCTGATTCGTACTCTCCGGACTCGTCGCGCTTGTTAAAGCCGATGGTGGCCTCAAGGACCAGGAACACATCGTATCCGGCCCGCTTGATTTCGCCGATGGCGGCGGCAATGCGATCGGAATCCGACAGCGATTCGTTGATCGCGTTCCCTAGCTCTTGCATCAACTCTTTCAGTTTTTCTTCCAAGCATTGCCCCTTTCTCGGCGGGCCATTTTCAGCATAACACTCTACTCTCTGGATGTACCCCAGGCAAGGGCAGTTTCACCAAGAATAGAAGTGCATCCAAATACGTTCGCTCTCAAGCAATATATCGGCGAAACGGGCAAATCGCAGTAGCCCGTGATGCTTCTCCTGATTCGATCCGATACACTGGAAGCAGAGCGACTTTTTGGGGGAGAAACGAGTACTGTCGAATGACCGACAGTCTGTTGTAAAGACAAGATGTTGCAAACAGCAAAGCGTTTCATGCAGCACGTTGTTCCCGGTGTGGCTCGTCCGATACATATCCTCTGGAATCAGGTGATCGGGTTCATTTTCATCGTTCTGGCAGTGATCCCGCTCCCTTCGGCCATTCGCAGCTTCGGCAAAGACGGTAGTGGCCCTCGTTTGTTTCTCACGATCCCGTTTGTCCTGCTTATGGGTTGGTTCGGCATCTCATCGTTCTGGCGCGCCCGCAAGATTTCAAAGAAATGATCGACTCTGACGAGTTACCCGGTCAATACCCTTACACGCGCGGCATCTATCCGGATATGTATCGGAGCCGGCTATGGACCATGCGTCAATACGCCGGGTTCGGGACCGCGGAGGAGAGCAATCGCCGCTACAAGTATCTGCTGTCGCAAGGCATCACCGGTCTGTCGGTCGCGTTCGATCTGCCGACTCAGATGGGCATGGATTCCGACCACCCGCTCGCTGCCGGCGAGGTCGGCCGCGTCGGAGTCGCCATCTGCTCGCTCGCCGATATGCAGAGACTGTTCGATGGCATTCGCCTGGCAGATATCACCACGTCGATGACCATCAATTCGACTGCGGCGATTCTGTTGAGCCTCTACGTGCTCGTCGCGCGCGAGCAGGGCGCCGATCTGCGCAAGATCTCCGGCACCATCCAAAACGACATCCTTAAGGAGTACATCGCTAGAGGAACGTACATTTATCCACCGCGTCCGGCGATGCGGATCATCACCGACCTCTTCGCCTGGGCTGCGCGCGAACTGCCGGAGTGGAACACGATTTCGATCAGCGGATACCACATCCGCGAGGCGGGATCCACCGCGGTACAGGAAGTCGCCTTCACGCTCGCGAACGCCATCGCCTACATCGATGCAGCGCTTGCGGCGGGTCTGGAAGTCGATACCTTCGCACCCCGCATTTCGTTCTTCTTCAACTCGCACAATGGTTTCTTGGAAGAGATTGCCAAGTTCCGCGCGGCGCGCCGGCTCTACGCGAGGATCATGAGGGAGCGCTTCGGAGCAACGAATCCGCGCTCTTTGATGATGCGCTTCCACGTCCAGACCGCCGGATCATCGCTGACCGCGCAACAGCCCGACGTCAACGTGGTACGCACCTCGATGCAGGCGTTAGCGGCTGTCCTTGGCGGTGCGCAATCGCTGCACACGAATGCCAAGGACGAAGCCCTTTCATTGCCCACCGAAGAATCCGCACGGCTGGCTCTACGGACCCAGCAGATCGTCGCCTACGAAAGCGGCGTGATCAATGTTGCCGATCCGTTTGGCGGCAGCCACTACATCGAGCAGCTCACCAGCGAAATCGAGCGCGGCGCCGAGGAGTATATCGATCGCATCGACGCACTGGGCGGAACGCTCGCAGCCATCGAGAAGCAATACATCCAGAACGAAGTGCAGAACGCGGCATACAGCTACCAGCAATCAGTGGAGCGCGGAGAGACCGTGGTGGTAGGTGTGAACCGGTTCAAGCAGGACGAAAAGGAATCGCTCGGGGTGTTCCGCCTGGATCCCGAGTTGGAACAACAGCAGGTTGCGCGATTACGCGACCTCCGCGGTTCGCGCAATGCGGGAGCGGTAGGCGAGCGGTTGCAATCGTTGCAGAAAGCCGCGCAGGGCAGCGACAATCTGATCCCGCACATCCTGGCTTGCGCGGAAGCCTACGCCACGGTCGGCGAGATCTCGGACCGGCTGCGCGTGGTGTTCGGCGAGTACCACGACACGTAGAATCGGTTCGAATAAGTATTCTCTTAGCGCGACCGCCGTCGCTTCGATGTGTTAGCGGCCTGCGCGACCTCCGCTAACAATCGGAGCGCACGATTCACGGATCTGCTGTCCGGAAAGAAACTCGCCAAATCGGGTTCGATCAGCACGAGGTTTGTTCCCGCCGAAGCGCGGCGAAAGTACTTCCCTCGAACTCCCCCCGTCAGTTTTGAGAGATCGTACTCCGACCGCAACTCACCACGATTCTTATTTTTCAATTCCTTCTTCATACTGGCTTCGCTCAGTTCGCGTCGCATGGCGAGCACTGATTATCCGAATCCGTCCGTCGCGCTCGCAGTGAGAAACGAACACCACAAACCGCTCCCATTGTACTTCCAATCGTGATTTCGCGACTCTCTTCCGATGAATGATCGGGGTCGGGGAAGGTCAGCGCCATCGGGTCAAGAAACACGGAAGTCACTTCCTCAAACGATAGACGATGCTTCCTGAGGTTGCTCTTCGCCTTGCGCGCATTCCACTCAAACGTCACCGCACCTAAGTTTAACGTGCTTTATGTGGTGATCATCAGTGGAGCTAGCCGTGCTGATAAAGCTGAATCAGGTTACCGCACGTATCCGAAAGCACCGCGATGGTAACTGGTCCGGCGTTCGTCGGCTCGGTGGTAAAGACGACGCCCAGCGCCTTCAGTCGAGCGTATTCTTTCGCCATGTCAGCAACCTCGAACGCTGCCAGGGGAATGCCTTGAGCGAACATCGCGGACTGAAATGTCTTTGCCGCCGGATTGACATTGGGTTCGAGGCTGAGTTCCAGGTCGTCGCGGCCTTCCGGAGAGACGACCGTGATCCACCTATACTCGCCGACCGGAAAATCGCTCTTCTTCACAAAGCCGAGCGTCTCAGTGTAGAATTTGAGCGCTTTCGCTTGGTCGTCGACCATGATGCTGGTGAGCTTGATTCGCATTTGAGGCTATTCTAACGGAGCGCTGTTCCGGATGCTTCTTGAAAATTGCGAAATGCAGACGCCGGCAGGCGCCCCATTAAGCTCAGGCATCCAGGAAAGAGTTGTTGCGGAAATTCACCGGGGATCTGCACCATCAAGCGCGCACGGCGCCGGTACGCGGACGGAGCTGTGCCGATCCGGCGCGTGAACAGATCGCTGAAGCTTCCCAGGCTGGAGAAGCCGACCTCCATGCAAACCTCGGTCACCGAATATTGATCTTGAGCGAGCAGAAGTTTCGCCCGGTCCAACCGCGACTGGATCCGGAACTGATGCGGTGTAAGACCGAACAGCGCTTCAAACTGCCGGATGAAGTGAAATGGCGACATCCGCACTTCTCGCGCGATGTCCTGGATCGAGAGAGGCTCGTCCCGCACAGCACCGAGCAACTCTCTCGCCCGGCAGAGACCGCCGAAGGATCCGTGTTTCAGCAGCATCACTTCCTCCGCAGCCAGCCACCAGGATTGAACGTCATCACATAAGCCTCGCGCGTCAAATCCTGCTGGAAGTCTTTGCTGCCGCCCTCGGCGAGAAATTTTTGGACCGCGGCCAAAGGTCCCGGACCGAAATCGGGCGCTGTCGGGACGCCATCCAGATGGGTATCTTCCACCACCAGATAGCTGCCCTGGCTGACCATGGGCGAATACATCTTTAGCTCTTCAAGAACGTGGTTCATGGTGTGATCGGAATCCAGCGTGATGATTACCTTCTTGCCTTTGACGCGCTGGGCAATCTGAGAGACGATCGCTGGATCGGTCGAGCTGCCGAGGAAGAATGTTACATATTTCTTCCAAAGCGGATGCATTGCAGCGTCCTTGGTTAGATCCTGGATATCCACCGTGATCACGCGGGAGTTCTCCAGGCCCAAGCCGTTCAGCGTATGCGACCAATACAGCGCGGATCCGCCTCTGAAGGTACCCGTCTCGATGACGAAGTCGGGCTGCACTTCGTACATGATCTGTTGCATCATCCAAAGGTCGAGCGGACTTTTTTCGATCGGAACGTTGTGGAACCACATGTGCCGCCAGACGGGCAGCTCATGGAACAGTTTCATGAGTTCATTCTGCTTTTCCACCGGCATCGTCATTCGGCGACGCAAGAGAAGCTCTTTGTAGCCTTCCCGGGCAAGCTGGGCCTCCTTGTTAGGGCCGGTGACACTCTCATCAACGTGTTTGAGGCCGATCCCCACAACGATCAACCCTAATTCCCGGCCACCGTGGTCCGGGTCTTTGATGGTCCGGTCGACCTCGAACTCAACCTCCGCCGGTGTCGTCTGAAGAGCAGGAAGGGGAACGCTGGACTGAAAGTAATAGCGGCCTTCTTTGTCGTAGACTTTCCGGGCCACCTCTTTGTGATTGACCCGGGCGATGAGCGTTACACGTGGAACCTGATTCATCACTTCGACGGGAAGGTTGAAGTCCAGTTCCAGGTTGGTAGGAGCTACTGGTTGTGGGACATCCAGGGAAACGGCAAAGACGCGGCCAGTCCAACGCCAACCACCGGCGGACTCATAAAAGCCTTTCAGAAGTCTGTTCTCAAACATTTTGTCTCCGACGCCAACGTCGGAGAACTTCGGGGCATACGGGTCGTCGGTTCCCGTGGATGCGCCGGTTGTTGTGGGCCGGGACTGTTTTTCACTCGGCTTTTGCCTGGAATGGCAGCTAGAAAGCTCCACCGTAAGACAACCGAAGCAGGCCGCGGCGCAGCAGATCCTGAGCAGTATGGGGAGCATAGTTCCAAATGATAGCATCGGATTCCATCAGCGCTTCATCAGACGATGCACTGCGAACAGGCCGACGAAATAGAAGCCGCCCATGGAGAGGAAGACTGGCGTGTAGCCAAACGTGGTAATGACATAGCCGGGGATGATTCCTGAAAACAGGAAACCTCCGACTCCGCCGGCGAATCCACCAATACCGGTGACTGCTCCGACCGCATTCTGCGGAACCGTATCGGAGACCGTAGTAAATAGATTCGCAGACCAGCCCTGATGCGCGGCCGTCGCGAGGCTGAAGAGCAAGACCGCAACGGTCACCTTGGGCGCGAGCACACCGAGTGCGGCGAAAGGCATGCAGCAGGCACACATCAGCATGGCGACTTTCCGCGCACGGAGCGGGGCCCAACCGCGCCGTATCCATATGCCGGAGAGCCATCCGCCGGCGATGCTTCCGGCACTCGCCATCAGGTAGACGAAAAGCAGCGCCCAACCCGACGTTTTCATGTCCAGCTTCCGTACGTCGTGCAGGTAGAGCGGTAACCAGAACAGGTAAAACCACCATGCCGGATCGGAGAAGAACTTGCCCAATGCGAAGCCCCAAGCCGGGCGGAGCTGCGCTGCCTCCGACCAGGTGAGACCCTTCGAGGCAACTGTCGCCTTAGCAGCAATCGGAGGATGAATCCGAAGCCATGCAACCACCCAGATGATTCCCAGCGACGCCGTCATCAGGAAGCATGCGCGCCAGCCATATCGCGCAGACAGGTATACCAGGATCGGAGGTCCAACGGTTGCCGCCACGTTCGTTCCGGAGTTGAAAACGCCGGTGGCAAATGCCCGATCTTTGCCTTCGAACCACTCGGCGACGGACTTGATCGCCGCTGGAAAATTGCACGACTCACAAAGCCCGAGAAATCCACGCCACATCCCGAGCTGGAATGCGCTTCCGGCAAACATGTGCAATCCCGCCGCGATGGACCAACCGACTGCGGCGACTGCGTAAGCAATGCGGCTGCCGAATCGATCCACGAACGTGCCCATGAAGAGAAACCCGAGCGTGTAGGCTGCCTGGAATGCCGCAGTGATGAATCCGTAATCCTTGTCGGAGATCTGGAGGTCGCGGCGGATGTCCGGTACTAATGTCCCGAGCACGATGCGATCGAGATAGTTGATTGTGGTGCCGAAGAAGAGCAGCGCGAGGATCCACCAACGCACGCGCGATTCGGTCACGGGACGATCCAGCGCTCGCCTGGCTCGAACACCTTGAATCCGATGGACGGGCGAAAGCCGAGCATGTGATCGATGAAGCGGTTCACGATTTGCGGGGTTTCGTCCGAGAAGACGCCGTAATGCATGGGTGCCAGCCAGCGTGCGTGGATGTCTTCGGCAAGCTGTGCGGCTTCGGGAATCTGGAAATTACCGGCGCCATCGATCGGCAGCAACGCGACGGTAACGTTGTAGGGTAGCAGCCGTCCGACGATGCCATCGTACAGACGGCAGTCGCCGGCATGGTAGATGGTGTAAGCGCCAAAGCGAATCAGATAGCCGAGATGCGGGTATCCGCCGAGCGGAGTCCAATCGAGTCCGGGATGAGCGGCCGGGACAGAATAGACCCGTCCGTAGAGCCCACCCTTGAAGTACTCGACCCGTAAGTCGGAATCGGTGGTGGTCATGCGCTCGTAAGCGACACCCAAGGATCGGGCATGATCCGCGGTGCTCTTCGGAAGCACCACGCGCGCCTGCGGCGATGCCTGCAGCATTCCTCGAACCGCGCCCGGGTCCATGTGCGTGTCGTGAGCGTGGGTGCACAGGATCAGGTCCGCGTCGGTGATGTCTTCGGGCGCAAGCGGAGGGGCAAGCAACCTCGTACGCCCCGCCGGGGTGGAGAAGCAAGGATCGATGTAGATCACGATACCTTGGCACTTCACCACGAAACCGCTGTGCCCGAGCCACCAGAGCGCGGGCGAAGGCGTGTCGGTCTGCCGGATTTCTTCCAGCAGATCGGCTCCTTGCTTCACGGGTTCTTTCATTGCGCCGCAGCCCGTTCCAGTCGATCCAAGATAGCGGCCCAAGCCGGGTCGCGTGGCGGCCGCTCAACCGCGATCCAATCCCAACCTTCGGCGTCGGCTTGGTGCAGTGTCTCGTACAGCACGGCTGCATAGGCGCGTGGATCATCGGGCATGGGGATGCACCGCGTAGCGTTCGCGCAGCGCCAGATCCATAGATAGGCGCCGCGCCCGGCCGATGGAAGCTGGCCATCCTGCACCAGTACCAGTGGTGTCCGCGGGCTGTAATGCCTGCGATGCATGCCGGGCGATGGATGAGCGGTCTCTTTAGATTCGGCGCCTATCTGAATCGGTCCGATGAGTTCCTCGATCTGAGCCTTCGTGATCATTCCCGGTCTCAACAATATCGCGTCGGGCCCGGCGAGCGAAAGTACGGTGGATTCAAGTCCGACGGTAGTGCGCCCGCCATCGAGCACCATGGCCACACGATCGCCGAGCGATTCGCGTACGTGCTGCGCAGTTGTGGGCGATAGTTCGGTGAACCGGTTTGCACTGGGAGCCGCGATGGGCATGCCGGCTTCGCGGATCAGCGCGAGTGCGATCTCATTCGCGGGCACGCGAATTCCTACTGTGGGTAAGCCTGCCGTAAGCCGGTCCGGCACGTGCGATTTCTTGGGGAGGACGAGCGTTAGGGGGCCCGGCCAGAAGCGATTGGCGAGAAGCTCCGCTTTGTCCGGCCATTCTTGAACCAGGCTTCGCGCCATTTCGATTGAATCTACGTGTACGATCAGGGGACTTTCAGGTGGGCGCCCTTTGGCCGCGTAGATTTTTTCGATCGCTGCTGGATCTAGGGCATTGGCGCCGAGCCCATAGACCGTTTCGGTAGGGAACGCGACCAGTTCGCCGCGGCGGATCAGTTCTGCCGCTTCACGCAGTGGAGTATCGGTTGGCACGGTCAGAACGTCGCGCTTGCGCGCGATACGCAAGCCGGAGGCATGCGCAACAGGCTACATTCCTTATTCGGGGAGGTCGTCTTTTCCATCCTTTCCATCGCCGGATGTTTTGCCGGTGTGTTTGTACACCAGGAATGCATGCATGAGCCGGTCCAAGTCGCCGTCCAAAACACGGTCAACGTCGCCGATCGCGAGCTTCGTGCGATGGTCTTTGATGAGCCGGTAGGGTGCAAGTACATAGCTGCGGATTTGGCTGCCGAAGTTGATGTCGAGTTTGGAATCTTCGAGCTTTTTGTCCGCGGCTCGCTTTTTGTCCATTTCAAACTCGTACAGCCGGGCGCGAAGCTGCTTGATAGCACTGGCGCGATTCTTATGCTGTGAGCGTTCGTTCTGACACTGCACAACGATGCCCGAAGGGATGTGGGTCATGCGCACCGCGGACTCCGTTCGATTGACGTGCTGGCCGCCGGCGCCGCTCGCACGGAAGACGTCCACGCGTAGATCCTCCGGCTTGATGTCAATGTTGATATCGTCCTCGATCTGCGGAAAAACGAACACCGAAGCGAATGAGGTATGCCGGCGGGCATTGGCGTCAAAAGGCGAGATTCGCACCAGCCTGTGCACGCCGATTTCCGACTGCAATTGACCATAGGCGTTCTCGCCGTTTATTTCAATCGTTGCTGACTTGATGCCCGCGCCTTCACCCTCTAGTCTGTCGGTGACGACAGCATTGTAGCCGTGGCGCTCCGCCCATCGGAGATACATGCGGAGTAGCATCTCAGCCCAATCCTGGCTCTCGGTGCCGCCCGCGCCCGGATGGATGTTCATGATCGCGCTCTTTGCGTCGTTTGGCCCGGACAACAACATCGCGGTCTCGAGTGCTTCGAGGCGCTCTTCAAAAGGCTTCAGGTCGCGCTCGATGTCGCCGAGCACATCCTCGCCCTCGCGCGCGAGCTCAAATAGGGTGTCCAGATCCGAGGTCAGCCGAGTGACCTCCTCTGCATCCGCAATACCCTGCTCCAGGCGCTTGCGATCCTGCATGATTTTTTGGGACTTTTCTGGCTGGTTCCAGAAATCGGGATCCGAAATCTGTTGCTCTGTCTTGGCTAGTTGGGATTTCTTACCAGGAGCGTCAAAGATAGCTCCGCACAGATTCAGCCTTCTGGCGGAGCGTAGCGTATTCTCTTTCCAGTTCTTCGAGTGTCATGAACTATCATCTTACCAAGCCTTCCAAGACGAGTACGTGCCCGCGTTTGCCGACATTCCAGCCTAGCGTGCGGCCGATGGTGTCCTGTTGACCGGCAGCTTCGTGGATGTGGCCGCAGAAGAAATAGATCGGCTGAGCCTTGGCAACAAATTCGCGAACCGCGGTGCTGCCGAAGTTTTGCCCTTCGCCCACGCGATCGAGTTTGGTGTCCTTGGGAGGCGCGTGGCAAATCAGTACTAACGGATCGAGACCGGAAAATTTATCGAGCCTGGATGCGAGTTCCTTCTCCGAGTACTCGCCGGGTGTATTGAATGGCGTTGGATTCGAGTAGCCCATACCCGCGACCTTATAGCCTTCGATCTCGATGGTCTGGCCATGGAAGTTCCGGAACCCGTACTGGTCGCAAAATCGAGCGATGTCGTCTTCCGACTCGTGATTACCCGGCAATACGTACATGCGATCGGCACGTTTCTGCATCAACGGACCCATTTGCTCCAGACCTCTGCCCCAATTGGCGAGATCGCCTGCGGCGAAATAGTAATCGGCTTCACTGTCCATTAGCTTAGTGAGGGCGGCCTTGTCACCGTGGATATCAGAGAAGATCAATAGCCTCATCAAAAACGAGCGTAGCAGGCTTCGGTCATGTCAAGACGCGATTGACTTCACCATAGCGCCGGGACCATAATGTTCCCTGATAGGTGCTGAGCAAGGGTCTGTTAAGAACAGAGTACGCAGAACCTCCACTTTCGGGCCCTTGCTCTCTTCGTGACTCCGTCAACCTCCCCTAAATGCTCAACTGGCTGGTCATCGGTATTGGTGACATCACCACGCGGCGCGTGATCCCCGCGATTCAGGATGAACCTCGCAGTCATCTGTACGGTGTTGTCACCCGCAATCCTGAGCGAGCATCGGGGTTTGGCGAACATGTGTGGACTGACCTGGATGCTGCTCTGGCAGATTCCAAAGTTGATGCTGTGTACGTAGCGACTCCAGTTGCTCTTCACGCTCCTCAAACAATCGCGGCGTTGCGCGCCGGCAAACACGTTCTGTGTGAGAAGCCGGTCGCCATGAATTATGTCGAGGCATCGACGATGGTTCACGCGGCGCAGGAGAGCGGACGAGTCCTGGGCGTCGCTTATTACCGGCGAACTTATCCAAAGGTGCAACGCGCGAAGCAGCTGATTGAACAGGGCGCCATCGGACAGCCCGTGCTTGCGGAAGCGAACCACCACAGCGAGCTGCCGGCACAGGGTTCCTTTCGAAGCTGGCTCATCGATCCCAAGCTCGCCGGTGGCGGACCTTTATTCGATGTCGCAAGCCATCGCATCGATCTTTTCAACTATCTATTCGGGAAGCCGAGGCGCGTGACAGCACAATTGTCGAATGCGGTTTTGAAACTCGATGTGGAGGACAACGCGACGGTGCTGATCGAGTATGAATCGGGCGTCCGGGGCATCGTAGATGTTCGTTGGCATTCCAAAGTCACTCGGGATCAATTCAGGATTATTGGCACTGAAGGCGAGATGGATCTGAATCCCTTGAGCGGGCCGGAGTTCGTTTTTCCAGGTGGCCGGGAACTCTTGCCGACGCATCAGAACATCCATTTCCCTTGCATTCAGAATTTCGTTGAGGCGGTGCTGGATGGAGCGCCGTTGATTTCGAGTGGGGAATCGGCGATTTGGACGGATTGGATAACTGAGAAAGCTCAGACGCGTTGATTCGGCCGTAATCCGTTGCGGACGGATTGTTTTGCTACATAGGACGGCTGCATGGTAATGACCCGCGCTTGACCTGCTGTTTTCCGCGGCAATGTGCCATGCCCATTTTGAGGCCTTTGGACCGCTTCAGAACAACTCACCCAGGCATCCAACAGGGTCGACAGCAAGCGTTCCGCTTCCGACAGTAGCGGCTCCGACTGACGTGCGTTGGCTTCCATGAGCAGCTTTTGTGTGTGGCCGTAAAGTTCCGCCAGATTCCGGCTCAGGTCGCCGTCACTCTCGTGATTCAGCGAGAACGTGAGCTCGGTCACAATCTCCGTGGCCTTCTGGATCGCTTGGGAGCGCGATCGAGTGTCGCCCAATCTTAGTGACTGGCGCGCGGCGATGATCGAGTCTAAGGCCGCACAGTAGAGCAGCTCGACGAGTCTCAGCCGGTTTGCGGCGAGGAGTTTCTTTTCCGGGTGCTTCGCTTCTGGCGTTTGCATTTGTCGGCTCAATTAAAGGCGATTCTACACTGAAGTGCTTTCGATAGAAGCCCTTTGAGGACAAAATGAAACTACCAGTACTTACAGGACTCGCGGTTCAACACTTGTTGTTTCGTAATTCTACGCGTTAATTCTGGCGTGATATTTCAGAGAGTTAACCGCTGTGACTCAGTTTTCCGGATGCCGCCAGATTCGGCTCCCATAGTACTTCCGGGACGTTCAGAACGTGATTCGCCCAGCGGCTCCAGACGAAAAAGGCGTCGCTTAGCCTGTTCAGGTAGCGAATTGCCTCCGCGGGAATCTCTTCTTCGCGGGCGAGACTGACGGCTATGCGCTCCGCCCGGCGGCAGATGGTGCGGCAGGCGTGCAGTTCGGTGTTCAGGCGCGATCCTCCGGGCAATACGAACGAGCGCAAGGGCGCAAGGCTCTCGTTCATCCGGTCGATTTCCCGTTCGAGTTGTTCTATTTCGGTCTCGGTGATGCGAGCCTGTTTCGGATGAACATCGGCGGGCCTGGTTGCCAGAATCGAGCCTAGGTTGAACAACTCGTGCTGCACGCGCAGAAGAATGGACGCCAGCTCCGGGACTGATTCCTGAGCCGACATCCGTGCCATGCCGGTGAACGCGTTCAGCTCATCCACGGTGCCATAGCATTCGATCCGCAGGGAATCCTTGGGAACGCGCTGACCGCCGGCCAAGTGCGTCTCACCCTTATCACCGGCCTTTGTATAGATGCGGTTAAGGGCAATGCGTGGCTGATCGAATTGGGGGTCGCTCATGGGTCAGCCTCCACTCACATTGTCGCTCGGAATGGCGCATCCGTGATGTTTTGTGCGCGCGGATGGATCTTCGTGGCATTTTTCAAAAACGAAGCCAACCTGAGGTAAAGGCCTGAGCCTCCACGCCGTTGGCGTCGAAAGCGTCTTGTAAATCAAGTATATTGGGTACATTCAAGATTCTGGCGGATGTTGCCGATATCTCAGGTGGATGGTCGTGGAAACTCAAGATAGCGAAGTGGTTCTGACCCGGTTCAATAAGCTCCTGCAGGAGCTTGTGCGCGGGACGATGAACCGTAACACCTTCCAGCCATGGGAGATAGAGATCCTGCTCGACATCGAGGCGTGCAATCTGCGCGATGGTGTTCGCCGCGAGACCCTGCGCCGATACCAGAAAGCGGTGGCTCGAGCGATGGAGAAGGGAGCCAAGGTCCCCTTCCGTCTGTCTGAGTATCTTAATGGTAAGAAGTCACTTACCGCTAAGGAACCGTAAGCGGGGGCCGGACCCGGTGGTCCGGCTCGGACGTGGACGTCCGCCCCACTTTTGGATCATGGATATCAACGGCCCCGACGTCCTCCGACTGGTGGGGCTGGGGTGTCTGCCGTAACATAGGGGACGCCTGCATCCGCCATCATTTTATTCAAGCGCGGAAGGTCTTCCTCTGTAAGCTTCTTCACGATAGCTAAGGCTGGTTCGAGTTCGGCAGAGGCCTGGTCGATGTCCTGGATCTGGCGCTCGGTAGGGGTGCCGGAGTAGTTATCGATCGCGCCCATCAGGCGGCCGATTTTTTGCGTCACTGGCGGAGGCGTGTA
>Ga0335082_10005706_pt1 | contig 13638 bp, 7 predicted proteins | sample Lox_Sample_41_FD_206718 | JGI IMG/M metagenome (GOLD analysis project Ga0335082, IMG submission 206718) | Soil microbial communities from Loxahatchee National Wildlife Refuge, Florida, United States - Lox_Sample_4.1 | ecosystem: Environmental > Terrestrial > Soil > Wetlands | place: USA: Florida... | reverse complement strand
CCACGCCTCTTTCGTCGGAGCAGATCTCGTTGCTTCGCCGCTGGATCAAAGAGGGAGCCAAGTGGTCAGACTATTGGGCGTTCGTGGCACCGAGGCCGCAACCGTTGCCAGCGGTGAAGAATGAGAAATGGGTTCGACAGCCTTTGGATCGATTCATCCTGGCCCGACTGGAGAAGGAGTCGCTACAACCTTCGCCAGAGGCTGACAAAGCTGCTCTCTTGCGGCGTGTCTCTCTGGACCTCACAGGCCTCCCGCCCACAGCGGAGGAACAGGCTGCCTTTCTGGAGGACAGCTCGCCCAACGCATACGAGAAACAGGTGGACCGACTGCTGTCCTCTCCTGCTTACGGCGAGCGCTGGGCCTCGATGTGGCTTGATCTCGCGCGCTACGCCGACTCGTATGGATACGAGGCCGACAATCTTCGACTTGGTGTCTGGGCTTATCGCGATTGGGTTGTGGATGCTTTCAATCGCAACTTGCCCTACGACGACTTCGTAACCAGGCAGTTGGCTGGCGATCTATTACCCAACGCGACATTTGAGGACAGGATCGCGACCTCGTTTCATCGGCAGACGCCCAACAATCAGGAAGGCGGCACCGACGATGAAGAATTCCGAATGGTTGCCGTCATGGATCGCGTGGCGACGACTTGGTCGGTGCTGAACGGGATCACGATGAACTGTGTTCAGTGTCATTCGCACCCATATGATCCGATTCGTCATCCGGAGTACTACAAGTCGCTCGCGTTTTTTAACACTTCAATCGATGCAGACCGCGATGATGATGCGCCAAACTTAAGAGTCCCGAAAGACAAGGCTAAGTACACAGCTGCTTCCGAAATGCAGCAGGAAATGGCGCCACTCCTGCGGAGCATGGTCGCGACGGACCGGGCTCTGGTGGAGAGCCGTCAATGGCGGTCTACCCCTATTCAATCCGCTGACGCAGATGAGGCTCCGGCACTTCTTGATGTGCTTCCAGGTGCTGAAAAGTATCTGGAAGAATTGAAGAAAGACAAAGATCCGCCCGCCGTCAAGAAAGAGAGCATTGATAATCAGCTCGAAGCCATTCGAGTTATCAAGAGCAGACTTGCGGCTGCAAGAGCTCGCGGAGGCCCGGCGCGAACGTTTCAGTTGCGCGACGGTGAGGCCTTCGCCGATCCGACCACTCCGGCGAAGTCGGTGTACGAACTCACAGCCTCTGGCGTACCGCAGGTGGTCACTGCGATTCGCGTGGAAGTTCCTCCCCTCGAGGCAGCCAAGGCACGCCACACTCCCGAAGATGGATTCATCGTGGATCGAGTGCAGGCGTTTCTCCATCGTTCTGACGGTCGGAAGGAACGCATCGCAATCGGCAGCTTCTTGCATGACTCGACGGAGAATCTGGAGAGATCTGTTGCGCCGGCTGAAGATAAGAAGAAGAGTTCTGCTGCAAAGAACTACTCCGCAGTCGAGGACGGTTTCTCCGCCATTCCAAAACTATTTCGCACTCGATGGATTGTCGGCGTACCGGCTCAGCCTCTCCATCTCGCCGTGAATGATCGAATCGAAGTCACGCTCAAGCAGACGCGGGAGATTGACTACAAGCCGGTACAAATCAAGCGTGTTCGTTTGGCTGTCAGTAGCGACACACAATTCACCTCTCGAATCGCAGATGCGGAGCGATTGAAAGCGATCTCGCGCCTGACAGATCTCGAGGCACAGCTCGCTAAGATTCCGAGCGTCAATGTACCGGTGATGGCGGAAGAGGAGCCATATGAAAAACGAGTGACGCTCGAATTTGAGCGTGGCAATTTCCTCAACAAGATCGGTCCTGACCTCGCTCCCGATGTGCCGGGAATCTTTCCCAAGCTTGCCGACGACGCCAAACGCGACCGCCTCACCTTGGCCAAGTGGTTCTTCTCGCCCGGCCAGCCTCTCACCGCGCGGGTTGCCGTAAATCGATACTGGGAACAACTCTTTGGAACTGGGATCGTCGAGACTTTGGAGAATTTCGGCAGCGTTGGCGAGATGCCCAGCCATCCTGAGTTGCTGGACTGGCTTGCATCGCATTTCCAGAATGATCTTCACTGGGACATGAAGGCGTTGTTGCGTGAAATGGCAACGAGCGCCACGTACCGACAGCGTTCGGCCACAACTCCAGAACTGCAACAGAAAGATCCGCGGAACCGACTTTTGGCTCGGGGTCCGCAGCAAAGACTCACCGCAGAGATGGTAAGGGATCAGGCATTGTTGGCAGGCGGGTTGCTGAATCGCACGATGGGCGGACCGCCGGTTATGCCGCCCCAGCCTCCCGGGATCTGGAACTCGGTCTACAACCACGATAAGTGGACCGACGCCAAAGGACCGAACCGTTACCGACGGGCGATCTACACCTTTGTTAAACGAACCAGCGGCTATCCGAGTTTCATGATTTTTGATGGTTCTGATCGCGCGACCAGCCTGCCTCGCCGCATCCCGACGAATACTCCACTGCAAGCATTGGTCACGCTGAATGATCCTGTCTACGATGAGGCCGCTGCGGCCCTGGCGGCGCGAACAATGAAAGAGACCGGGGCCGAAAAGACTAACTCTCCAGATGATCGGCTTCGCTACGAAGCGCAACTCGTGTTGTCTCGCGAGCCAACCCCGCAGGAGTTAGGAATTCTGCGCGCATTGTTCAAGAAAACGTTGGGATCTTCCGATGAAAAGCTCCTGAAGCCGGTCAGCCTCGGGCAAGAGGAAAGTTCTGCCCGTGAAGGCAATGTTTCGCGAAAAGAATTTGAGGCTCTGAAAGTCACCGGTAGTGTGTTGTTGAATCTCGATGCGGCTTTAACACGTTAATTGTCATGGCGGACTTTGACCTATCAAACGCACTGCACCCCGAGCGACAATTCGCGACGCTGCAGGCACAGACTCGGCGTCACTTCCTGCGATCGTTGTCGGGCGGGCTAGGCACGATCGTATTGGGCACGATGGCCGCACCCTTGTTGGCGAGAGGCGCTGAAGAGTCCAATGTCTACACGAAGCCGCTGGACTTAACCCGTGACCCCAAACATCCTTTGTCGGTGCTGCCTCCGCAATTCGCCGCACGTGCCAAGCGCGTAATTTACATGCACATGGCGGGCGCCCCGAGTCAGCTCGAGCTTTTCGAATACAAGCCTGAACTGGTAAAGCTCGATGGCCAGGATTGCCCTGCATCTCTGTTGGCGGGAAAGCGTTTCGCTTTCATCACCGGTGTCCCGAAGCTGATGGGGCCGCAATACCCCTTCCATCAAACCGGAGACAGCGGACACTGGATCTCTGATCGTTTGCCCCATCTTGAGAAGCATCTCGATGAACTTTGCTTCGTCAAGTCGATGCGAACCGACCAGTTCAATCACGCACCAGCGCAGTTGCTCGTCCAGACGGGCAATCCGCGGCTGGGGTACCCATCACTCGGTTCCTGGGTTGTGTATGGGCTCGGCAGCGAGAATCAAAACCTGCCCGGCTTCATCGTGCTGATCTCCGGCGGAAACACGCCTGATGGTGGCAAACAACTATGGGGTTCGGGGTTTCTGCCCAGCGTGTATCAAGGCGTGCAATGTCGCTCGCACGGCGAACCTGTGCTGTATCTGGATAGTCCGGCGGATGTGAGCGTCGCCGGTCGCAGGAATATGCTCGATGCGATTGATGAACTCAATCAACAGAATTACTCGGCATTCGGCAATCCGGAGACCGTCACACGCATCGCACAATATGAAATGTCTTTCCGCATGCAGATGGATGCGACCGACGCCATGGACATTCATAAGGAACCGGAAGCTGTCCGCGCGAAATATGGCTCGAAAATTGGCGAGCCGAGTTTTGCGAACAACTGCCTAGTTGCCCGACGCCTCGCGGAACGCGGGGTGCGATTCATTCAGCTTTATCATTGGGGATGGGACAGTCATGGTTCGAATGCCGGAGACTCGCTCAACATCGGCTTCGTCAAACGCTGCTCCGAAGTGGATCAGCCTATCGCCGCGTTGTTGTCAGACTTGAAAGAGCGCGGAATGCTTGAGGATACCCTCATCGTTTGGGGAGGCGAATTTGGGCGCACCTCAATGCGCGAGAACCGCAGCGGACAAGTAACGAAGTTTACCGGCCGTGACCATAATCCGGGAGCGTTCACGATCTGGCTGGCCGGAGCGGGCGTTAAGCCTGGATTCACATACGGTGAAACCGATGACTTGGGATACGAGGTGGCAAAGGATCCCGTCGAGATCCGCGATCTGCATGCCACAATCCTGTACCTGCTGGGATTTGATCACCGTAAATTGAACTATCCATTCCAGGGTCTTGATCAGAAGCTGACGAGCGTAAAAGCTTCTCGAGTTGTTGCTGAGATACTGGCATGATTCCATCTTCCTTGCGCGCTCTCTTTCAGGCTGGTGCCCGCACTCGATGATTTCACTCCGCCGTCTGCCGGCAACGACTCTCTTTGAATTTGTCACACTCACTTCAATTGGAGTCCTTGCGCTTCTGTTGCTCGTCGCGCCCCCAGACGGGACTGAGCGTGCCCAATTGATGCAGTTCATCGGGCGCTTTCATCCATTGGCAGTGCATTTGCCGATTGCACTTCTGATCTTTGTCCCTGTGCTCGAAATAGTGGGCAAGAGGGAGCGATTTTCTTATCTTTTACCTGCTTGCCCGTTTGTCCTGGGAGTCGCGATCGTGGGCGCGATTGTAGCCGCTTTGCTGGGGTGGTGTCTGGGGCGAAATGGGGGATATTCCGGCCCACTTGTCACGCAGCACATGTGGTCTGCAATCCTGGCTGCTGCTGGAGCGTGGTTATGTTGGAGACTGCGTATTGGCACTAGCGCACCGCAGCAGGTCAAGATGTATTACGTCAGTTTGATTGTTACGGTCGCAATAGTAGCGTTCGCCGGGTATCGTGGCGGACAGCTGTCGCTCGGGGAAAATCACCTGACCGAACATATGCCGGCTCCGCTCGCGGCTCTGCTGGGTGTGTCAAACCCGGTGAGAGTTCTAAGCAATTCGGCGAACGGTGGTCCGGGAACTTTTTATGGCGCTTGGGTTCAGCCAATCTTTGCCAAGAACTGCGTCTCATGTCACGGGCGGAACAAGCATAAATCCAACTTGCGTCTCGATAGCTTTGAAGCAGTGATGCACGGCGGTAAGCATGGACTTGTGATCAAGGCTGGAGATTCCAAGGACAGCGAGCTCTTTCGCCGGATCACGCTTCCAGCGTCGGACCACGATTTCATGCCATCGGAACGGCAACCGCTTGGAGCGGGCGATGTGAAATACATTGAACAATGGATTATGTCGGGAGCTTCGGGAACACTCCCTGCCAGTGCGATCCACGATGCTGGTCCGAACCCGCCCGCAATTGCCGAAGTGAGTTTCGAGGATGTGGACTCGAACGCGGTCGCCACGCAAAGGGCACCGATTGCGACGATTGTTGAGAAGCTTCAACGTCGGCTTCCGAATGTCATCGATTATCGCTCGCGCGGGTCGTCTGAAATTGTTGTGAATGCAGCGTGGATGCAATCCAAGTTCGGAGATGACGAACTGGCCGAACTCTCGCCACTCGCCACTCACATCGTCACGGCGGACTTTTCAAATACTTCAATTACAGACAAGTCTGCCGCAGGAATTGCGGCCATGACGCAGTTACGAATCTTGCGCCTGATGCACACGCGCATCAGCGACGAGTCCGTCCGGTCGCTAGGGGCGCTAAATGAATTGGAATCGCTCAGTTTGTTCGACACTCCGGTTACATCGGCGGCATTGAGCACCATCTCCCGGCTACCGAAGTTGCAACATGTTTACGTGAGTGGCACGAAGATCTCTTCTGACGCCAAATTGCCCAATGAGATCGCTGGCAAACTAGTGTTTTGAATGGCCAGTGAGGGATTGCGCACTTGATCGCTACAACAGCAATTGGGATATAGTTTTCTGCTATATTTCGTTCCTCGAAAGTTGATTTTGGAGGACCTATGCCTCGGATTGTCCGTTGCGCTTTGATTCAGGCCAGGAACGCGCTCGGCAACAACCGCCCTCTTGAACAGATCAGGAAGGCGATGATTGACAGGCACATGAAACTGATCGATCAGGCCGCTCGGAAGAAAGCGCAAGTCCTCTGCCTCCAGGAACTCTTTTACGGGCCGTATTTTTGCGCCGAACAAAATGCCCGGTGGTACGAACTCGCTGAGCGCGTACCGGAAGGGGCGACAGTTCAGCTGATGCGGAAAATCGCGGCTAAACACAAAATGGTGATCGTGGTTCCGGTGTATGAAGAACACATGCCCGGGGTGTATTTCAACACGGCGGCGGTCATTGACGCCGACGGCACATACCTTGGGAAGTACCGCAAACATCACATTCCGCACTGCCATCCCGGCTTCTGGGAAAAGTTCTACTTCACGCCTGGGGATCTTGGTTACCCGGTCTTTAACACGAAGTACGCACGTGTCGGAGTATATATCTGTTATGACCGGCACTTCCCCGAAGGCGCGCGAATCCTGGGCCTGAACGGAGCTGAGATTGTGTTCAATCCATCGGCAACGGTAGCGGGACTCTCTGAATATTTGTGGGAATTGGAACAACCCGCTCACGCAGTCGCCAATGGCTATTTTGTTGGCGCCATTAACCGCGTTGGAACAGAAAGGCCATGGAGCATCGGCGAATTCTATGGAAAGAGCTATTTCTGCAATCCGCGGGGCAAGATTATTGCGCAAGCCAGTCGCGACAAGGATGAGGTTGTCGTAGCGGATTTGGATCTCGACATGATCGCGGAAGTGCGGAAGGTATGGCAATTCTTCCGCGACCGCCGTCCGGAAAGCTACGGGCCACTGACGGCGCAGAGCGCCACAACGGCAGCGGCGGATTGAGGCTCGCCTCAGCTCTCCACTTATCGCCAAGAACAAGAAGATGACACCATCGGAGATCCAAGCTCGAATCGAAGCGAGTCCTCTGTATAACCCCGATCTGGCGCCGGCGAGTCCACAACAACGGCATTGGGGAACGTACAACTTTGCTGCGCTCTGGATCTCGATGTCGGTAAATATTCTCACCTATATGCTGGCCGCCAGTCTGATCCAGGGCGGGATGAACTGGAAACAGGCGGTTGGAACGATCTTTCTGGGGAACGTAATCGTATTGGCTCCGATGTTGCTGAATTCTCATCCAGGCGCGAAGTACGGAGTTCCGTTTCCGGTTCTCGCTCGCGCCTCCTTTGGCGTTCTTGGGGCAAATGTGGCAGCGGTGCTTCGAGCCTTGGTGGCGTGCGGATGGTTTGGCATTCAAACGTGGATTGGCGGAGAAGCAATCAGTACGTTACTAGCGACTCTGTTTCCGGAATGGAAGAGCCTCTCTTATGGCCCCGGCATCTGCTTCTTCGTTTTCTGGTTACTGAACCTTGCGGTAGTTCTAAAGGGAATCGAGTACATCCGAATACTGCAGGGCATTAGTGCGCCCGTGTTGCTGGGAGTCGGGTTGCTTCTTCTGGGATGGGCCTACCGGGCCGCGGGCGGAGTCGGCCCGATGCTCTCGGTGCCGTCCCGCTTTACGACTTTTCCGGAGTTCTTGAAATTTCTAATTCCCGCCCTGAACGGTACGGTGGGATTCTGGGCGACAGTCTCCTTGAACATTCCCGATTTCACCCGCTTCGCTCGCAACCAGCGCGAACAAGTCGTGGGTCAGGCCTTGGCCCTTCCGACAACGATGACGCTTTATGCTTTAGTGGGGATCGTCGTGACATCGGCCACAGTGGTGATTTACGGCGCAGCGATATGGGACCCGGTTCAGCTACTAAGCCGCTTTCATTCACCGATCGCAGTGGTGATTTCACTGATTGCTATTCTGTTGGCCACACTCAATGTGAATATCGGAGCGAATGTCGTCTCGCCAGCCAATGACTTTTCCAATTTGTGGCCGCGGCGTATCAGCTTCCGTACAGGTGGTGTCATCACTTGCTTTATGGGAATAGCGATGATGCCTTGGAAGCTGCTCGCCGACTACAAGACATTCATCCTCGGTTGGCTTGGTGGCTACGCTGCGTTCTTAGGACCCGTAGCGGGAATCATGATTTGCGATTACTTCCTCATTCGGCGCCGAGTGCTACTAGTAGAGGATCTGTATCTCAGGGGTGGAGTCTACGAGTATTTGCGTGGATTCAATTGGTGCGCAATCGGCGCTCTCACCTTAGGAGCAGGTACCGCATTAGCAGGGCTGGGACTCCCTTCGATTCGTATTCTTTATGACTATTCCTGGTTTGTCGGTTTCGCGGTCTCGTTTGTGGCTTATTACGCTCTGATGCGCTTCCAACGTCAGAGCGTGTTTGCACCGCAAGAAGCTGGATAAACTGATTATCCCTTCTTTGCCTTGATAAACTCCGGCAGTACATCTCGCTCGTAGATGTTCAAGGTTTCTTCTTCGTCGCCGCACATCAGGTAGATGTTGAATTGCGTGACGCCGGCTTTAGCAAGGGAGCGCAGTTTCTCCTGATGCGATTTCGCTGGCCCGAGCAAGCAGAACCGGTCGACTACCTCGTCCGAAACAAAATTGGCATTGTCGCTTGCCACTTCGCAATGATGCTGATAATCGTAGCGACCACGATCCTGCACATAAGAGGTCAGAGCAGGGGGAAGGTCTTCCGGTTTGTACTGCCGGATCAGATCCATCACGTGATTTGAGACCAGTGCGGGAAACCATCGCACGCGTTCGCGCGCAACGCTCAGATCATCTGAAACCCAGACTGGGGCAGCCGCCATAACCTGGATCTCACGAATGTCGCGTCTAGCGGCTCGCGCGCCTTCCTTCACAAACGTCATGCACCACTCAATTAAGGCCGGATCGGCGAATTGCAGAATGATGCCATCCGCAACCCGGCCTGCCATGTGCAGAACCTTGGGTCCGTATCCGGCAATCCAGACTCGTGGCGCGTCCTTCGCCCAGGTCAGACGCGTCGTTTGTCCATCATGCTGTACTTCTTTTCCGCCGGTCAGATCCTGGAATTCCTTTACTGCAACTTCTAATTGTGACCAGTTCACCGGCTTCTTGCCCATCACGCGCCGAGAGCTGTCACCACGGCCAATCCCAAGCTCCATGCGACCACCTGAGATCAGGTTCAGTGTGGCGAACAGACTTGCGGTTACAGTCAGGTCACGTGTAGCTGGATTGGTGACACAGGTTCCGAGCCGCATCTGCTGCGTATTCATCGCCATCAATGTAAGTAATGGATACGGCTCCATCCACAAGATGTGAGAATCGAAGATCCAGCCATACTCGAAGCCAGCCTTCTCCGCCTGTCGTGTCAGTCCAACAATGCGTTCGATCGAAATATCAGGCTTGAGAGTGATGCCAAATTGCATTGTTGTCTTCCTTTCACCGGTGAAGCCCGAAACTAATTCTGAAGAACCAAAAGGCGGCAGTGTAGCATAATCCTCATTCTGCCCGGGAGGACGGGATGACCTTCGACACGATCATTCGGAGCGGTTCCATTGTGACCGCCACTGATACATATCAAGCGGATATTGCCATTACCAATGGACAGATCGTGGGCATCGGGAAAGACCTGCCGACGCAGAATGCCACTCGCTTGCTGGATGCCGCGGGTCGGCTCGTGCTGCCTGGAGGCATCGACGTACACACCCACCTCGACATGCCGTTCGGTGGAACGACAAGTGCCGACGATTTTGAAACTGGCACTCGTGCAGCCGCCTTTGGTGGAACAACAACGCTGATAGATTTCGCGATTCAATACAAAGGCCAACCCCTGCGCCAGGCTTTCGATACTTGGATGAGTAAAGCCTCCCGCAAGGCCGTCTGCGATTATGCGTTTCACTGCATTGTGACAGATATTTCTGGCGGGCAACTTTCGGAGATGAATGATCTGATTCACGAAGGGGTAACCAGCTTCAAATTGTTTATGGCTTACCCTGGCGTCTTTATGCTGGATGACGGCAGCATCTTCAAAGCGCTGCAGATGACATCGAAGAATGGAGGCTTAATCTGTATGCACGCTGAGAACGGGAGTGCCATTGACGTGATTGTGCAACAGGCACTTGCCGAGGGGAAAAAAGCTCCGAAATATCACGCGCTCACTCGACCCACGACTGCGGAAGCCGAAGCAACAGCGCGAGCTATCGCGCTCGCGGAAATGGCAGGGGCTCCGCTTTACATCGTCCACCTGAGTTGCAACGATGCGCTCGAGAAGGTCCGCGAAGCTCGTGATCGTGGGCTGCCGGTTTACGCGGAGACATGTCCTCAGTACCTGTATTTGTCGATTGAGAACTTCGATGCACCGGGATTTGAAGGGGCGAAATATGTGTTCACTCCACCGCTGCGAGAGAAATGGCATCAGGAAAAACTGTGGAATGGTCTGAAACACGATCACCTGCAGGTGGTTTCGACCGATCATTGTCCTTTCTGCTTCAAGGAACAAAAAGAGTTAGGCAAGGATGATTTCACGAAGATTCCCAATGGCGGACCAGGGATCGAGCATCGCATGAGTTTGATCTATTCCGGCGGCGTTGCCAGTGGACGATTCAGCGCCAATCGCTTTGTAGAACTCGTTTCCACCACTCCGGCGAAACTGTTTGGACTCTATCCGCGCAAGGGAACCATTGCCGTTGGCAGCGATGCCGACCTGGTGATCTTTGACCCCAACCGGAAGCACACGATCAGCGCAAGGACGCATCATATGCGCGTCGATTATTCAATGTTCGAGGGAATTCAGGTTACCGGGGTACCGGACATCGTCTTGTCGCGCGGGAACGTTATCATCGAAGGAGAAAAGTTCCTCGGACGAGCGGGGCAGGGGGAATTCCTCAGGCGCTCAACCTATGCTCAAGTAGCGGGCTAACACCCACCTGGTCGTCTAACCCTGGGGAGATCCTCACACTACTTCCAACTGCCGGTGCCCTCGACAATGGTGATATAGCGGTCTAACGGCAGCTCGTTGAAACGTTCGACCTTGCCACTGGGCAGCGGCCACTTAATTTCCAGCCAATCGATCTTCGTTCGCTTTCCGATTCCCAGAACGATACGGGGATCATGTGATGACAAGAAACTGCCGCCTCCGATTTTCATTCGTTGCTGCTTCAGATCCTGCGCCTGATACGTGATGCGCGCACCAATAGCATCCGGGTTCGACTTTGTTCCCGCAAGTTTGAGGCCTAGCCAGTGGTTTTGACTGCCGACCGCGTTACGCAGGAGAACAGGCGCGCCGTCGTTATTTGCCACGAGCACATCGGTTGCGCCATCGTTATCGAAGTCACCGATTGCCATGCCCCGGGCGGATAAGGGCTTCGCGAATACCGGTCCGCTCTGTGCACTGACGTTCACGAAGCCCTTGCCAGTGCCGTGAAAGAGCATCAGTGGCTCCTGGTATTTCACCAGGCTATGAATACTCTCGATAAGATCGTCAGGATTGCCATTGGCCAAGAACAGATCAAGAAATCCATCGTTGTCGTAATCAAAGAACTTGAGGCCCCAACCGCTCAAGAGCCGCGTCGCCATTCCGATTCCAGTAGGAGCGGCCTGATCGTCGAAAGATCCGTCACGATTGTTCTGGTAGATCGCGAATCGCTCCATATCAATGTTCGCGACGAAAAGATCCATCCACCCATCCTGGTTGAAGTCGGCAGAATCAAGGCCCATGCCGGAGCGCGCGCGGCCATCAGCGCTGTAAGCAACACCAGCAAAGGTTCCCGTTTCTTCGAATCGTCCCTTGCCTCGGTTCATGAAAACGAAGTTCGGCGCCGTGTCATTGCTGACAAATAAATCAGCCAGACCGTCATTATTGAGGTCGGTGGCAACCACTCCCCATGCCTTGCCGAGCGCATCCGCAATACCCGAACTTTTGCTCACGTCTGTGAAGGTTCCATCGCCGTTGTTGTGAAAGAGCCAACTCGGCATTGGCTTGTACAGTCGTGGAATGCAGTAGCCGTGTTTACCTTCTTCGCCAGTACCACACGATTTGTTGATGATTTTGGAGAACTCGACAAACTGGCAGACAAATAGATCGAGCTTGCCATCATTGTCGTAATCGAACCAGACTGCGCTCGACGACCATCCGGGCGCGCCGACCCCGGCTTTTTCTGTTACATCGCTGAAGGTTCCGTCGCCGTTGTTGTGGTACAGAATGCTTCTTCCATATTGAGTCACGTAGAGGTCGGGAAAGCCATCGCCATCATAATCGCCAACAGCGACGCCCTGGCCGTACCCTCCGCCCGACACGCGCGCTTTTTCTGTGACATCGGTGAAAGTACCGTCCCGGTTATTTCGGTAGAGGGCATTTCGTAATGGAGGACTTGGATCGTAAAAATCACACTTGCCGCTGTTCACGAGATAGATATCCATCCAGCCGTCGTTGTCGTAATCAAAGAAAGCGCAGCCGGGGCCGGTGGTTTCAGGCAGAAATCTGGCGGCTGACTTTCCCGCCGTGTGCACCCAGCGAATGCCGCTCTTCTCCGCCGGGATTTCTTCAAATGGATAGATCGGATCCGGAAATGCGCGAACGAGACGCGGAAATGCACAGAGCCCGGCTGTGCCCATCGCCCCCCTCAGGAAGTCGCGGCGGGTGAATTGGGTTGGGAAAATATTTTGCCGTGTGGGCTTCTTCACTGCTGCTCGGATCTAAGAAAAGTCAGCGTACTAGTTAGGATTCTGTGGCGTCCCTGCTTGTTCCGATTCGCCTTTCTGCGTCATCTGACGGTGAATTGCGAATTCCTTCTCTGCTTCCTCTTTACGTCCTGCACGCGTCAGCGCCGTCGCGAGGCTGTAGTGCGCTCCGGGATTGCGCGATTCCAGCTTGACCGCAGTTTGCAGTGGCGGAATGGCTTCGGAAAATCGCTTTGCCGACAACAGGGCATTTCCCAACCCGAGGAAAGCATCCCCGAATCCTGCATCCAGCTTAGTAGCTTGCGAGAAGTGTTGAATCGCCTCGTCCCATTGGCCGGTCTGCCGGGCCATTTCACCCAGCACGTATTCAGCCCCGGCATTGGAAGGATCGATTTTTAGCTCTTCCTGAAATTCCTTCTTTGCTTCCTCAGCGTCGCTCGCTCCGGGCGTCGCCTTCGAGAGCAGCAGTCGTCCAAGGAGGAAATGAATACCCACCGCTTTGGGATCTTGCGCCAGGATTGCCCTGTATTCCTTCTCCGCAGCTTCCCACTTTCCCTGCGCTTCGAGCGCCTCCGCGTTGAGTTTGTGGCCTTCGAGCGAATTTGGAGCCGTCGCTGCAAGTTCTTGCGCGGCCTTGGTGGAAAGATCCGAATAGGTGTGAACCGAGAGGAAGAGCACTTCAGGGTCACCAGGAAACTCACGGTTGAGCATCTGCAGAAAATCCACGGCGGCGCTGGTCTGATTGATCAGCATGGCGCAACGCACACCCGCAAACGCGGCGGTGCGTTTCGTGGCCTTGTCCGCGGTCTGAGCGGCTCTCTTCAGTGCGGGCACTGCCTCTTCACAGTGACCGCTTTGAGCCAGCTTGATGGCACGTTGTGGGCTGATGGGCGCGGGTTTTGCTGCTTGGCCGAAGGCCGCTGTCGGCAAGGCCAACAGCAGAATAAAACGCTGGAATCTAAACATAAGAAAAGGGGCAGATGTTAAAGAGCATCTGCCCCACATGATATCAGCGTGGAGCGCGTCAATAGTAAAGCTTGAGCGCGAACTG
>Ga0335082_10005705_pt1 | contig 13638 bp, 10 predicted proteins | sample Lox_Sample_41_FD_206718 | JGI IMG/M metagenome (GOLD analysis project Ga0335082, IMG submission 206718) | Soil microbial communities from Loxahatchee National Wildlife Refuge, Florida, United States - Lox_Sample_4.1 | ecosystem: Environmental > Terrestrial > Soil > Wetlands | place: USA... | reverse complement strand
CGCGGAAGGCGGCGCGGTTCTTGTCGTCGGCGTTGCGGTAGCGGAACCCCAGGTGTGGGCCGCGGACATGGATCAAGCCGATCTCGCCGGGCGCGCATACTGTGCCGTCCTCGCCGAAGATGCGGATCTCGTGCAGCGGCCACGGGCGGCCGACGCTGCCGGGTTTCTTGAGCCACTCCTCCGCCGTGATCATCGAGAAGCCGCTCTCGGAGGCGCCGTAGAACTCGGTGACCACGCCGGGCGGGAAGACATCAACGATGCCGCGCTTGACGTGTGCCGGGCACGGCGCCGCGGAATGGAGGACCCGCCGCAAAGACGAGAGATCGTACCGGCGACGCTCGGCAGCGTCGAGCTGCAGAATCCTGCTGAAGTGTGTCGGCACCATGAACGTGTTGGTGACCCGATGGCATTCGATCAGCCGTAGTGCCTGCAGCGCGTCGAAGTGCGGCAGGAGGACAACCGTGCCGCCGACGAGCACGTGCAACTGCGCGTAGCTGCCGGGGCCGGTGTGGTAGAGCGGCCCGGCCACGAGGTGCACGTCCGCTGCGCCGAAACCCCAGAGGGCGGCGACGGACGCGAGCGTGAGATGAGCAACGGCCGGATCGACCGCGCGCTCGATGCCTTTCGGACGTCCGGTCGTTCCCGAGGTGTAGATGAGCACATTGAAGCCGCCGCCCACGAACCCGCCTTCCGGTTCCACAGCCGGTTGCGCGGCGAGCGCCGCTTCATACGCCTGTCCGCGCCACGGAGCCTCGGCACCGGTCACCCACAGCGCGTCGTCGCTCCAGTTGAGTTCCGCCATGGCGCGATCGATCTCGCTGTGCAGGTCCGGCGCGCCGACGACGAGTTTGGCACCTGCATCGGCGACCATATAGGCGATCTCGGGGCCCTTGAGTCGGTAGCCCACCGGAACGACGCGGGCGCCGAGCTTCCCCGCCGCGTTGAGCAGCTCCAACCACTCGAAGCCGTTGGAAAGAACCGCCGCTACGGCGTCACCGGCACCAACGCCGGCGCGGCGCAACGCCCACGCGAGTCGGTTCACACGCGCATTCAGCGCGCCGTAGGTGAGCGTCTGCTCCTCCAGCACCAGCGCCGGCTTGTCAGGGAACGCGGCCGCATGGTGCGCCAATCCCAAGCACTGCGGATCAAAGTTCGTCACGGGCCTCGACAAGCTCTGGTGGCGCGGGCCTTCGTGCCCGCGAGCAGGCACCCCCTGAACCTCGCGGCCAGGGACGGCCGCGCCACCCAAGCTGCCTCTCATCCTCATCGGTGCTCGCGTCGTAAGCCGCACTTCGTCTGGAGGGTGTAAGCATCGGCCGCGAGCATACGCAGGACAGCGCAGCATCTCAACCGCAGGGGGCCAGAGGGCGCGGCCGTTGGCCGAGTTTGCGCCTGGTGTGCTAGACCGGCGCGCGGGCCGAACGTTCGATGGCGTCAGCAATCTCACACGCGGTGGCGGCGCTGGCGATTGGCGAGGTGCTGCGCCCGCCGCATGCCCCGCCACGCTTCTGGCTCCTCGGAGTCGCCTGCGCGGTCGTCCCCGATGCCGATGTCATCGGCAGCAGTCTTGGCGTCCCCTACGGCGCGTTGCTCGGCCACCGCGGGCTGACGCACTCCTTCAGCTTCGCCGCCGTGCTGAGTGTGCTGGTGGTGGCGGCCGCGTTTCGCGGCCGTCGGTGGGCGGCACAGCGCGGCCGCCTGTTGCTGTACTTCTTTTTAGCGGCGGCGTCGCACGGTGTGCTCGATGCCATGACGAACGGTGGGCTCGGTGTGGCGTTCTTCGCACCGTTCGACCGGACGCGCTACTTCCTCCCGTTCCGGCCGATCCCGGTGTCTCCACTCAGCGTGCGCGCCTTCTTCAGTCACTGGGGCGCAGCGGTTCTGGCAAGCGAGATGCGTTGGATCTGGTTGCCGGCGTTCCTGCTTGCCGCAACGGCGGCTGCCACCCGCCGCTGGCGCCGCCGCTCGCAGCCTGTCGGACTTGGCAGTCAGCAGCGACCAACGGGAGCGGGCCATAGAAATGACGCCGGCCGCAGGCCTTAGCGGTTGACGGCTTGCATCATTGCTTCCGGGTAGCGCAAGCCGGCCGCGGCGCCGAGCGGTGCCACTTCATCGATGCGCGCCAGATCCGCCTCTGACAGCTGGACGCGGAGCGCGCCAAGGTTCTCTTCGAGATACGTGCGGCGCTTCGTGCCCGGAATGGGAACGATGAACTCACCCTGTGCCATCACCCACGCCAACGCCAACTGCGATGGCTTACAGTTCTTGGCCGCGGCGATCTCCTCGATGCGTCGCACGAGATCCAGGTTCTTCTGAAAGTTCTCGCCTTGAAACCGTGGCGAGAGCCGCCGGTAGTCGTCGGCCGCCAGATCCTCGAAGCGTTTGATCTGTCCCGTCAGGAAGCCGCGTCCGAGCGGGCTGTAGGCCAGGAAACCCACACCGAGCTCGCGGCACGTCGCCAGAATGCCGTCCTCCGCATCGCGGCTCCACAGCGAGTACTCTGTCTGCACAGACGCGAGCGGGTGCACCTTGCAGGCGCGGCGCAGCGTTGCCGAGCCGGCTTCCGACAAGCCGATGAAGCGCGTCTTGCCCCGGCGTACCAGGTCGGCCATCGCTTCCACGCTTTCCTCGATGGGGACCTTCGGGTCGACGCGATGCAGCTGGTACAGGTCGACGTGGTCGACCCCGAGGCGCCGCAAGCTCCCATCGCAGGACGTGCGGATATGTTCGGGCGAGCCGTCGATGCCGCGCACCATTGCATTCTTCGGGTCGCGCACGATGCCGCACTTGGTGGCGAGCACCACCTGTTTGCGGCGGCGGCCGCGGATGGCGCGTCCGACCAGCTCCTCGTTGGTGTATGGGCCGTACATGTCAGCCGTATCCAGCAGCGTGACACCGAGGTCGAGGGCGCGGTGGATGGTGGCGATCGCTTCGCCCTCATCGCTGGGTCCGTAGAACTCGCTCATCCCCATGCACCCGAGCCCGATCGCCGAGACGGTCAAACCGCCGAGTTGCCGCGTTTGCATACCGTGTCCTCCTGCATCGCAAGAGTCGCCCATCGCCGGCTGATGCGCAAGCTACCCGCCGTTCACCCTGATCCGGCGCTGATTCGTGCTCAGCGCAGCGGTGCTCGTGCTCGTAATCGTAATCGCTTGGAGTGCAAGGACAAGCAGTCCGGAGACTCGACTACGATTACGAGCACGAGCACGAATAACGCCTGGGGGTGAAAGCGCCGCTGCGGTTCGCCATACTATTGGGTCGATGCGGCGCTCACGGGTTGTTCATCGGCTGCTGGCGGTGACGCTGGCCGTTGGTGTCGTGCTGCCGGTGGTCGCGATCGGAGTGGGTCGTTGGCTGCCACCACCCGTGACCCCGTTCATGCTGGTGCGCGCCGTGTTCGGTGGAGCGGCGATGAAGCACCACTGGATTGGGCTGCGCACCATGTCGCCGGCGCTGCTACGCGCGGTGATCGCCGCGGAGGATGCACGTTTTCTACAGCATCACGGCTTCGACTGGAGCGAGGTGGAATCGGCGCTGCGGGACAATCAGCGTGGCCGGCGGCTGCGCGGCGCGTCGACCATCAGCATGCAGTGCGCGCGTACCCTGTTCCTGTGGCCCGGCCGCAGCCTCCCGCGCAAGGCGATCGAGGCGTATCTGACCGTGCTGCTGGAGCTGCTGTGGACGAAGGCGCGGATCCTCGAGGTGTATCTGAACTTGGTGGAATGGGGCGATGGCATCTACGGCTGCGAGGCGGCCGCGCGTCATGCCTTCGGGGTCTCGTGTGCGGCGCTCGACGCGGAGCAGGCTGCGCGCCTGGCCGCGATTCTTCCGAGCCCGCGCCGCTGGTCAGCGAGCCGGCCGAGCCCATACGTGCGTCACCGCGTCGGCATCATTCTCCAGCGCATGCCGCAGGTGGCCGTTCCGGCGGCCTAACCCACGTCCGAGTCACGGCTTGCGAATCAACTCTCGAACGGAATCCGCCTCACCCACCAACACGCGTTCGGCGATGTCGATGAACAACCCCGTACCGACGACGCCGGGGATGGCGCGAATGGCGTCCTCCAACCCCTGTGGATCGGTGATCGGCTCGACGCCGCAGTCGAGGATGTAGTTGCCGCTATCGCTGACGAACGGCACGCGGACGCCATCGGTGAAGCGCACCTGTGGCCGACAGCCCAGCGCCGCCAGACGCCGCTTGCAGAAACCGACGGCGAAGGGGATGACCTCCACCGGCAAGACGCCGCGCTTGCCGAGCACCGGCACGAGCTTCTCGCTGCCCACCAGAATGATCTCGCGACGGGAGGCCGCGGCGACGATCTTCTCACCGACCATGGCACCGCCGTATCCTTTGATGAGGTTGAGGTGCGGATCAACCTCGTCCGCACCGTCGACGGTCACGTCAATTCCGTCGACATCATCCAGCGCGACCAGCGGGATTTTCAGGCGCCGCGCCGTCGCGGCGGTGGCTTGCGATGTCGGGACGCCGGTGACGCGCAGGCCTCGTCTGACCTGCTCGCCCAACGCTTCGACGAACACCGTCGCGGCGCGACCGGTGCCGAGACCGACGACGGCGCCGTCAGCCACGAACTCCAGCGCCCGCGCCGCCACTCTCTCCAGGATCGGATCGCTCTGACCCATTGCGCACCTCCGGGGATTCTCAGATCACGCCTTCGGCGCGCAGCGAGGCAAGCTCCGCAGCACTGAGACCCAACAACGAGCCGTAGACCTCGTCGTTGTGCTCACCCAGTCGCGGCGCACCTTTTTGGATGCGGCCTGGCGTATCGGACAACCGCGGATAGACCGCTTGCATGCGCACCGGACCGACGATCGGGTCGGCGACACTGACGATGTCGTCGCGCGCCGCGTAGTGCGGGTCGGCGAAGATATCGGCAATCGAGTAGGCCCGCGTCACCGGGACTTGTGCATCGACGAGGATGGCTTCCACCTCAGCGGCAGTGTGCTGCCGCACCCAGTCACCGACGATGGCGTTGATCTCGTCCGCGTGTTGGACGCGTGCGGTGAACGTGGCGAAGCGCGGGTCGCTAAGCACGTCCTCGCGTCCCATCGCACGGGCGAGGCGCGGGAACAGCCCATCGCCGGCGGCAACGATGCAGACGAACTGGCCGTCCTTGGTTTCCCAGTTGTCGAGGGGTGCAGAGTTACGCAGGCGATTCCCCTCGCGTTCGCGTACGCTGCCGAGGCGGTCGTAGCTCGCCACCGTGTGTTCGAGAACGCGGAAGATCGATTCGTATAGGGCCAGATCAACCCACTGCCCGGCGCCGCGATGCACGTCGCGATGATACAGCGCCATCATGATGGCAAAGGCGTTGAATACGCCGGTGAGGTAGTCGGAAATGATGATGCCCGGGCGCACCGGGGGCCGCTCGCGGTAGCCGGTGAGGTACAGCAGGCCGCCGAAGCCGATGCCGTTGCGGTCGAGGCCGGGACGGTCGCGGTACGGGCCGCTCTGGCCGTATACCGAGGCGCGCGTCAGAATGAGTCCGGGATTGATGGCGCGCAGCGTCTCGTAGCCGAGCCCCCATTCCTCCAACGTACCCGGTTGGAAATTCTCCACGGCCACGTCGGCTACCGCGATCAGACGCTTCAGCAGTTCCTGCCCGCGCGGCTTGCGCAGATCGAGCGTGATCGACTTCTTGTTGCGCCCTTCCACCGCCCACCACAGCGAGTAGCCCTCGACGAATGGTCCGATGCCGCGCATGAAGTCGCCGGACCCGGGCAGCTCGACCTTGATGATCTCGGCGCCGAAGTCACCGAGCAGCGTCGCGGCGAACGGCGCGGCGATGCGGGTGCCGAGGTCAAGGATGCGGATACCGGCTAACGGCAGTGGAGTGGCCATCAATGCAGCGAAGGTAGCGCGTCGGCGCAACGAAAGACAAGACGAGGGACAGGCATTGACATGGGCAAAGGGTCTTGTGGCGGACGTTGGATTCGCTAAGCTAGCCTTGGCATGGCAGAAGATCGCCTATACGTGGTCCCGAAACAGGTCGTGCAGGATTTCACCTTCGGGCCGGAGACCGTGGCGGTCTTCGACGACATGCTGCACCGCTCGGTCCCCTTCTATGAAGAGATCCAGCGCATGATCGGCGAGATCGTCGGCGACTTCGCGGTCGATGAGACGAACATCTACGATCTGGGTTGCTCGACCGGCCGGACCTTGCGTGGCCTCGAACGCGTGGAGAAGGACGTCACCTTCATCGGAGTCGATGATTCAGCAGCGATGCTTGCCCGCGCTGAGCAAGAGCTCAAGGAGGCGGGTTTCTCTCGACCCTACGAGCTGCACCACAAGGACCTGCATAAGGGCCTCACCATCGAGAATGCATCCGTCGTCATCATGAGCCTCACACTGCAGTTCGTGCGCCCGTTGTTTCGCGAACGGGTCGTACAGAAGGTGTTCAACGGCCTGAATGAGCAGGGGTGCTTGATCCTCGTCGAAAAGGTCCTGTCGCCGGAGACCCTCATCAACCGCTTGTTCATCAGGTACTACCACGATTTCAAGCGGCGGAACGGCTACTCCGAGATCGAGATTGGGCAGAAGCGTGAAGCGCTCGAGAATGTCCTCATCCCGTACCGCCTCGAAGAAAACGAGCACTTGCTGCGCCATGTCGGGTTCAGCCACGTGGAAGTCTTTTTCAAGTGGTACAACTTCTGCGGCTTGCTGGCGCTGAAATGAACGCGAGCGAGACCACATTCGCGGATGCCCCGTCTCGCATGGCGGGGGCAGTCACCTGGCTCGGGCGCTTTGTCTTCCGTTACCGCGATTACCTCGCACCGCTGGGTCTGATCCTGATCCTGGTGTGTACGCGGCCGCAACCGCTGTTCAACAGCCCGCAACTCGACCTCTGGCTGGACGCGCTTGGGCTCGCCGTCGCCACCTGTGGGCAGGCCTTTCGGATTTTCGTGATCGGCTATGCGTACATTCAGCGTGGCGGCGACCAGAAGCGGCTCGCAGCCAGCCGGTTGGTGTGCGAGGGAATCTACGCGCACAGCCGCAACCCGATGTACGTGGGGAACTTCCTGCTGCTGACCGGTCTGGCGATCATCTATCATTCGCTCTTCGTCTACCTCGTTGCCTTGCCTGTGTATGTGCTGGCGATCTTGGCGATCATCCGGTCCGAGGAGGAGTTCCTGAGAGGGAAGTTCGGGAGCGAGTATGAGGACTACTGCCGCCGCGTCAATCGCTTCCTGCCGCGACTGCACGGGATGCGCACGACCCTGGCGGGTCTGCGCTTCGACTGGCGGCGCGTGGTCCGCAAGGAGTACGGCACGACCTTCGCCTGGATCAGCGTGGCGCTGCTGCTCATCGGCTGGGAGCAGCTTCACTGGTACGGTGGCGCAGCGTACGGAACAGTGAGGTGGTTGGCTGTCGCGTGGCTTGTGGTCGTCGCGCTGTATAGCGTGGCCCGCTGGCTGAAAAAGACTCGACGATTGAATTGATGCCAGGACGCAGCTGCGGCAGCTGCAGGCATGGATTCCCGCTTTCGCGGGAATGACGCTGTGTTCATGGCCGCTCCAAGCCGGCGCCCCGCCGGCCAGGTCTCTTAGGGCGAGCGGTATCTTGTGATGCGGCAAAGACTTTCCCGCCCATCCTGAGGAGGCGCCGTCCTTTCAGGCGCCGTCTCGAAGGATGCGATCTTGGCAGGACATCTCTTACAGCAACGCGCTGCACCTTGCACGGCTGGAGGTGGCTCCCTAGAATGCCGAAAGCGTCATGGCCCGCTGGTGGGACATCTGGGGTGGGCAGCGGCCGACTCTTTCCGAGGACGAGATCCGGCGACGCCGGCGCGAGGGCGCGATCATCGTTGCCGTCGCGCTCGTCTTCGCCCTCTTCGCCGTCTTCGAAACCCGCTTGCCCCGCTTCACCAACAGCGCCTCGCTGTCGGGCAACATCATCTTCTTCCTCCTCATCAACCTCAACCTGATTCTGCTCGTCCTGCTGATCTTCCTGGTCACCCGCAACCTCGTCAAGCTGGTCTTCGAGCGCCGGCGCGGCATCCTCGGGTCGCGGCTGCGCACGCGGCTGGTGCTCGCCTTCGTCGGGTTGACGCTGTTTCCGACCACGTTGCTCTTCTTCGTCACCGACGGCTTTCTCACCGCAGTCTTCGACAACTGGTTCAACGTGCGCGTCGAGAGCTCGCTGCAGGGCTCCCTCGACGTGGTGCAGAACTACTACCAGTTCGCCGCCAACAATGCGCTGCATTTCGCGCACGAGATCGGCGTACAAGTCGAGCAGCGCGGATTGTGGGCGCCCAACCGGCGGAAGGAACTGCAGCAGTTCGTGGACGCCAAGCGCAAGGAGATGGACCTCGCCGGGCTCGAGGTGTATGCGCCGGACCGCAGCAGCTTGGCGCGCGCCAACAGTGCCGCGCTGGCTCCAGGCGCACCGGGCGAACCGCAGGACATTCTCGGCGAGCTGCTGAAGGGTGAGGAAATTGCCCGCACGCGCCCGTTCGGGAAGGGCGACATCGTCCGCGCGGGCGCGCCGGCGCGCGATGCCAATGGCACCGTCGTCGGCGCCGTTGCCGTCGACTACCTGGTGCCGCGCAACGTCACGGCGCACGCCCGCGACATCTCGCGCTCGTACCGTGAGTACCGGCAGCTCGTGAGCATGAAGCAACCCATCAAGAACGGCTACATCCTGACGCTGGCGCTGATCACCCTGGTCGTCATCTTCTCCGCCACCTGGTTCGGTTTCCAGCAGGCGAAAAGTATCAGCATTCCGCTGCAGCGTTTGGCGGAGGGCACGCGCGAAGTGGCCCAGGGGAACTGGAGTTACCGCATCGAAACGGGCAGCGACGAGGAGACCGCCGTGCTCGTCGACTCGTTCAATCAGATGACCGCCGACCTGCAACAGATCCATTCCGAGCTGGTCGAGCGCCGCAAGTATGTCGAGAACATCCTCGCCAACATTGCCGCCGGCGTCGTGTCGCTCAGCCAGAAGGGGGCGGTCACCATGCTCAACCGCGCCGCCGAGGGGATGCTCGGAGTCCGCCTGGCGCAAGTGCGCGGCAAGCAGTGGACCGAAGTGTTCCACGGACCGCACCTGAGCAAGGTCGGCGAGGTGGTCAACGAAGCGCTCACCGCACCGCACCGCCAGGTGGAGCAGCAGATCAAACTCACCGGGGGCGAGCACATCATCACCGCGCTGGTGAGCGTCACGTCGTTGACCGACGAAGCCGGCGCGCAGCGCGGCATCATGCTGTTCTTCGAGGACGTCACGCACCTGCTGCGCGTGCAGCGCATGGAGGCATGGCGCGAGGTGGCGCGCCGCCTGGCGCACGAGATCAAGAACCCGCTGACGCCGATCCAGCTCTCCGCGCAGCGCCTGCGCAAGCGCTACGGCGTGCAGCTGGCTGGCGCCGATGGGGCGGTGTTCGAGGAGTGTACGCGGACCATCGTGGGCCAGGTGGAAGAGCTGAAGCGGCTGGTGAACGAGTTCTCGATGTTCGCGCGCTTACCAGCGGTGGAGCTGGCGCCGCATGACCTCAACGGCCTCGTCGAGGAAGCCCTCGTGCTGTTCCGGCAGGGCCATCCGGAGATCACCTTCGATTTCCGTTCGGCCGCAGAGCTGCCGCCGGTCGACCTGGATCGTGAGGCCATGAAGCGGGCGTTGATCAACCTGCTCGACAACGCCGTGGCCGCGTGTCACGGTGTCCCCGACGCCGGACACATCGAGGTCGTCACGTCATACGTGGTGGCGCGCGGTGTCGTCCGTCTCGAGGTGGCGGACAATGGGTGCGGGATGAGTCGAGACGTCAAGCTGCGGCTCTTCGAACCGTACTTCTCCACGAAGAAGGAAGGCACCGGCCTCGGCCTCGCGATCGTGTCGTCGGTGGTGGCAGATCATCAGGCGTACATCCGCATGCAGGACAATCAGCCGCGCGGCAGCCGCTTCATCATCGACTTCCCGTCCCGGCACCGAGTCGCAGTCGAACGCGTCGCTGCACGCGCGTAAAAGAGGGGGAATGATGGCAACCGTTCTGGTCGTGGACGACGAACCGGAGATACGAACATCATTGCGCGGCATCCTGGCTGAAGAAGGCCTGCGCGTCCTGGAGGCCGAGGACGGCCGCCAGGCGCTCGAGGTCATCAACCGCGAGAATCCCGAGCTGGTGATCCTCGACGTGTGGATGCCCGAGGTCGACGGTCTGCAGTTGCTGCAGCAACTGCACGAGTCCGCAGCGGGACCGGCGGTGATCATGATCTCCGGGCACGGCAACATCGAGACCGCTGTGAAGGCCACCAAGCTAGGCGCCTTCGACTTCATCGAGAAGCCGTTCTCTCTCGACGGGTTGCTGCGCGTCGTCAACCGCGCCCTCGATCACCATGCCGCCACGCTGCGCAACGCGGAGGGCGATGTGGTGCAGGGGGGGGATGGCGCTGGCGACGCAAGCGCCGACCCCGGTGGAGCGCTCGCACCCAGCCGGCGCCCGCAGCGCTGGAGCGAGCGCACCATTGCGCGCAGCGTGGTCGCCAGCGGCACTGGCCTGCATAGCGGCGTGAAAACCGGTCTGATCCTGCAGCCGCTGCCCCCAGGCAATGGCATCGTGTTCACGAGCCTGTCGACCGATGCGACCGTGCCCGCACAGGTGGACTTCGTCGACTCCACCGGTTACGCAACGACGCTGCACCGCAACGGCGTCACCGCGAAGACGGTCGAGCACCTGCTGGCGACCTTCCACGCCTACGGCGTCACCAATCTGCTCGTGAAGATGCATGGTGAGGTGCCGACCATGGACGGCTCGGCGCTGGAGTTCTGCCGCTTGCTCGACAGTGTTGGGCTGGTGGACCAGGGCGGCACGGTGGAAGAGATCGTCATCAACCGGCGCATCGTCGTCGGCAACGAAGACGAAGAGTTCATCGCCATCGAGCCCGCCGAACACTTCGGCATCTCGTACACCCTCGTCTATCCGCATCCGGTGGGGGTGCAGCAGTTCACCTACATCCACGAAGGTCCCGAATCGTTCCGCGATACGATTGCGCCGGCACGCACCTTCGGATTTCTCCGGGACATGAAGCAGCTCGCCGCCATGGGGCTCGCCAGCGGCGGACGTCTCGACAATTGCATCCTCATCGACGACGAGAAGGTGGTGAACACCACCCTGCGCTTTCCCGACGAGTTCGCCCGGCACAAAATCCTGGACATCATGGGCGATATCTACCTCCTCGGGCGTCCGATCCGTGGCATGATCACGGCACGCAAGACCGGGCATTCGCACAACATCGCCCTCGTACGCGAGATCAAGAAGACCATCGGCCTACAGTAGGCGCACACGATCGCTCGGCGCGGGCTGGCGCCCGCAACCCAACGATATCGCCGACAGGGCTTCGGACCTCAGGCCTCAGGCTTCGGGTACGGAACGAGTTTTCCTGAGGTCCGAAGTCTGAGGGCTGAAGTCCACTCCGAATTAGCCTCGATCTGACAAAAAGCACTCATCCACAGATGGCCGCAGATGACCACAGATGGTTGCCCCACAAGGCCTTGCGGTGGGATTTCGACAGAAGAGAGATCTCACAACCAATGAGATCTTTGAACCGCCGGCGCAGAGCTAATCGCGGTTCTTTCATCTGTGTCATCGGTGACATCTGTGGATTTCTTTGTAGAGTCGAGATGTGGCGCGGTGGTGTAGGCTGAGGTTTGGATTCCCTGTTGCTCGCCCTTTCGTCTGCGAGTGTCCCAGCATTTCGGCCGTGCTCCGTTTCCACATCCCGCTCATCAAACCGGACATGCGGTTTTCCCGCATCCGGCTTTCGGACAAGGATCTCACGCTGTCGCCCACGTGAAGTTGCGCGTCTTGTCCTGTAGCCGAACAAGATTGAGCTCCTGGTACAGGCACTCATCGGGATAGCGTGCCGTTCCCCGTCCCCGCACCTTGTGCTTCTTGCGCAACCACTGACGCAGCCTTTGGGCCGTGTGTCGGTCCACGGCTCGATAGGCTTTGCTCACCGGCCCAAGCCGGAAGTAGTTCGACCAACCCTCTAACTTGCGATTGATTCTCCCCACCTGCAGCTCGGCGTCGATGAGTCGCCATCGTGGCTCTGTCAACTCGCTGATCTCGCCGCATATCCGCGAGATCCTCTTCTTCGACGGTTTGGTCCCTATGTACACCTTCCCCGTCTTCGGCGAGTAACACCGCCCGATGGTGTATCCCAGAAAGTCAAAGGCTTCATCCCAGACACGACACTGCCGTGTCTTGTGCTCGTTCACCGTCAGCCTCAGTCTTCGCATCATCTCCCGCATCGCGGCCATTGCTGGCGTGGCCGTTCCGCGACAGCAGATCACGAAGTCATCGGCGTAATTGACGATGTGTGCGTGCAATCTGCGCTCGTGTCCGAGGGTCTTCCACCCAAGGATGAACCGTCGCATATAGAGATTGCTTAGCAGCGGCGAGATCGGAGCCCCTTGCGGGGTACCTCGTCTCTCATCCCTGTTGCGGGTCGTTCGATGATGTCTGCCCCGCTCGTCGATCTCCTCCACCGGTGCTTCCAACCACATCTTGATCAGATGCAGCATGTGCCTGTCGCTCACCCGACGGGCCACCGATTTCATCAGCTCGGCGTGCGGGATGCTATCGAAGTATCCGCTCAGGTCTGCGTCCACCACCTCCGTATGTCCCGTGTTCAGCAGACTGTGCACTTTGCCCACCGCTTCCAATGCACTGCGGTTGGCTCGATACGCGTATTGTTCTGGCTGCAGATCGGCCTCGAAGATGGCTTCTAGGACCAGCACTGCCGCCATCTGCGCCACGCGATCTCTGATCGTTGGTATCCCCAACGGTCGTTGTTTGCCGTCCGGCTTTGGAATGTACACTCGCCGTACGGCTTGCGGACGATACCTCTTGTCTCTGAGCTCTTGCCCCAGTTCGCCCAGCCACTTCTGCACCCCGTACTCCTCGATGTCTTCGAACCTTTGTGCGTCGATGCCTGGCTTGCCGTCATTCTGACGGCAGCGCTCGTAGGCTTCTTCGAGCACATCCGCTCGATACACCTTGTCGTACAGCGCGTAGAACCTAAAGCTCGGCGATCCCTTCGCTTTGGCGTTCAACGCTGCCTGGAGTTTCTGAACCTTCTGTTGAGTTTGTAGGCTCATCACCAATCTCTTCGGCTCTCCTACCCCTTCTTGCGTTGGTCCTTGAACTAAGGCCCCTTTGCTCCATCGGCGTTACCCGACTTCTTCGCTCTTACGGACCTATCCGCCACCCGCCGCGGCCCGCCCTTCCCCTCACGGGTTGTCGGTTGAGGTCACGCCCTCTCCGCGTGGGCTTCCCGTGTTCCGGTCGATTTCCCTGTCATGCATGCCGTCGCCAATACCCCGGTAGGACCGGCGAGGATCTTCTGTCGCTCAGTTCATCCCTCGTCGACTACGGCCTTCTCCGTGTAACAGTCGGATCGGCTCCCACATTACCCTTTTCGAGGCCTGCTCGGCGTTCACTCGCGTTACGGCCTGCACGCTCGCTGAGTCGCCTGACGCGACCCTTTGTCATCGGAGTGTTTCAGCGAAATTCGTTACCTCCTCTCACCGCTCCGACTGCTTCCGGCTGGAGCGACCCTTTGCCGGGTGGGACTCTCACCCACTGGAATCCGCCGTCTTTGCACGGCACACTGTCACATCAAGGTGAA
>Ga0335082_10005704_pt1 | contig 13639 bp, 13 predicted proteins | sample Lox_Sample_41_FD_206718 | JGI IMG/M metagenome (GOLD analysis project Ga0335082, IMG submission 206718) | Soil microbial communities from Loxahatchee National Wildlife Refuge, Florida, United States - Lox_Sample_4.1 | ecosystem: Environmental > Terrestrial > Soil > Wetlands | place: USA... | reverse complement strand
ATGGTCTGGATGACGACCCGCCCCGGCTGCTCACCCCGGCCCGCCCTCCCCACCACCTGGGCGATGAGCTGGAAGGTGCGCTCGGCGCTGCGGAAATCGGGGAGATTGAGGGAGGCGTCGGCGGAGACCACCCCCACCAGGGTGACGCCGGGGAAGTCGTGCCCCTTGGCGATCATCTGCGTGCCGATGAGGATGTCGAGGCTCCCCTCCTCCACTCCCTTGAGAAGCCGGGCGTGCCCCCCCCGGCCGCGGGTGGTGTCACGGTCCATGCGGGCCACCCTCGCCTCGGGGAAGAGCCCGCACACCTCCTCCTCCACCCGCTCGGTGCCGCGGCCGAGGAGCTGGATCTCCGGACTTTCGCACCGGGGGCAGACGGACGGGGCGGGGATGGCGTAGTCGCAGTAGTGGCAGAAGTGACGCCGCTTCCCCTGGTGGTACGTGAGGGTAACGGCGCAGTTGGGACAGAGGAGTACCTGGCCGCACTCGCCGCAGACGAGCCAGGTGGCGAACCCGCGGCGGTTGAGGAAGAGGAGGGTCTGCCCCCCCGCCGCCAGGTTCTCGCCGATGCCGGTACGCAGCAGCGGCGAAAAGCTCTCCCCCTTCTGGCGGCGCATGTCCACTATCTCAGTCTGCGGCATGGGGAGGGAGCGGGCACGTTCGGGGAGGGAGAGGAGGGTGAGCCGCCCCTCGCCGGCCGCGTGCCAAGTGGTGACGAGCGGCGTAGCCGAGCCGAGGATTACACAGGCCCTTTCCATCTTCCCCCGCACCAGCGCCAGGTCACGGGCATTGTAGCGGAACCCCTCCGCCTGCTTGTAGGACCCTTCGTGCTCCTCGTCCACCACGATCACGCCGATCCGCTCCAGGGGGGCGAAGATGGCGGAGCGGGCGCCGATCACGATGGCGGCCTCGGCCCGGCGGATGCGGCGCCATTCGTCGTAGCGCTCGCCGTCGGAGAGGCCGCTGTGGAGGACGGCGATGCCGCAGTTGAAGCGGCGCTTGAAGCGCTTCACCAGCTGGGGAGTGAGGGCGATCTCCGGGACGAGGACGAGGGCGTTCCTCCCCCTGGCGAGTACATGGGCGATGGCCTGGAGGTAGACCTCCGTCTTGCCGCTGCCGGTGACGCCGTGGAGGAGGAAGGGGGCGAAGCGCCGCTCGTCCATGGCGGCGGTGAGCTTTCCCAGGGCCTCGGCCTGCCGGTCATTGAGGGAGAGCGGCCGGTCGTGACCGAAGACCTCGGCCCGGAACGGGTCGCGGTAGACCTCCCGCTCCTCGCCCCGGACGAGGCCACGCACCGAGAGGCTTTTCAGGAGCGCCGAGTCGGCACCGCACTCCTCCCGCAGAACCTCGGCAGGCGCTTCACCGGCCTCGGCGAGAAACTCCACGACCCGGGCAGCCCTGCCGGCAAGGGGGCGACCTCCTTCCGGCGGCGGAAGCAGCCAATAGAAAGTGGCGGTCTTCACCCGCTTCCCCCCGGTCAGCACCTCTTCCGTCATGTGCGTTCCGTCGGCATCGTGGCGGACGCGGCTGCGGCTCTCCACGTTGATCCCGGAGGGGAGGGCCGCCTTGAGCACCTCGCCGAGGGGATGGAGGTAGTAGGCCGCACTCCAGCGGAGAAACTCCAGCTCCCCCTCCGTCACCAGCGGCTCCGGGTCGAGCACGGCGATGACCTCCTTGAGGTCTTCGCCGCTCCGGGCCACGGGACCAAGGACGTAGCCGGTCAGCTTCCGCCTGCCGAAGGGGACGAGGACCCGGACGCCGACCTTTACCTGCGGGACGAGCCCCGGCGGCACCGCGTAGTGGAAGGTGGTGTCGAGGCGAAGAGGGATGGCGACCTCGATGATGGCTGGGGAGTGTTGTTCGGTCATGACAGAGTGCTCATTGGTGGTTCGGCGGCGTGCCCTGAATCGGGGGGAGCGGTCGTGTCCAGAATATGCCGCAGGGATGGGGTAAGTCAATCCCTTTCCTGGGAGGCGGCGGGACATCCCCCGGGCACTATATGCCACGTGCGGCACGGAACGGGCCATCGTGGGGAAATATCTTCAACTATCCGGTAATGCGGGGTTTTCCCGTTGACGCGGTGCCTCTTTCCGCGTATTGTGGCGGTTAAACGCATCCAAACAGAATATCCCCATGAAGAACAGTTGGGGAAAACCTTATCCCATTTAAGATGATTTTGGCTGGATAAATGTTCCCTTTGGGAAGATCACCTGTACATACGCGCGCGTGAACCGGTCAATAAGATGTTGAGCGAATAAGACGAGGGAAGAATCATGATATGTCCCATGTGCAATACGGAATACCGACATGGCTTCGTTACTTGTGCTGACTGTCACGTTCCACTCGTAGAAAAACCGAAGGCATCACATCCAGAAGAACCAAACAAGGCTGAATTCTATACCGGCGAGCTTGTCGAGGTATTTCAAACCACGGATCAATCGGACATTTTGACGATAAAACTCGCCTTTGATGAAGAACAGATTCCGAACAACTTTTCAGGAGATTTTTTTCACGGTTATGCCCAGGTCTGCTTGCTCGATTTTTTGTGCCGTCTGAGTTTGAGCTGAGGGCTGTGGAGGTTCTTAGAAATTTACCCTTGAACACGACTAATCAGCCGTCGGTGAGAAATAGGGATGAAAGAAATTAAAGATCAAAGCCCGAAAGTAGTAGGTAACATTTTCATCGTATTGAGCCTCATAGCCTTGGCATACTCCATAAATGCCTTTACGAACACCCATCCACTCCATGCGGCTTTCCTCACGTTGGATAGTGTTGTCTTCCTATTTTGCGCGATAGGATTAAGGCAAGTATGGCGATGGACAGTTTATGTATTTACTCTGCTTTGGATCAATACCGCTGTTGCATACTATCTGTCAGTGCAAGCGGGTTTAGAACATGAACCGGTCTATCTGGCCGCAATAATGGTGTTGTTGCTAGTTTATTATGTGACGGTCTTCAAGCATTGGACGCAGTTCAAGGCAGGAGCGCCCAACCAGACGCTCAGACCATGACCGGGCGGTAAAGCTCCCGGCAGGTCAAGCGCCGAACCGTTTGGGAACAAGGAGAACGCATAACCAGGGGGCAGTTTCGGATGCCGCAAACAACGCGTCACCGCACAGCCCTTGCCCCGCTGGGTGAAAAATTCAAAAGTGAGCCCGAAGGAGAAGGAAAAATGCCCACGATATCAATGTTTTTTGGTATTATTATCAGGATGTTCTATCGTGACAACCAGCAGCACCATCTACCTCATATCCACGCTGAGTATCAGGGAGAGGTTGCTGTCTTCGCCATTGAAGACGGCAGGATTCTTGACGGATCGCTGCCGACATCGAAGCGAAAACTGGTGGAGGCGTGGATTGAAATTCACCGGGATGAGTTGTTTGCCGATTGGCAACTCGCCGTCTCCGGAGAAACGGTTTTCAAAATTAAAGGACTGGAATAATGAGAAGAATACGGACTGTTACAGCAAATGATGACTGGACACTTGATGTAGCCTTTAATGACGGTGCAGAGCGTCGGTTCGATGTCCGACCGCTTCTTGAATACGAAGCCTTCACTGGTCTCAGAAATATAGGGTTATTTCGGAGTGTTCGCAATTGCGGCTACTTCGTCGAGTGGGACAATGAGGCTGACTTAAGTGCTGACACTCTTTATCTTGAAGGTAAATCCGTTCAGCACTGATCTCCCTCCTCTCGTTATCCAATTCCATGAAACAGCACTCAACCAGGCGACGGCACAGAGCCGGCGCGATGACCCTGCGCCGCTGGTGCGTCCCCGCGCCGTTGCCGCGACACGATATCGCGTTTTCATCTGTGCCTGATACTGCAAAAATATTTTACGTTATCGGAGCTTGAGACACCAACCAACACCGGGGGATTTCCGTTTCGATGTCCGTACGCACCGTATCGACCATAATACTTCTCGTCTCACTGTTGGCACTCATCCTGACCGCTTCCGACGGGGCCTGGGCCGCCTCCGCCTGCTGGCAGGGGGAGGCCGTGCGCATCTGGAGCTCGCCGCTCGTGGCGCGGCCGGGGGAGCGGCTGGATGTTATGGCGGTGGCGACCGACGGCGAGTTGCAGGAGCTGGTGGTCACCGATCCCGCAGGCCACCGCAGCAGGCTCTCCGCCGTGAAGGGCGGCGGGCCCCCGTGGAGCCTGCGGGGGGCGCTCCCCACCACGAGCCGGGGCCGCTACCGCATCGAGGCACAGCGGGCGGGACAGCCGGTGGCCTGCACCGAGGTCGAGGTCGGCGGAGGCGCCGGGAACCGGGGGAGCGGGGAGTGGGACCAGGCCACGCAGGCACTCTTCGCAGCCTGGGTCGAGCATCTCTTCGACGCACCGCCCGAGGAGTCCCTGAGCTTCCGTTCCCTGGAGCCCGTGCTGCGCGACCCCGGCCGCAATTTCCTCTTCGACTACCTGCGCAAAGGTGAGGACCGGCAAACCCCTGCCAAGCCCGACTGCGCCGATCTCCCCTATTTCCTGCGCGCCTACTTCGCCTGGAAGCTCGGCCTCCCCGTCAGCTATCGCGCCTGCAGCCGGGGAAACGCCACCAGCCCGCCGCGCTGCGACCAGGTGCAGATCAACCGTACCTTTGTCGGCACCGCCGCTTCCGCCGGCGCCTTCCGCCAAATGAGCCACCATCTCATGGACGTTGCAAACTCCGGCAGCGGCCGCACGGCTCTCGCCGACGATGCCACCGACTTCTACCCGGTCCCCCTGGCGCGCACGGCCCTGTGGCCCGGCACCGTCTATGCCGACCCCTTCGGCCACACCCTGATCATCGTCAAGTGGGTCCCGCAGACGCAGGAACGCGCCGGGCTCCTCCTGGCCGTCGACGCCCAGCCCGACAACACGATCGCCCGCAAGCGCTTCTGGGAGGGGACCTTCCTCTTCGCCCACACCCCCAGCGCCGGCCCCGGCTTCAAGGCCTACCGCCCCCCGCTCGCCGGCAGCGCCAAGGGAAGCTGGCGCCCGCCCTCCAACGCCACCCTCAAAGACCGTTCCGGTCTCCCCCCCTTCTCCACCGAGCAGGCGAATCTCGAGCCCGCGGAGTTCTATGCGCGCCTGGAACGGCTCATCAACCCTCGCGGACTCGACCCGGAGGCGGCCTACGCCGCCACCCTGGAGGCGCTGATGGAGCAGCTGGAGACCCGCGTACAGTCGGTGGACAATGGGGAGAAGTACATGCATGCCCATCCGGGGGCCATCATCCCGATGCCGCGCGGCCCGGCCATCTTCGAGACCACCGGCCCCTGGGAGGACTATGCCACCCCCTCCCGCGACATGCGCCTGCTGATCGCCCTGAAGGTGCTCTCTGACCTCCCCGAGCGCATCCGCCGCCATCCGGAGCTCTTCATGCTGCGAGGCGAACGCGCAGAAACCGCCGTCGAGCGCATCGAGCGGCTCCATGCGCGGCGTCTCCGGGAACGCTTCATCACCTATACCCGCAGCGACGGCAGCCCCTGGAAACTGAGTCTCGCCGAGATTTACGCACGCCGGCCGGGGCTGGAGATCGCCTACAACCCCAACGACTGCGTGGAACGGCGCTGGGGCTCGGCCACCGGAATGCCGGACTTCGGCACCTGCCGCCGCCAGATGCCCGCCGAACAGCGCACGCTCATGAAGGAATACCGTCCCTGGTTTCACGAGGCCCGACGGCCGCCCCGCTAGCCGGGAAAGCGGCCGGCCCCCTCACCCCTTCGTGCCACCGCAGATCGGGCATCCCTGTAGGGAAAGGGGAGGCTCCAGGCGGCAGGAGGCGAGAAGCGCCCCGTTGCGGAAGATTTCGCCGGTCGGCCCGTCGGCGGCGACCCGCCCCTCGTGCAGGACGATGGTCCGCCCGCAGAGGGTGAGCGCCAGGTCGAGGTCGTGAGTGACGATGATCCTCGTATGGTGGAATGCCTGTACCAGGGAGATCAACTGCCGGCGGGCAAAGGGATCGAGGCCGGTGGTCGGCTCGTCCATGACCAGGACCGAGGGCTCCATCGACAGGACCGTCGCGATGGCGACCCGCCGCTTTTCTCCGGCCGACAGGTGGTAGGGAGGCTTCCCCTTCAAGTGGCCGGCCCCCACCTTGTCCAGCGCCGCGGTCACCCGCCGCTCCACCTCGTCGTGGGGAAAGCCGAGGTTGTGGGGGCCAAAGGCGACGTCGTCATACACGGTGGGCATGAACAGCTGATCGTCCGGGTCCTGGAAAATCATCCCCACCGTGCGCCGGACCTCCTGCAGGGTCTCCTGGGTGAGGGGAAAATCGCCGACCCGCACCGTCCCGGCGGTGGGGGAGAGAGAGCCGTTGAGATGGAGGAGGAGCGTCGACTTGCCGGCGCCGTTGGCCCCGACGATGGCGACCGATTCGCCGTGGTGGATGCGGAAGGATATGCCGCGCAGGGCCGGCGTGCCGTCCGGATAGGTGTGCACGATCCCCGCAGCCTCCACGAGGTGATGACTCATGGGAAGCCTCCGTCACAGGATGTGAACTGCCCAGGTGTTACAAATCTTGATTCCGTGCTACGCTGTTTCCTTTGTATCCCATAACAGGCACCACGTCAAGTCTTGCCGGCGCAACGGGGCATGACGCACCATGACGCCCCCGGCGTTTTCCCTTTGCCATGTCCCATGATTTCCGGGTACAATAAAGCGGTCAATTCCCCTGTCAAAGGAAGCCCGCCATGGAAACCATCCTGAACGACACAGAGGTCCGGGTGCTCGGCGCCCTCGTGGAGAAGGAGCTGGCAACTCCCGAATACTACCCCCTCACCCTCAATGCCCTCACCACCGCCTGCAACCAGAAGTCCAACCGCGAGCCGGTGCTGAATCTGGATGAGACCGACGTGGTCCGGGCGCTGGACTCTCTCAAATTCAAGCAGCTGGCGCTGCTCTCCGCGGAGGGGGGGAGGGTCCCCAAATACCGCCACACCCTGGCGGAAAAGCTGCGGCTCTCCCCGGCGGAACTGGCGGTACTGGCAGAACTGCTCCTGCGCGGCCCCCAGACGGTGGGAGAGCTGCGCACCAGGGCCGACCGGATGCATCCCTTCCCCGATCTCGCCTCCGTGGAGGCCGTCCTGGAAGAACTGCAGGCCCGCACCCCTCCCCTCGTTGCCCGCCTCCCCCGCCAGCCCGGCCGGAAGGAAGCCCGCCATGCCCATCTCTTCGCCGGCGTCCCCGAAGAGACACAGGATGACGCTTCCCCGCCGCCGGAGCCGGCCCGTCTCCGGGTCGCGGCGGAAAATGACCGGATCGCCCTCCTGGAGGAGGAGATTGCCGCGCTGCGCGCCGAGGTGGCCGAATTGCGCAGGATGATGAAGGAGTTCGCGGCGCAGTTCGAGTAGCGCCCCTTTCCGGCAATGACGACCTGCGACGACATAGCACGGGTCCTGGCCCGGCACCAGCCGACCCTCCTCGACCTTCCCGGACACACCCGCGCGGCAGTGGCCATGGTCATGCGCCCGGCAGCGGACCACCCGGAAATGCTCTTCATCGAGCGGGCGCCCCACGATGCCGACCCCTGGTCCGGGGACATCGGGTTTCCCGGCGGCAAGGTTGAGACTGCGGATCGCACGCCCCGGGAAGCCGCGGAACGGGAGACCCGCGAAGAAATCGGCCTCGACCTCCGCTCGTCCCCCCTTCTCGGTCGCCTGTCCGATATCGCCGGCGCCCACCTGCCGGTCCTCGTCTCCTGTTTCGTCTTTGCCGTCGGCGACGCCGGTCAGTTCAGGCTGAGCGACGAAGTGCGGGACGCTTTCTGGGTGCCGCTCCCTGCGCTGCGGGACCCGCTGCGCCACGGGGATGGCGAGGTCCGGTTCGGGGGCGAACTGTTGTCGCGGCCGGCCATCCGCCTCCCCGTCCCGGACAAGCCGGTGCTGTGGGGGATCACCTACCGGCTGGTCATGCAGTTGATCTCCCTCCTGGAAGGGAGAGGATAGGCCATGGAAATCCTCTACCGGGACGAACATCTCGTTGCCGTCAACAAGCCGGCGGGGCTCCTGGTCCACCGCAGCGACCTGGACAGGCACGAGACCCGTTTCGCGCTCCAGCTGGTCCGGGATTCCCTGGGACGGCATGTCTACCCGGCGCACCGCCTCGACCGGCCCACCTCCGGAGTCCTCCTCTTCGCCCTCTCCCCGGGGGACGCGGAAGTTCTCGGCCGGGCCTTTGCGGAAGGTTCCGTGGCGAAGAAATACCTCGCGGTAGTCCGGGGGGTGCCGCCCGACTCCGGGGTCATCGATTACCCCCTCACGGTCGTGGAAGACCGTTCCGTCTCCTCTCCCGGCAGGGGGAAGGAGCCCAGGCCGGCGGTCACGGAGTTCCGGCGGCTTGCCTCCGTAGAGGTGCCGATCGCCCTCGGGCGCTATCCCTCCGCACGCTACTCCCTGGTCACCTCCACCCCGCGCACCGGGCGCCGGCACCAGCTCCGGCGGCACTTCGCCCATCTCCGCCACCCCATCATCGGCGACACCACCTACGGAGAGAGTCGCCACAACCGCCTGTTCCGCGACGAGTTCCACTGTCACCGCCTTCTCCTCCACGGGGCGGAGCTCTCTTTTCGCCACCCGGCCAGCGGGGACTGGATGACGATCTCAGCCCCCCTTGACGGCGAGTTTGCCGCCATTGTCGACCGGTGCGACTGGAGGGAGGCCGTGGCACCATGACCCGCCCGGGCGAATGCACTGCAGAAAGGGACACCATGTCCAGTACCTGTGAAGAGCGGCTGCGCTCCTACATGTCGACCCACGGGATCAGGGGGGACCACCTCGTTTTCCCGGTTTCCTGTCATTCGGTGGCCGAGGCAGCGGCAGCGGCCGGGGTCCGGCCCGCCGATTTCGTCAAGAGCATCTGCATGGTGACTCCGTCGGGGGAGCTGGTGGTGGCTGTCGTCAAGGGTGAGGACCGTGCGGACCGGCGCCGGCTCGGGCGGCTCCTGGGGGAGAAGCCCCCGCGCCTGGCAACACCGGAGGAGATCCTCGCAGCCACCGGCTATCCCTGCGGCGGGACGCCTCCCTTCGGCTTTCCGGCCCGTTACGTCATCGACGAGCGGGTGTTGGAGCAGGACGTGGTCTATGCCGGGGGCGGAAGCGCCACCGCCCTCGTCAGGATAGCACCGGCGGAGATGCAGCGGGCTAACGGCGGCATCGTCGCCCCCATCCGCAAGCACTCGGAGGGACAGGCTGCCCCATGAAACCGATCGACCTCAGAAGCGACACGGTGACGAGGCCCACCCCGGCCATGCGCGCCGCCATGGCGGCGGCACCGGTGGGGGATGACGTGTACGGCGAGGACCCGACGGTGAACCGCCTCGAAGAACTCGCCGCGGAGACGACGGGGCATGAGGCGGCCCTCTTCGTGACGAGCGGCACCCAGGCCAACCTCCTCGCCATCTTGGTCCAGTGCGGCCGGGGGGACGAGTATATCGCCGGGCAGACGGCCCACTGTTACCGGTTCGAGGGGGGAGGTGCGGCGGTCCTCGGCAGTGTCCAGCCCCAGCCCATCGACTTCGAGCCGGACGGCACCCTCGACCTGGCGAAGGTCTCCCGGGCCGTCAAGCCGGACGATCCCCACTTTCCCCGCACGCGCCTCCTCTGCCTGGAGAACACCCATGCGGGGAAGGTCCTCCCTCTCGACTATCTGGCTGCGGCTGGCCGCTTCTGCCGGGAACGGGGGCTTTCCCTCCACCTGGACGGCGCCCGCCTCTTCAATGCGGCGGTAAAACTCGGGGTCCCGGCCCGGGCGATCGCCGGGGAGTGCCACACGGTTTCCTTCTGCTTGTCAAAGGGGCTCGGGGCACCGGTCGGCTCCCTTCTCTGCGGGAGCCGTGATTTCGTGGCGACGGCGCGGCGGTGGCGCAAGGCCCTCGGTGGAGGGATGCGCCAGGCGGGGATCCTCGCCGCAGCGGGGATCGTTGCCCTTACCTCCGGCGTGGAACGGCTGGCGGAGGACCACGCCAATGCGACACGTCTGGCCGAGGGACTCGCCGAGACGGGAGTGCCGGGTATTGACCCCGCGGCGGTGCAGACCAACATGGTTTTCCTCTCCCTGGACGAAGAGAAGAAAGCGGGCCTGACCGCCCATCTCGCGGAAAAGGGGATCCTGGTGGCGGGACGGGAGACCATCCGCATCGTCACCCACTGCGACGTAACGGAGGATGACATCCGGCAGGTCATCCGGGCATGCGGCGAATTCTTCCGCCGGGGCCGGTAGGCCCGATACCGTCCCGCTTCTGCCGCACAGGACGGCAGCGGCTGTCATTACCAGGGAGAGGGAGTGCACGATGGATGTAGCAAAGGAGGCGCTGGCAACGCAGATTGACGATGCGGAGTGGGGATGGCTCAGGGCCCACCTGGAACGGGGGGGACTGATCGTCGTCTCCCCGGACCTCGACCTGGCGGAAGCCGGCTGGCGGATCACCACCGACGATACGGCCGCCATCGGGGCATGGATTGCCGGCGGACAGCTCGGCAAGCCGTTGCGGGAACAGATCGACGCCTGGGACAACGACCGTACCAGAACATTCCGGATGCTGATTGCCAGTCCCTACATATTGATTCAGGAAAAACAGCCCGCGAAAGGAGACTCACCATGAGCAACGGCGAGGAAACGCCCCTGTCGTGCAGCAAGTGCAGCGTTGTCTGGCAGAAGTGCGGCACCACCAACTGCTGGAGCAACCCGGAGAACCGTCCCCCCAAGCCGGGGAACTGCCCGTCGGAACCGTTTGCCGATATTATCGCTGCGGCGGTGGCCGAATTCAGGGGGGAGAGCGAGGATGCCCGGCTCGCTCGGGTGGCAGCGCGGGTGGAAGGACTCTGTTACCAGCCGATTCCGGGGAGTGATACGGTGAATGCCCGCTGGACCAGGGTGGAAGACACCATCGCCCTCGCCAGGCTCATGGGATGGAAGCGGGTCGGCATCGCCAGCTGCATCGGCCTTCTCTACGAAACCGACCAGCTCGCGACGATTCTGAAGGCGCAGGGACTGGAGCCGCTGAGCGTCTGCTGCAAGGCGGGGAGCATCGACAAACTGGAGCTGGGACTGGAGGAGAAAGACAAGGTGCGCCCCGGCACCTTCGAGCCGGCTTGCAACCCCATCGCCCAGGCGCAGATCTGCAACCGGCTCGGAACCGACATGAACATCATCATCGGCCTCTGTGTCGGCCACGACATGCTGTTCACCAAACACTCGTCGGCGCCGGTCACCACCCTCATCTGCAAGGACCGGGTCACGGGCCACAACCCCGTGTCGGTGCTGTACGGCCAGAATTTTTACTACAAGAGGCTGCAGAAAGGGCCGATGAAGATCGAATAGCCAGCCCCATCCTTACGTGGAGGAAAGGGGGTAGCTCGCTTCCTTCCGGTGAACGGCCCCGTCCCGGCCGAGGGTACTGGAATAGAGATGGAACGCTGTCACCGGGAAGGGATCGCCGGCAAAGTCCCGGTATTTTCCCTCCAGGGCGAGCACCGACCCGGACGGAGTTTCCTTGAGACGGGCGATGGTGATGTGGGGGGAGAATCGCCGCTCCTCCGGGGTGATGCCGGCCTCGATGAGGGCCAGCTCCACGTGTTGCTGCAGCGCCAGAAGCGGTTCGCTCTCCGCCATCCCCACCCACAGCACCCGCGGATGTCTTCCCGGCGGGAAATGCCCGATCCCCCGGAGGGCAAGGGTAAACGGGCGGGCCTCGACCGTTGCGAGGGCCGACGTGACCGCAACGAAGGTTTTTTCCTCAACCTCGCCGATAAAGCGGAGGGTGAGGTGGATCTGCTCCGCGGGGACCCGCCGTGCCCCGGCAAGCGCGGAGCCGATGCCCGCCACGGATTTCCGTTCTCCTTCCGGAAGATCGATCGCCACGAATAATCGGTACATGCTCCCCTCCCTACCGCCTCGGCACTCCGGGCAAATAACTGTTGACTTGCACACCACCAAATGCTAAAAGATATACCTTTACTCTCCTGATTGTAAAGGCTTTTCATGCTCGACAGCAAATACCTGCGCGACAATCTGGAAGCCATCGAGAAGCGCCTCGCGGCCCGGGGTGGAACCGTCGACCTGAGCGGCTTCAGGTCCCTCGACGACCGACGCCGTGACCTTCTCCGGCAGAGCGAGGAACTCAAGGCACTGCGCAACCGGGTTTCGGAGGAGATCAGTCGCGTCAAGGACAAGAGCCAGGCCCAGGAGCGCATCGCCGAGATGCGCACCGTGTCCCAGAACATCAAGAACCTCGATGGCGAGCTGGCGGCAGTCGAGGAGGAACTGCAGAATTTTCTCCTGACCGTCCCCAATGTTCCCCATGAAACCACGCCAGTCGGCGTATCCGAGGCGGACAACATCGAGATCAGGCGGTGGGGGACACCGCCCGAATTCCCCTTCGTCCCCAAGCCCCACTGGGATATCGGCGAGGCACTCGGCATCCTCGATTTCGAGCGGGGGGCGAAGCTGACGGGCGCAAGGTTCACCCTGTACCGGGGACAGGGCGCCCGGCTCGAGCGTGCCCTCATCAACCTCATGCTCGATCTCCATACGAATGACCATAAATATATTGAAATGCTTCCCCCCTTTATGGTAAACAGGGAGAGCATGACCGGCACCGGTCAGCTGCCGAAGTTCGAGGAGGACCTGTTCCATCTGGAAGGAGTCGATTATTTTCTGATTCCGACCGCAGAGGTCCCGGTCACCAACATCCACCGTGGCGAAATCCTCCGGGGCGAGGATCTGCCGCTGCGCTATACCGCCTACACACCCTGTTTCCGGAAAGAAGCGGGATCCTACGGCAAAGACACGCGGGGTCTGATCCGCCAGCACCAGTTCAACAAAGTGGAGCTGGTCAAATTTGTCCGGCCGGCCGATTCCTACCGCGAGTTGGAGGCGCTTCTTCACGACGCCGAACAGGTTCTCAAGGTTCTCAGTCTGCCGTACCGCATTGTTGAACTCTGTACCGGAGACCTCGGTTTTTCCTCGGCCAAGACATACGACATCGAGGTCTGGCTTCCCGGACAGAATACGTACCGGGAAATATCCTCCTGCAGCAATTTCGAGGACTTCCAGGCCCGTCGCGCCTCCATTCGGTATCGGGAGGATGAACGGTCAAAGCCTGAATATGTCCACACCCTGAACGGTTCCGGTCTTGCGGTCGGCAGGACGCTGGTGGCCATCCTGGAAAATTACCAGCAGGCCGATGGCTCCGTTGCAGTGCCGATGGCGCTTCGGCAGTATCTGGGAGGGATGGAAAAAATCTGCTAGGCTTTCGGAGGGATGGCCGAGTGGTTTAAGGCGGCGGTCTTGAAAACCGTTGAACGAAAGTTCCGTGGGTTCGAATCCTACTCCCTCCGCCATAACAGCCGTTCGATGTTCAAGGTTCGAAGTTCAAGGTTACAAGCCGGGACAGGGAATATTGACATCGAACCGTGAACTTTGAACTGATTTCTGGAGAGATGGCCGAGTAGGTCGAAGGCGCTCGCCTGCTAAGCGAGTATACTGGGAAAACCGGTATCGAGGGTTCGAATCCCTCTCTCTCCGCCATTTTTGTATACCGCTTCGGAGTTGTTTCGACGCGAGAGGAGGCCCGTGGGATGCTCAGGATGAGGGCGCTGGTTTTCGTGCTTTTTGCACTGATAGTCGGTATCGGTTGCACGAAGCAGGAAGAAAAGAAAACCGAA
>Ga0335082_10005703_pt1 | contig 13642 bp, 13 predicted proteins | sample Lox_Sample_41_FD_206718 | JGI IMG/M metagenome (GOLD analysis project Ga0335082, IMG submission 206718) | Soil microbial communities from Loxahatchee National Wildlife Refuge, Florida, United States - Lox_Sample_4.1 | ecosystem: Environmental > Terrestrial > Soil > Wetlands | place: USA... | reverse complement strand
ATAAAAATTATGGCGGAGAGGGAGGGATTCGAACCCCCGATACCCGTTAAGGTATGTCCGCTTTCGAGGCGGATCGTTTCAACCACTCACGCACCTCTCCGGTGCAAAACAGTTGTCAGTCGCCAGTAGTCGTTTGCAAGTGAAGACCAACGACTCGCGACCTCCGACTAACGACGGTTCTTAAAGAACGTTTGCAGTACTTCTGCGCTTCGGCCTGCCAGGACTCCGCCGCGAACTTCCATCTTGTGATTCAGTTGCGGATGGTTTACGACCTGCAGTACCGAGTGTACGGCTCCCGCTTTAGGATCGTCTGAGCCAAACACCAGGCGTTTGATCCGCGCGTGAACCATCGCTCCGGCGCACATCGCGCACGGTTCAATTGTAACAAACAGTTCGCAGTCTCCCAGTCGGTGGTTACCCACGGCTGCACCCGCTTGGCGCAGGGCGATGATTTCGGCGTGCGATGAAGGATCGGAGTCTGCGATGTTGCGGTTCCATCCGCGACCGAGGATCTCGCCACCGCAAACTACAACCGCACCGACGGGAACTTCTCCCATCTCCAGAGCGCGCTGAGCGCAGCGTAGAGCTTCTTCCATCCAGAGTTCGTCGGTTTGAGCGCCGTCAGTTCGCTGCACTGAGACAGTGTATCTCGCGTGGGTCGGGAACTGTTTTGGCGATTTTGATGCATAATATCGACCGCATAGGAGGGGCGCTATGACGAAACGAATTCTATTGGCAGGCGTGCTTGGGGGGCTGGCTTTGTTCGTGTGGGGCGCGGTGTCGCATATGGCATTAGGGCTTGGTTCGGTCGGGATGGAATACTTGCCACAGCAGCAGCTGGTGATGCAGGCGATGAACGCGTCTGTGTCGCAGCCGGGTTTTTACATGTTTCCGCGGGGCGACCAGAAGGGCAACCTTCCGGCTGAGCGGGTCGGTGGCGCGTGGGGGTTGGTGATCTATCATCCGACCGGTGCAAGCTCAATGCGTCCCGAGCAGTTGCTGAACGAGTGCCTTTTGAACATTGTGCTCGCATTGCTGGCCGCGTATCTCTTGTCACTCGCGCCAGGGTTAAACGGGTACCGCGCGCGTGTGGGATTCGTCGTCGTGCTGGGAACGGTCGTGGCTCTGATGACCCACGTGCAGTACTGGAACTGGTATGGCTTTCCGACGAGCTACACCGTCGCGAACATCGTGCAGAACATTGCGGGATTTCTGGTTGTAGGGCTGGTGGCCGCTGCTTTTGTGAAGCCATATTCTGCCCGCGTGGTCGCGATGCCTGCACGAGCGGCGTAAGGGAACGTATTCTCGGGTGACGGCCAGGACGGCGGATGGTGGTCTAGATCACGTTTAACACGCTACGCACCACCTCGGGCACAACGGCGTGGAGGACCGCAGGAACGACGAGGCGGGCCACCGGGTAGCCGATTGCGACGAGGGGGAGCACCAGCAGGAACCAGGTCCTCATCGGCAGGTTGGCAAGGTAGGCTTTCATGACATCCTCTGTGGGTTAGATACGGAGGAGGGGAGTGGGAAGTTCCCTCGATAAAAGGCCCGCAAACTCACGGAGGACGGAGGGGGCAACAGAAACAACGTGCGATGCGGGGACTGAGAAAAACCGGGTTGATTGCGCTCATCTCGGCGCTCGCCAGCTTCGGCGTGTTGTGGGGCCAAAAGTCGCAACAGATTTCTGTTCGCCTGACGATCAGTTTGACGGGAATTGGATACAAACCTGAGACTGGATGCGGCTATAAGGGAAAGGATGTCCCGAGCGACCTCACTTCTCTAAATGACGATGACAAACTAAGGCTGTCATTCCCGTCCGATGGACTTCTAGCGGTCTATAGGAGCGCTTGCCGTCCCAGCCTTGCTACCATTCGCAGTTCCGACTCCAAGGTCAGAGAGATGGAGGCGTGGTTTGTCGACCCAAGTACCGGGAAACTGGTTGGCACAGAAGCATGGCCGACGGCGAAACGAAGGTGGCTGAATGATCGATGGGACACTCAGGCACGCATAATTCCGGTGCAGTCCGGTTTTCTGGTGCATGCAGGGCCTTTCCTCTATTTTTATACCTTCAATCGTGAGAAGAAAGTTCAGCTCCCGCTCGACCCCGACAGCAGGTGGGCGGTGAAGGTTGTTCGCCCTGGTAGCGAAATTCACCTTCAGGAAATCTCAGACGATGAGAGCGCAGTCGGCAGATGGCTCTCCTCCGAAACTCTTAAGCAGGAGCACCGACAAAGTGAGTTCGCAGGCATTACATCCGCTTCAAGCAAGGCAGCCGTTACACTTTTGGCCCACTGTTTGCATATACAGCCTTTGAGTGCAAAAGAGTATGACCTCTATTGTCCAGCATCGCGCGACTTGGGCCTACCGGAATTTCTCAATGACTCGGAAGTGCTGGCGATTTCTGGCAAGAGCGTTGTCCTGCTGTCACTAAAAAGCGAAAAGCTGTGGAGCCGGGAAGCATCTTCCGACCACTCTATTATCAACGACAAGATTTCGCTTCGTGGAAATCGCTTCGCGATCTTGCTGCGTGGACGGACCACATTTGACGGAACTGAGGTTCCGAAGCACAAAGAGTCCGTTGTTGTTTATGACAGCGAGAAGAGAATTCAGATTTTCCATTCTGTGGTTGCTGGTGAGTTTGAGGTCACGGATTTCGCGCTCTCCCCAGACGGTAAGGCTCTCGCTGTCCTGAAGGCCGATAATATCCAGATATATGATCTCGAGAATTAGTGTTGCGGCGAAGGGATCTTTGACGGTCCCGCTATGCCTCAGCCGAACAATCATAAATCAGATTTTTGGACCATCAGACTGCGGACGATGTTATGGCAGGCAGGTCGTTGACTGCCAAATGACGTTTTCGTACCATGAGTGGCCGTCTGCACAATCCCCCGTTGGTAGTCTGTTCTGCGCAACACCGGAAACTAAACCCGTCTAATTCCGATGACCGTTGCGAACACATAGGAAAAAGATATGCCTACGGAAGACGAATTCTGGAAAGCTGCGGCGCAGGTGGTCGCGGAGCGTGGCGGCCTCGTAGTTGGATTTACCGAAGCTTCAGAGCGGCCGGAAGTGGGCACGACCCTCGACAATGTCTTGGGCTTTAGACCCCCCCACACTCCCACTGTCGTCAGGATTTCAGATTGGTCGGATTGGAAAGAGCAAGTCGAACTCTTTTACCACCTTCGTCCATCGTGGGGCAGAGGGAAAGCGGGCGATCCGAATGCAATCTATTACCGCGTAGAGTTTCTTGATCTCGGCGATTTCGACCTAGGTCAATCTTCTACTTCGATCACAACTATTCCAGCGTTCGACAGACGCCGCGGCATACCATCATTTGGCGGATATGCCGCTCCTGCGAGAACCCTGCAGGGTGTGTCATTCTGGCCAAGAGCGCTGGCACGAGTGATCGACTTCGTCGTTCATTATCTGGCTGGATTCATCGCTGGAACGCTATTCGTTTTTCTCTTGGCCATTGCTGCCGGTGGCCGGCCACCTGTCTGGATTCTCCAACGCATGTTGCAAACACGCTTGCCGGTCTTCGTGGCGGGGCTGTTGGGCTCCATGGCATATCAGGTGATGTGCGCGAGCGTGCATGGAAGCACCCTCGGCAAGCTGGTCCTGTCGCTGCGGGTCGTGCAAGATGACGGTTCACCCTGTCGTTTGAAATCGGCGATCATCCGCGAAGTCGGCTTCATTGTGGACGCGCTGTTCTTCGGCATAATCGGCTATGCAGCCATGAAAGGCGATTCCCGCCAGCAACGCCATGGCGACAGATGGGCTCGGACGCTCGTCTGTAAGCGCGCTACAGTGCTCCAGAGCGGGCAAGGTCCCATGCGCTTTGTCCTCGGGCTGATGGTGGGCGTTTGCGCCGACGTTGCGTTCTTGATGGTCGGCCTGTTGGTGCAAATAAATTCCTGAGGCAGCGCGCTCGGAGCGGCAGTAGCATTTTTCCCTCGCGATCGCGTGGCAATGGTATGCTACCCGCATATGGGCATGCCGAGCCTGCTCCGCAAAGTCTTTCTCGTCGACCTTCTGCAGGGGTTGAAGGTCACCTTCCGTTATCAAGACCCCAAGGAGATCTACACCGAGCAGTATCCGCTGGAGCGGCCAGAAGTGGCGGAGCGTTATCGCGGAGCGCCGCGTCTCAACGTGAACCCCGATACCGACGAAACAATGTGCATCGCCTGCGATCTGTGCGCCCTGGCGTGTCCTGAGCACCTGATCGTGGTCTCGAGCGAGCGCAATGAGAAGACTCGCCGCAAGGAACTCACCAACTTTACCTACGATCTGAGCCGCTGTATGTTCTGTGGACTGTGCGAAGATGCTTGTCCGACCGACGCGCTTGAATTGACACAGGACTTCGAACTCGCCAGCTATACGCGGCAAGGCTGGATCTGGGATCGCACCACGCTTGAAAAAGGTCCGCAGCCTACGCAATACAAAAAGTAAGTCGAACCGCACTTGGCTGTAAGCTTTGGCCCGTCCGGATACTGCATCTTCAGCTTCAGACCCTTCGTATGGTCCGGCGCACCGGCTTTCGCCGGCGCTCAGGATGACATCACCTTCGGGGGCTACGGGATTCCCCGGTGGGCCGCCGCACTGATGGAGCGGCAATTGTTGATTTTTGATTATTGATTGTTGAATTAAAAACCAATTCCTTGCGTGACAGGTTTCTAATCAACAATCTTAGTCATCGATCAACAATTCCTTTACGCGGGTTGCTGCTGCGTCATGCAGTGCATTGCGCCTAAACCCCAGATGAAATCACCGGAGTAGATGGGCACGATTTCGCGGGCAGGGAAGAGTTCTGCGAGAGTGTGGAGCGCGATGCGATCGTTCGGACGGTTGAAAACCGGCACGAGCACGACTCCGTTCGCGATATAGAAATTTGCGTAACTTGCCGGGAGGCGACGGCCATCGAATACGACAGGCTGCGGCATGGGGAGTTCGACAACAGTGAGTTGTTTGCCATCCTGATCGCGGGCAGACTGCAGACGGCGCAAATTCGCCCGCAGCGGCGCGTGATTTGCATCGTTGGAGTTGGGTTCCACCATCGTGACGACGGTGCTTCTAGATACGAATCGCGTGAGATCGTCGACGTGGCCGTGGGTGTCGTCCCCTTGGATGCCGCATCCTAGCCAGATCGTGTGCGGTGCGCCCAAGTAGTCGGCGAAGGCCTTCTCGTAATGCGCGCGCACCATGTGTGGATTGCGTTCCTGCGCTTTGCTGAGAAGACACTCTTCGGTCGTCAGGATCGTGCCCGAGCCGTTGACGTCAATTGACCCGCCTTCGAGGACGATGCGCGTCTCGATCGCCTCGGGACGAACTTCCCGGGCGCCCGACGCTTTGGCCATCAGGCTGCCGATAGTTTCGTCGTGACGCCAGTTGGAGTATTTCGCCCACGCATTGAACCTAAACTTGAGAGCGATTGGATCCCCATCGCCCCTCAGGAAGATGCATCCCGAATCCCGCAGCCAAACACGATTCGAGGGCCAGTGATGAAAGCTGATGTTGGGTGAAAGAGCGTCTGCGCGTTCCAGGATGCGACGTGATTTCCTGGCGGCAGCTGCGTTGTTGACCACCAACTCGACTCGCTCATGCCGTGCGAGGCTGCGAATGATTTCTGCGTAGACCCAGGGGATCGGTTCGAATTTTCCCGGCCAGTCGCCTTCGTAGTGGGGCCACGCCAGCCAGGTGGCAGCGTGCGGTTCCCATTCCGCGGGCATGCGATATGAACGCAGGGCCTCAACTGGGAGAACTCCAGTGGGATGTGTTGGACGTTTTCTTCGCGCTTTGCGCAATGCTGGTCCTTCCAACTGGTGATTCGGTTATCGCGAAATCTTCGCGCGTTTGTAATTTTGCTACTGCGGGTCAATTAGACGGCTGGTGATGGGCGCGTAGCTGTCGATTCTGCGGTCGCGCAGGAACGGCCAGTTGCGGCGGATATCTTCAAGAGCTTTGAGATCAACATCACCAATCAGGATCTCTTCGCGGTCGTGAGATCCTTCGGCGAGTACGCGGCCGAAGGGATCGCAGAAGAATGATCCGCCCCAGAACTCGAGTCCCTGGCCGGGAGCCGACTTGCCGCGCACATTGCCGGTTTCGAATCCGACGCGGTTCACAACCGCGACGTAGACTCCGTTGGCGATGGCGTGAGCGCGTTGAATCGTCCGCCACGCATCATGTTGCGCTACACCGAACTCGGCTTTTTCCGCCGGGTGCCAGCCTATCGCCGTTGGGTAGAACAGTATATTCGCGCCCTGGAGCGCGGTGAGACGTGCTCCTTCGGGGTACCACTGATCCCAGCATACGAGGGTGCCCATGCGCCCGGCACTCGTGTCGAGTGCGCGAAAGCCCAGATCGCCGGGAGTGAAGTAGAACTTCTCGTAATAGAGCGGATCGTCCGGGATGTGCATCTTTCGATACAGCCCACGGAGAGAACCATCGCTATCGAAGATCGCCGCCGTGTTGTGATAAACACCGGGAGCTCGCTTTTCGAAAAGTGATGCAATGAGCACAACGCCGTTGCTGCGCGCCGCGGCAGCCAGCTTCTCGCTGCTTGGGCCAGGAATCGGCTCTGCCAGGTCGAAAAGGGCGTGATCCTCGCGCTGACAGAAGTATTGCGTCTGAAACAGTTCGGGCAGACAGACGACCCTCGCGCCCCGGCCTGCCGCGTCGGATATACGTCCAAGCGCTTTCTCGAGGTTTTGCTCGGGTTCGGGTCCACACGACATTTGGACCAACGCAACACGGTACTTCTGTGGCGGCACGTATCCCTCCGAGTTCAATATACACTGCGCAGAACCTTGCCTTTGTGGCTGGACAGGTGATTACTTGAGTCTCATCGTCGTGCGCAGCAAATGTGCACGGACTCTGATAAAGGATGGATGGGTTCCATCCCTTCACGCGAATCGAAATCCTTCCGTGGGCCGGAGAGCCCGCCAGTCGGGCACTTCTACTATTGACCCTTCGTAGCCCCTTCGCAGTATGCAAATTATTTCAGGGTTTCAACGAAACAGTGAACCGTTGTAAAATCGCACCCCTCTCGCCAACTGTGGGGCGAACTTAAACGTCTTGCCTAAACAAAAAACTTCCCCTGCCCATAAGGAGATAACGTGATACGAAGACTCTGTACGTTTGTGCTGCCCGTCGTCGCGCTTCTGTCAGTTGTTAGTGTCGTCTCTCAGGCGCAATCCCAAACACTCATGACACGTCATACGCGTGATGTGGTGCAGAACAAGGTGGCGGCTTCTGCGGGACGCATGCCCGCCACGCAAAACATGAAGATCGTGTTCACTCTGCCCCTGCGCAACCGGGAAGAACTCAACAGCTTCCTGAAAGATGTCTATGATCCCTCCAGCACCTCGTACCGCAAGTTCCTTACGGTCGAGCAGTTCACCCAGCGGTTTGGTCCGACACGCGAGGACTATGAGACAGTGAAGGCCTTCGCAAAACAGAACGGTCTGCACATCCGCGCGACGTCGCGGAACCGCCTGATCCTTCAGCTCAGCGGCTCAGTCGCAAATGTTGAAAAAGCCCTGAACATCAAGATGGGTCTCTATCAGCATCCGGAAGAGAACCGCAAGTTCTTCGCTCCTGACCGTGAGCCCACGCCGAACCTATCGGTTCGCCTCTGGCACGTAACCGGCCTGGACAACTACTCGTTGCCGAAGCCGCTGTATCAGAAGCGCGAAATCAACAGCTCGGAAGTTATCTCGGATGCCACGACCGGTTCCTGCCCGTCGAAGTCATTCTGCGGTAGCGATATGCGCGCTGCGTACTACGGCGGATCGGCTCTGACCGGCGCCGGCCAAACGCTCGGACTGCTGGAATTCTTCGGAACCAACATCCAGGATGTCAACACGTATTACACGAATGCCGGACAAACGCGCAACACGCCGGTCACGCTGGTCTCCACCGACGGCGCGAGCACGGACTGCAATGCCAACCAGGGTTGCGATGATACCGAGCAGACGCTCGACATCACGCAGGCACTCGGCATGGCTCCCAACCTCGACAACCTCATCGTATATGTCGGTGATGCGAACACCGTCGACGACGCTGGAATCTTCAATGCTATGGCGACGGCGGATCCTCTGGATGCGCAGTTGAGCTCTTCGTGGGCGTGGCGGCCGGCTGATGTGAACGTGGCTGAACCGTTCTTCCTCGAATTCCAGGCACAGGGCCAAAACCTGTTCCAGGCTTCGGGCGACAGCGGCAAGTGGCTGGCCGGCAACTTCGTTTGGCCCGCAGATGATGGCCTGATCACCACCGTCGGCGGAACCGTTCTGAAGACCACCGGTGCGGGTGGCGGCTGGGCCTCTGAAACCGGCTGGTCCGACAGCGGCGGCGGCATCTCGACGAACAACATCGCCATCCCGTCGTATCAGGTCAACGCAGCAGCGGGTTGCACTAGCTGCTCGAAGACAAAACGAAATGGTCCGGATGTTTCGGCGAACTCGGATTTCAGCTTCTATGTTTGCGCTGACCAGACGACTTGTACCGCCAATAACTTTGGCGGGACCAGCTTCGCGGCGCCGATGTGGGCTGGCTTCCTGGCTCTGGTTAATCAACAGGCCGCGCAGAATGGGCAAGGACCGCTGGGTTTCATTAACCCGACGATCTATGACATCGGCCTGGGCTCGAACTATAGCGCCGACTTCCATGACTCGACCAGTGGAAACAACGGATTCGCTTGCACCGCTGGATTCGACCTGGTCACCGGTTTTGGCAGCCCGACAGGGCAGGCGTTGATCGATGATCTTGCCGGCGTGAATTCGGACTTCTCGTTGGCGTCAACCCCCAAGGTCGTTCGCGTCGCTCGTGGCGCTACCGGCCGAGCGGGCATTGCTTCGACAGTTTCGGGCGGCTTCAGCTCCTCCATCTCGCTTTCCGCTTCAGGACAGCCGGCTGGCGTGCAGGTGAAGTTCAACCCGGCGTCGATCACTGGTGCAGGACGAGCTGTGATGATGATCCGTGTCGGCGCCAACGCGGCGACTGGACAGTCCACCATCACCGTTACGGGTAGCGGCGGCGGCAAGACGCACACCACCACCATCACCCTCGTCGTCCAGTAGACAGAACCTGAAGTAGTTCCTGAAGGCCCGGGCGCTCCACGTCCGGGCTTTTTTCTTTCAGGATTTTCGTAGAGAGGCAAATGTGCGGGCCAGGCGAGGGTTTGAGGCGACCAGTCGCTCGATACGCTCAATCACATCCGGCGGCGACATCGAGCGCATGAGTGCTTCAATCGCACGTTCGGCGTCCAGAGATTCAGTTCGCACCAGGTTGATAAGGAACTCAATCGCGGCATCCTGTCGGGTCAAAGCAATGGCTGAGAGCAAGACCGAGCGGAACCACGGATCGTGCGCGGTATTCAGGGTTTCGCGTAACGCCCCGAAGCCTTCCGCTGAGTGCGTGCCCGCAATGGCCAGAGCAGCTTCTCCAGCCGAGTCATCATTCGAGTTCAGAAAACGACTGACCCACGAGATTGCTTTCACTCCTTCGAGGCGCAGAGTCCCGGCGTAGCAAGCGCCAAGTACCTCCGGTTCATCTTTCCCGAGAGTGGCCCGCAAGCGGAGCAGCAATGCCGCCGACAAAGAGCCGACTTGCTCGATGGCGCGCACCGCTTCCGCTCGAACCGACTTGTCAGAATCCGCCAGCAACTCGAGCAGATGGGCAAGCAGTTCTGAATCGTTCAGACCGCGGCATTGCACCAAGGCAAGGGCGCAGGTGGCGCGCAGCGTACCGGCGCTATCGGAACGTCCACCGTAGACGGGCTCCATCTGAATGTGGCGCATGCCACGAAGAAAGACCTCTGGTTCTTGCAGTTCGAAAGCGGAGAGCGCGCGGCTGATTGAGCTCTTGGCCCAGCACTGCGGATCGGTCTTCTCGCCATTGTCGAAAAACCGGTCAAAAGCCTTCAGCAAGTCAGGCGTCAGATCCGTCAGACTGAACTCGCGGATCAGGTCAGCCGACCTGGCCACGATGAAATTGTTGCGATGGTCAAGTGCCTTCTTCAGCGACGCGACGCGCGTGTCCGGCGGAGCACCGCGTAAAGCGTCAAGAGCTGCGAGTTGTTCATCGAAGGCGCGTTTGCCCGCCACTTAGAACCAGACCTCCAACCTTGGACACCAGCAACAAGATCGAACGATTCGATTTCTTGCCTGTACAGGATACGGCAGCAAGTAGCCCTGCCGCGCGTGGCAACATTTCACACGCTTCCTGTACAGTATTGGATCGGGGAAAAAGTAATCGGCTTGGAGGCTTGCAGTGAAACAGGGCAATCATAATTCGCAGGGCCAGGGTGGGGAAGGAAAAGACCGCCATCTGCACAATCCGATCGAAGACCGGCTGATTCCACTCGAGCCGCTTGATCCGGGTAAGATCTCTTCGATTGACGATCTGGTCCGGGCCATGGCCAAGACCGCGTTTACGGGCCGCCAGCTCGGCGAGGCCGCTGATGTTCTAGAGGCCATGGCGCTCGACGACGATGCATTTGTCGTCATGACCCTTGCCGGAGCGATGACCGTTGCGAAGCAGGGATTGATCATCGCCGAGTTGATTGATCGCGGCATTGTAAACGCCATCGTCTCTACGGGGGCGCTGATGGCCCATGGATTGGTCGAGGCAACAGGGCGGGCGCATTTTCGGGCGAATCCCGAGGTTTCAGACGAGGAACTTTACGAGCAGGGCTACAACCGCGTTTACGACACGCTGGAGCCTGAGCAGAACCTCGACGACGTCGAGGAAGTCATGTCCGCCGTGCTCGAAGCCTGGGATCACAACGAAGTCATGTGCTCCTACAAGCTCAACCATGCGATCGGAGCCTATCTGGCGAAACACGCGCAAGGACAGCGGGGCATTCTGAAATCGGCGTACGAAAAGGGCGTGCCGGTATTCGTCCCGGCCTTCAGCGACTCGGAACTTGGGCTCGATACGGCCTTGAATAACCGCCTCAGGGAATCGACCGGGCGCCATAAGATTCGCTTCGATCCCTTTGAAGATCTTGAGCACTTCGCTGCAACCCTACTGCGCCAGAAAAAGCTGGGAATCTTCACGATCGGTGGAGGAGTCCCGCGCAACTGGTCGCAACAGTTTGGACCGTTCTGCGAACTGCGACATCGTCGCCTGGGAGAGAATGTGCCTCTCAAGCGCTATCACTATGGCCTGCGCATTTGCCCCGAGCCCGTGTACTGGGGTGGACTGTCGGGCAGCCCATACAGCGAAGCGATCTCTTGGGGTAAGTTCGTGCCGCCGTCGGAAGGTGGAAAGTTCGGCGAGGTCTTCGTGGATGCGACGGTCGGATTGCCCATAATCGTCGCAGCTGTGATTGAGCGCCTCGACAAGGCGAAGAAGGGTTCCGGCAGTCGCAAGGCTGGCAAAACGGGAAGCCGGAAGTAGGCGCAGAAAATGACAAAGCGTCCGCGTCGCGGACGCCTTTCTAATTGTGGGGCTCCGCTTTAGCCGTTCAGTTCGACCGGAGCCTCGCTCGATTCGGGCAAGGAATCTCCCGTACGCATCCTGCGATATAACGGTGCAAGGATGCTGTTTTCAAGCACTTCCGACTCTGCCTGAAACCAGTCCTCTAATGCTTTCCCTTCAACCTGGCCTCTGGTTTCATACAGTTGCTGGGCGCGAGAGCGCACCTTTCGCTCCACCAACTGCACCATGAGCGCCTGCTGCTTTTTTCGCCGTGTTTCGATGTCCAACGCTGGCTCCCCTGATCTCGACTTCCACTTTAATGATAACCGAATCCTGTTAACGGAAGATTACATCCGGCTAATCAGGATGGTTACCAAAGTGCTAAGTCCTTGTTCGCAATTGTCCTCCTAACATAGTGATACTGTTGCGCTTATCGTTTCTTGGCAAATTGAGGGATACCTCCGTGGTCCTTCAATTGGGAATTGACTTCAGATACTCGATCAGATCCGTCTTTTCTTGATCCCCCAACCCAAGACTCAAGCAGTTGTCGTAGTGGTTCACCACATCCAGTAGCGTCGCAAACCGGCCGTCGTGATAGAAGCCCCCCTTAGTGTGCGTCCATAACGCGCCCAGTGGCGAGGTCCGATAGCGGTGGTCCGGAGCGCGGTCGGCCTGGAAACTGTCGACGCAAACTTCACTTGCCGTGTGCAAATTCCATCCTGGCTCGGTATAGAGCGGATCTACGTGGCAAGTTGAGCACTTACCCGCTCCATCGAACACCTTCTTGCCGCGCTTAGCCGCCGCCTGGTTAAAGGTTCCTGCGGGAGGGGCGGGCGCGGGGATTCCGAGTTGATAAAAATGCAGTGCCGCGAGCTTGGGGGTGATCAGGTCGGTCGAGTTCGTCACATGGCCGAAGCCAGCCTTGGAGGCGATAGGGAACTGATCGGCATTGTCGAGGCGCGGATCAAAGAAGTTGCCTTGCCCGTGCATCTCCAGGTTCGCCACAAACGCATTCCAATAGGTGACCGAACCCCAGCCCGTCCAGGTGTGCAGATTGACGCCAGCGAGTCCGAACGCCGGAGGAATGAGTACTGCCGATGTTTTCCCATCGGGACGAAAGGCTTTGCCGTCGAGAGCGAGTTCGGCATCGAAGCGTCCTGGGCCCCAGCTTTGAAGAACCGAGCGCACTGTGGCTTGATCCACTCCGAGCAAGTCGGCAAATGGTTGAAGATTCGGCGCAAGCGCGATGATCTGGCCGACGTCGAGATCACGGTTCGCCCACCCGTCGAGGCGGTGTCCGATGCCGGGTGCCAGTGAGTTGTTAACGGTGGAATGACAGAGAGCACACTGGATTCCGACTGACTTCAAACTGCCATCCGAATTGAAGGACCCCGTGACGCCGACCACAGAATTCAGCTGCAGCAAGGTCAGAGTGACTGCTGGATCGTTAAGATCGACCTGGCCATTCTTTAATTGGTCGATTAATGACTGGGGAAGGGCATCGACATCGACCTTCAGGCCTACAGACAAAGCAGTGTTCGGGCTCACTCCATCTCCCACTCCTCCGAACTTGCTACCTTCGATGGCCTGATGAAGTTTGAGGGAGTCTCCCCAGAAGGCTTCGTCGCCGAAAGTATCAAAGCGGAAAATGTGGCGGCCTTGTTCGAACTTCTGAATGGCACTGTCTTCTACCGTCTTCGCGGGGCCGGCGTGATGGCTGGGCTTCGACGAGGTGCGCCCGGGAAGAGCCAACAGTCCAATTCCGGCGCACACCAATGCGAGCACGATTCCGATGCGATATTTCATGCGACATCTCCTGGCTTGACGACTGGCTCGTCGCGAAGCGACGGCACTTTTGCGTCTGTCGTGCTGAGCAAAACTTGGAGGCTTTGGTTACAGGATCGACTACAGTGACTTGTAAGAAGATTGTCAAAAAAACGCGCCCGCAAGAATGCTGTAACCAAGTGTGAGTTTCCGACTCAATATTGTGGGAGGAACGTCGATGGCCAGCGCGACTCTGCTGGAACAGGCAAGACAAGAGGAGTGGAGCGACGAGCAGGTAGTGGAGCGAGTGTTGGGGGGCGACACTGCGCTCTATGAACTACTGATGCGGCGCCACAACCAGCGGCTCTACCGGATTGCGCGGGCAATTCTGCGGGATGATGTCGAGGCCGAGGACGTGATTCAGGACGCCTACGTCCGGGCCTATCAGAATCTG
>Ga0335082_10005700_pt1 | contig 13645 bp, 14 predicted proteins | sample Lox_Sample_41_FD_206718 | JGI IMG/M metagenome (GOLD analysis project Ga0335082, IMG submission 206718) | Soil microbial communities from Loxahatchee National Wildlife Refuge, Florida, United States - Lox_Sample_4.1 | ecosystem: Environmental > Terrestrial > Soil > Wetlands | place: USA... | reverse complement strand
ACCACGAGCCGTGCCGGAGCGCGCAGCGTGAAGTCCTGCACATCGACCGGGCCGTGCAGATCGATCACGATCGCGATCGTGCCGCTCCCCGGCTGGACACTGACGGTACGCACTTCGCCGTTACCGTGTCCGCCAGTGGTCGCGCTCGCCCCCGCCGGTGCGGGGGTACGGGCCGCCAGGAGCACACACAGGGCGGCGAGCGCAGCGCTGCGCTTCATGGCATCTCCTCCTGCTTGGCGAGGGACAGGGTCTCCTGCCGCTCGAAGCCGAATTCCTGCACCGTGAACACGATTTCGCGAGATCTGATCTGCGTGACCTTCAACCGACCCATGATGTCGCCCGACTTGGCGCGATAGCGCTTGCCGTTGGTGACATCGTGGAGCACGGCGACACTGCGGACCGGGTACCGCTCATCGTAGTAGATGCCGACGAGCTTCAGGTCCGAGAGCAACGGCCGGATATCGCCGGATTTGAGCAGTGAAACGAAGGGGTCCCGGCCGCCTCCCTCGTAGGAGAACTCCTCCCGCTTCAAGTCGATCGCGAGCGCGGAGTCGCCGTGCGCCGAATCGGCGCTGCCGGCCGCGACCTGTGCCCGTGCCCACGTCGCCGCACATACCAGCGCGATCGCTCCCAGCATGACGGATCTCACTCGCCCGCCTTCGCGCCCGGTTTCTTCTGGGCTCCTGGGGGCGGAGCCGACTTGACGAACGTGCGGATCGCGAGGTCGGCTTCGAGCAGCGCCCCGATGGTGTCGTTCAAGAGCCGCTGCGCGCCCTGCGATGCGGGCTTGAGCGAGATGTCCTGCGGCACCACAATGCGCGGCAGGCTCGCGATGTCCGACAGATACTCGCCCAGCTGATCGTAGTGTCCGAGGATTTCCAGCCGGTACCGGTACGTGTCGAACGGCGCACCGGGCTCGACCGGCAGCGGCTCGATCCGTCCGATCGACACGCCCCGCACTTTGGCTCTGGTCGAGATGTCGTCGATGAGCGCCGGAACTTCGTTCTGCTCAGGCACGAGCCGCCGCATCAACAGCAGCATGCCGCGATACTGCTCGACTCGCTGGCGGAGGTCCTCTACGGTGCCCTGCGCCAGATCCTGCTTGGCGCGGTCGACCACGATTTGCAGGCTGTCGATCTCGGTCTTCTCCGAGGAGATCTGCGTGCTCGTGGGCTCGTAGTAGTAGTGCCAGAATCCGTACCCGCCGATGGCGGCGAGCAGGATTACCAACAGCATGACCTGACTGCGCTGGTCGGTGGGGAGGAGGGCCACGGCTACCTCAGCGGCTGGGTGAGGGGAACCGTGTGCATGTACACGGAGTCCGCCACGCGGAAACGCGCCGCGATCGTGAACGCGGTGACCGGCCGGTCCTGGTCCACGATCGTCTGCGAGCTTGCCGGGAACACGTCCGTGAACCACGGCGACGCGGCGAGCTGACGCAGGAACGTCGTGTACGCCTGAATGTCCACCGTGCTGCCGGTGATCTGAAACGACACGACCGACGCGATCGGTGCCGTCGGAGGAGGCCCTGCCGGCTGCGCTCCCTGCGGGGGTGCGGGAGCCGGCGCCGGCTGAGACGAGCCCTGCACGGTGAGCGTGTTCAACCAGGTGTAAGGGGGCAGCGCCTTCGCGACCTGATCGAGGATATGAGGCCAGATGTACCGGGCCCCGTCGATCGAGCGAATGATGCCGATCTCGGCTGCCAGCGAATCCCGCATCCGCTCCGATTGCCGCTTCTGCGCGATCACCGCGTCATAGCGGCGCTTTTCCGTGCGGACCGCCTCGAGCCGTGAGTTCAGCACGGCGAGGCGCGTCCGGCTGGTCACGAACAGGGCGAGTCCACCGCCGAGCACGAGAATCCAGGCCGCGCAGGCGGCAAGCAACCAGGGGTTGGTGACATTGGAGAGCATCGCCCGGAAATCGGGCATGCGGAGCTTGAATCCCGCGCTTTTCTCGGCGGGCCGGCCCGGTAAGAGATTGACTTCAATCATGCCGCGCGCCGCAGCCCGAGGCCGACCGAGAGCATGAGCAGGGGTGCCAGCTCGTCGACCGGCACGGCCTCGAATACCTTGTCGCGTACCTTCAGGCGCTGCAACGGGTTAGCAAGCTCGGCGGGGACCTTCAGACGGGTGGAAAGAAACTCGTTCAGTCCCGGCGTCCGTGCCCCACCCCCGCTCGTGAACACGCGACTCAGCTCGCCCGCCGAGCGCGATGCGGTGGCCAGAAACCCCGCGGCACGCTCGACTCCCACGGCGATCTCCTCGCCTCGCTCTTCCACGCAAGCGGCCAAATCGTCGTTCTGCAGCTGTCCCTGAATGACCTTCTCGCTATCCTCTGCCGACAGACCCTTGTTGCGCTGCAGGTCTTCCGTGAAGCGCCGCGTACCGACCGAAAGGTCTCGCGTGAGCACCGGGATCCCGTCCTCGAGGATGTTGACGTTCGTGACCTCATGGCCGACGTTCACCAGCCCCACAACACCCTGCATCGCGTCGGGGTAGTTCAGCTCGAACGCGTTATGGATGGCAAACGCGTCCACGTCGATCACCGTCGGCTTGAGGCCGGCTTCCATCAGCAGCGCCATCCGACTCTCGACCACTTCCCGCTTCGCGGCGACGAGCAGGACGTTCATCTGGAGCCCTTCGGCGTCGGGATCGAGGATCTGGAAGTCGAGCTCGACGTTGGCCATGTCAAAGGGCACGTGCTGCTCGGCCTCCCACCGGATCACCTCGCGGGCATCGGCCTCTTTCATGCGATCCATCTGGATTCGCTTGACGATGACGTCGCGACCTCCGATGGCCGTGATCACCGTCTTCTGTTTGACACCCGCCGTGGCGAACAGACCCCGAATCGCTTCGGCGACGATGCCCGGGTCCATGACCTCGCCCTCGACGATCGCGTCTGTCGCGACCTGAGTCGTGGCGACGCGGACCAATTCCGGCTCACTACCGGAATGGTCGAAGACCACCAGCTTGATAATTCCCGAGCCGATGTCCAAGCCGACTGAGGTGCGTTTGCCACCTAACAACCCGAAAAGCGCCATGTATTTGCCGCAGCGCGTAGCTGTGGAAGAGGGCGAACTACAGTAAGACTCGAGTGTTATCCTGTCAAGCCTAGAAGATACTGGAGATTATTTGCTGTAAGATATTGCTGGCGAGGTACTTAGCTTCTCAGAACGCCTCGATCGCGGAGCGGCTCGTCAAGGGAACCGCTCTTGACGCTGAATACAACGCGTTGGTAACAGCGCATTTAGAATATGTCACTTCGAGTGGGGATGCAAGGCTATCCGCTTCGAGTACGGCATCGCCTGCCGCCGCCATCGCGCCCCACACGTGGAATGTCGGCCCTGTGCCCCTGAGGGTCAGGTTTCCGCCGGCCAAGATAATACCGTTCCAGCGCGTCGCACCGGTCAAAGTGAGACTGCCGTCGACAATGAGGGTGCCCTGTCCCGAAATGTCGACGAGAGTCGCGTCGCCGGTCAGGTGGATCACCGGGTAAAACCCGCCACAGGGCGCGCCAGGCTGGTTCGCGTCACCCCAATTTGTAACGACAGCGATAGCGCAGTGTCGACCCATGGATACCGGCTCGACCCTGGGGACCCCGGCTCCCGCGAGCGCGTGGTTGGGTTCCGCGAGGAGTACGTCGCGCAGCATGGCCCAAGCGCGAAGGCGCTCCGGTTGCCCCTCAGGCGGCGTAATCGACGTGGGAGGCGAACCCGCGATCCTGCCAGATGGAGTGGGGAGCACGGTGATCGATTCCGCGGCAACGCCCGCTTTGCTGGTGTCTCGGAGGTCGCATGACCAGGCGGACGGTGCGGAGTCGTTGCCGCTGATTTGCACCCGGCCGACGATTCGTGCCGAGCCGCCCGCCTCGAGCGCCGCACGCACGTCCGATCGAGGTGGCTCGAGTCGCAGCAGTATACCGAGCCGATGGAGAGCCGGGAGCGGAGCCCCCACTCGGCCCTGAGTGCTTAGGAGGTACAGCTCGTCGTTCAGGCGGTACAGGTACCCCCGATAGCCTCCGCCGCCATGCGGCGGGGTGAGCCACGATGTTGGGGAGTCCGATGGTATCGCGACCGAATCAACCGGGTAGGGAGCGATGAAGTTGTACGACCGGGGCCAGTTCCGAATCGTGGCTGCCGCGCCTCCTTCGGCGACGTAAAACGAGCGGCGCAGCGCGCCCGCAGTCTCGTCGATGCGCCCCTCATTGAAGGCAACGGTCCAGGCGATCGCGACCAGAGCGCTCGCGAGAACGAGCGCCAGCAGCGTGAACACGAGCGCCGCTCCCCGTACCCTCCGCCGCTCAGGAATGGCGGCCCCGCACCGCAACACGCAGCGCAATCGAATCGTACGTGCTTCTTCCGTCCTGTGCTACAAGCGGGCTGCCGCGGATCAGAACGTCGACAGCGGTAACGGCGCCAACGGTTGCCGTAGGTTTGCCACTCGAGTCGGAGTACGTGAAGACAACGCCGTCCGCGCCTTTGAGCGGGCCAACGAGCGGCTCGATGGTACTGCCGTCTGCACGCATGCCGAGATACCAGCGCCGGTCGCTGGGAGACTGATACAGCGTGTAGGTGGTGGCCGTGAAGGCACGAATTGGTGCGCCCAGCGTGGCATGGCGCAGCGCGCTGTCTGCCGTGGTCAGATGCAGCTCGATGGTCGGTGCCTGGGCGGGAAGACTGTCGCCTGGACACGTTCCGCTCGCGGTCTTCGTGATCTGCGCCCGACCCCAACGGTCGTCGCTCCCGATCGAGCGATCGCCATCTTGGAACACGAGGACCGAATCCCCCGCGGCGAAACTGCCGGGTGACCCGAACAAGACCGTGAGCTCACGAACCGTGACGACCAACTGACCGTCGTTGCTCGAGGCCAGTGCGCAGAGGGCGCCGAATTCCCGGAAGCGGCGCAGGGTGATCGACGTAGGGGAGAGTGCCCCCAGATCCGAGTCCGCCGGGTCGAGCTGCCGCAGCTCGGAGGGAAGGATCGATGCCGCGGCGCGCAGACTCTGGTGCGCGCCGATGCGCTCGATGGATCGGCGGTAGCTGCGGTCGACCACCAGCATGACCAGGCAGGCGCCAGCGAGAATGACCGTGGAGAGCGCGAGTGCGACGATCAGTTCCGCGAGCGTGACGCCTCGCTCGGTCAGCCGGCGCACGGGATTTCCGCGTCGAACGTGTCCGTGCGCCAGCGCCCCGGCGGAACGAGATAGTGGCTCCGGAGCACCAGCTCCCGCTGTTGCTCGCCAAGGCTAACGCTCTGCCACGCGAGCGAATCAACCGGCGTAAGTCCGACCAGCAGCACCTCGTGGCCGTTCGCAGCGCAGCCATCCTGGCGCAATGCTTCGAGCCGCTGCTCGGCGGCGAGCGCCGCCGCCGCGGAACGCTCCCCGACACTCATGACGCGGGACACGAGCGCCGTTGTGGCCAGGACGCCCAAGAGCCCTGCCTCGAGGAGAACAACCGCCACAATGACCTCGGCGAGCGTGGAGCCTGCTGCGGTGCTGTGCACGGCGCCAAACGTGTCTTCGAGAGGTTATTGAGATGTTATCCGACGGTTGCGATACGGAGCGCAGCGTTGCGGAATTGCTGACGCAAACGAAACGGCCGCCGGCGGGTGCCGGCGGCCGTTGCAGGAGGCATCGCTACGGTTAGAACACGCCCCCGGAGCCGTTAAAGAAGGTGTTGCCCGCCACCGTTGCCCCAGAGCCAACGGTCACGGAGTAGCCGAACGCGGCATAGGGTCCGGTGCACGCCGTGCTGTTCGACGCCGAGCCGGCGGCCGGGATCTGCTCAGCGGCCGGCGATGGATCGGCTTCACACACCATGTACGTGCCGGGAGCGACGCCCGTAAACGAGTAGGTGCCGTCTCCAGCGGTGCGTGTGGACGAAGACGCGCCGGTTGAGCCGATCAGGAAAATCTGCCAGTCGGCCACTGCGCCGTTGTCGCCGGCAACACTGCCCGACACTGCGCCCGGCTGGGGCGTACCCGTGCTGCCACCGCCCGTGCTCCCGCCACTGCCGCCGTTGTTTCCGTGGCAGTCTTTGTCCTTCTTGTTGTCATCCGGACGGCGGTTGTTGTCCTGGGGCCGGACATCGTGCTTGTCCTTGTCGTGGCAATCACGCGAGTTCCACCAGGAGCCGCGGTGGTCACAATCGTCGTGATCGTGCTGGTCGTGCTGGAACCAGCCCCATGGCCAGCCATGGGAATGATCGGCCTGCGCCGCCAGAGACCTCACCGAGACGAGGCTCAGGGCTATCGCGAGCGCGAACCAACGATGCGCTTGCATTCACTTCCTCCTTGACTGTTGTGAGCTACAGGGCGCATACCAACCGGTACGTTCCGCGCGCCGGAGCTCCCGCCCCAGCGTCGCACGGTGTGAAAGGTGCCCGCTCCTGGAACGAAGTGCCGTGACGGCTATCATCAGGGCAGATGCTCGCTCGTCACATACTAAGACTATGATTTTTAGGGAGTTACGCTGTCACGTGAGGCTGGTTTCCCGCCGGCCCGGAGGCCGGCGGGAAACCCTGATGCGCCGATTAGGCAGTCGGCATCAATGATTTGGAATCAGAAGCTGCCAATACGACGCGATATTGAAGTTCGTCGGTTCGACCTCGTAATAGTGCCCCCGGGCAAAGTGGCCCGTAGTTGGGAAGTACGGCGGGGGATTCGCGCTCGCGCACTGGTCGTACGAGTAGCGCTTCTTATATCCGTATCCCGACGTGAGACCCACGGCGCCGCGTTGCTGCTGGATGACGCCGCCCGTCAGGTAGAGGCACCCGCGTCCCGCCGCATTCGTACCGCAGGGCTCAGCCGTCGACGACCCCGTGCTGTAGTTCTCGACGATGAAGTTGCTCAGCGCCAGCACCACCCCTTGGATGAACTCGTCCTGCGTGTCGTCCCAGGTGTACGTGCACGTCGCGCAGGGTGACGTGCCGCTGCCCGGGAAGCCGCCGGTCGAAGGGAATGGATCGTTCAGCAGGTTGTCGGCCACGATGACATCCTGGCCGCTGAACAGGCCCAGCATGTCCCGCTGAGTCGAGCCGCAGGGCGTGGTCGACGACGGATCCGTGACGTACTTGATGTCGTCCGCGATCACGATGTTGTCGGTCGCGGCGAGGGTGACCTGCCCGCGCAGCAATCCGCTGACCGCGACCTTGCCGTCGACGTAGATCACGCCCTTCCAATTCGGGTTCAGCGAGCGAGTGATCGGCCAGAGATACTGGGCGTACGTGGCGTTCCCGGTGTGGCTCGCAATGCGCGGATCGACCGTCCCCGTCCACGGCAGCCAATGGCCGAGCGAATCGTGCACAGTGAATTGACCATGGATACTCGAGCCCAGGGTCGAGTCGTTGAGAATGTCCGCGCCGCCGAGATAACAGCGCCACTGCGATCCATGGCCCGCCACGCCGGGCTGCATCGCCCAGCCCACGCTGTCCTGCCCCATGCCGGCGCCCGCCTTGTTCTTGTGGTGGGCGAACGTCTTGAAGTAGGTGTGGGGCAGCGTGCCGGAGCTCAACCCCACGTGACCGCAGTTGCGAGCCAGCTTGAGTCCGTTGGTGCCGTACGACAGGTTCGTCGACTTGAAAACGCCGCCGGTGTCCGCCACCACCCACCAGGCGTATTTCGTGCTGTCGGCCTGGTACACCTTGATGAAGCCTTCGTCGTCATCCGTCGAGTCGCCGTCGCCGTCCAGGTCCATGGCGACGAATTCGATGCGCGTGGTGGCCTGGCCCGCCGCCCCCGCCGTGGTGCTGGTGATCGACATGCCGCCCGCCGCCGCCTGGGCCTGGAGCTTGTTCAGATCCGCGGTTTGGGGGAAGGCAATGGTGGTCGCGTTCTGCTTGTAGCCGGCCTCGAAGTTGCCGTTCGACAGGTTGTTGATGGTCTTCGCCGTCGCGACCGGACCCTTGAAGTCCGGCTTCGGTGAGCCCGACCCGATGTTGATCACGTCGTTCGAGAAGACGGGGCCGAACAGCTGGTCGCCCGCCGCGAACTGAATGGCGCCCTCGACGTTCGTGAAATAGGCGTATTTGGCGAAGCTCTCCTGATAGACCTCCGCGCGACGGACCACCCGATCGCCCTGCGCATCCTGGACCACGGTGACCACGCTGCCGTACACGCCGAACTCTCCCGACGTAACGCCCGTCGGGCCGAGGTACGTCCAGCGCTTGATGTTCGGGATGGCGGTGCCGCTGGCGTTGTACACCGTAGCGCCGTTCTCGAGCGTGGTGTAGCCGGTGTCGGGATAGATCGCCTTGTTCCCGTTCACGGCCGAGCGTGCTTCCTCGAGGCCGGCATCAGCCGCGGTCTCGAGCACGCTCAAGCGGTCGTGGTACTTGTTGATCAGGGTCGTATTCGAGCCGAGCAGCGCCGCCCCTGCCGCAATCGCCGCGATCGCGAGCAGGACGAGCAGCACCACCGCGAGCGCGATGCCTCGCTCATTTCCGATCGTGGCACGGTGCGTCATGTTGACCTCTCCTCAGGGAATGGCGACGCCGCTGCTCGTCGCCTGATTGGACATTGAAGGCGTACAATCCTCTGCCGCGAGCGCGTACACGTACGTGTTACCAGACACCACGCTTTGATCCTGGAACTGGTACGACGCGCTCCCCGACGGAATGCTGACGTACGGGTCACCCCAATCCACGACCGTGGACAGCCGCCGCCACACCACGTAGCGCTCGATGTCCTTTTCGCCGCTGTTCTCGTCGGTCGCGGGATTCCACGTCAGCTTCACTCCAGGAACGCCGCTCACCGCGTTGTAGACTGCCGTGAACGCGACGGATCCGAGAATGGGCGGATCGCCGCAGTCTTTCTTGTTCACGAGGCCGGCGTTGGGGAGCCGCATCTCGCGACTGATCGTGCGGAGCCGCTGGGCCGAGCCGGTCAGGCCGTTCGTGCTCGTGAAGTTCACGCGCACGGCACGGATGCTGTCGATGCGCGCTGCCGGCCCGGTGTCGTTCAAGGCCAAGTGCACCTTGACCGAGTGCATGAACGGCAGACTGGCGGTCGACACGAGGCTCATCGTCGACACGCCCGTCGCCCCGTTGGTCGAGACCGTGTAGTACTGGAAGAACGGCAGGCCCGATGTGGCAAGGATGTTCCGGGCCACGACCTCGGGCGCGAGGTTATTCACCTGGCGGTACAGGATGTAGTCGTCGCTGCGCGCGGTCGACGTGTCGGCCGCGAAGTAGAAGACGATCGTCTCCGCCGGGCTATTGCCCGGACCGAAGGCGTAGGACGTGTCCGGGTATCCGAACGACGTGAGCGGAATCGTGATCCGCTGCGTGCTCTTGAGCGCCTGCACGGCACTGTCGGGCGCGTCGGGGTTGTAGTACACGGCGAAGACGTCGCCCGGCGTATTGGTCCAGTAGTTGGCGTTGAACGCGACTACGTTCGTGCCCGCATAGATCAACTGGGGCTGGTTATCCGACGTGCCGGCCCCCGCCGTGCGCAGGTCCTTCTCCATTTCATTCAGGGCGTAGCGCGTGTTCTGATACATCGCCACCCGCTGCGTCCCGAGCGAAAAGCTCGAACCCTGCGCGCGCAGGAATGCGAGCGCGCCCGCCATGATCACCGAGAAGACGATCAACGCGATCATCATCTCGATGAGCGTCATACCGCGTTCGCGCACCGCGCTGCGAGAAGTCATTGGGCCCCCACCGTGATCGTCCGTGAAACCGTACTCGAAAGCCCCGGGCCGGTGACCGAAACGGTGACCCGTTTGTAGTCGTTGCCGCTCGCCGTGGTGCGCACGATCTGCGTCGTGCGGGTGTAGCCCGGCAACGTCGCGAAGTTCGACTGGCTCCCCCCGTACGTCGTGTCCAATCCGCCGTAGTCCGGATCGGAGCGGATCTGATCGATTCGATCGCTCACCAGCTGCATCGCCATCTCCTGCCGCTCGCTCGTCGCGGCCACGTTGGTCGTCTTCCCGGTAGTCGTCACGAAGCCGACGATGACCACCAGCAGGATCGTCAGCGCGACGACGACCTCGATCAGAGTGAATCCACGCTCGTTTGTCATGGCTAGAAGGCCTTTACCCAGGTGCTGGTGCCGTAGCGATACCAAGAGGCGCGACCGGTGGCCCGATCGACCAGGATCGCGCGCGAGTCCTGCTTGTAACCCCCCGAGTAATTCAGGGCACGCTTCGACGTCAGGTAGAACCCGCCGGCTTCGCTGGCGCTGCCGTCGCGGTGAAACACGAGCGCCGGATAGCCGCGCACGACCTTGGTGAACGTGACCGGGCCGCTGCCCATGGACATCGCCGTCGCCGCACCGCGTCCGAACACCACCTGATCGCCGAGCGGCACCGACCGTACCCGTTCCCCGGGGTCAACCTGCCCGTTGTTGTTGTTGTCTTCGTGAATGCGCAGCGCCTGGTTCGCCACGTCGAACAGGACGATGATGTCGTGCTGCTGGGTGATCGCCTGCCGCTCCACCCCGAGCAGCGTGATGCCGATCCCCTGCATGCCGCTCTCGATCTTGTATTTCGTCACGTCGATCTTGGGCGCGGCGAACGCCGCCACGATGCCGATGATCAGGCACACGATGAGCAGCTCGATGAACGTGAAGCCCTGGCGTCTTGAGCGCATAAGTCCCCTTTCGGCGGCACCCTATCTCATGTTCCGTGCCGACTCATAACCAATTGTTATTACGGGGGTTGCGTTTTCTACGAGAGGAAAAAACCGCGCAAATTCACGCACCAGTGCAAGCGACTGCATTACTCCATGTCGTACTGGCGCAGCTTGTAAAACAGCGTTCTGAGGCTGATAGCGAGGTGCGTCGCCGCTTCGCGCCGGTTGCCTCCCGTCGCTTCTAACGCGGCCGCGATCGCGAGTCGCTCCGCCTGCGTGACCGCGGCCTCGAGCGTCATGGCACGCGCGCCGTCCGGCGCGGCCGCGGGTTTCGATGCTTCGGGAGTTTGGAAGTGCTCGGGTTCGAGCACGCTGGCTCCGGAAATCACCGCCGCCCGCTCCAGGGCGTGCTCGAGCTCCCGCACGTTGCCCGGCCACGGCTGCTGTTCCATCCAGGACAGGGTTGCCGGGCTCAACGTCACCGCACGAGCGAGACGCCGGCTCAACCGCTCGGCGAAATATCGCGCCAGTGGCGCAATGTCCTCGCGGCGGGCGGCGAGCGGCGGAAGCGTGATGTGCACGACATTGAGCCGGTCGAACAGATCGGCACGAAATGTCCCGGCGGCCGTTTCCCGCGCGAGATCCTTCGCGGTCGCCGCGATCAGCCGGACGTCGAGACGCCGCGTGCGCTGCTCGCCCACGCGCCGAATTTCGTTCTCCTGCAGGACCCGCAGCAGCTTGGCCTGCAACGCCAGCGGCAGATCGCCGATCTCGTCCAGTAGCAGCGTGCCTCCTTCGGCTTCCTCGAACAGCCCTGGACGGTCGGACGAGGCGCCGGTGAACGCACCCTTGGCATGCCCGAACAACTCCGATTCCATGAGCGCGTCGGGAATGGCCGCACAGTTGACCGCGACAAAGGTACGCGCCGCGCGGGGACTGGCCCGGTGAATGGCTTGCGCGATGACTTCCTTGCCGGTTCCGCGCGGCCCCGTGATCAGCACCGTGGTCCGGTGACCGGCCACGCGGGACACGAGATCCAGCGCGCACTTCATGGCTTCGCTCTCGGCAACCAGAGCGCGGGCGGCGGGAATCGTGTCCAGCTGTGCCTGGAGCGTGGCCACTGTTTGGCGGAGTCGCTCGCGTTCCTCCGCCTTGCGCAACGTCAGGACCACCTCGTCAGGACGGAACGGCTTGGGGATGTAGTCGTACGCGCCTTTCGTCATCGCCGCGAGCGCCATGTCCTCGCCGCCGTACGCGCTCATCATGATGACCAGCGCCTCTCCACCGCCGGTTTGATACGCCCGCAGGAACTCGAGCCCATCCATGTCGGGCATGCGGACGTCGCACAGGATCAGATCGAACTGTTCCTCGAGCGCGCGGGCAATCGCCCGCGCGCCGCTGCCCTCGGCGACCACCTGGTAGCCTGCGTCGCTCAACAGGAGTCCGAGTGATTGGCGCAGGCCCGGTTCGTCGTCGACGACCAGGACTCTACTCACCGTGTGCACACGGAAAAAAGATCTTGAATGCCGCACCTCCTTCGCGGGCGGTGTCGACCCATATCACCCCGCCCATCTCGTCCACGGTCCGGGCCACGATCGCCAACCCGAGCCCCGTTCCCCGCGTCGGGGCCTTGGTCGTGTAGAACGGCTCGAACACCTTGGCGCGGTCCTCCGGAGCGATCCCTGGTCCCGAGTCCGCCACATACAAGAGAACCCCAGGCTCTCCGCTCGAGAATTCAATTCGGCCCGGACGCCGGTTCGCGAGGCGCGGAAACACCTCTCTCGTGGCATCGCCCGCGCGGCGTGGCAACGCACGCCCCGGATCGTATTCCCACGGTCGAGCCCCCAGTACGACGTTCCCCCCGGGCGCGGCATCGGCCGCGTTCAGAAGCAGGTTCACGAAAACTTGCTCGAGCTGATGCGCCCGACCCCGAATCTGGGGGACCTCATCCGAAATTTCGAGGCTGATCTGGCAGCTCCGGAGCGTCCCCTGGGCGTCGAGCAGCGCATACGCACTGCGCAGCACGGCGCTCGGGTCAATCGGGGCAGACCCTTCTTCGTGCGGCCGGGCGTAATCGAGCAGCCCCCGCACGATACGATCGATGCGATCGAGCTCGCGCACCGCCCCGCCCACCAGCTCGGGGTCCACATTCCGGCGCCGCAGGACCTCGAGGTAGGTTCCGACGGCGCCGAGCGGGTTGCCGACCTCGTGCGCGATCCCGGCCGCCAGACGACCCACCGTGGCGAACTTCTCCGAGCGAATCAGCTGTCCCTGAACGTCGAGCAGGTAGTCCGTCATGCGGTTCAAGCGCTCGGCGAGTACGTCAAATTCCTGCGTTTCCGCCCCCGCGGCTCGCGCGGCAAAGTCTCCCCCGGCCACTGCCTCCGTGACCGCCACGAGGCGATCGAGCGGACGCAACACGAGACGGCTGATCAGGTATCGGCCGAAGAGAATAAAGACCGTGACGTCCAGCGCCATCACGGTCAGGGTGAACGGCAGCGCCCGGTCGGGCGCCAAGGCCTCGATGAGCGACACGGTCGTCACCCCGAGGATCAACGCCACCGCGGCGAGGAACGCCAGGTTCACGAGCAGCTCGGTTCGAAGCGAAAGTTTCTTCCCCATGGCGGATGACTAGGGTAAAACAAAAAAACGTCCGGGAAAGACCCGGCCGTCCAGGAAACGCACGAGCGGCGGGCAAGGCGCCCCGCCGCTCGTAGCACTTCGCTCCCCGCCTCGAGGTTACCGGCAGACCGGTGCGCCTTCCGGATCGGTGGTCGTGGCGGGAGCCGCCGGCGTCACGGCACCAACGTAGATCCCGCAGCTCTTCGTGGTATTGATGTTCGTGATGCTCGCCGTCCAGCCCGCCTGGGTGCCCGTACCCACCGTCGGCGTCGCCAGGGTGTTGCCGGTCGTCGCGCAGAACGCGACCGTACCAGCCGTGGGCGGATTGGTGCACGAAACCGTGGTCGAATACTTCACCGAGTCGGCGAAATACGCCTCTTCAGCGGTGACCAGGTTCCGAAGGTCCGACTTCATCGAGGCGATGTACGCCTTTTCCTTCGTGTTGGCGAACTT
>Ga0335082_10005699_pt1 | contig 13646 bp, 12 predicted proteins | sample Lox_Sample_41_FD_206718 | JGI IMG/M metagenome (GOLD analysis project Ga0335082, IMG submission 206718) | Soil microbial communities from Loxahatchee National Wildlife Refuge, Florida, United States - Lox_Sample_4.1 | ecosystem: Environmental > Terrestrial > Soil > Wetlands | place: USA... | reverse complement strand
CGCCGCGTATCGCTTGGCGCGGTCAAGATCGTCGGCCTGGATCGCGCTCTGGGCTTTTTGCAGATTGACGTTCAGCCTCGCCTGCGCCGACGCCATATCGCCGCGCAGCCCATACCCAGCCGCCGCCTGCTGGCGCTGCATGGTGTTGAGGCTGGCGTTCACCGCACCCGCCCGCCCGGTCAGCTGATCGATCTGGTGCTCCACCTGGTCGAGCTGCGCTTTCCGCTCGGCCGCGGCAGCGGCTGCGGCCGCCGCAGCGTCGGCGGCCGCCTTTTCTTGCGCCAGACGTTTCGCCTTCGCCTGCGCCGCCGCCTGCGCGTCCGCCGTCGGCGCGGGTGCGGGGACCGGTGCCGCGGCTGCCGGCGCCGGTGTCTGTTGCACCACGCTCGGCGCCTGCACCGCGTCGTTCGCCGACGCCTTCTTCTTCCCCGGCATGTAAAGACCGGCGCCGACGAGCGAGACCACCACCAGCAACGCGCCCAGCGCCACGTACATTCCGCGGTGGCTGGGGGCCGCTGGCGGCGCCGCGTACTGCGGAGGGACGGCCTGCGGCTGCGGCGGCGCGGGAGCCGCCGCATACGCTTGCGGATAGGCCGGAGGCGGTGGGCCCGCCGCCGGTACTGCCGCCTGCGATGCCGTCGGCGTCCGTGCGACCGTGTTGTCGGTCGAGCCCTGCACCACCGTCCGATCGCTCGCCGCCACCGCAACCCGCGACGCCGTCGGCGTCCGCGCGATGGTGTTGTCCATCGAGCCGGCGACCATCGTCCGGTCGTCCGCCGGCACCGCCGCGCGTGCCTGCTTCACCGCCTGGCGGAACGCGTCGGCGGTCTGGAAGCGCTGCGCCGGCAACTTCGCGATCGAGGTCAAAATGATGTCGTTCACGATCGGCGGCAGCCCTGGATGCAGCTCGATCGGCGGCCTCGGCGCCTCGTTGATGTGCGCCGCCATGATGGAAAAACTGCTGCCCGCATCGAACGGCCTCTGCCCGGTCACCATCTCGTACAGCGAGATGCCCAGCGAATAAAGATCGGAGCGCTCGTCGGTGGCCTCGCCCCGCACCTGCTCCGGCGACATGTAGCTGATCGATCCCAGCGTTGAGCCGGTCGCGGTCAGTTTCTTGACCTCGCCCTCGGTGTGCGCGATCCCGAAGTCCATCAGCTTTACCACACCCTGCCGGGTGAGCATCATGTTCGCCGGCTTGATGTCGCGATGGATGACGTGGTGCTTGTGCGCGTAGCTGAGCGCGCTCAGGATCTGGTCCAGGTAGCTCAGCGCCTCCCCGGCCGGGATCGCCCCCAGGTTCAGCCGCGATGCCAGCGATTCGCCCTCCACGTACTCCATCACCATGACCAGCTGGTTCTCGATGGTCAGCGCGGTGTGCAGCGAGGCGATGTTGGGGTGGTTGAGCGCCGCCAGCACCTTGATCTCGCGCAGGAAGCGGGCCGCCACTTCCTCATGCCCCTGCAGGTCCGGCAACAGCACCTTCATGGCCTCGATGCGGTCGGTCAGCACGTTGCGCACGCGGTACACGCGGCCCATGCCGCCCGCGCCTAATTCTGCCAGGATCTCGTAATCGCCTAGCCGCCTCATCGGGGTTTCACTCATGGCCAGCACTCCTGTGGATGGGACTTCGGACCGCGTCCAGGTCGCTGTGGGGCACGCGACAAGCTCATGAAGAGACGATACGCGGGCCGCGAAATTATGCCCCGCACCGCATCACCGGTCAAGGTGAAGCGGCACCCGATTGCTTCGTGACGCCCGTCATTGGGCCTTGGGACGCCGGGCTGGTATGCTCATGTCCTTGTTTACCACTGCATTTACCCGACGACTGCGAGAGAATGTTGGAATGAGAACGGATCGGAGTGCCCGAATGCTGAAGTTCTGGGCGGTCAGCCTTGTCCTGGCCGTATCCTTCATCGCGCCTTCCTTGGCGGCGCAGGAAAAACCGCAGCCGGGACAGGCCCCCGCAGGTCCGGTCGCCCCCGAAGACCAGGTCCTGAAGAAGAGCTCCGCCTTCTTCCCCGACCTGGCCGCCAGCCGCACTCCGCTCACCGTGGACGGCAAGTTCCGCCTGTTCGTGAAGAATAGCGTCTCGCCGGGCGCGCTGCTGGGCGCGGCCGCCGGCGCCGGCATCGCCCAGGCCGACGACTCACCCGTCGGCTACGGCCAGGGAGCCGATGGGTATGGCAGGCGCTTTGGCGCGGCTTTGGCTACTAATGCCACCAGCAATCTGTTCGGCACTTTCATCATCTCTTCCATCGCCCACGAAGACCCGCGTTACTTCGTGCACGGCAAGGGCGCCTTCGGCCAGCGCTTCGGCCACGCCGTCAGCCGCGTGGTGGTCGCCCCCAAGGACAGCGGCGGCTACGGATTCAACTGGGGCGGCGTCTTCGGTCCGCTCGGCGCAGAGACCTTGGCTAATGTCTACCTGCCCGTCCATGAGCAGACCGGCGCCCGCACCATGGAGCGCTACGGGATCCATCTGGCTGCCAACGCCGGTGGCAACATCCTGAAGGAGTTCTGGCCCGACATCTTCAAGCATTTGGGCCTGAAGAAATAGGGCGTTTCTTCCTGGCTGCTGGCGACTGGCGACCGACGACCGCCCGCCGCTTTTCGCATCACTGCAAAACGCACCACTTACTAGCGTTCTGCTAGTCACAATCCCGCGCGCCCGCTCCTGACCTCTCGCAACCCCTTTCCCTGCACCACGCCCCGAATGCCCCCCAACGTGCACTTACTCAGGGTGAAGTGCGGAGGCCTTTATGTCGATCCTGTTCGTTCTGCTGACATTCCTGCTAATCATGGTGATCACGTACTTCATCAAGGGAAGAGATGAGCGCTTCGCCATCAAGCCCGTGATGGCCAAGGGCGTTCCGGCGCAGCCCGTGCTGACCCGCGAGATGGGCTTCGATGTCCCCCGCGACTACTTCTTCCATCCCGGACACACCTGGGCCGTTGACGAAGGCCGCCAGAACGCCCGCATCGGGCTCGACAGCTTCGCCGCCAACCTGTTCGGCACCGCCGACCGCATCGAGATCGCCGGTCTGAACCGCTGGATCCGCCAAGGCCAGAAGCTGTGGAGCGTCACCTTCGACGGCCAGACCGTCGACATGCTCTCCCCCGTCGAAGGCGTGCTCATCTCCATCAACCAGAGCATCTTGAAGGACCCCAACCTCGCGCTCCGGGACCCCTACAAGGAAGGTTGGGTGTGCACCATCAAGTCGCCTGAGCTGAACACCAACGTCAAGAACCTGGTGCAGGGCCCCATGGTCGCGCCCTGGATGCAAGGCACGCTCGCGCGCCTCAGCTCCATGATCGCCCCCAGCCCCACCCTCATGCAGGACGGCGGACAGCCGGTCAACGGCCTGCTCGGGAAGGTGGACCCGGAGCTCCAGCGCCGCATCGTCAGGGAATTCTTCCTGACCTAGTGCGAACCACGAGGAGGCATAGGAGGGAAGAACATGGCAAACACATCCAAAGCGTTACTGATCGATGTCACCAAGTGCGTCGGCTGCCAGGCTTGCGAGCAGAAGTGCAAAGAGGTCCACGGCTTCCCGGCGGCGCATGAGACCAGCCTCTCGGCCACCGCCCTGACCGTGGTCACCGAGCGCGCCGGCAAGTTCGTCCGCCGCCAGTGCATGCATTGCGAGAACCCGGCCTGCGCCTCGGTCTGCCCGGTCGGCGCCATCACCAAGACCGCCCAAGGCGCGGTCCGCTACGCCGGCGGCAAGTGCATCGGCTGCCGTTACTGCATGATCGCCTGCCCGTTCGACGTCCCCAAGTACGAGTGGAGCAAGCTGGCCCCCTACGTCACCAAGTGCGACATGTGCGCCGAGCGCGTGCTCGCCGGCCAGACCACCGCTTGCGCCGAGGTCTGCCCCACCGGCGCCACCATCTTCGGCGACCGCGACGAGCTGCTCGCCGAAGCCCATAAGCGCATCGCCGAGAACCCCGCCTATGTCCGCAAGATCTACGGCGAGACGGAAGTCGGCGGCACTTCGGTCTTCTACATCTCCGACGTGCCCTTCGAAGACCTGGGCTTCGCCATCGCGCCCACCAACCAGCCGCTGCCCACGCTGAGCGCCGCCGCCCTGGGCGAGGTGCCCACGGTCGTGCTGGTCGGCGGATCGCTGCTCTCCGGCATCTACTGGTTCACCCAGCGCAAGCGCGAGGTCGCGCTGGCCGAAAGCAAGGCCAAAGTCTCTTCCGACGAAAGGAGCTGAGCCATGTTTCCCAAGATCATGGAAAAGATCACGATGTGGCGAGTGCTGGTGGCCATCATCTTCGCCGCCGGTATCTGGGCGACCTACCTGAGGTTCGTCAAAGGATTCGAGGTCGCCACCAACATGTCGAACGCTCAGCCCTGGGGTATCTGGGTCGGCCTGGCCACCCTGTGCGGCGTCGGACTCTCCGCCGGCGGCTTCGCCATCGCCGGCGGCGTCTACCTGCTGGGCATGGAGCGCTACCGCCCCATCCTGCGCGCCGCCGTCATGATCGCCTTCCTCGGCTATCTCTCGGTCTGCGCCGGATATGCCTGGGAGCTCGGACTCCCCTGGAACTTCTGGCACCCCCTGGTCATGTGGAACCGCGCCTCCGTCCTCTTCGAGGTCGTCTGGTGCATCATGCTCTACACCACCGTGCTGGCGCTGGAGTTCTCGCCCGCCCTCGCTGAGAAGATCCCCTGGAAGTCCGCCCGCGAGATGTACCTCCGCTGGCAGCATCGCATCCTCATCGGCCTGGTCCTGATCGGGGTGCTGCTCTCTTCCCTGCACCAGTCGTTCCTGGGCGGCTTGTTCATCATCTTCAAGGGCAAGATGTACCCCCTCTGGTACAGCAACTATCAGACCACCCTCTTCTACATGTCGGCCATTCCCGCCGGCATGGCCATGATCATCATGGCCCTGTATCTGTGCGTGCGCTCGCTGAATGTGCGCATCGACCTGCGCATCCTCGACGATCTCGGCCGCATGATCTCGCCCATCCTGGTCATCTTCGCCCTGTTCCGCTTCGGTGACCTGGCCCGGCAGAACGCGCTGGGCTACCTGTTCAAGCCGGTCTCCGAGACCGGCTACTTCTGGCTGGAGGTCGCGCTGTTCATCGTCGTGCCCCTGGTGATGTTCAACCTGCGCCGCGTGCGCGAGACGCCCGTTGGCCTGTACTGGGCCGCGGCCGCCACCATCGCCGGATTCATGGTGCACCGCATCAACGTCTCCATCACTTCCCTGGAGCGGGCCACGCACGCCGGATACGTGCCCAAGTGGCCCGAAATGGCGGTCACCGTCATGCTGATCACGGCCGCGGTCATCGCATTCCGCCTGGCGGTGCTGCATCTGAAGATCTTCCCGCGCACCGAGCCGGCGCAGTTGCCGCACTTCAGCTACCCGGTCAGCTATTCGCCTCAGCCCGGCGCCGCCGACTGAGCTTTCGCACGGGGGCCCCCTGCGGGCCCCCGGGAGGTCTGCCATGATCGCCAACGATCTGCTTTCCGCTCAGATGCTCCGCGACGAAGAGCCCTATGACCCCTGGCTCCAGGCCACGCTGCATTTCGAGGCCGCCGCCCACTCGCTCGACCTTGAGGACTGGATCGTGCAGCGCCTGCGCCATCCCGAACGCGAGGTCCTGCTTCACTTGCCGGTCATGTCGGAGGCCGGGCAGGCCCTCACCATCTCCGGTTATCGCGTCCAGCACTGCACCTGGCAGGGACCCACGCTCGGCGGCGTCCGCTTCACCCCCGACACACCTCTGAATCAGGTGCGCGCCGCCGCCATGACCACCACCTGGGAGTGCGCGCTCTTCGACCTTCCTTTCGGCGGCAGCGCCGGCGCCATCGTCTGCGATCCCTACAAGCTCAGCGAGCGCGAGCTCCGCGATGTCACCAAGGAATACGTTTACGCGTTGCGCGGCATCGCCGGTCCCGCCACCGACGTGCTCGCCCCCGACATCGGCAGCAACGAACAGACCGCCGCCTGGATGTTCGACGGATTCATCCGGGCCGCGGGACATATCGAAGCTGGGGTGGTGACCGGAAAACCAGCCGGCCTCTGGGGCCTCCCTGGCTACGATGCACTGGTCGCTCGCAGCCTGTTCTTCCTTATCCAGGAAGTCCTGGCCGAGCGCGCCACCCGCGTGGCCGGCTGCCGCATCGCCATCCAGGGCTTCGGCAAGGTGGGCTTCGCCACCGCCCGCCTGCTGCACGACGCCGGCGCCAACGTCATCGCCATCTCCGACCTCTCCGGAGGCCTGCACAACGACCAGGGCCTCGACATCGTGGACCTTCATTCCTACGTCGAGACCAACCGCTCCATGTCCGGCTTCCCCGGAGGCAGCGCCTTGAGCAACGGGGATGTGCTGGAGACCCGCTGCGACCTCCTGCTCGCCGCTGCCACCGAGCACCAGCTCACCGCCGCCAACGCCGGCAAGGTCCGCGCCGAGATCGTCGTCGAAGCCGCCAGGGAGACCATCACCCCCGCCGCCGACCGCATCTTCGTCGACCACGATGTGCTGGTCGTTCCCGACATCCTGGCCAACTCCACCCGCTTGCTGGCTTCGGTCATCGAGTGGTCGCGCAATCAACGCGGCGTCTGCCGCCTCGACGGAGAGGTGGACAAGCACATAAGGGATTGTGTCCAGAAGGCTTACCTGGCCGTGCACGAGGCCGCCACCCGCCAGAAGATCACCTTGCGCGCCGCGGCTCACCTGCTGGCCGTGGACCGCATCGCTTCGGCCTTACGCGTGCGCCACTAGGAAGGATTGAACCGCAAGAGATCGCAGAGCGCGCAGAGGAACTGAAAGCCTCCCCGGCCTCCGCGGTCTCTGCGGTCTCTGCGGTTAAGTCTTAAAGGGATGCCGCAGTTCTGGAGCAAGCTGTCCCTTTCCGGAACACTCCAACCGCTACGCATTTTGCCCGCCGCATTCCGCACCTCTACATGTGCAAGGTGTTAAACCACCTCAACTTACGAGGCATTTCGCAAATTACGACCTGGTTTTCCACACAAATTTCCACAGCACTGTTGAAATCTGCTGGATGCCAAACCTCGGCTTACTCCAGCAGGAAGGTCATCGAAACACTGGCGCTCACCGCGATCTGCCCTGGGGACAGATTTCCGCCCTCCGGCGACGGCGCCGGGCCTGAGTTTTGCACCACATTCTGCGACTGGTATCCCCCGCGGCTCCCCCACCACGACGAGTATCCCGACCACCACCCATATCCTCCTTCGCTGATGTTGGTCGCGGCCCCCACCTTCCTGCCGGCATCGGCGGCCAGCGCTTCGGCCTTCTCCCGCGCCGCCTTGATGGCCAGGGTGCGCGCCTGGTCCCGATACTTGCGCAGCTCCGTCGTCCGGAAATCGATGCCATGGACGTTGTTCACACCCGCGTCCAGCATGCCCGTCAACAGGCTCTCGAACTGCTTCAGATCCTTCAGCCGCACCACCAGGGAGCGCCGCACCACGTATCCCAGCAGCTCGTTGGTCACTTCGCCCCACTTGTAACGAGGTTCGATCTGCAAGTAATCGGTCTGAATGTGTTGCGCTTCGATCCCGTGCCGCCGGCAGACTGCCGTCGCCTCCTTGATGATGCGGTCGTTGGCTGCTTTGGCGTTCTTGAGGACCTTGTCCGGGGTCTCCACCCCGAGTGTCAGCACCACCTCGTCGGGGACCACCCGGACATCGGCCTGGCCGCTCACCGAGATCAGCGGCTGATTGTTCATGAACTGAGCTCCGGCGGTCGTGGCCCAGAGCAAGAGGAACAGAAGCACGGATCCGGCCACCCTGGCTCGCGTCGCTGGCATGTTTGCACCTCCTGGACTTCACGTGGGATGAGGGCCGCGATTGTAACAAGGCTGGCGAACACAGTCTGGCTGGCCCGACCAGACTGGAACGCCCGTGGTAACCACCACGGTGACTGCGGTTATCTTGCGTGCTCGGCGGGACGCGCTATCCTGCGCTCGTAGTTCGGGTGGAGAACCACCTGGCGGATCAGCAACGGTCGCAAGCGCACCGCGCAAGCGTAGGACCCCGTGCCGTGAGAACGGCCTCCGCGGCCACCAGGCGACCTGACCCTCGCCGCCTGCCGGTTCTCCACCCCTTCGTCTTCATGCTCGCCATCCCGACCCTTCCCGCCGTCCGTTACTTTCTGCCCCAAAGTAACTACTAGCGCGTTCCCGTGGTTATCTTGCACGATGGCCTCAACCAAGGCACCATCCGCGCATGCGATGGTGGGGGTGGAAGATGCAACCGGTGATTATTTGCTATCACTGCCGTAAACGCGTCAGTGAACAGGAAATCGCGGCGGGTCTTCACAGTCACTTCGAAGAACCAGGGCCCTCGGACAAGCAGCTTGTGCCCGCGGCTGAGAACCAGGCAACCAGCTAGTTCGTCGCCGGCGCGCGCTTCCGTCCCCTACCGCCAGAGGTTTGCTTTCTTGGGACATCCCGAGCGCCAGCCAGGCAGCTCTATCCCAGCCCTAAGCCTCCATCCACCATCAGCACTTGCCCGGTGATGAACTTCGGTGCCGTCGCAAAGAACATCACCGCCGCCGCCACCTCGGCCGGCGTCCCGTTCCGCTTCATCGGCGTCTTGGTCGCCAGCCGCTCCCGGATCGCGGAGCGCTGCCCGGTATCGATCATCCCCGGCGCCACGCAGTTGACCGCGACCTCCGGCGCCAGCGCCTTGGCCATCACCTGCGTCAGCATCATCAGCGCCGCCTTCGACGCGCAGTAGTGCCCGTGCGTCGCCCACGGCCTCAGCCCGCCCAGCGACCCCAGCTGGATGATCCTTCCCCTCCTCTGCCGCAGGCTGGACAGCGCCGCCCGGCTCACCAGGAACGGGCCGCGCGCATTGGTGGCAAAGACCTCGTCCCACTGCTCCAGCGTGATCTTTTCGAACGCCACGGTCTGGTACACCGCCGCGTTGTTCACCAGCACGTCGATGCCGCGGAACTCCCGCCGCACCGCCTCGACCGCCGCCTTCACGCTCTTCGCGTCGCGCACGTCGCATTCCACCGACAGCCCCTGGGCTCCGGCTTCCGCGATCGCCGCCAGCGTCCGCCTCGCCTCTTGCTCCGACTTCAGGTAGGTGATGGCCACGTTCGCCCCCGCACGCGCCGCCTCCAGCGCGATCTCCCGCCCGATCCGCCGCGCACCGCCCGTCACCAGCACCGTCTTGTCCCTCAGTCCCGCCATGCCCGGCATTGTAAATGTCTTCCTCTGTGTTCTCTGTGTCTCTGTGGTTGACCCTTGCTTATGCTTTAAGATTGAACCAATGACTCATTACAAAGGGAACCGCCGCGAGCAGCGCGCCCTCGACACCTACGTCAAGCTGATGCGCGCCGCCGAAAGCGTCACCGCCCGCGTCAACCGCGACCTCGACGCCGCCGGCCTCACCATCAGCCAGTTCGGCGTGCTGGAGGCCCTCTACCACCTGGGCCCTCTGGTGCTCTCCGACCTCGCCCGCAAGATCCTCAAGACCAGCGGCAACCTCACCATGGTGGTCGACAACCTGGAGAAACGCCGCCTGGCCGAGCGCTCCCCCGACCCCTCCGACCGCCGCTTCGTGCGCGTCTCCATCACCCCCAGGGGCCGCAAGCTGATCGCCGCCATCTTCCCCGGCCACGCCCGCCAGATCGCCCGCGCCTTCTCCGTCCTCTCCCCCTCCGAGCAGGATGCCCTGGCCTCCCTCTGCCGAAAGCTGGGCAAGGCCCAGGAGGAACAGTGACCGCCCTGTCTTGAAACTATTTCAATGTTAAAGCATCTATATCCCTGGCTCAGAGAAGGAGGGCTCCCATGATCACCATCCGTCCAGGCAAGGAACGCGGCCAGTTCGACCACGGCTGGCTCCAGACCTCGCACACGTTCTCGTTCGCCGACTACTTCGATCCCAGGCACACCCAGTTCCGCGCCCTGCGCGTCATCAATGAGGACTTCGTGCAGCCCGGCTACGGCTTCGGCACCCACCCCCACCGCGACATGGAGATCCTCACCTATGTGCTCGAGGGCGGCCTGGCCCACAAGGACAACATGGGCAACGGTTCCACTATCCGTCCCGGAGACGTGCAGCGCATGACCGCCGGCACCGGCGTCCTGCACAGCGAGTACAACCACTCCAAGGACGAGCTGGTGCACCTGCTGCAGATCTGGGTACTGCCCGAGAAGAAGAACCTCGAGCCCGGCTACGAGCAGAAGACGTTTTCCGACGCCGACAAGCGCAACCGCCTGCGCCTGGTCGCCTCCCGCGACGGCCGCGACGGCTCCGTCACCATCCACCAGGACGCCTCCATCTACGCCAGCGTGCTGGAGGACGGCCAGTCGGTCCGCCACCCGCTCGCCCCCGGACGCCACGCCTGGATCCAGGTGGCGCGCGGCTCGGTGAAGCTGAACGGCCAGCCCCTCCACCAGGGCGATGGCGCCGCCGCCAGTGACGAGCAGGCCATCGAGATCACCGGCAGCGACAGCTCCCGTCCCGCCGAGATCCTGCTCTTCGACCTCGCGTAAACGTGAAAGCGGGGGACGCATACACGTCCCCCGCTTCCCTCCTGATGCCGCGGATCTTGCGCCCGCTTAGTTGTAGAACTGCGCGTTCAGCTCGATGAACTGCTTCTTGTCTTCCGGCACGTCGTCGAGCGCGAAAATCGAATCGGACGTGCACACGCCCACGCACGCGCCGCAGTCGATGCAGGTGGCCGGGTCCACGAACAGCTGCGTCGCCGCCGCGAACTTCTCTTCGTCTTCCTTGGGGTGGATACAGTCCACAGGACACGCGTTCACGCACAGCGAGTCCTTGATGCAGTTGTCGGTGATGACGTACGCCATGAGTTCAGACTCCGTAGGATAAGGTCTTCGGTGGAAGCCTCTCCAAGAGTAGCGGCGCTTCGTCCGCCGCTCCGTGACGCTCGTCACATTATTCTGTGAGGTCGCGCATACCCGTTCGTGTACATGTCCTGACCCCGAGGTTTCGTGGGTTCTCGTTCCTGCTGCTCTCCGTGCCTCGGTGTCTCCGTGGTGGGTGTTTCTTCCCTGACGCGGCGTCCTACTCCACCCAGTCCGCGATGAAGATGTTGGTCTCGTGCGGCTTCGACTGGTTCCGGTTCGAAGACCACACCAGCTTCTTCCCGTCCGAGCTGAACATCGGGAACCCGTCGAACGCTGGACGATCGGTCACCCGCACCAGCCCGCTCCCGTCCTCGTTGATCAGGTACAGGTCGAACTCCATGCTCTCGGGCTCGGCCATGTTCGAGGCGAAGATGATCCGTTTCCCGTCGGGATGCCAGAAGGGCGCGAAGTTCGATGCCCCGTTGTGCGTCACCTGGTGCTTCCCCGACCCGTCCGCCTTCATCACCCAGATCTCCAGGTTCCCTGGCTTGATCAGCCCCTGCTTCAGCAGGTTCTTGTAGGCCTCGGCTTCCAGCGGGTTCCGCGGCCGCTGCGCCCGGTACACGATCTTCTTCCCGTCGGCCGACCAGAACGGACCGCCGTCGTACCCCAGTTCGGTCGTCAGCCGCTTCACGTTCTTGCCGTCCGCGTCCATGGTGTAGATGTCGAGGTCCCCGTCGCGCATGGACGTGAAGACGATGTGCTTCCCGTCGCGCGTGATGGTCGCTTCCGCGTCGTATCCCGGGGAATCGGTCAGCCGTTTCAGGCCGCTGCCATCCCGCTTCGCGGTGTAGATGTCATACGAGCTGTAGATCGGCCACACGTATCCCTCTGAGTAATCCGGACGCGCCGGACACTCCGCGCCCCCCGCCTCGGTCGACGAGAACAGCACCCGGCCGCCCGTCGGGAAGAAGTACGAGCAGGTCGTCTTGCCCTTGCCGTCGCTCACCTGCTTGGGCTTCCCGCCGCTCGCCGCCATGATGTAGATGCGATCGCAGGGCACGCCCTCGCCCGCATGCTGGAAGATCAGCCACTTGTTGTCCGCCGAAAAGTAGGCCTCCGCGTTCTCCCCGCCGAACGTCAGTTGCTTGACGTTCCTCAGGTGCTTGTCCTCCAGCGGCGTCGTGAGCTTTTTCTCCTGCGCCAACGACATCGTGCAACTCGTCGCTAGTACGAAAACAATGATGGCAGTTCGCATCCGTTTGTCCCTTCTACGCAAGGACCGGCTCGCTGGCGCTCCGGCCTGAGACGCTACTTTCTCTGCGCCAGCGTCACCTTCTGCTTCAGTTCCTTCCCGTCCCGCAGCACCGTGACCTCCACCTCATCCCCGACCTTGTGCTTCCGCAGCGCAAAGGTGAAGTCGTACAGGTTCTTCACCGGGGTGTCGCCGAACTGCACCAGGATGTCGCCCGCCTTCAACCCAGCTTTCGCCGCCGGCGATCCCGGGGTCACATCGGCGAATTTCACTCCGTTGGGGATCTCCCCGAAATCCGGCACCGACCCGAACCACGGCCCGTAGCCTCCGCCGCCGCCCATCGGCGCCGACTCCATCTCCACCTTCACGAACTGCGGGCGCTCCGCCGCCCTGTCCACCCCGACGGTGATCTCCTCCACCATGTTCACCACCTTGGCCGCCGCCTCCCCGTCGATCTTCTCCCAGGTGTCCGACGGCTTGTGATAGTCGGAGTGCAGCCCCGAGAACACGAACAGCACCGGCACCTTCCTGGGCAGGAACGAGGTGTGGTCGCTGGCCGCGTACCCGCCCTTCGAGATCTCCGCCGTCAGGCCCTGGTCCTTGGCCGCCTTCTCCACCAGCGGCTGGAAGCTGCTGCCGGTGCCCACTCCGCCCACGTAGATCTTCAGGTTCTTCGGCCGCCCGATCATGTCCATGTTGATCATCGCGACCGCCTTCTCGATGGGCCGCGTCGGCTCCTTCACCCAGTCCGCCGAGCCCAGCAGCCCGATCTCCTCCCCGGCGTAGGCCTGGAACATCACGCCGCGCTCCAGCTTGCCCTTTTCGGGCGCCAGCATGCGCGCCAGTTCCAGCAGTCCCGCCGTGCCCGACGCATTGTCGTCCGCTCCCGGATGCACCTTGCCGATCTGCGACGGCGCCAGCGAACTCGCGTTCCCGAAGCCCAGGTGGTCGTAGTGCGCCCCCAGGATCACGTACTCGTCGGTCTTTCCCGGCAAGTACGCCAGGATGTTGTGTACCGTCGCGTGCGTCCGCTCGATGTCCACCGCTAGCGTCGCCTTCATGCTCGCCGGAAACGCGAACGATTCCGGCTTGCCGCTCTTGTCGATCGCGGCCTGCACCTCGCTCAGAGATTTTCCCGCCGCCTTGAACCACTCCTCGGCGGCTGCGTTCTTCACCTGCACGATGGGGATGCCGGCGTCTTCGGGCCCTGCCAGGCTGCCGAAACGCAGCGGGCGTCTTCTTCCTTCGGCTCCAGCTTGCCGTTGACCAGCACCACCGCCTTGGCCCCGTGCAGCTTGGCGTTGATCGCCTTGGTGATCAGGTGCGAGTGGTGCGTCTTCCCTTGCTTCCCGCTCTTCTCCTCGAACGTCGCCGGCTCGTAGCGCAGCACCACCACGAGCTTGTCCTTTACGTCGAAGTGCATGTAGTCGTCGTAGCCGAACTCGTCCGCCGACGCCCCGTATCCGGCGAACACCAGCGGCCCGCTCACCGTTCCCACCGACGAGAAGCTGAGCGGGATGTAGTCTTCATTCAGCTTCAGCGGGCGCTCCTTTCCGTTCTCCGGGACGACCAGGTGGTTCTTGC
>Ga0335082_10005698_pt1 | contig 13646 bp, 11 predicted proteins | sample Lox_Sample_41_FD_206718 | JGI IMG/M metagenome (GOLD analysis project Ga0335082, IMG submission 206718) | Soil microbial communities from Loxahatchee National Wildlife Refuge, Florida, United States - Lox_Sample_4.1 | ecosystem: Environmental > Terrestrial > Soil > Wetlands | place: USA... | reverse complement strand
TACCAGGTGGGCGAACTCTAGCCGGTAGTGGAGGATGGGCAGGGCGTGAACGTTGCCGAAGGTTTCGAGGTGGAGACGATGGGGCATGGCTGTCGATCTTTCAGGTTGACCGATCCGGTCTACTGAGGCAAAAGTGCTCCGAAGCACCGGTGACCCGATTGATGGAGCTTACCAAAAGGCCGACCTGCGGAGCTGCCAACTGTACCAACCCGTTCCCGCCCTTCCCATCGCGCAGGCCGGTACTGCCGCTGGGCTCCTCTGGTCGCCCCATACCTCAAGGGGGACGTTGTTACGCTGTTTGAGTCACCGGAGTAACGAAACGAACTTGACAGCATCCCCCTCAGCCTTCCCCATTTCAAGGGCAGAACCACCAGCCTTTTCTTGCACATAGGTGCGTTACTTGGTGAGCATGGTCCACTTCCCTTTGGTGATTTTGACCATCACCAGGGAGGAAAGATCGAGACCATTGTGGTCTTTGGGGGACATGGTGAAGATGCCGGAGACGCTGGCAAGATTTTTTGCCTGTTCGATGCCGTTTCTGATCTGCTCGGGGGTAGTGTTTCCCTTGTTGACCGCAGAGACGATCAACTGAAAGGCGTCGTAGGCGTAGCCGCCGAAGGTGGTGGCTTCTTCGCCGTACAGCTTTTTATACTCCACGTAGTAGTCCTTGAGCAGCTTCGCCTGGGGGTCCGACTTGGGAAGGGAATCGTAGATCGCCATTTTGCCGGCCGGATGTATCACCCCATCAGCGGCCTCACCGGCCAGTTCAATGAATTTAGTGGTAGACGTGCCGTGGCTCATGTAAAGCGGGACCTTGATGTCGAGCTGTTTCACACTTTTCGCGATGATGGCCATCCCGGGGTTCAGTGCCCAGGCGATAATGGCATCAGGCTTGACGCCCCGGATTTTGGTCAACTGTGGGGTCATGTCGGTGTCTTTGGGGGCGAACACTTCGTCTGCCACGATGGTAAAACCTTGCTTTGCCGCATATGCCTTCAGTTGCTCGCGACCGGAGGTGCCGAATCCATCGGAAACCGTGAGGAGGGCGATCCTCTTCTGATTTTTGCTGTGCACGTAATTGAGGAGCTTCTCGACTGCAATATGGTCGCTGGCTGCGGTCTTGAACACCCAGTGCTTGACCGGATCCACGATCTTGCCACCTGCCGCGCTTGATATCATGGGGATCTTCGCCTTCTCGACCAGGGGGATGACCGCCATGCTTTCGCCGGTCGTGGAAGGGCCGACGATGACATTTACGTTGTCGTCCTTGATCAGCCTGGTGGCCAGTTGGACCGCCTTGGTGGGATCACCTCCGGTGTCGTAGATAACGGTCTCGACTTTCATGCCTTTTATGCCCCCTTTTCGGTTGGTTTCCTTCACCAACATTTCAAGGGTTTTCTTCGCCGGATCACCGATGAAGGCGGCCGGCCCCGTCACGGCAAACAGCCCTCCAATCCTGATGGTGTCGGTGGCGAAGGCGCTGCCACAGAACAGCATCGAGATGCATGCCGAAAGTATCCCCATGGACCATCTTTTCATTATGAACCTCCTCATTGCTTGGTGTGGAACAAGCAGGGGGGACGTTGGTAACTGGTGTACGTTATTGCTCCCCATCCTTATCGTTCCGAATTTATAACGATTTCAGGCCTCGGTCAATGAAAATGGTTTATGATCGCCAGTCGTAAACAAAGTTGTCATTGACTATGGCAAGGGGAGAGAAGAAAATCCATTGGGAGGAGATCGTCGCTGCTGCAGGGGCAAAAACAACATCATTGAAAGGGTAAGATGTCTACACATTTACAGCCTAACTCATTTCTCCAGCGTCGTGATGCAGCGCACATAATGATCGGTATTCAGGATCAAGGTTCGTTTCCTCAGTTCTTCAAACTACTTCAGATACCTCAGCGCCTCCTCTCCGAGGATCCGCTCCACCGCCAGCGGCAGGAGTTCCTGGGGCTCCTTTCCCGCCGCCTGCATCATTTTCAGGGCGTAGCGGGCGATGTTGATCCCGTCCCGCACCGAGTAGAGCTCGTCGGCGGCATGGGCCCGCTGGAGGAACTCCACCACGTAGCGCAGAATCCTGCTCCCGGCGAAGGGGAGGTTCTCCTTCAGGATCGCCAGCTCCTCCTCCGCCTCGGGGAAGTCGATGTAGATCTGGGGCTGGAGCCGGGAGTGGATGTACTCCGGCACCTCGAAGGTGGAGGCATCTTCGTTCATGGTGACGACGATGCGGAAATCCCGGTGTGCCGGGACCCGCAGGCCGGTAATGATGGACTCCACGTAGCGGCGGTCGTCCAGGAGCGGCGCCAGCGACGCCCACGCCTTCTCGCTCATCCGGTTCCCCTCGTCGAGGATGAGGATTCCCCCGTTGACCATGGCGGAGACCAGGGACGAGGCGGCATACTGGATCCGCCCGTCGGGGCCGATTACCGGCGTGATGATCAGGTCCTCGGGGCGGGTGTCCATTGTTGCCTGGAAAAGGTAGACCTTGCGGCCGAGCGCCCGGGCTGCGGCGTAGGCGAGGGTGGTCTTTCCCACCCCCGGTTTGCCGATGAGGCGGGGGTTGAAGGGGAGGTCGCGGTCGTCGATCACGTGCCAGGCGGCGAGAAGCTGCCGGAGAAGTTCCTCCTGTCCCACCCAGCGGAGTGTCAGCTCCACCGGGTTTGCCAGGGTAAGCTTGATGCCGTCGATGGTCACATGTTCCATGAGCACCTCAAGGCGCTAGGCTCTGGGCACTGGGCGCTGGGAAAAACATGCTTATGTCTAGCTCCTTGCCCGGATGAGCGCACCCAGCATCTTGCCAATTGTGTCGCATTCGTTTTCCAATTCCAGTATCTTTTCAGTGGGAAGATAACCAACTTCTCCGGCAACCTCTATGTGGGTGATGAGTTCTGCAAGTGAGCCCTTGGCGATAGAGAAAAATCTTGATGAATCCCGGTCGCTGTCTCTTTCATCTCCTTCAGCGATATTGCTGCAAACGCTTACTGCAGCTCGGCGCATCTGGTCCCTTAAGCCAAAGTCCTGAACAATTCTTCCCGTATCGGTTACCTTGTAAATAAGAACGGCAAGTGCTTTGGAACGTTGCCAGACTTGAAGCTGCCTGAAACCCTTATTTATCGCCTCCCTAGTGCCAAGTGCCCAGAGCCCAGCGCCTAAGTATTATGCTCGTGCAGATACATCATCGCCAGACGCGCCCGGTTCTCCAGGCACTGCTGGCACAAAGTTCCGGCGTCCTGCCAGATCTCCTCCGCCAGCCATTCCCCGGCTTCGACAAAGACCGATACCGTCCCCTGTTCGTAGAACTTAGCAGCACAGATCGAACAGGTTTTCAACATTTCCCTTCGTCCTTTCCCAGTGCCTAGTGCCCAGGGCCTGCCTTTAAAACCAACTCCGCCAAGCACTCGATGAAGCGGGGGGAGCTGTTGAGGGACGGCGCCCGCCGGAAGTCGGTGATCCCCAGCTCCCGGGCCTCTTCCGCATACTGGATGTCGATCTCGTAGAGGGTTTCGATGTGGTCCGAGACAAAGGAGAGGGGGACGACGAGAAGCTCCGTGCACCCGGCCTTTCCCAGCCGCTCCAGCATCTCCTCGGTGGAGGGTTCCAGCCACTTCACGGGGCCGGCTCGGGACTGGAACGCCAGGTGGTACTCGATGTCGCCGAGGCGCTCCATGACCAGCCGTACCGTCTCCAGGATGTGGGAGAGGTAGGGGTCTCCGGCGTCGATGAAGGACTGGGGAAGGGAATGGGCGGAGAAGAGGAGGTGGACTCCCTCCGGGTCGGCGAAGCGGGCGAGCCCTTCCTCGATCCGTTCGACAAGGGCTTCGATGTAGAGGGGGTGATCGTAAAAGCTTTCGATGCGGGAAACGCTGAACCCCACCCCCGATTCACCGAGAACGCGATTGAGCTCGTTCACGCTCGATCCGGTGGTAGCCCGTGAATAGTGAGGGTAGAGCGACAGGGCCACCACCCGGCTGATCTCCTCCCGCTTGATGGCAGCCAGTGCCTCCAGGGTGGAAGGATGCCAGTAGCGCATCGCCACGAAGCAGCGGTATGGGGGGCCGAGCTTTTCCTCGAGGGCCCTGGCCTGGGCGTCGGTGAGCTCCCGGATCGGCGATTTCCCGCCGATCTTCCCGTAGTACCCTTCGACCTTCGGGGCGCGTCGCCGGGAGATGAACCGGGCGATGAGGGGCTGGACGAACGCCGGGCCGATCCGGATGATGTCCCGGTCGGAAAAGAGATTGCGGAGGAAAGGCTGCACGGCGTCGAGGGAATCGGGTCCCCCCATCTGGAGGAGGAGGACTGCGGTCTTTTCCATAGGGCGCTCCTGCCGGTCGTTGACCGTGTCGCGGCGTCGAAGCCGGCGTCACTCGTATTTCCGGTTGTCGAAAATCCGTTTCGTCTTCCGCTCCGAGCGGGGAAGGGTGCCGTACTCCACCAGCTCGACGCTGCACGAAACCAGGAGGGTGTGCTTGATCCCGGAGACGACCTGCCGCGTTATCTCCTGATCCTGCCGGACTCCGCCGTCCTTTGCCTGCTCCACCCGGACGAGCATGTAGTCGCGGCCGTCGGCATGGTGGTCGAAGAGGACCTGGTATTCGCTGCCGATTCCCTCCACCCGGTGCAGCGCTTCGTCCACCTGGCCGGGATAGATGTTCACCCCGCGGAAGATGACCACGTCGTCGGAGCGGCCGAGGAGCCGGTCGTGGCGCGGCAGGAAGCAGCCGCAGGGGCACTCCCCCTCCATGAGGCGGGTGAGGTCCCGGGAGCGGTAGCGGATGAGCGGCGCCCCTTCCTTGCCGAGGGTGGTGTAGACCATCTCTCCGATCTCCCCCGGGGCGACCGGCTCCAGGGTGAGGGGGTCGAGGAGCTCGAGGATGAAGTAGTCGGCCCAGTAGTGGATGCCGGAGGAGGCCGCGCAGGAGAGGCCGGTTCCCGGGCCGTAGACTTCGGTGAGGCCGGTGATGTCGTAAATCTCCTCGACCCCCAGGTACTCCCTCATGGCGGCCAGCATGGCGGGGCTCGACCGCTCGGCGCCCATGATGATCTTCTGTAGGTTAAGCGTGTCCCTGAGACCCAGCCGGTGTACTTCCTCCGCCAGCAGGAGCCCCATGGAGGCGGTGCAGCAGAAGACCGTGCTTTGCAGGTCCTGGAGGAAGGTGATCTGCATCTCCAGGTTGCCGGGGCCAACGGGAACTGCCAGGGCGCCGAAGCGCTCGCATGCCTGCTGGAAGCCGATGCCGGCGGTCCATAGCCCATATCCCACGGCGATCTGCACCCGATCCTGGCGGGTCAGGCCAGCCAGTTCGTAGCAGCGGGCGAACATAGTCTGCCAGTCATCGATATCCTTCCGGGTGTAACAGAGGATCTTCCGCTTGCCGGTAGTTCCTGAGGAGGCGTGGATCCGGACGAGCTCCTCGAAGGGCGCGGCCCGCAGGGAAAAGGGATAATCGGCCGCAAGGTCCGAGGCCTCGACGAGCGGAAGACGGCGCAGGTCGGCGAGGGAGCGGATGCCATCTGGGGTGACCCCGGCCGCAGTCAGACGTTCCCGGTAAAAGGGTGAGTTGTTGAAGGCATGGCGCACCGTCCATTGCAGGCCGGCCAGCTGGTGGGCCTCCAAGTCGGCCGCTGCGGTAACTTTCGCGGGAAAACGTTTCAGCATCTATGCATGCTCCTGGGACAGCCGAAGAAAAATCCCTGAACCGCCCGCTCCCTGCGGTCGCTCAGGCGCAGGGAACGCAAGAAAACCCTTGTATTCGCATCGCTTTTCCTGAGTTTTGCGTCCTCGCGGTTGAAAGGCGTTGCGGCGGCAGAAACACCGGTCACTGTCCCAGCCCCGCCCGGAACGCCGTCAGGGACCCCTCCAGAAGCGCCGGTCTGGCAGCGAGCTTGCGGCGAAGGGTCGCCTCCACCGCATCCGGTGTGCAGAAGAGCCGCCCCGGGACGGATAAAGCCCTGCCGATGACGATCAGGTTGACCGCCTGGGGGTTGTCCATGGCCAGGGCAATGGTGTCGGCATCAACGGTGGCGACCGGGTGCTCCGCCTCGGCGACGGCGGTGGCCACACTGTTGGCGACGATCCACCCCGTCGGCTTGAGGAAATGCCGGTGCAGGGCCACGGTTTCCGCCTTGAGGGTAAGAAGTCCGTCGGCCTGTCCCGGCCTCACCAAAGGGCTGGTAAACTCCCCCACCTTGAGATGGGAAACGACGATCCCCCCACGCTGGGCCATTCCGTGGGTCTCCGAGGTGAGGACCGGCATGCCGGCGGCGATGGCGGTCTCCGCCAGAAGCCGGGTGATGAAGAGGATCCCCTGGCCGCCGACTCCGCTGATAATGAGTTGTTGGTTGATCATGGATATTCCTGAGGCGCGAGGCTCTGGGCTCTGGGCGCTAGGAAAGGCATGATTCTGATCTTCCTAGAGCCTAGCGCCTCGTGCCCAGCGCCTATGGTTTCGTGCCTATGGCCTTTACCGGACAGACATCGAGACAGACCCCGCAGCCGCTGCAGATCATGACATCGACGGAGACCCGTTTAGTTTCCTCGTCGTACACCAGGGCCGGGCACTCGAACTGGCTGGTGCAGAGGCGGCAGCCGGTGCAGGTGGCGTCCACGGAAGGCTGGGGCCGCCGCTCCCGGAAACGGTCCCGGTCCACCAGGCAGGGGCTCCGGGCGATGACCACCGCCACCCCCTCGCCACGGGCGAAGTCAACCGCTTCCTTCACCAGCCGGGTGAAGCCGGGAAGGTCGATGGGGTCGCCGCTTTTGCAGAAACGCACTCCGCAGCCCGCCACGACTCCGTCGATGGTGACGGCCCGGCCGGCGGGGGTGCCGTGGGCCGGCGTCGGCTGGTTGCCGGTCATGGCGGTGGTGGCGTTGTCGAGGATGACGAGAACGAACCGCGCCCCCTGGACGACGGCATCGATGAGGGGGGGGATGCCGGCGTGGAAGAAGGTGGAGTCGCCGATGGTCGCCACGATGTCGACCGGCTGTCCGGTCACCCGGTAGGCCTGGTAGAAGCCGGCCGCCTGGCTGACCGCCGCCCCCATGCAGAGGACGGTGTCCACTCCCCCCAGGTTGAGCCCGAGGGTGTAACAGCCGATATCGGAGGGATAGATGCCGTGGGGGGCCGCCCGCTTGATGGCGTAGAAGCTCGCCCGGTGCGGGCAGCCGGGGCAGAGGGTCGGCCGCCGAGCCGGCGCGGCTGCGGGGAGGGGGGCCGCCGGGGCCGGTTTCCCGGCAAAATCGGCGATGAGCCGCTCGACCAGTTCGGGGAGGAGTTCCCCCGCCTCCGGCACCGCGCCGGAAAGCTTTCCCCGCACCCGATGGCGGTCGCGGAGCTGGAGCTCGATAACGCCCATCGTCTCTTCCAGGACGAGGATCTCGTCGAACCCCGCCAGAATATCGTTCGCGAACGCCGTGTGAAGGGGGTAGGGCTGGATGACCTGGTAGAGGGCGAGATTCTCCCGGAGACCGAGGGCGGCCAGTACTTCCCGGGCATGGGCGGCCGCGGCGCCGGAGGCCACGATCGCCCGGCGGGAGACGGCCGTCGGGTTGAGCCGGCGGGGGGCGGTCGGTTCATGGGCGGCGATCCGCGCCAGTTTGTCGTTCAACTGGACGTGGAGGCGGTAGCGGAAGGCAGGTGTGGCAGCCCAGCGGGACGGGTCCTTGCGGAAGGCCGCCGTGCGTCCCAGCTCCGCCACCGGCCGGGGGGTGACATCCTGGCAGGCATGGCAGACGCGGGTGGTTGGGCGGAGCATGACCGGCAGGGCGAAGGCTTCGGAGAGCTCGAAGCCGAGGCCGACCAGCTCACGGGCTTGCTCGGGGGAGTCGGGGTCGAGGACCGGGATCTTCGCCAGCATGGCCAGGAGGCGGCTGTCCTGTTCGGTCTGGGATGAGTGAGGTCCGGGGTCATCGGCGCTGATGACGAGAAATCCCCCTTCCACCCCCAGGTAGGCGGCGCTCATCAGGGGGTCCGAGGCAACGTTGAGCCCCACCTGCTTCATGGCGACCGTCGCCCTTAGACCGCTCTGGCTGGCGGCATAGGCGATCTCCAGGGCGACCTTCTCGTTCACTCCCCATTCGGTGAAGATGGGGATACCCTCGGCCTTCTGCCACTGCTGCACCGCAGAGAGGATTTCCGACGCGGGCGTGCCGGGGTAGGAAGTGGCCACGCGGGCGCCGTTTTCCACGATCCCCCGGGCGATCGCCTCGTTCCCCTGCATCAGTATCCTCTTGTCGTCCACCAAGCCGCCTCCGCCGCCGGAAAATACACGCAAGACCTTCATTCTGGGGAGAGAGAGGGATTTTGTCAATACAAAATAGCTGCGGGAAAAGAGGGCACCGCTTCCGTTCGTCCCGGGACATGGCTGTTGACAGGAAAGCGGGGGGGAGTATAGTGGTGAGCTGGTACGTGATCGACTCCGGACGGAGGGCCCCCGGAAGCTGCCATGAACACCCTGCGCTACGTCATCGCCGTGATGCTGATCGTCGCCATTCCCGCGGCCATCGTCTACTGGCTGCTCATTCACCTCCTGGTCCGCTTCTGGCGGCGGCTCGGCATCGGCCCCGCCTATGCCGCCATCGGCGCAGTCGTAGCCGCGGTGATGTGGGGGATGTTCCTGCTGCGCGGAAGACTCCTGGCGACCGACCGGGGCACGAGCTATCCCCTCGCCGCCATCGGCGTTATCTGCCTCGTCGCTGCCGGATGGCTGCTGAAGCTGCTTCGCAAGCACCTTCCGACCCGGGTGCTCATTGGCATCCCGGAGCTTCTGCCCGTCCGTCCGGCGGAGGGATTCATCGCCGCCGGCATCTATTCCCGCGTCCGCCACCCCCGTTACGTCCAGATGACCCTCGCCCTCCTGGGGTACGCCCTCATCGCCAACTACCCCGCCGCTTACGGTGCCTTTCTCCTCTGGTGCGCCGGGATCCATGTCGTGGTTCTCCTTGAAGAACGGGAGCTGGCCGGGCGTTTCGGCGACGAGTACCGGGAGTACTGCCGGAGAGTGCCCCGCTTCCTGCCGCGGTTCGAAAGAAGGCGCGGAAAGGGGGCCGATTAGGGGGTGTCAACATCCTCCCGTTCCCTGCGGCGTTCGTCACGACCAGGTCTGCCCAGCATCGCCGCCAGCGGATCCATGGCCACGGAGTCGTCCGACAGCTCCGACCTCATCTGCTCCCGCTCCTGGTCGATCTGCTCGGCGGTTGCGCCCAGCTGGCGCATGATGAGCTCGGTCATGCTGAGGGCCACTTCACCCTCGCCCGAAAAGACGGCATCGGCGCCGACCCGGCGCAGGGCGGGGATCTCCCTGAGGTAGTTCACCCGGGCGATGACGCGGAGGTCGGGATTCAGCTCCCGCGCCAGCCGGATCACCTCTTCGCTTCCCTCCATCCCGGCGGATGTGAGAATGAGGGCGACCGCCCCTTCCACCTCTGCCTCCTTCAGGGTTTCCCCCCTCGTCGCATCGCCGTAGACCGCCGGGAAACCTTCGGCGCGGAGTTGACGCACGGTCTCCAGGTTGAGTTCGACGATGACCGGCGTGATCCCGTTCTCGTGCAGCAGGCGCGCCACCGTCCTCCCCGACGGGCCGTGTCCCACGACAACGGCGCGATCACGGGATACCGGAGCCTGCACGCTCGCGCCGGCGGAATCCCCGTGCCCGGTCGGCGCCGTGCGTGCTTCGAGCATCCGCCACAGGCGGCTTTTTTTCGCACGGGTCTCTGCGGCGCCGATCAGCCGATAGAGCAGCGGATTGAGGCTGATGGAGACGATCGCTGCCGCCACGACGGTGTCGGCTGCGCTTTCCCCGAGGATTCCCAGACCCCGGCCGACGCTGGCCAGGATGAACGAGAATTCTCCGACCTGGGCAAGGGCAACGGCAACGGCCAGGGCGACGTGGGGGGCGTAGCCGAGGGCAAGGACAATCCCCAGGGCCACGACCGGCTTCCCCAGGAGGATGATGGCGAGGGTGACGGCAACGAGCCCCGGGGCTTCCACCAGGTGGGCCGGATTGAAGAGCATCCCCACCGACACGAAGAAGAGGACGGCGAAGGCGTGCCGCATCGGCAGAGCCTCCGATGCGGCACGCAGGCTGAATTCGGACTGCCGTACCACCATGCCGGCCAGGAAAGCGCCGAGTGCCATGGACACGCCGAACAGCTGGGCGGAGCCGACGGCGATCCCCAGGGCGAGTACCAGGACCGTCAGCGTGAAGAGCTCCCGCGAACGCGTGTGGGCCACCTTCCCGAGGAGCCAGGGGATGAGGCGGCCTCCGACGAGGAAGATGACTGCGACCAGGAGGACAATCTTCAGGAGGGAAAGACCGAGGGCTGCGGGGAGGTTTCCGTTTCCGGCCGCTCCGGAGCCGAAGAGCATGGGAAGCATGACCAGCAGGAACACCGTGAAGATGTCTTCCACCACGAGCCAGCCGACGGCGATGTGCCCCGCGGGGGTGTGCAGGTGGTTGTTGTCCGCCAGGACGCGGAGGAGGACCACCGTGCTCGCCACCGATATGGCCAGGCCGAAGACGAGTCCCGCCGGCCAGCTCCACCCGGCTCCCCGGGCGACCAGGCAGCCGAGGAGGGTCGCTGCGGCGCTTTGGCACACGGCGCCGGGGAGTGCCACGCGCCACACGTTCAGGAGTTCCGTGAAATGAAACTGGAGGCCGACGCCGAACATCAGGAGGATGATGCCGATCTCGGCTAACTGCTCGGCCGTCTTCAGATCGGCAATGAAGCCGGGGGTATGGGGACCGACGGCGATTCCGGCCAGAAGGTAGCCGACGATCGGGGAGAGTCCCAGCCGCCGGGTTGCGTACCCGAGGAGCAGGGCCGTAGTAAGACCCCCCGTTACGGTCAGTATCAGGTGCAGTTCATGCATGCTGAGCCAGTTTTCCTCCGTGATTCACTGACTCTTAAGTATAGCAGGATACGGCCATCACCGCAGTCCTGGCCGGGAAAATGAATTACGCGTCCTGCAGGGAAAGACGACGCAGCCCTCCGTACAGCACGGTATGAAGTCTTCGAAGGATATGATTGCGCACTCGTGGGATTCGACACGATCTGGCAGGCAACCAACCGCGGGTCACGAGGTGCCGATACGGGTAGAAGAAGGCGCAGGCGGTTCTCATTCCCGGATTTCCCGGCCGGGGCTGATGAAGGAGATTCCCTGGCCGGATGTGGCGCCGATCATGACGCATTCGATGACCGGGGCGTTGATGACCTTTTCCGCATCCCACCTGACGATGAAGCTGGCACCGAATCCGCCGCTTGCGTCGCTTTCCGGGACATGGACGTAGGTCGAGGCCAGCGGGGCCACGACGAGCGGCTTTTCCAGGTAACGCCTGACCAGCTTGCCGCTAGTGTCGTAGTAGTCGATGGCGGTTACCCGGAAAGCGGCGGCGAGGTCCGGGTTCCTGATGCTCAGGGTGGCCGCCAGCTGGAAGGGACGGTTCTTCGGCCCGCTGAAGACGTTGGAGTAGGCCGGCACATACACGGTCTGGCCCTTGGACAGCCGCACCTCGGATGATTCCCCGTACCGGGGGGTTGCCGCCACCACCGCCCAGATCAATGCTACGAAGAGAGCCAGGTGGAACACGTTTCGATTTGCCATGAACGAACTCCTCTTGTTACTCTGCATTCAGTATTTGGGCATCAATTTGGGCGCGCCCAAACTGAAAACCCATATTCAGTCCATATGCAGTTAAAGTATCCAGGCGGCTACTTCACTGCTATATAATACGTGCCCCTTCTTGGTTTTCCCATTTTCTTTAATTTCCCTTTATCGCACATCTTCTTAAGCAAGCCTTTGGCTTGATTTTCTGTAATTCCGCATAATTCTACGACGTGTTTACGTGCTATACGGCTATGTGCTTCAACATATTCCATTACCAGAGCTTCATGCCGTAGAGGAGATATGCCATGTGCCCGCACGTAGCCTTCTGATTTTCCAAGTCTTCTGTAGATGTTTGCACTTAAATGATAACCACGTGGTTTTTCTCCTTTTGCTTCAAGCAGCCCACGTTCAACAAGCTTTTCCAGCACAGCTCTTCCCCTGGCAGTACCTTTCTGGATAAGGCTGCCTGCCGTATCGGCGTCCATTCTGCGCTCTGAGAACACTGTGTTAAGGACGATCAGCTCATCCAAAATAAACGGCCTTCCAGCCTTGTCCTCTTCATAGACGAACGATGCAAATTTCAATGACGGTTCGCCGCCGTTAAGAATGACACGGACTCCGCTGGTATCGCTGCGGGCATAATCGGGAGCCGGACGACCATAGCGGAGTTGCCCTTCAAATATCCTGTCAACACCACGTCCTGTCTGCTCTACTAAGCCAATCCGCTTGAACGCTGCCGCTAATCTGGGGTTTCTCGGTTTTGGTTCATGGACAAGAAGGTTGTCTATTGTCACGCCCTCTGGGAAGCCGCCGGGGCTGGCAATCAACAGATGATCATGGTGCATCTGGATATAAACATCATCAAGACGGGTGTAGTCCCGGTGCAGCACCGCGTTATTCACGGCCTCTCGGAAGCCCATGGGAGAATAATCGGGTATTGGGAGGCGAAGCATGCCGACAGTGACTTCCTTTTCTTCATTGCGTGCTGCAAAGCGCGCCTGGATTTCCTGGAGAGTCTTGAGGATTGGCGTTCGGAAGGCGTCGTTAACTTTTACGTTGGCTTGGGCGTCGATGACCTGGAAGTGGACCTGGTGAGTCGGGATGACTTCGGCAAGAACATCTTCCCTGCCAAGCAACAGGAGCCCCGCAACATTTGGAACAAGTATGCCGTGGCGTGTCTCCACAAGGCGGAGCGCTTTGGCCATCTCCTCGTTGGAAAGATCAAGGAGGCTTTTGTCACCACGAAGGCGGACAATCTCCTGGCGCAGTCTCTCGAACTCCAAGGGGTCAAAATCGGTAAAACTCAAATGTTCGAGGGCCTGAGAGGAAAAGTCCAATAGTCCCAAATCCACACGTCGTGAACGCTGGTCTCGGGGATAAAAGGGAACGCTTTCAGGCTTTCCGTCGGATTTGATGGTACGATGAAGTGCTTTGCCGGATTTGGTGGCACATGGCTCAGGGTAAGGATCGATCTCGATTGCGATAATCTGTCCCAAGTCATGGGTTACTACGGAGATACGTGTATTGATGCTCGGGACGGTATTATTGAATATGGCGGACTGTAGCTTTGGTGGGTCGGTGACCTTGCCGTGCCTGGGCTGGCTGCCAGTTATCCTGCCATCATCCTCAACGCCAATCAGCAGGATTCCACCTTTGGTGTTCGCCATGGCAACAACTTCCTCATAAATCTCGCTGTCATTTATTCTGCGGCGGTCTGATTTGAATTCTATGTCGAGTTGCTCACCTTTCGCGATGATGCCGGACAGTTGATTAACGGTAATCATGACTTCCCCTCCACAATGGCAATCTCTTCCTTCCTCAGGCCGTAGAGGTCATAGACGAGGCGGTCGATTTCGGCTTCCAACTCAGGTGCTTCCCGATTAAGCTGGTATATCTCAAGCGCTAGTTCTGCAATACGTGCATAGACGACCGCGTTCTTCTCTACCGACGTGATGTCTGTAGGCATTGCCAGTTGCGAAAGGAACTGACGGTTAGCAGAAAGCCAACCGCCACGGAAAGGAGCGCTGACGTGGGGGAAGT
>Ga0335082_10005695_pt1 | contig 13648 bp, 14 predicted proteins | sample Lox_Sample_41_FD_206718 | JGI IMG/M metagenome (GOLD analysis project Ga0335082, IMG submission 206718) | Soil microbial communities from Loxahatchee National Wildlife Refuge, Florida, United States - Lox_Sample_4.1 | ecosystem: Environmental > Terrestrial > Soil > Wetlands | place: USA... | reverse complement strand
GTCACGCACCGTCACGCGCAGGCGCCCGCGCCGAACGCGCGCGCGGACGACCAGATGCAGCGGCCTGTCGGTCTTGCCGTGCTTGACGGCGTTCTCGACGAGCGGCTGGACGAGCAGCGGCGGCAGGCGCACCTGCAGCGCCTCGGGGTCGGCCTCGACCGAGACGTCGAGCTGGCTGCCGAACCGCGCCTGCTCGAGCGCAAGGTAGCTCCGGACGTGGCCGAGCTCCTCGTCGAGGGTCACGAACTCGCCGGGCCGCGCATAGCGCGCACGGAGCGCGTCGGCGAACGCGAGGACGAGCTGCCGCGCACGTTCGGGGTCCGTGCGGATGAACGACGCGATCGTGTTCAACGCGTTGAAGACGAAGTGGGGCTCGATCTGCGCCTGGAGAGCCGTTGCCGTCGCCGTCTGCAGCTCGGAGAGCTGGAGCTGGGCCGACAGCTGCTCGCCGAGGGCGTCGAGCGTCTGCACGGCCGTCTCGTCGAGCGGTGACCCGTCGGTCGCGTAGGCGACGATCGCTCCGGCCGGGCCGTCTCCGAGGACGAGGGGCACGACCGCCGCCGCGCCCAGCGGACAGGCGGCGTGGCCACACTCCGTGCGCAGGCCGAGCGGCGCAAGCAGCGGCCGTACCTGCGCGAGCGACTCGAACACCGGCCTGATCGGGCGGTCGCCGGCGGCGTGATGGTCGGCGCCCGCCCCGACGAACGCGAGCACGCGCTGCGTGTCCGTCACGGCGACCGCACCGTAGCCCAGCTTCTCGAACAGCTCGTACGCGACGGTCCGCGCCGCGGGCTCGGTGAGACCCCGCCGCAGCTCGGGCAGCGTGGCGGCGAGGAGCTCCAGCACCGGAGCACGGCGCCTCGGCCTGCGGACCCGCGGCATGATCGGGATTGTGCACGTGACGGACGTAGTCCTCGCTCCGCTGCGCGAGCGTTACGGGACGCCCGCGCTCCTTCGCTGGCGCGGCGACGTGACTGCCGAGGAGTTCGCGATCGCGACCTACAACCCGACGCGGCGACACGACGTCACGCTCTTCATCCTCGACCCGCACGAGCAGGTCGCGCTGATCCGGAAGCCGCACTTCGCCGCAGGGATCTGGCGGCCGCCAGGCGGCGGCATCAAGCCCGGCGAGGACTTCGTCCACGGGGCGACCCGCGAGGCCGCCGAGGAGACGGGGCTCGTCGTGACGCTCGAGCGCTACCTCGTCGATGCGAGCGCGCGATTCCGGCACGGGGACGACGGGATCGACTGGCGCACGCACGTGTTTCTTGCGCGCACGGCGGGCGAGAAGCTCGAGCCGCTGGACGCGGCGGAGATCGCCTCCGCCCGCTGGGGCACGCTCGACGAGCTCGGCGGCGCGCTCCGCGAGCGGCTCCTCGAAACCGGCCGCGCGCTGTGGCGGTATCGCGTCGCGCTCCACGACGCCGCGCTCGCCGCGATCTCAAACGGCGAGGGGAACTAGACCTTCTGGATCCGGACGGCCGTGCCGTACGCGCAGATCTCGGTCCAGGTCCCGCCCATCTCCGACGTGTCGAACCGCATGCCGAGGATCGCGTTCGCGCCCTTCGCCTCCGCCTCCTCGACCATCCGCTGGATCACCTCGGCGCGGCTGTCGGCGAGCGCTTTCGTCATTCCCCTCAGCTCGCCGCCGAACATCGACTTCAGGCCTGCTCCCATCTGCGAACCGACGTTGCGGGAGCGCACGGTCAATCCGAACACCTCGCCGTAGACGTCGGTGACCGCGTATCCCGGAACGTCGTTCGTGGTCGTGATCAGCACAGCTCGAGCACCTCCAGCACCTCGGGGATTGACGTGACGCGCGGACCGTCGAAACCGGCGAGATTCTCCCAGTGGGGATCCTCGCCCGGGCGGTGGATGAGAATCGCGTGCATTCCGACGCGCTCGGCGCCGGCGAGCTCGTCGTTCGCACCGTCGCCGACGAACACCGCCTCGTACGGCTCGACGCCGAGGAGCTCGCAGCAGCGCAGGTAGATCCTCGGATCGGGCTTGGAGAGACCGAACGACGAAGAGAACACCTCGGCATCGAAGAGCCCTGCGAACGGCGTTCCCGGCCAGGCGACCTCGACGTCCTCGCTGCAAACGGTGATCAGTCCGACCAGCACCTCGAGCTCGCGCAGGCGGCGAAGCGTCTCGACCGCCCCCGGGCGCGGCGCGAGCGCCTCGCGCACGTAGTCGAGGCGGAGCGCGCAGACCTCTTCGAGCGCCGACGCCGGGACGCCGGCGTCGGTCAGGGCGACGCGGATCGGCCCGATGTACCGGTTCTTCGAGCGCGGCCAGAGCTCGACGAAGTCCGGTGCGTGCTCCGACACGGCGGCGACCATCGCGGCAGCCGCCTCGCGGTCCCAGTCGATGAGCGTCTCCCAGAGGTCAAAGATCACTGCGCGCGGGCGCATTCGCGCAACACCTCCCAGGCGAGCTCGATGTCCGCCTCCGTCGTCCGCGCGTTGCCGATGGCGAGCCGGATGATCGACTCGCCTCCCAGCCGCGCCGGTGCGACGAACAGGTTCCCGGTTCGAGTCGCCGCGTCGGCGACTGCATCGTTGTCGGCGGTGCGATGACGAAAGCAGACCGTCGAGAACGGGTGCGGCGCAGACACCTCCCAGTCGGGGTCGGCCTCGACCCACGACGCGAACAGCTGCGCGAGCCGCACGTGCTCGCGAATCAGGGCGCGCAGGCCTTCCGCCCCGTACCAGCGCAGGACGAACCAGAGCTTGAGCGCGCGAAAGCGGCGGCCGAGCGCAGGGCCGTAGTTCTTCAGGTCGAGCGCATCCGCGGTGTCGACCAGGTAGTCGCGCTCGGTGCCGAACGCGGCACGGAGCGCCTCGGGCCGGCGCGTCCACATCGTCGAGCAGTCCATGGGAACGAACAGCCATTTGTGTGGGTTGACGACTATCGAATCCGCGTTCTCGCACCCGTCGAGGCACCAGCGGAGCTCCGGGCACACCGCAGCCGACCCCGCATACGCCGCGTCGACATGCAGCCACACGCTGTCTTCCCCGCAGCGCTGCGCGAGCTCGGCGACCGGGTCGACCGACGTCGTCCCGGTCGTTCCGACGGTCGCGACGACCGCCGTCGCATCGGCGAGCGAGAAGTCGGTGCGCATCCGGAACGCGTCGTCGACGGCGACGGGGCGGAACTCGAGACCGACCAGACGCGCCGCCTTCTCGACGCTGAAGTTTGCCTGCTCGGAGGCGTACACGACGCCGCCGGGACGGAGCGTGCGCGCGGCGGCGAGCGCGGCGACGGTCGCCGTCGACGCCGTGTCCTCGATGTGGCCGTGCCAGCCCGCGGGCAGGCCGAGCAGCTGCGCGAGCCAGGAGAGCGTCACCTCCTCGAGCACCGTCGCCGCCGGCGACGACGCCCACGTCATCGCGTTCACGTTCAGCGCAGCGACCAGCAGCTCGGCGAGGATCCCCGGCTCCGAGCCCGTGTTCGCGAACCAGGCGAAGAAGCGAGGGTGATTCCACTGCGACAGCCCAGGGACGATCACCTCGTCGAGGTCGCGCAGCATCGCCTCGAACGGCTCGCCGTGCTCGGGCGGAGACTCGGGCAGTCGCGCGCGGACGCTGCCGGGCTCGACCGCCGTGGCCACCGGCCGTTCGCCGATGCCATCGAGGTACGCCGCGACCCAGTCGGCCGCGCGTTCGAGATCGTGCCGGAACTCGTTCATGTGCGCTTCTTGCGCAATCGCTCGATCTGCTTCCACGTGCGGGTGTTGAGCACGTCTTCCTTGCGCAGCCACGCGCGCCGGGCCTGGCCGATCCCGAGCGTCACGTAGTCGAGGGCGGCCACCTGGTGGCCGTCCGAGTCGATCACGAGCTTCAGCCCCGCCTCGCGAGCGGCGCGGGCGTGGACGTCGGTCAAGTCGAGCCGGTCTGGCTGCGAGTTGATCTCGAGAAACGTGCCCGTCTCTAGTGCCTTCTCGATGATGCGCTCGACGTCGACGGGCGCCGGCGTGCGCTTCCCGATCTTGCGATTGGTGGGATGCCCGATGCAGTCGACGTACGGGTGATCCATCGCCGCGAGCACACGCCCGGTCGGATCGTGGTCGAAGCGGGAGTGCACCGACGCGACGACCCAGTCTCGTGTCGCGAGCTCGTTGTCGGGGACGTCGAGCGAGCCGTCGGGACGGATGTTGACCTCGATCCCCTTGAGGACCCGAAGCGGCGCCACCTGCCTGTTGATCGCGTCGATCTCGACCGACTGGAGGTGCAGCAGGTCGCCGCGCAGACGCTGCGAGTGGTCGCAGACGGCGTAGTAGCCGTAGCCGCGCGCACGGGCGGCCGCGACCATCGTCTCGAGTGTGTCCTTGCCGTCGGACCACGTCGTATGCGTGTGGAGATCGCCGCGCAGGTCGCGAAGCTCCACGAGCTCGGGCAGCTCGCCGGTGCGCGCGGCCTTCAGCTCGCCGCCGTCCTCCCGCAGCTCGGGCGGGATCCACTCGTAGCCGAGGAAGCGGTAGACCTCCTCCTCGGTCGCGAACCGGTGCTCGTCCCCGGTCTCGACCTCCGTGACCGCGTACTCGGACACCGAGAGGCCGCGGCGGACCGCGTCCTCGCGCAGGGCGACGTTGTGGTTCTTCGACCCGGTGAAGTGCTGAAGGAGGTTGCCGTAGCTCTCCGGCGGAACGACGCGGAGGTCGAAGCGCAGCCCGTCGTGCGAGACCACCGTCGCCTTCGTCGTTCCTTTCGCCGCCACCTCGACCACCCACGGAAGCGCGCAGAAGTGGTCGACGAGCGCGGCCGCATCGGTGGCGGTCGCGATGATGTCGAGATCGCGCACGGTCTCGCGCATGCGCCGGGCCGAGCCGGCGAGACTCACCTCCACCGAGGCCGGATGGGCGCGGAGCTCCTCGACGGCGGCCGAGAGTCGCGGCAGCGCCGTACCGAGCAGCCCCCGGCCGCGCTCCGGCGCCGGCTTAGGTCCCTGGGCGAGCGCCGCCGCGATCTTCGACTCGGTGCCGGGCCCGACCCCGGCGTGCCCTCGCAGCTGGCCGGACTCGACCGCCGACCGCAGGCCGTCCACGGTCGTGATCCCGAGCTCCTGCCAGATCCTCCTCGCCGTTTTCGGGCCGAGCCCGGGGAGACGCATGAAGACCGCGACCTCGCTCGGCACCTCGGCCTTCTTCTTCGTCAGCGCGTGGACCTCGCCGTCGTTGACGGCCTCGACGATCTTGCCCTCGATCGTCTTGCCGATCCCCTGGAGCTTCGTCGCCTTGCCCTCGAGCGCGAGCTGCGCCACGGACGTCGAGGTCTCGCGGATGCGCGCGGCCGCCTTCCGATAGGCGCCGACCCGGAACGAGTCGGCGTTCGAGAGCTCCATCAGGTCGGCGAGCAGGTCGAACTGCTCCGCGAGCTCGTCGTTCCGCGGAAGTGGCGCCACTTCGGCGATCATAGGCGGCGCGATACGGGCCACCGTCTGCCTCCCCACCTACAACGAGCTGCCGAACCTCGAGCCGATGCTGCGGGCTCTGGCCGGCGTGCTGCGCGACGGCGACCGCGTGCTCGTGATCGACGACAACTCGCCGGACGGGACCGGCGCGGCCGCCGACCGCCTTGCTGCCGAGCTCGGCTTCGTCGACGTCTTGCACCGGCCGTCCCGGGCGGGTCTGGGGCCGGCCTACCTCGCCGGATTCCGGCGGGCGCTCGAGGACGGCGCCGAGCTCGTGCTCGAGCTGGACTGCGACTTCTCGCACGATCCCGCGGACGTCCCGAGGCTGATCGCGGAGGCCGAGTCGGGCACCGACCTCGTCCTCGGCTCGCGGTACGTCGCCGGAGGCTCGGTCGCGGACTGGGGGCTCGTTCGACGGGCGATCTCACGCGGCGCGGCCGTCTATACGGCGCTCTTCCTGCACATGGGCGTGCACGATCCCACCGGCGGCTTCAAGTGCTTCCGGCGGCGCGTGCTGGAGACGATCGACCTCGAGGCGATCCGTTCGCAGGGCTACGCCTTCCAGATCGAGACGACCTACCGCGCCAAGCGCGCCGGTTTCAGCGTCGTCGAGCTGCCGATCCGGTTCGCCGACCGCGAGCGGGGCCGCTCGAAGATGAGCCGCGCGATCGTCCTCGAGGCGATGTGGCGCGTACCGCTGCTCCGGCTGCGGGTACGGTGAATGCCGATGCGCAAGGTCGACGACGCGACCTTCGACGAGGCGGTCATCCACGCGAAGGGGCCCGTGATCGTCGACTTCACGGCTCCCTGGTGCGGTCCGTGCCGAGCGATCGAACCGGCGCTCGTGGAGCTCGCCGGCGAGTCCGGTGTCGACCTCGTCTCGGTCGACATCGACGAGAACCCGGCGACCGCGGCGCGCTTCGCGGTGCTGTCGCTGCCGACGGTGATGCTCTTCTCGGGCGGCGAGCCGCGCGAGACCGTGTTCGGCGCGCGGCCGAAGAAGCACTTCGCGAAGGCATTCGCCGCCTATCTCTAGAGGGCTGATGTGGAATTGGATGTCTGTGGGGATGGCTGAGACCGAGCAGGTCGGACGGGGCGGGCGCAGCGCGTAGCAGAGGCTACGGGCAAGCCCGACCCGGCCGAGATGCGACGTGTCTCAGCCACCAGCCACAGGCGTTCGGCATTTCATATCAACCCTCTACGAGCGGAAGTGCTCCCAGCCGCGGAGCTCGACCGGTGAGCCGTCGCGTAGGAGCTCGACCCCCTCGCCGTCCTCGACGCGCCCGATCGCCGTGAAGCCGGCGGCCTCCGGAACGGCCGCCAGCAGCTCGAAGTCCTCGCCGAACCCGAGGTCGGCCATGGTGGCGCCCGGAGCGAGCGGCACGCAGTCGAGCTCGACCACCAGCCGCACGCCCGAGCGGCGCGAGATGTGACCGGCATCGACGGCGAGACCGTCGGACACGTCGATCAGCGCATGCGCCGTCTCCGCAAGCCTGCGGCCCTCCTCGACCCGGAGGGGCGGGCGGTCGTAACCGCCCGAGCGAAACGCGGCGCCCGCAGCGCCGAGCCGGCCGGTGACGACGAGCACGTCTCCGGGCAGCGCGCCCGCGCGGCCGGGCACCCGCTCGCTCCGGCCGGCAGCGGTGATGGAGACGACGACCTCGTTCGCCGCCGTCGTGTCGCCGCCGACGACCGGCACGCCGGTCTCGGCGATCCCCTCGTAGAAGGCGATCACGTCGGCGGAGTCGGTGTCGGCCGGAAGCGCGAGTGAGACGAGCAGGCCGAGCGGCTGCGCGCCGGACGCGGCGAGGTCGCTGATGTTCACCGCCGCGGCCCGCCAGCCGAGCTCGCTCCACGACAGCCGGTCGAGCCGGAAGTGAACTCCCTCGACGAGCGCGTCCTGTGTGAGCACGAGACCGCCGAGCTGCGCCGCATCGTGCTCGACGCCGACGATCAGCCCGCGGCGCTCGAGCTCCTCGAGCAGCCCGAGCTCACCGAGCGACGAGAGCCTCGTCAACGGCCTTCCTGAGCAGGGGATCGCCGGCGGCGCGGATCGTCGCGACGCCAGCCGCACCGGCTGCGACGCACGCTGCGGCGTTCGAGGCGTCGATCCCGCCGATCGCGATCACGGGCACCGAAACCGCGCTGCAGACGGCGCGCAGCCCGTCGAGGCCGATCGGCGGCTCGGCGTCGAGCTTGGACGGGGTGGCCCAGACCGGGCCGGCGCCGAGGTAGTCGGCCCTGCCGGCGGCCAGAGCCTCCTCGAGCGTCGAGACGGACAGCCCGAGCAGCAGAGCGGCCGCACGTGCGCGCTCTGCACCCACGTCGCTCTGTCCCAGATGCACGCCGTCGGCCCGGAGGGCGATCGCCGCGTCGACATCGTCGTTGACGACGAACGTCACCCCGAGCGAGGACATGCCCCGGCCGCGCTCGACCAGCTCCTCGGTGGAAGCGCTCTTCACGCGCAGCTGGACGACCGTCGCGCCGGCCGCGACCGCGCGCCTCGCGGCGCCGAGATCTTCGACCAGCGCGTGCACCCTCACGCGAACCTCGCCCGCTCGTCGAGCTGGGCCGGGTCGAGGGCGGCGAGAGCGTCGTAGAGGTTCACGTGAAAGGAACCGGGGCCCCTCGCGCCCGGTGCCGCGTTCTCGCCCGCGACACCGAACGCGGCAAGCGCCTCGGCCGCCGCCTCGAGCGGCTCCTCCCGACGAACCGCGAGGAACGCGCCGGTGACGGCGCTGGACATGCACCCTGTGCCGGTGATCGAGGCGAGCAACGGGTGCCCGTTCTCGACCGCGACCACCCGCGCGCCGTTCGACACGTGGTCGACACTCCCCGTAACGGAGGCGACGACTCCAAGCGCCGCCGCGGCCGACTGCGCGACCTCCGCGGCCGACGCGGCGGCTCCGATCGACTCGACGCCGCGGACCTCGGCGTCGACCCCGGCCAGCGTCGCGACCTCGCCGGCGTTGCCGCGGAGAACAGCGACGTCGACCTCGTCGAGGATCCGCATCGCGGTGTCGGTGCGGTACCGCGTCGCGCCGGCGCCGACGGGATCGAGGACGACCGGAACGCCGGCCGCGTTCGCGGCGCGTCCTGCAAGCACCATCGCGTCGATCCACGACGAAGACAGCGTGCCGATGTTGAGTACGAGTGCGCCCGCGAGACCGACCATCTCTTCGACCTCCTCCGGGGCGTGCGCCATCACCGGCAGCGCGCCGATCGCGAGCGTCGCATTCGCCGTCTCGTTCATGACGACGTAGTTCGTGATCTGATGGACGAGCGGCCGTGTCTCGCGCAGCCGCCGCAGAGTGTCGCCGGGATTCATCGCGCTCCTCTCAGGTCAAGGACGTCGACCGGGCCGTCGCCGGCGCCGAGATCCACGAGCCCGTGGCGCACGGCGCCGGTCGCGGCGGACGCCGCGCCGCGAGCGGCGTCGACCAGAGACAGCCCACGGGCCAGGAGCGCCGCGAGCGTCGCGGAGTGCGTGCAGCCGGCGCCGTGGGTCGCTCGAGCATCGAGCCGCTCGACCGGGATCTCGACGTGGACTCGGCCGTCGAACAGGTGATCGACCGGCGCACCGTGGCCGCCGGTGACGACGGCGGCGGGCGCACCGAGCGCGACGATCCGCTCGGCCAGCTCGTCCTTCGCGACGAGCCCCGGCTTCCCGGTCAGCCGCTGCGCCTCGGCCAGGTTCGGCGTGACCACCGTCGCCAGGGGAAAGAGCCGCGAGACGAGCGCGTCCGCCGCGTCGTCCTCGAGCAGCTTCGCCCCCGACGACGCGACCATCACCGGATCGACGACCAGCGTGACCGGGTGGCCCCTCAGGAAGTCGGCGACCGCCTCGATCACGGGACGCGAGAACAGCATCCCGGTCTTCGCTGCGTCGACGCCGATGTCCGAGAAGACGGCGTCGAGCTGGTCGACGACGAACCGCGGCGGCACCGGGTGCACGGCCGTGACCCCGACCGTGTTCTGCGCGGTCAGCGCGACGATCGCCGTCATCCCGAACGCGCCCGCAGCCGCGAACGCCTTCAGGTCGGCCTGGATCCCGGCACCCCCACCGGAGTCCGACCCCGCAATCGTCAACACTCGTGGAATCACGTGGGGAAACCCATGGTTCCCCCACGAGCCCCCTCCTTCCGCGCGTCCCATCACCAACCGCGCTGCGCCTCCCGCCGGGCCAAGCCCGGCTCCGGCGTCAACTCGCAGCTCTCGACGTTTGCTCGACCACTCAACAACGCCACCTCGATGCTCACGCCACTCCCTTCGCCGGTACTAGCCGGATCAGGTTCGACGGGTGTGTTCTCAGCCCCAGCGGGCACCCCGGTAGAGCGAGGCTAGCATCGGCCGCGTGCTCGCCTCTCACGCCTTCGACGGGATCCTCCAGGGCGAGGAGCTGGCTCACCTCGCGACCGAGGCCGAGCGCGATGCGACGTACGCGGCGGTGCCCGACTCTCTCGCACCGGCCGTCCGGACTGCGATCGGCGTCGACCGGCTGTACTCCCACCAGCGTGCGGCGTGGGAGGCGGCGGCGGGCGGCGAGCACGTCTGTGTCGCGACCGGAACGGCGTCGGGGAAGACGCTCGCGTTCAACCTGCCGGTGCTCGACGCGGTCGCGCGAGATCCGAAGACGCGCGCGCTGTACCTCTACCCGACGAAGGCGCTCGCCCAGGACCAGTTTCGAGCCCTGAGCGCACTCGCGCTGCCGCGGCTGCGCCCCGCGATCTACGACGGCGACACGCCGCTCGACCACCGCCGCGACATCCGCCGCACCGCGAACGTCGTCCTCACCAATCCCGACATGCTGCACGTCGGCGTTCTTCCCAACCACGACCGTTGGGGCGACTTCCTCGCCAACCTCCGCTACGTCGTCGTCGACGAGGCGCACGTCTACCGCGGCGTCTTCGGCTCCCACGTCGCGAACGTCCTCCGGCGGCTGCGGCGACTCGCGCACGTCTACGGTGCGAGCCCGCAGGTTCTGCTCGCGTCGGCGACGATCGCGAACCCGGGCGAGCTCGGCGCCACCCTGCTCGGCAGCCGAGTCGTCGTGGTCGGGGAAGACGGCGCGCCCCACGCGGAGCGCACGATCGTGCTGTGGAACCCGCCGCTGGTCGACGCGGAGCTCGGCCTCCGCGGATCCGCTCTCGCCGAGGCGGCGAAGCTGCAGGCGGCGTTCGTGGAGCAGGGGCTGCGCACGCTCACGTTCGCCAAGAGCCGCAAGGCCGCCGAGCTGATCCACCGCTTCACCGCCGAGCGCATCGGCGACGACGCACGGCTCTCCCCGTACCGCGCCGGTTACACGGCCGCGCAGCGGCGCGACATCGAGCGGCGCCTCGCCGAGGGCGAGCTGCTCGGCGTCAGCGCGACCAACGCACTCGAGCTGGGGGTCGACATCGGCCTGCTCGACTGCGTGATCTCGGTCGGCTTTCCGGGAACGGTCTCGTCGCTGCGACAGCAGTGGGGCCGCGCCGGGCGCCGCGGCAGCGGGCTCGCCGTGCTCGTCGCGTCGGAGGACGCGCTCGATCAGTTCTTCATGCGCGACCCGGAGAAGCTCCTCGGCCGCCGAATGGAGGCGGCGATCCTCGATCACGAGAACCCGCGCGTGCTCGGCGGTCACGTGCGCGCGGCTGCCTACGAGGCGCCGCTGACCCCCGAGGACGCAACACTGCTCGGCCCGGCGGCACTCGAGCTCGCAGCGACCGACCCCGAACTGCGCCGGACACACGCCGGGATCGTCTGGGGCGGGCGCGATCATCCCGCCTCCCGCGTGCCGCTCCGCTCCGCGGACGCCGAAATCTTCACCATCGTCGACGCGACGACCGGCGCCGTCCTCGGTCAGATCGACCGCGCGCGTGCCTACGGGACCGTGCACGCCGGAGCCGTGTACCTGCATCTCGGCGACTCGTACCTCGTGCACGAGCTCGACTTGACGGCCATGCACGCAGTCGTCGAGCCGTTCACCGGCGACTGGTACACGCAGACGAAGAAGGAGACCGAGACGCTGATCGTCGCCGCAAGCCGGAGCGAGGAGCGCCTGGGCATGACCGTCCACTTCGGCGAGCTCGAGGTGACCGAGCACGTCGTCGCCTACGAGCGGCGCACCGTCTCGTCCCAGGAGCGGATCGAGCTGGTTCCGCTCGAGCTGCCGTCGTCGAGCTTCACCACGGAGGCGGTCTGGTTCTGCCCGGAGCCCGGCCAGCTCGCCGGGGTCGAAGAAATGCCGCGGCTGCTCGGGACGCTCCACGCGGCCGAGCACGCACTGATCGCGCTGCTGCCGCTCTGGGCGATGTGCGACCGCTGGGACATCGGCGGGCTCTCGACGAACATCCACCCCCAGACCCTCCGGCCGACCGTCTTCGTCTACGACGGGCACCCGGGCGGCGTCGGGATCACGGAACGAGGTTTCGACGAATTCGAGGGATGGGTCGGCGACACGGCGGAGCTGGTGCGCGCCTGCCCGTGCTCGAGCGGCTGCCCGTCGTGCATCCAGAGCCCCAAGTGCGGGAACCTGAACGAGATGCTCGACAAGGCGGGCGCGGCGACGTTCCTCTCACGGCTTGTCGATTTCCGGAGCGCCCGTTCGTCGTAGAGACGACAACATCGAGCAGAAGGAGGCGAAGGATGAAGTACGCACTCTTGATCCATACGAACGACGAGCAATGGGAGGAGCGCTCGGAAGACGAGCAGCGGGCGATCACCGGCGAGTACATGGCGCTCTCCGAGCTGCCCGGGATGTTCGGCGGAGCTCAGCTCGAGCCCACGACTGCGACGACGACGGTGCGGGTCGCCGACGGCCGCACGCTCACCACCGACGGTCCGTTCGCAGAGACGAAGGAGGCGCTCGGCGGCTTCTACCTCTTCGAGGCGCCCAACCTCGACGACGCGATCGAGGTCGCAGCGCGCATCCCGGCCGCCAGGTTCGGCGGTGCCGTCGAGGTCCGGCCGCTCGTGGAGCGCTGACATCCTCGAGCAGGCCTTCCGCGACGAGTGGGGGCGCGTCGTCGCCTCGCTGATCGGCTTCCTCGGTGACTTCGACCTCGCCGAGGAAGCCGCGCAGGAGGCGTTTGCGATCGCCGCCGAGCGGTGGCCGCGGGACGGAGCGCCGGCCAATCCCGGCGCCTGGCTGCTCACGACCGCACGGAACCGGGCGATCGACCGCATCCGCCGCAACCGGACACTGCTGGCCAAGACACGCCTCCTCGACGTCCCCGAAGCGGCGGATGACCCGATGGACGACACCCCGATCCCCGACGAGCGGCTGGAGCTGATCTTCACCTGCTGCCACCCCGCACTCGCGCTCGACGCACAGGTCGCGCTGACGCTCCGGACGCTCGGAGGCCTGTCGACCGACCAGATCGCGCGTGCGTTCCTGGTGCCGGAGCCGACCATGGCGCAGCGGCTCGTGCGGGCGAAGCGAAAGATCAGGACGGCCGGGGTCCCATTCCGTGTCCCGCCGGAGCATCTGCTGCCGGACCGCCTCGCCGCAGTGCTCGCCGTCGTCTATCTGATCTTCAACGAGGGCTACGGCGGAGACGGGACGCTCGCCGGGGAGGCGATCCGCCTCGGCCAAGCACTCTGCGAGCTGATGCCCGACGAGGCCGAGGCGCACGGCCTGCTGGCGCTGATGCTGCTCCACGACGCGCGCCGCACCGCACGGTTCTCGAACGGGGAGCTCGTGCTCCTCGACGAGCAGGATCGCGCGCTCTGGGATGCCGCCGCGCTGGAGGAAGGCGAGCTGGCGCTCGAGCGGGCGCGGACGCTGGGCGGGTCCGACGCCTACCTGCTCCAGGCCGAGATCGCCTCCCTGCACGCGGCCGAGAGGCGCGACTGGGCGGCGATCGCCGACCTCTACGGCGAGCTGGCGACGCGCACCGGCTCACCGGTCGTCGAGCTCAACCGGGCGGTCGCCCTCGCCGAAGTCGACGGCCCGGAGGCGGCGCTCGCGCTCGTGGACGGCCTCGAGCTCGACGGCTACCGCTATCTGCACTCGACCCGCGCCGACTTCCTGCGGCGCCTCGGACGCCTCGACGAGGCGCGCACCGCCTACGGGCGGGCCCTCGAGCTGGCGACGGCCGAGCCCGAGCGCCGGTTCCTCGAACGGAGGCTGCGTGAGTGCAGTAACGGCTGAGCGTATGATCGGCCGGTAGTCGAGGAAGGAGGGCACGCCATGACGATGCGGCTGCCCCGCCCGCGGCACGGGGATCCTTTGCAGACCACGCAGGAGCTGCGAGAG
>Ga0335082_10005691_pt1 | contig 13656 bp, 8 predicted proteins | sample Lox_Sample_41_FD_206718 | JGI IMG/M metagenome (GOLD analysis project Ga0335082, IMG submission 206718) | Soil microbial communities from Loxahatchee National Wildlife Refuge, Florida, United States - Lox_Sample_4.1 | ecosystem: Environmental > Terrestrial > Soil > Wetlands | place: USA: Florida... | reverse complement strand
TGAAGCCGAAGCCGCGCGTGTCGTTCGAAGCGGGCGACGAGATCCGCGTCATCGACGGCGCGTTCGCCAACTTCTCGGGCACCGTCGAGGAAGTGAAGCCCGACAAGCAGAAGCTACGCGTCAAGGTCTCCATCTTCGGGCGTGCGACGCCGGTGGAGCTCGATTTCAGTCAGGTGGAGAAGCGCGTCTAGCGCGCTGCGAGGAACGTCATGGCGAAGAAGGTTGCAGGCATCGTCAAGCTCCAGCTCCCGGCCGGCAAGGCCAGCCCGGCGCCGCCCGTCGGCCCGGCGCTCGGTCCGCACGGCATCAACATCATGGCGTTCTGCAAGGAGTTCAACGCCAAGACGCAGAACAGCGACATGATCATCCCGGTCGTGCTGACGATCTACGCGGATCGCTCCTTCAGCATGATCCTCAAGACGCCGCCGACGAGCGTCCTGCTCAAGAAGGCCGCTGGCCTCTCGACCGGCAAGAAGCCGGGCGCCGGCTCCAAGGAGCCGAACAAGCAGAAGGTCGGCAAGGTGACCAAGAAGCAGGTCCGCGAGCTCGCCCAGCAGAAGATGGCGGACATGAACACGACGGACATCGAGTCCGCGATGCGCACCGTGATGGGCACGGCGCGATCGATGGGCATCGACGTCGTCGACTGAGGTCCGCCCGAAGGGCGGCCGACGGCCCGAAGGGCGCACCAGACTGATTTTCACGCGTAACACCGAAGTAGAAGCAACCAGAAACCCACACCACCGAACTCCGGGATTCGCCCGCGAGCCCACCGGTGGGAGGCCATAAAAAGCCGAAGGAGGAGAATGCCGAAGATCCCGAAGAACCGCTCCAACGCCATGAAAGTGGTGGAGGTGGAGCGCAAGTACAGCGTCGAGGAGGCGTGCGCCCTCGTAAAGAAGGCAAAGTTCGCCAAGTTCGACGAGACGGTCGACCTCGCGGTCCGTCTGGGCGTGAATCCGAAGCACGCCGATCAGATGGTTCGCGGAGCGATCGTTCTGCCGCACGGGACCGGCAAGACCGTGCGCGTCCTGGTATTCGCCAAAGGCGAGAAAGAGCGTGAGGCCCGCGAGGCCGGCGCCGATTTCGCCGGAAGCGACGACCTGGTCGCCAAGGTCTCCGAAGGGTTCCTGGACTTCGACCGCGTGATCGCGACGCCCGACATGATGGGGTCGGTCGGAAAGCTCGGTAAGGTCCTGGGTCCGCGCGGCCTCATGCCCAACCCCAAGGTCGGCACGGTCACGTTCGACGTGTCCAGCGCCGTGAAGGACGCCAAGGGCGGCAAGATCGAATACCGCGTCGAGAAGGCGGGCATCGTCCACGCCCGCATCGGCAAGGTCTCGTTCGAGGAGAAGGCTCTGTCGGACAACGCGACCGCGCTCATCAGCGCGCTCGTGCGCCAGAAGCCGTCCACCGCCAAGGGCACCTACATCCGGAGCATCACGGTGAGCTCGACCATGGGACCCGGCATCAAGATCGATCCCTCACACTTCGTGAGCGCGACCGAAGAGGCATAGCCCATGGAACGCCAAACCAAAGACACCGCCATCGGCGAGATCAAGGCGCGCTTCGACAAGATGACCGCCGCGGTCTTCCTCGACTTCAAGGGGATGACCGTGGAGCACGTCACGAAGCTGCGCGCCGAGTTCCGCAAGGCCGGCGTCGACTACAAGGTCTGCAAGAACACCCTGGTCAGGCACGCCATCAAGGGCGCGCCGTACGAGCAGAAGCTCGACGACGTGCTCGTCGGCATGACCGGGATCGCCTGGAGCTACGAAGACCCCAGCGCCGCCGCCAAGGTGGTCAAGGCCTTCAAGAAGGATCCCGCAGGGGAGAAGCTCCAGATCAAGGCGGGGCTCATCGAGGGCTCGGTGCTCGACGCGAAAGCCGTCGAGGACCAGCTCGCGACGATGCCCGGTAAGAACGAGCTCCGCGCGATGCTCCTCGCGACGCTACAAGCGCCGCTCCAGAACTTCGTCGTGCTGCTCGCTGCCCCCGCTCAGAACTTCGCCTACCTCCTGGCGGCGAAGGAGCGGCAGGGCGACACGTAGCGCGCAGGGGCGCGCTCACACGCAACAGAACCCAAAGATTTTCAAGACTCATCGTTTCGATACGGAGAATTCAAATGGCAGACATCAGTCGTGAGCAGGTCGTCGATTACCTTTCGAACCTGCCGGTCATCCAGCTGGCGGATCTCATCAAGACCCTCGAGGACAAGTGGGGCGTCAAGGCTGCGCCCGTCGCGGTAGCGGCGGGTCCGGCTGCTGGCCCCGCTGCGGCGGCGGCACCGGCCGAGGAGAAGACGGAGTTCAACGTCGATCTCAAGGAAGCCGGTGGCAACAAGATCGCCGTCATCAAGGTCGTCCGTGAGATCACGGGCCTTGGCCTCAAGGAGGCGAAGGACCTGGTCGAGGGCGCGCCGAAGACCCTCAAGGAGGGCGTGTCCAAGGCCGAGGCCGACGACATGAAGAAGAAGCTCGAAGAGGCTGGCGCCAAGGTCGAGCTCAAGTAGTAGGCCCGCGATTGTCCTGCTTTTTCTGACGAAGTAACGACCAGGGACGGCGCCCGGGAACTACGGTCCCGGTGCGCCCGTCCCTTGTTGTGTTTGCACAATCCTTGCCGCTGGCTAAGTTCTCGCTCCCCCCGGCGGCGTGCCTTTTGCTTTACCTCCCCGAATTTCTGACTAAGGTCCGCGTCCGCGCCGAGGACTTCGTGCATTCCGCGCCTGCACGAAGTGCCGTCGAGTCGTCCCCAAGCCCCGCGATCCAGGAGTAGAGATGGCGAGCGTCATCCAGTCCAACTTCCGCATCCGCAAGCATCTCGGACGTGTCCGGAAGGTTATCGAGGTCCCGAACCTCATCGATATCCAGAAGACGTCGTACGACAAGTTCCTCCAGTCCAACATCTCGCAGAACGATCGAGCCGAGGTGGGACTGCAGGCGGTCTTCCGCAGCGTCTTCCCGATCAAGGACTTCAACGGAACGAGTGAGCTCGTCTTCGTCAGCTACAACCTCGAGAAGCCCAAGTACGACGTCGAGGAGTGCCGCGCCCGCGGCATGACGTACGCGGCGCCGATCAAGGTCACGACGCAGCTGATGATCTACGACACCCGCGAGGGTGGCGAGCGCATCGTCCGCGACATCAAGGAGCAGGAGGTCTACTTCGGCGAGATCCCGCTGATGACGGACACCGGCACCTTCATCATCAACGGGACCGAGCGCGTCGTCGTCAGCCAGCTGCACCGCAGCCCCGGCGTCTTCTTCGACCACGACAAGGGCAAGACGCACTCGAGCGGCAAGGTGCTCTACAGCGCCCGCATCATCCCGTACCGCGGTTCGTGGCTCGACTTCGAGTTCGACCCGAAGGACATCATGTACGTCCGCATCGACCGCCGCCGGAAGATGCACGCGACGGTGCTCCTGCGCGCCCTCGGTTACTCGACGCAGGACCTCCTCAACTACTTCTACAACACCGAAGAGGTGTACCTCGAGAAGGGCGGGAAGTACTCGAAGAGCGTCGAGTTCGATCTGCTCGCCGGTCAGCGCGCCACGCGCGACATCAAGATCGGCAGCGAGGTCATCGTCAAGAAGAACACCAAGTTCACCAAGGGAGCGATCAAGAAGCTCCGCGACGCCAAGATGGACCGCCTGCCGGTGGACGTCGAGGAGCTCGCGGGCAAGGTCGCCGCGCACGACGTCGTCGATCGCGAGACCGGCGAGGTCATCCTTGAGGTCAACGAGGAGGTCACCGAGGCGAAGCTCGAGAAGCTCCGCGAGGCGGGGATCGATCAGTTCAAGATCCTCTTCATCGATGGGCTCAACGTCGGCTCGTACCTGCGCGACACGCTCCTCGCCGAGAAGGTCAAGACCACCGAGGACGCGATCATGGAGATCTACCGGCGCCTGCGCCCCGGTGATCCCCCGACGCTCGAGACGGCGAAGACGCTGTTCCACAACCTCTTCTTCAATCCCGAGCGCTACGACCTCTCGAAGGTCGGCCGCCTGAAGCTGAACTACAAGTTCTACAGGGACCTCGCCGAGGACCAGCGCCCGTCGCTCGACACGCAGGTGCTCACGCCGCAGGACATCCTCGAGACCGTCCGGCACCTCATCGAGCTGAAGAACGGCCGCGGATCGGTCGACGACATCGACCATCTCGGCAACCGTCGCGTGCGCGCGGTCGGCGAGCTGATGGAGAATCAGTATCGCATCGGCCTCGTGCGCATGGAGCGCGCCATCAAGGAGCGCATGAGCATGTCGCAGGAGATCGACACGCTCATGCCGCACGACCTGATCAACGCGAAGCCCGTCTCCGCGGTGGTCAAGGAGTACTTCGGCAGCTCGCAGCTCTCGCAGTTCATGGACCAGACCAACCCGCTCAGCGAGGTGACGCACAAGCGCCGCCTCTCGGCGCTCGGTCCGGGAGGTCTCACGCGCGAGCGTGCCGGCTTCGAGGTGCGCGACGTGCACCCGACGCACTACGGCCGCATCTGCCCGATCGAGACGCCGGAAGGTCCGAACATCGGACTCATCGCGTCGCTGTCGACCTTCGCCCGCGTCAACGAGTTCGGCTTCGTCGAGACGCCGTACCGCCGCGTGGCCGAGGGCAAGATCACCGACGAAGTCGCGTGGTACTCGGCGCTCGAAGAGGAGGGCAAGTACATCGCCCAGGCCTCGGCGAACGTCGACGAGAAGGGCAAGTTCAAGGAGGCCCTCGTCAGCGCGCGCCTCAACGGCGACTTCCACATGGTCACGCCCGACATGATCCAGCTGCTGGACGTGTCGCCGAACCAGATGGTGAGCGTCGCCGCGGCGCTCGTGCCCTTCCTCGAGCACGACGACGCGAACCGCGCGCTCATGGGCGCCAACATGCAGCGCCAGGCGGTGCCGCTCATCCGCAGCCACGCGCCGTTCGTCGGCACGGGCATGGAGGGCAAGCTCGCTCGCGACTCCGGCGTCTGCACGCTGGCTCGCCGCGAGGGCACCATCGAGAGCGTCGATGCCTCGCGCATCGTCGTCCGCCCCGAGAGTGACAAGCCGGAGATCCCGGACATCTACCCGCTGATGAAGTACCAGCGGTCGAACCAGTCGACTTGCTACAACCAGACGCCGATCGTCCGCGCCGGTGAGCGCGTGAAGGCCGGCGACGTGCTGGCCGACGGTCCGAGCACCGACATGGGCGAGCTCGCGCTGGGGCAGAACGTGCTCGTCGCGTTCATGCCGTGGCAGGGCTTCAACTTCGAGGACTCGATCCTCGTCAGCGAGCGCATCGCCAAGGATGACGTGTTCACCTCGATCCACATCGAGGAGTACGAGTGCGTCGCCCGCGACACGAAGCTCGGCAAGGAAGAGGTCACGCGCGACATCCCGAACGTCGGCGAGGAGGCCCTCAAGGACCTCGACGAGTCCGGCATCGTGCGCATCGGCGCCGAGGTGAAGCCCGGCGACATCCTGGTCGGCAAGATCACGCCCAAGGGCGAGACGCAGCTCTCTCCGGAAGAGAAGCTGCTCCGCGCCATCTTCGGCGAGAAGGCCGGCGACGTGCGCGACAGCAGCCTCCGCGTCCCGCCGGGCGCGAGCGGCATCGTCATCAACGCCCGCGTCTTCTCCCGCAAGGGAACCGAGAAGGACGAGCGGTCCAAGGACATCGAGGACCACGAGAGGGCGCGCCTGGAGAAGATGCGCGACGAGGAGATCAAGATCCTCCGCGACAGCTTCTACAAGCAGATCAAGAGCCAGCTCATGGGCACGTCGACGAGCGGCAAGCTGGTCGACGACAAGGGCAAGGTGCTCCTGCAGAAGGGCGCCGCGCTCGACGAGGAGACGCTCGAGAGCGTCCCGCGCAAGTACTGGACGGAGCTCCCGGTGGAAGGCGCCGAGGAGATCGCCCAGAAGGTGCGCGAGCTCGAGGAGATCGTCACGCTCCGCGAGGAGCACTTCCGCGACAAGATCGACCGCCTCAGCAAGGGCGACGAGCTGCCGCCGGGCGTCATCAAGATGGTGAGGGTCTACATCGCCATCAAGAGGAAGCTGCAGGTCGGCGACAAGATGGCCGGACGCCACGGCAACAAGGGCGTCATCAGCCGGATCCTCCCCGAGGAGGACATGCCGTACCTGCAGGACGGCACGCCGGTCGACATCGTGCTCAACCCGCTGGGCGTTCCGAGCCGCATGAACGTCGGGCAGATCCTCGAGACGCACCTCGGGTGGGGTGCGCGCGTCCTCGGGGCCCAGCTCCGGTACATGATCGAGGAGAAGTTCGGCGCGAGCCAGCTCCGCGATCACGTCAAGAAGATCTTCGACGGCGACGAGGACATCGCCAAGTGGGTGAACAAGCTGGGTGAGGACGACGTCCGCGCCCTCGCGGCGAAGCTGCGCCGCGGCATCCACTACGCGAGCCCCGTCTTCGACGGCGCGCAGGAGACCCAGATCAAGAACACCCTGTCGCTCGCGGGCCTGCCCTCGAGCGGTCAGACGGTGCTCTTCGACGGGCGCACCGGCGACGCCTTCGACCAGGAGGTGACGGTGGGCGTGATGTACATGCTCAAGCTCCACCACCTCGTCGACGACAAGATCCACGCGCGCTCGATCGGGCCGTACTCGCTCGTCACCCAGCAGCCGCTGGGCGGCAAGGCGCAGTTCGGCGGTCAGCGACTCGGTGAGATGGAGGTGTGGGCCATGGAGGCGTACGGCACCGCCTACGCGCTCCAGGAGTTCCTCACCGTCAAGAGCGACGACGTGCAGGGCCGCACGCGGATGTACGAAGCCATCGTGAAGGGCGAGTACAACCTCGAGCCGGGCCTGCCCGAGAGCTTCAACGTGTTGATCAAGGAGCTCCAGGCTCTTTGCCTCAACGTCGAGCTGGTCGAGCCCGGCGCGCAGCGCGTCGAGCACGCGGCTGAGGAATGAGAAACAGGAAGGTCAGAAGATCAGAAGGATTTCCTTCCTGACCTTCTGAACTTCCTGTGAATTCCTCCCAATAGAGTTTTCAGAGTTTCGTTACGGCAGGCAGCAGGAAAGAGGAACAGCCCGATGCGCGACATCTTCAGCTTCTTCGAGAAGCCCAAGGATCCGCTCTCGTTCAGCGCGATCCGCATCTCGCTCGCGTCGCCCGAGAAGATCCGCGAGTGGTCGCACGGTGAGGTCAAGAAGCCCGAGACCATCAACTACCGAACCTTCAAGCCGGAGAGGGACGGCCTCTTCTGCGCGAAGATCTTCGGGCCGGTCAAGGACTACGAGTGCAACTGCGGCAAGTACAAGCGCATGAAGCACCGTGGAATCGTGTGCGAGAAGTGCGGCGTCGAGGTCATCCAGAGCAAGGTCCGCCGCGAGCGCCTCGGCCACATCAACCTGGCCACGCCCGTCGCGCACATCTGGTTCCTCAAGTCGCTGCCGAGCCGCATCGGCAACATCCTCGACATCTCGCTGAAGGACCTGGAGAAGGTCCTCTACTGCGAGAGCTACATCGTCATCGACCCGAAGGAGACGCCGCTCGGCAAGGGCGAGATGCTCAGCGAAGAGCGCTACATGCAGCTCGTCGAGGAGTACGGCGACGACAAGTTCACCGCGGGCATGGGCGGCGAGGCGATCCTCGAGATGCTCAAGCAGGTGGACGTCCACACGATGAGCGAGTCGCTGCGCCAGGAGATGCGCGCCGCGACGAGCGAGGCCAAGCGCAAGAAGATCGTCAAGCGCCTGAAGGTCACCGAGGCGTTCCGCGAGAGCGGCAACCGTCCGGAGTGGATGATGCTGACGGTCATCCCGGTGCTCCCGCCGGATCTCCGCCCGCTCGTTCCGCTCGACGGCGGCCGCTTCGCGACGAGCGATCTCAACGATCTCTATCGCCGCGTCATCAACCGCAACAACCGCCTCAAGCGCCTGCTCGAGCTCAACGCGCCCGAGATCATCATCCGCAACGAGCGCCGCATGCTCCAGGAGGCGGTCGACGCCCTTTTCGACAACGGCCGCCGCGGCAAGACGATCACGGGCCCGAACAAGCGCCCGCTCAAGAGCCTCAGCGACATGCTCAAGGGCAAGCAGGGGCGCTTCCGCCAGAACCTGCTCGGCAAGCGCGTCGACTACTCGGGCCGTTCGGTCATCGTCGTCGGCCCGACGCTCAAGCTCCACCAGTGCGGTCTGCCCAAGCAGATGGCGATCGAGCTCTTCAAGCCGTTCATCTACAACAAGCTCGAGGAGCGCGGGTACGTCAACACCATCAAGAGCGCCAAGAAGATGGTGGAGAAGGAGCGTCCCGAGGTCTGGGACATCCTCGAAGAGGTCATCACCGAGCACCCGGTTCTCCTGAACCGCGCGCCGACCCTCCACCGCCTCGGCATCCAGGCGTTCGAGCCGGTCCTCATCGAGGGCAAGGCCATCCAGCTGCACCCGCTCGTCTGCGCGGCGTTCAACGCCGACTTCGACGGCGACCAGATGGCGGTCCACGTGCCGCTGTCGGTCGAGGCGCAGATGGAAGCGCGCGTGCTCATGATGAGCACGAACAACATCCTGTCGCCGGCCAACGGCCGCCCGATCATCAACCCGACGCAGGACATCGTCCTCGGCCTCTACTACGCCACGCGCGAGCGCAAGTTCGCCAAGGGCTCCTACCGCGAGGGAAGCCTCACGGTGGACAAGAAAGGCCACGCCGAGGGGTACCTGCGCGGCGTCTACTCGAGCGTCGACGAAGTCCGCATGGCCTTCGACCACGCCGAGGTCACGCTGCACTCGGGCATCCGCGTCCGCATCAAGAACGACGACGGGACGACGCGCGTCGTCAACACGACGGTCGGCCGCTGCCTCATCGCCGAGATCCTGCCGCCGGGCATGCCGTTCGACCTGGTGAACAAGACGCTCGACAAGAAGGCGCTCTCGTCGCTCATCGACGCCTGCTACCGCAAGCACCGCAACAAGGCGACGGTTCTCCTCGCCGACCGCCTGCGCTCGCTCGGCTTCGACTACGCGACGAAGGCCGGCGTCTCGATCTGCATGGATCACATGGTGATCCCGCAGGCCAAGTCGGTCCTCCTCGGTGAGGCGCAGGACGAGGTCCAGCGCGTCATCGACCAGTACCAGGAAGGCCTCATCACCGACGGCGAGCGGTACAACAAGATCGTCGACATCTGGGCTGGCGTTGCCGACAAGGTGACGCAGGAGATGATGGCGGAGATCGGCAAAGAGAAGATCGTCGATCCCGAGACGGGCAAGGAGCTCATCGAGCCGAGCTTCAACCCCATCTACATCATGGCCGACTCCGGAGCCCGAGGCTCCACCCAGCAGATTCGCCAGCTCGCCGCCATGCGCGGCCTGATGGCGAAGCCGTCGGGCGAGATCATCGAGACGCCGATCACCGCGAACTTCCGCGAGGGTCTCAGCGTTCTCCAGTACTTCATCTCGACGCACGGAGCGCGCAAGGGCCTCGCCGACACGGCGCTCAAGACGGCGAACTCCGGTTACCTCACCCGTCGCCTCGTCGACGTCGCGCAAGACGCGGTCATCGCCGAGTTCGACTGCGGGACGCTCGACGGCATCCGCGTCACGAAGCTCGAGGACGCGGGCGAGGTCATCCAGCCGCTCGGCGACCGCATCCTGGGTCGCGTCGCGCTCGAGGACATCGTCGATCCGCTCACGGGCGAGGTTCTCGTCCCGGCGAACACGGAGCTCGACGAGCATCTCGTGCACGTCATCGAGGAAGCCGGCATCGAGGAAGTCGTCATCCGCTCGGTGCTCACCTGCCAGACCAAGCGCGGCGTGTGCGCCAAGTGCTACGGGCGCGACCTCGCGCGCGGGTACAAGGTCAACATCGGCGAGTCGATCGGCATCATCGCCAGCCAGTCGATCGGCGAGCCGGGCACGCAGCTCACGATGCGCACGTTCCACATCGGCGGCGCTGCGGCGCGCGGCAAGATCGAGCAGAGCTCGCTCGAGGCGCGCAACGAGGGCTACGTTCGCATCCGCAACGCGAACATCGCGAAGAAGGCGGAAGGCTACGTGGTCATGAACCGCCACGGCGAGGTCGTCCTCGTGGACGATACCGGCCGCGAGCGCGAGCACCATCGCCTCGTCTACGGCGCCATGCTCAAGGTGAACGAGGGCGACAAGGTGAAGGCGGGCCAGCTCCTCGCGGAGTGGGACGCGTTCGCGGTGCCGATCCTCAGCGAAGTCGGCGGCATCGTGAAGTTCGGCGACATCGTCGAAGGCGTCACGATGACTGAGAAGCTCGACGAGGTGACCGGCCTCTCGCGCAAGGTCATCATCGAGAGCCGCGCGGCGGATCTCCGGCCGAGGATCTCGATCAAGGATCCGAAGTCGGGCGAGACGCTCAAGCTACCGAACAGCACGCTCGACGCGCGCTACCTGCTGCCGGTCGGCGCGAACATCGTCGTGCAGGACGGCGACGAGATCGCCGCCGGCGACGTTCTCGCGAAGATCCCGCGCGAGACCACGAAGACGCAGGACATCACGGGCGGTCTCCCGCGCGTGGCCGAGCTCTTCGAGGCGAGGAAGCCCAAGGATCACGCGATCATCGCGGAGATCGACGGCGAGGTTTCCTTCGGCAAGGACACCAAGGGCAAGCGCAAGGTCGTCATCACGCCGTTCGCTCCGGACGGCGCGCTGCTGAGCGATCAGGCGCGCGAGTACCTCATCCCCAAGGGCAAGCACATCCAGGTTCAGCCGGGCGACCGCGTTCGCGCGGGCGAGCCGCTGATGGACGGGCCGGCCAATCCGCACGACATCCTGCGCGTGAAGGGCGAGAAGGAGCTCGCTGCGTATCTCGTCAACGAGATCCAGCAGGTCTACCGTCTGCAGGGCGTCGCCATCAACGACAAGCACATCGAGGTCATCGTTCGTCAGATGCTCCGCCGCGTCCGCATCAAGGACGTGGGGGACACGAACTTCCTCGTCGACGAGCAGGTGGAGAAGTACATCTTCGAGCGGGAGAACCAGCGCGTCATCGAGCGCGGTGGCAAGCCCGCGGTCGCGGAGCCCTTGCTCCTCGGCATCACGAAGGCGAGCCTCTCGACCGAGTCGTTCATCAGCGCCTCCTCGTTCCAGGAGACCACGAAGGTGCTCACCGAGGCGGCCGTGTCCGGCAAGGTGGACTACCTCCGCGGCCTCAAGGAGAACGTCATCATGGGCCGCCTGATCCCGGCGGGCACGGGCCTCCCGGCGTACAAGCAGCTCAAGGTGATCGTCGAGGGCGAGGAGGAGCGCTTCGCTCCGCCGGCGCCTCGTCCTACCGAGACGTCGCTCTCCGCCGTCAACGAAGAGTAAGCAGCGCACGAAGGGGGGCCGCCTCCTCGCTCGCCTTCGTCGCTCCGGTCGTCACGCCGCATGCAGATGGGACCCTCGTGGTGCCATCGGGCATGCGGCGTGCCGCTTCCTCGCTCCTCGGCTCGCTGCGGAGACGTCCCCCCTTCGTGCTCGATCCATCGATGGCGCCACCATCGGAATCGGCGTCGGAGGTCGGAGTCGGCCGTCGAAGGCGAAGGGCTGTGCTGCGGTTGCCCTCGGCGAGGTTGAGGGCGATGGAGCTGAGAGCCCTGCGAAGCTGCTCGCCGAGATCTCGGTCAGCCGCTCGGATGCGAGCGACGACGGGCCGGGGGATCTCGACGGCCTCGATGGCAACACCGAGCGCGTGGAACCGATGACCGTGGGAGGGGGACGGCCCCGTGGGAGCGCGATCCGATGCCCCTCAGGCCGCAATGTCCTGCAGAGTCACCGGGGATCCCCCCAGCGCGATCATCTCGTCGTGCGCGGCCCGGATCCGTGCCGGGTCGACACCCCCGATCGCATCGTCCAGGACCAATACGGCATACCCCCTGGCCCGTGCGTCGCGCACCGTCTCCAGTACGCAGTACTCGGTCGCGAAGCCTCCGACCAGCACCCGCCCGATATCCAGAGCGCGCAGTGCAGTCTCGAGCTTGGTGCCCTGGAACGCGGAGTAGGCATCGCGGTCGAGCTCCGTACCCTTCGAGACGATCACGGCCTCCTTCGGCAGCCGGAGCTCGACCGCGAAATCGGCGCCGTGGCTGGCCTGTACGCAGTGGGGGGGCCAGGGGCCGCCTTGCTCCCGGAAAGAGCAGTGGTGGGTCGGATGCCAGTCGCGCGACGCGAAGACGTGGGCGCCGCCCGCGAGCGCCAGACGTATGTATTCGTTCAGAAAGGGGATGACGGCGTCGCCTCCCGGAACGCCCAGGCTGCCGCCCGGCAGGAAGTCGTTCTGAACGTCCGCCACGATGAGTGCGTCGTGGGGTCCGAGAGGGCGGGTCTTCATGCACCCTGGGTGCCGGCACGAGCGCGCGGCACGGTCCGCTACACGACGACGGCCTCACTCACTCGTATCGCGCTTCGCCCTCCAGACCGAAGCGCTCGACGAGCTCGCGAAACAGCTCGGCATAGCGCTGATGCACGGCCTCACCGAAGAGCGGATCCGGCTGCGGCGGGACCTTGTCCCGGATGACCCGCCACGCGTCCGCGTCGAGCCCCTCGGTGAGCGCGGGAAACACGAGCCTCTCCTCCAGCTCCATGTTGCGTCGCATCTCGGCCGTGTAGCCCAGACCCGTCGCGATGAGCTTCTGCCTCGAGACGGGTGCGTCGCGCAGGACCACCTGCTCCAGCGTGGCGCGCAGCCACGCCCCAGCGTCCCTGATGCGTCCGTGCTGCGCTTCGAGCTCGGGCTTCGCGTCCGCGATCGTCGGCGACCGCTGCGCCACGACGTCGAAGGCGAGCTGCTCCTTGGAATGATGGAACCTGCCGACGTACTCGGTCATGTACGTCATCGCGTCCACGAGCAGGGTCTCGTCCACGTCGTCGCCCGCGCTCATCGCCGCGAAGTACGAGTCGAGCATGACCAGGAGCATCTCGATGTTGCGGTGCTCCCGGATGAGCGTCTCGATGGCCGCTTGAGAGGTCGGCCGATCGACTTCGCGGACGACGTTCATACGACACGGACCAACGTAGCCACGGTCATGACACGTGCACCGTGCACCGTGCGTGCGATGTCGCACCGGGGAAAGGTGGCGCTGTCGCGATCGCCTGGCTGAGGCACACGACTTGATGCACGAGGGTCCCCGAAAGGTCGGGCTACGACATGGGCATCCGTGCGTTGAGCGTTCTCGCGACAGCCGCGATCCTCGCGACGGCGTCGAACGGCTGGGGCCAGGACGCTCAGGGGGCGTCCGACGCCGGAGCCGTGTCCGATGCGGCTCTCGGCGACGATGGCGGCGGCGCAACCGAGGAAGAAGACGCGGGCCCGGTGGACCTCGACGCAGGCACCGCGGACACCGGCGGCGGCTCGAGCGGAAGCAACGGCGCCCCCGGGAGCGCTGGCAATCCCTTCGGCCCCGGCGATCCCTTCGACGCCAGCAACCCCTTCGGCTCGGGCGATCCCTTCGACTCGAGCGACCCCTTCGGCTTCGCCGACCTCGATGCGAGCCCGTTCGAGCCTCCGGGCGTGCCCATCGGCGGGATGGACCCGGGCAACGGCGCGGGCGGCGCCACGGCGACCGGACCAACCGCCACGCCGGTGACGGACAACACGGCCACGGACGACGCATCCATCGCCGCCGCCGGCGACGACTCTAGCGGGGCGCAAGTGCTCGCATGGGGCGACGCAGCCCCCGCAGCCCGCGAGATCGAGTCCCCGAGCGACGTGGCG
>Ga0335082_10005690_pt1 | contig 13659 bp, 22 predicted proteins | sample Lox_Sample_41_FD_206718 | JGI IMG/M metagenome (GOLD analysis project Ga0335082, IMG submission 206718) | Soil microbial communities from Loxahatchee National Wildlife Refuge, Florida, United States - Lox_Sample_4.1 | ecosystem: Environmental > Terrestrial > Soil > Wetlands | place: USA... | reverse complement strand
CGGCCGCGATGGCGCCGCTGCCGTCGAGCGCGGCGAGGAAGGCGACGCCGCTGCGCCGGAGCAGGGCCGGCAGGAAGATCCTCGATCGTCCGCGGCTCTCGCCCCAGGCTGCCTCCCATGCCGAGAGCGCGGACTCGGTCTCGACGCGAAGCCAGCGCGCCCGCGAGCGCTGGCCGGCGGAATGCGTGATCGGGGACCGAGCGATCCACTCCGCGTCGAAGAGCAGCCGGAAGCCGAGCGGCGCCAGCGCGAGGGCGGCGAAGCTGTCCTTCGCCGCCCACGACGCCGCGGGGCGCGCCCGCGCGAGCTCGCGCACCGCCGCCAGCGCCGGTGCCGAGGCGGGCGCGAGCGTCACGAGGTTCGGATGGTATGGCGGCACGGCAGCCCGGCAGAGCCAGTGGGAGTCCGAGAGCTCGCCGGCCGCGCCGTGCGCGCTGCACACGGCGTCACACCAGGCGGCGTTGTTGCGGGCCGCATCGGCGACTCCGATCATCCCCGCCTCCTCGTCGGACGCGGCTGCGCGCCTAATGCGCCGGCTGCGCCGCCGTCTCGGGCTCGGGAGGCACGCCGATCGAGGCGTGGTCGACCACGTAGAGCGTCTTGCCCTTCTCCTTCCGGATCAGCTCCGTGGTGCGGATCTGCACCGTCTGCGGTCTGCCCGCAGGGTCCGTGAAGGATTGGCGCCAGCGTCCCACCGTGGCGATGTACCCGCCGGCGAGCGGGATCGCCGTCTGGGACTCGAGGGTGATCTTCGAGTCCTCGGGGAGCTGCTTCAGGAAGCTCGCGACCAGCTTCTCGATCTCGGCCCTGCCGCTCGCCTCCTCTCCCTGGCCCGGCCAGACGACGTGGGCGTCGGCCGCGTAGAGGGCGAGGAGGCCCTTCGCATCGCGCGCGTTTGCGGCCCGTTCGAACGCCTTCGAGTGGGCGCGGGCGTCGTCGGTCGGCGCCGCGAACGCCGGCGCCGCGAGCAGGCAGAGCAGGGAGACGATCGAGAAGCGCTTCATGGTCCCTTCCTTCCTTCGGCGTGGGGGCCGAACGCCTGCTCACCGGCAGCCGCGCGTAGACTACCATGCTGCGGCCCACGGGCCGGGGAGAAGAGACGATGGGGATCCTGTTCGGGCTCATTGCGGCGGTGGCCGGGGGAGCGACCGCGCTCCAGGCCGCGGCGAACGCGGGACTGTCGTCGCGAATCGGGCTGGGCGCGGCGCTGCTGGTGAACACGGCGATCGTGCTGGTCGGCACGCTCGTGCTCTACTTCGCCCGAGCCCCGCGCGCGGGCTTCTTCCCGCCCGGCGCGCCCTGGTTCCTCTACCTGGGAGGCGTCTACGGCTTCGTCATCATCGTCTCGCTCGCCTTCGTCTTCCCGAGGATCGGCGCCGCGGTCGCGATCGCCCTCGTCGTCCTCGGACAGGGCTGCGCAGCGCTCGCGATCGATCACTTCGCGCTGATGGGGATGCCGAAGGAGCCGGTGACGCTGATGCGCGTCGCCGGCCTGCTGCTGATCGGCGGAGGCGTGGCGCTGCTCCGCGTCTAGCGCGGTCCCTGCTGGACGCTCGAGAAGGTGAAGACCCGCCAGCCATGCGGGCTCCCCGGCCGCTTGCTCTCGGAGAACGCCCCGCGCGTGAACTCGCGGATCGTGGCGTGCCAGAAGGGGAGACCCGCGCGGTTCGCCTCCGAGACGCGCACCACCCAGTCTCCGGGGAGACGACTCCAGAGCAGACCCGCGGCCCGACCGCCGACACCCGCGCGCCGATGCCGGCGCAGGACGAAGAACTCCGCGACGTCGAGGTGCTCGGGATCGTCCGTGACAGGCGAGCCGCGCGTGGCGAGCGCGAAGCCCGCGAGCTGGCCGCCGGAGCGGATCAGGAAGGGGAAGCGCGTTTCGGGCTCCGACCAGTAGAGCGGAAGCCGCTCGTAGTGGAAGCGGCCATCGGAGCCGACCTCGATGGGGAAGAAGTCGCTCATGTCGTGCAGGTAGAGCTCGAGGAGATTGGAGAGCAGCGGGGCGTCGTCCCGCGTGGCGACCTCGAGCGCTACGGATTGCGAGTCGACCATGGGCGTGGCGAAGGCCTACTCGGGGTTTCCGAAGATCAGCGTATTCCCGTCCAGGTCGGCCACATCGAAGTCGCGCATGCCGTAGGGGTAGCTGGCGGGCGGCTTCAGGACCCGTGCGCCGCGTGCGACCAGCTCGCGGTGGAGGTCGTCGGCGCTGCCGACGAAGATGCTGAGCGAGGACGCGCCGGCAGGACGCGGCGTCTGGCTGGCGGCCTGCAGATGGATGGAGACCTCCCCGCGACACACACCCGCGTAATAGGTCGGCTCGCCCCAGGTGAAGGCGATCTCGAAGCCGAGCGCGTCCCGGAAGTAGGCGAGGCTCGCAGCGATGTCGCGCACCACGAAGATCGCGGCGCAATCGGCGGGCCGGGTCGAGTCCTTCTCGTGGTGTGCGGCCATCGCGGCGGGCTCCGTGGCTACGAGACCAGGTAGCGCAGCGCTGCGCGCGCCGCGATGAACCAGACCGCCAGGGTCGAGATCAGGTAGAGGTAGAAGCGCAGCATCACGATGTTGACGGTGCAGTGGACGGCGCTGTGCAGTGCGCGAAACGAGGCGAAGATCCAGGCGGCGACCAGGTAGACGCCGTCGACCTGGTGGGTGACGAACAGGTACGCGGCGAGCGCGTAGAAGATCACCGGGATCTCGAAGAGGTTCTTCAGGTTGTCCGACGGGTTCGAGACGGCCGGCGGCGAGAGCGCTGCGAACGCGGCCGGCGAGAGGTCGCCCGGTCCGAGCTGGCGGCTCCGGATGAAGCGGATGCGCCGCACGTACATGTACACCCAGACGAGGAACGTGAGGAACACCGTGGCGAACATGGGGGCGAAGATCGCCGTCTGGGGCATCGTCTCCTCTGCCGGCGCGCGGCGCGGGCATGCTATCAGACGTCGCCGGGCGCCCGCCGTCCCCGGTGGGCGGGCGGCTGCTTCAGGTAGATGTCGATGCGCAGGATCGCTCCCGCCTCGTCGAAGTCGAAGATGAGCGCTTCGGGATGTTCCATGCGCACGCCCTCGATGTCGGCGATCTCGCAGAGCTCGACCAGCGCCGAGCCCCCTTCGAGCTTGCGGATGCGTTGGACCTGGAGCTCGTAGTTCTGCAGCCTGGGAACCACCTTCGCCAGGAACTCGACGTACGCGCGCCGGCCTCGAACCACGTCGAGATGGGGCCCCGTCCGACAGACGTCTTCGGCCAGGCACGCCTCCAGCCTCTTCCAGTCCTGGCTGCGCAGCGCCTGCAGGTACTCGTCGAGGGCGCGCATCTAGCCGGCCGCGCTGCGGGGATCGAGCCGGACGAAGTACCTGGGCGGGAAGCCCGTCAGGAAGCGGAAGAAGAGCGGGAGGCGGTTGGCGTCGTTCACGCGATCGTGCTCTGCGCCGGTCACGGGCACCGCCTCGTAGTCGCCCGTCTTGCCGTCGAAGGTGGCCTGCACGTTCGGGTTCTGGAGCGCGCGCCGGTACCACGCCCGCGGCCAGTGGTTGGCCGCGACGTAGAGGTGCCCGTCATGGCTGAGGCGCGACACGACGCGCTGGTGCGCGGTGCCATCCGAATCGAAGGTGGTGATCACCAGGGTCGACCCCGCCTGGGGCTGGAAGAATCCGATCGACGACTCGAAGGCGGTGACGACCAACGCGTAGATCAGCAGAGCGATCACGACGAACCTCAGGATCCTCATGCGAGTCCTCCGCGGATGCTTCAGATCGCCGGCGGGGGCCGTTGCCGCGCCGGGTCGAGTGGGCTCATCAGGCCGACGCCATTGCCGTCGGGATCCTCGATCACCGCGTAGCGGGCGCCCCAGAAGGCGTCGTAGGGCGCTTGACGGCCCTTGTATCCGGCCGCTACGAGGTCGGTGTAGGACTCGTCGACCGCCTTCCTCGACGCGAGCGAGAAACCCGCGATCGTCCCGGATCCGTGACCGGGAGGATCCCAGCCGCTGTCGAAGCTCTTCGTCAGGGCGGGACTGTCGAAGTGGAGGTGGAACCCGCCCGGGAGCTGCAGGTCGACGTGGTGCGCACCGCTCGGGGTTCGCCAGATGGCGGAGTCCGGGATCTCGAGTCCGACGCGCCGATAGAAGGCCACCGAGGCGTCGACGTCGCGCACGACGAGGTCGAGCTGGTTGAGCAGAGGTCTCGGGTCGGCCATCGCCTACCTCCTCCACCAGCTAGGGTAGCCACGCCGCGCGCAGCGCGGTGGGCCCGCCGTGCTCCACGACGTCTCCGTGCCCGGGAAGGATGCGCTCGAAGTCCCAGTCCAGGACGTGCTCGAGCGAGCGCTGCAGGGCGGCCCGGTCCGACACCGCGAGGAGGCGGATCAGCCGGCTCGGTCCGAAGCGCCGCCACATGCCGTTCGCCCGGAAGAAGAGCCGCGCGGCCCGCGATGCCGAGCGCTGGACGTTGAAGCAGAGGTCGGTGATCACCAGGGTGCGCGACGGGCGGTGGAAGAGGAGCACCTCGCCGAGCCGGAAACCGAGCAGCAGGTGGCTCTCGAGCTGACCCGCCCACTCGGCGGGGGGCTGATCGGCGAGCGAGTCGTGAAAGACGAGCGACGAGCGCCGCCAGGGTGCCCGCGGCGCGGCCAGCAGCCGAGCCGACGGGTAGCGCTGCGCCGCCTCGGCGGCGAAGCGTCCGTGCGCCGCGGGAACGACGAGGAAGCCGACCCGGCCGAGCGCGTCGAGCTCCTCGCGGAGTGCCGGCGAGAGCGGGCCCGGGGAGTGCACGACGAGCTCGCCGCTCGCGAGACGGATCACCGTCATGCGGACGGGGATCGGAACCAGCCCGGCCTGCCAGTCGAGCGGATACTCGCTGCTCCAGAGATCGGTGTCGTGTCGAACCAGCGCGGGCATATCCACTAGGTCCAGAGCAGCGGAACGACGATCCATCCGAACGCGTCCACGGCCACGTGCGCGACCACGTTGGCCACGAGATCGCGCTGCCAGACGTAGAACAGCGTGAACACTGCACCGGTGCAGGCGATCACGATCACTCCCCCGGGTCCCCACACCGGCCAGTGCACGACCGTGAAGCAGAGCCAGGTGAGCAGTGCTGCGAGCCAGACGCTTCCGAACGAGGCCGCGAGCCGCTCGAGCGCGTAGCCGCGGAACAGCGTCTCCTCGACGACGCCCGCCGTCACGACCGACAGGATCTCGAGCCAGATCGGCAACGCGGCGAACTGCGCGACGCGCGAGCCGATCGACGGGAGCCCGAAGGCCGCCACGAGACGCAGGGCCAGGGGCGAGACGAGCCAGATCACCCCGCAGCTCAGCAGGGCGGCCAGCGCGAGCGAACGAGCCCAGCCGCGCTTGAGGCCGAGGGAGGCGAGCGGTGCGCGTTCCCACGCGAGGGCGATGCCGAGCACCAGCGCGAGCAGGAGCCACAGGACCAACTGCTCGAGGACTCTCGTCCGGATGCGTGTGGGGTCGCCGAGAACGCGCACCGCGGGGCTCGCCAGCAGCGCGACCCCACCCAGTGAAACAGCGAGACCGGCGATCGTGGCAAGCTTCAAGGCTGATACCCTCGATCGCGCGGCGAGCCGCGGCTCGAGGACCCAAGCATGCTCGAAGACCTCACCCTCTTCCTCTGGCTCCTGAAGATCGGCGCTCTCGTCAACCTCTACTTCCTCGCCAACACCTTCGTCGCGCCCGAGAGCACGGCCGGCGCCCGCATCCTGATTCCCGCGCAGATCCTCTTCGCGGTGTCGGCCTTCCGCTGCCTCTTTCCGGTCCAGTACAAGGGCAACGTAGTATTCCACGACTCTCCGCTCTCCTCGATCTTCCTGACCCGCCTGCTCGCCACCTTCTCGGAGGTCGCCTACATCTACCTGCTCGCGTACGTGATCCGCCTTCTCAACGTCGACCGCGTCGGATGGGTGGACCTCCTCTCCTGGCTGATGGTCGCGCAGGTCGTGATCTCCCAGGGATTCGTGTGGGGCGCGATCCTAACCGGGCGGCTCATGCTCTACTTCTACGAGGAGCTGGGCTGGGCGATCCTCTTCGCGGCGAACACGATCGCCAGCGCCTGTCTCTGGCTGACCCGTCCCGCGCTGGGTGAAGCCAGGGTCCTGATCTACCTGAGCCTGCTGTTCGGCCTCTTCTATCTGCCATGGCAGGTGATCCACCTGAGACTCCAGCTGTCGGATGCACGGCGGGGTGTCGATCCGCCGATGACGGCAGGGGAGGGTCTCTGGCGATCGATCCGCCTGAGGAACCCGACGAGCGACGCCGCAGCGTGGGGGGGCTTCGTCGGCTTGACCTGGATGACGGGCTATTGGGCGACGCTGATCCCGCTCTGGGTGAATCAGGTCGTCCGGGTGTTCTCGCGCTAGCGCCAGCGAGCTCCTATTCCCGACGAAGCGATGCCAGGCCCGCACCCGCCGCGATCAGAAGCCCGCCGCCCAGCCGCTCCGCGAGCAGCCGGAAGCGCGGCGCCGCTCGCCGCCCTGCACGAGAAGCGAGCACCGCGTAGATCGACAGCACCGTGAGCTCGATGGCGAACGAGCTGAACGCCAGGAGGGCGACCTGGCCTGGCAGGGGGCGAACCGGATCGACGAACTGTGGCAGGATCGCAGTGAAGTAGACGAGGAGGTTGGGATTGGCGCCCTGGGTGACGAAGCCCTGCCAGAAGGATCGCCGGCCCGAGGCGGGGAGCGATGGAGGAGGGCCACCGCTTCGAGCCTGCAACGACCGCACGATCATGCGCACCCCGAGCCAGATCAGATACGCCGCTCCCGCCCACTTGATGACGAAGAAGACCTCGGCGGAGAGCCAATGGACCGCCACGAGGCCGCTGGCCGAGAGCGCGAAGTAGACCGCGTTCGCAGCGAGGACTCCGACCGTGGCGCGAACGCCGGCGGCCTGGCCTCGAGTCAGCGCCAGGGACATGACGAGCAACGCGGACGGACCTGGATTGAGGCAGAGCAGCGTCTCCGTCGCGCAGAAGAGCGCCCATGCCTGAAGCGTCATCCGCGCGCCATGCTACCACGATCCGTGTTGGGTTGGAGAGGGGGGAAGCTCGAGGATTGGGAGGGACCATGGTTCGAGGGAGCTGTCTCTGCGGCGCGGTCGTCTTCGAGCTGGAGGAGCCGCTCTCCGACATCGAGCTGTGCCACTGCCGCAAGTGCAGGAAGGCCTACGGAGCGCCCTTCGCGGCGACGCTCTACTGCAAGAAGGAGTGCTTCCGGTGGACGCGTGGAGAGGGCGGCGTCAGAACCTACGACGCGCCGGTCGAACACGCGCCGCCGGCCTATCGCCACAGCTTCTGCGCGACCTGTGGGTCGCCGCTGCCGCGGGTGTGGGATCAGCTTCCCTTCGTCGAGGTGCCGGCCTCCTCGCTCGACGCGGCCGTCGCCTCGCGGCCCGCCTATCAGATGTTCGGGGTTCAGCGCCTGGAGTGGATCGGCGAGACGAACGGGCTTCGCGCGTTCGAGCGGGCGGCACCGCCCGGCGACAAGGTCGTTCGCGCCGTGCTCTAGAGCGTTCCTCCAGCGGCCTCCAGGAGGACGACCTCCGACTCCAGTGGCGTCTCGAGGATCGAGCCACCGCTGACGGAGACCGCGTAGGCGCGCCCCCCGACGAGGAGGATGTCCTGCTCTCGGATGAACGCGGCGGGCTCGCGCACGCGCCCGAACAGCTTCAGATGCGACGGGCGACAAGCCAGTGTGGTGAAGGCCTCGTAGAGCCGGACGATGTAGTCGTCGGAGTCCGCGCTCGCAGTGGGCAGAAAGCCGATCCGTGGGCTGGTGGCTTCGGCCTCTCGAGGATGTAGTTGAAGAGAGCCGTCCCGCCGGTCTTGGAGATGCCGCCCAACGCGATGATCTGTCGCGTGCGCTCCATTCGTTGGACGGCCCGCTGCTCGTCGATCTCACTGGAAGCCGTGCCGGACGAGTGATTCGCGACGACGGCTCGGCCGCTGCTCAGGGCTCGCACCTCGTGGAGGACGTCCGCAGGTACGACCGCGACGCAGCCCGGGCCCACCTTCTGCGCCTCTCCGCCGACGGTGACTTCGAGCTCGCCCTCGATCACGAGCCACACCTCTTCGTTCGGGTGATGGTGCGGGTGGATCGAGGAGCCGGCGTCGATCGTGTAGTGGGCGAAGCTCATGTTCTCGGACTGCCGAAAGCGGCCACGCCAGCCGGGAAGAGGCTCTCTCGTCGCCATCGCGTCGGGACGGATGAAGGGCATCTGCCTCGCTCCTCGGCCTCACTGGCCCTTGCTGCGGCGCTCGTAGGAGATGGAGTAGGCCGCCGATCGGGCCAGCAGGATCGGATCCGCCGACAGATCGATGCCGTCGGCCGTGTTGGTGGGATCGAAGATCAGCCGGCGCTCGTCGGCAGCGCTCGTCGGCGAGATGCCGGTGATCTCGAGCTGCCCCAGCTCGACCACGCGCCGAGCTTCGGGCCACAACGCGGTGACGTCGTCCGTCGGATCTCCCGGCTCTGCCAGCTGCAGGAGCAGCTGGAACCTCGCGGGCCCCGTGCGCAGCCGAGCTTCCAGCTCCTCCCGCAGGAAGCTCGCGCTTCGCTTGATGGCGTCGTCCGGGGCGAGGAGCGCCTCGCCCGCCTGCGGCACGAAGCGATAGCGACCGAACCGGCTGCTGCCGTCCGCAGCGGTGAATCGGAAGGCGTGCTCGGCGTAGTAGGTCGTCTGCGCATAGCTGGCCGGCACGGGCTTCTTCGTCAAGCGCTCGACGAACGCGCGGCGAGCGGGGTGGCCGGAGAGGAAGCGCGGAAGCGCGTCGGGATCGGGCTTCCCGGTGGCGGGCGCCGGGAGCTGTGCGCGCAGGAACTCGAGCAGCTCATCGGGTGTGCGTGCGATGAAGCCCTCGACGGAGTTGGCCAGGATGTCGGCACCCTTGCCGTCGGCGAGCTGGAACTTGACCGCGATCGAACGCACGTTGGGGATGCCATCGTGCACCGTGGGATCTCCGCTTCCGTTCGCGAAGCGCACGATGGTCGGAACCGTCCGACCCGAGAAGTGGGGTGCTCGCGTGATTCGGGAGGCCTCGGCCGAGGCGCGAAACGTCCCGGCGCAGATGAGGCCCTTGGCGTGGACGGGACGGAAGCCCGGATGCGGGCCGGCGAGGGTCCTCATCGCGTCGACGATCTGACGGAGGACCGCTTCGGGCGGGGTGGGCGTCGGCATGGGACCTCTCTCGCGCGGAAGCGGGCGTGGCTCGGGCCGCCTCCGGACGGTACCACGAATCAGCGTTCGCTCTCGCGGATCACCTCGCGGACCGTTCGCTTCGCCAGCGCGACGAACTCCGGATTCGTCTCGGCGTAGTACGGAACGATCATCGCGGCCTGATGAAGTGCGTAGCCACGCGCTCGCTGCCACGCACCCTCCGCTGCTCGTCAGGCCGCCGCGCGCCGAGGCGCGACCGGCTTCTGGAGGACCTGGAGATCGCTGCGCCGAGACCAACCTTCGTGCAGCCAGAATGACGCGCCCTCGGCGTTGTCGGAGAACAGGAAGATGTTGCACTTGGGGATCCCGCACGCGGAGAGCTGATCGAAGCATCGCGCCAGCAGCCGACGGGCGATTCCTCGACCCCGCCACGCGACGCCGACGGCGAGGTGGTGCAGATACCCCCGGCGGCCGTCGTGACCGCAGAGGATCGCACCGACGAGTCGCGCGCCTTCGAAGGCGACAGCGCTCATGCCGGGATTGCGCATGAGGAAGGCCTCGGTGGCCGCGCGCGTGTCCGACTCGTTGAGCCCGATGCCCGGCGTTGCGATCCAGAGCGAGTGCACGGCTTCGTAGTCTTCGATGGACATGGCGCGGATCGAGGCAGAGCCGCGGCCGACGACGTCGGGGTCGCGGCTCATGTGGGCAGCTCCTCCCCGGCCTGCTCCCGCACCATGTACTCGGCGTACCAGTCGGGCCAGTTCGGATCGGCCGCGCCCGTGCGCTTCTCGTGCTGCCCATGCGCCGCGGCGGTCACGTTCTTCCCGAAGATGACCGAGCACCCGGAGCCGGGCGGGGTGAACTGGATCACGCGGAAGTCGTCACCGCCGGGGAAGTCGGCGTCGAGCCGCCACCCCAGGCCTCCGTAGCAGCGCTTCGCGCGGTCGAGGTCGGACACCGGGATGACGACGACTTCGAGCTTCATGTCGAGCTTGCCCATGGCGGCCTCCTCGGTCGGGTGTGCTGGCGCGTCGTGTGTAGCGAAGGCTCAGGCGGCGCCCTGCGCGAGAGTGCGCAGGACGTGCTCGGCTCGCCGTGCAACGGGAAGGCGGGGGACCTCGTCGAGAGCATAGCCACAGGAACGGTACACGCGTCCGGTCGGGGACTCGCGCCGCGTGCAAGGCGCTCTGCAATGATGCCCCGGGCGGACTCCTCCACGGTGGCGTAGCCGCGGGCGGCCAGCTCGGCCAGCAGCGTGGTCTTCCCCGCCCCCGGCCCACCGGTGACGATCACGTGAGGCATCGAGATCCGGCGGTAGCCTCGAAGCGGCCTTCCATCAGGTGGGGTCCTCGTCGTACGTCCGGGTGCCCGGCGGCAGCTGGACCCACGGATGTCGGATGCGGAGCTGGCCGCAGCAGCAGGAGGCCGTTCGCGAACGCATCGAACACCTCGGCTACGGATCTGCGGGGTGGCCGGCCTCGCCGCCGGGAAGCTGGACGACACAGAACAGATTCCCGTCGGGGTCTGCGAGCACGACGTAGTCGGCTCCCGGTCCGTACCTCCACGGATACCGCGAGGCTCCGAGCTCGAGCAAGCGCTCGACCTCGCCCTGCTGGTCCCTCGTGTAGAGATCGAGATGCAGCCAGCCCCGCTTGCCGGTTCGCCGGGTCGGTGCCCGGTCGATCGAGACGTTGGGTCCCCTTCCGCTGGGATCTCTCAGGATCACGAAGCCGCCGTTGGGATCCGTGTGCTCGACCTCGTAGTGCAGCGCCGCCTGCCAGAACGCGAACATGCGATCGTATTCGTAGCATCGGAGCACGATCGAGCCGATTCGCACGTGATCGCGTCGAGCGCTGGGGTTCACCATGGTTGCTCGAGCCAGCGCTCGACCATGGGCAGCCGATCGCTGCCCCAGAAGGGCTCTCCGTCGACGAAGATCCAGGGCGAGCCGAACACGCCGCGGGCGACCGCCTGCTCGCCGTGCTCGCGCGCGATCCTCTTCACGTCGGGATCGGCGATGCCCGCCAGCATCGCATTCCCGTCGATCCCGAGACGCGCCGCCAGAGCGGCGATCGCGTGGGGGTCGTCGGTATCGAGGCCGTTCTGGAAGTACTCGACGAGGATGCGCTGCGCCAGGGCGGCGGCGGCGTGCGCATCCGTTCGCTCGAGATGATAGAAGGCGCGGATCGCCGGCAATCCCGTCCTCGGGTGATTCTCCGGCAAACGGAAGGGAACGCCCTTCTGCCTCGCGAGGCGCTGCCAGTCCCGGCGCGCATAGTCGCGCTTCAGCGGCGTGCGGCTCAGCCCCTGCGCGCCGGTGACCTTGAACGCGGCGCCGAGCGTGAAGGGTCGCCATGCGATCGTCCGACCGTGGCGCTCGGCCAGCGCCTCGATCTCGAGCGCAGCGAAGTAGGCATAGCCCGAAGCGAAGTCGAACCAGAACTCGACTGGCGCTCCGCTCGGCCGGGTCTCGCGCACCTTCGTCACCTCCTGATGCGTCACCTGAAGTAGTTCTCGAGCAGGACGGCGCGGCCTTCCTCGACGCACACGTGGACCTCGGTGCCCGGCGCGAGATGGGTGAGCAGCCAATCGTTGGTGCAGATCGCCTTGACCTCCCGCTCGCCGCCCGAGCGGAGCCGCGCGGCGACGAAGACCTCCCCGCGCGTCGCCATGGGCCAACCCGGCCAGAACGAATCGCGTCCTGCGGAGACGAAGACCACGCGACCCCGGGCGAGGCTGCCCTCCTCGAAGAGCTTGCGGTCCTCGCGGTATCGAGCGATGCGCGGCCAGACCAGAGGAGCGAAGAAGATCAGGCCGAACAGCGGGAGGAGGAGGAACGGCAGGTAGAAGGCTTTGCGGGTGCGGCTGCCCGCCACGGCGCTGACCGTGGGATCGGCCTTCAAGTAGACGACTGGAATCGGATCTCCGGGTCGAACCCCTCCGTAGGCGCTCTTTGCGCATGCGGATTCGCTGCCTCGGAAGGCGACACCGCTGCTCGACGTGAAGGAGTACGAGATCTCCGTGCTGCCGTCCTGGCAACCGCGACCCGGCTCGCTGCTCTCGACCCGACCCGAGGTCGTCTCGGTCTCGCGCAGGGCCAGCATGGCGTCGCGGTCCCCGGCGAGCCCGAGCAGCGGCATGAATGCCATGAACACGAGAAACGCGAGCGGCAGGCCGAGCGTGCGAGCCGAGACGACGCGCGACAGCCGTAGACCCGGGAGCAGCTCGGCGCTGCGCGGAGGCTCCGCCGGGATGTGCGCGAGCAGGTTTGCGCCGATGATGCTCATGGGCCGCCGTCGCAGAGTGCCCTGATCATCGCGGATTCCTCTCTCGAGTGGCGGCCGAGGCCGTCGCTGCGAACCACTGTTGGAAGCCGATCTTGCCGAGGCGCGGATTCCCGTCGGAGACGAGCGAGCCTTGCTCGAGCTTGGATCCGTAGTAGAGCGCGTCTGCGGAGGCTTCGACCTTGCGCGCGTCGCCCTTCGCAGAGAGATACCTCGCGATCAAGTCGCGGAAGTGGAAGCGCTCGGGCCCGGCGATCTCGATCGTGCCGTTCCTGGGCGGTGCAACTGCCACTTCCGCCACGGCGTCGGCGACGTCGTCCGAGGCGATCGGCTGGATCAGCGCGGCGGGCACGACCACCGCACCGCCGGTCGTTCCCGTGTCGGCGATCGCACCCAGGAACTCGAAGAACTGCGTCGCCCGCACGATGGTGTAGGGGACGGCGGCGCTCTTGATCAGCGCCTCCTGCGCCAGCTTGGCGCGGAAGTAGCCGTTCGCCGGCAGACGCTCCGTGCCGACGATCGAGAGCGCCACGTAGTTCCTCACACCGTTTGCCCTGGCCGCGGCGACGAGATTGCCGGTCGACTTCCGGAAGAACTCGAGCACCGCGGAGTCCTCGAACGAGGGAGAGTTGGAGAGATCGACGAGGACGTCCGCTCCTCTCGCCGCCTCGGCGAGCCCCTCGCCCGTGACCGAGTTGATGCCGCTCTGCGGCGACGCGGCGACGACCTCGTGACCGGCGCGGCGCAGGCGCAGCACCGTCTTCGAGCCGATCAGGCCCGTTCCACCGTTGACGACGACCTTCATGATGGATCTCCTCTCGAGCAGCGACGCTCAAGCGGCGGGCGCGACGAGGCGGCGCGGGACCCAGGCGCCGGGGTGGGCGTCGAGCAGACCTAGCAGCTCTTCGGGCGAGGGCCACGCGGGGAACTGGGGCAGCGCGTCGCCGATCACGAGCCACGGAGCCTTCGACTCCGTGTTGACATGGGCCCACGGGACCAGCTGAACGCCGTCGAGGCTCTGGGTGATGATCGCACCGAGATCGAGCACGGGCGAGAAGTTGAAGATCGGGGAGGCACAGCGACCGCAGAAGTGACGCAGGGCGCCGAGAGGCGTCTCGAAGCGGGAGGCCGCCTCCGGGGGGCTCGACCACGAGAAGCCGCGCGGATCGACGAAGGTCACCGTGGTGAAGGCCGCTCCGTGAACCCGGCGGC
>Ga0335082_10005688_pt1 | contig 13662 bp, 13 predicted proteins | sample Lox_Sample_41_FD_206718 | JGI IMG/M metagenome (GOLD analysis project Ga0335082, IMG submission 206718) | Soil microbial communities from Loxahatchee National Wildlife Refuge, Florida, United States - Lox_Sample_4.1 | ecosystem: Environmental > Terrestrial > Soil > Wetlands | place: USA... | reverse complement strand
GATGCCGCCAGGGTTCCGCCGATCCAGATCGGGTTCGACAGCCAGTAGAGCACCGCGGTGATCGATCCGGGGAGCCGGCCGAACGCCATCTTCACCCACTCGTACGGCCCGCCCTCCTTCGGGAACGCAGATCCGAGCTCGGCCGTCAGCAGTCCGTACGGGATCAGGAACAGCACGAACGAGATCGCGAGCCACGTGATCGCCTGGCCGCCCACCGACGCCGCGAACGAGATGGTGTCGAGTCCCACGATCGCGCACGCCGCGAACAGGATGAGGTCCCACCTGCCGAGGACCTTGCGGAGCTTGGCCTTCTCCTCGATCGCCAGCTCGCTGGCGTGGTGCACCGGCGCCTCTACTGCCGCCATTCGATCTCCTTTCTCTCCTCGTCCTCGAGCACGACCACGCGACGGTCCTGCAGCCGTTCGGGAACCACGTCGCGCGCGAACACGTCCTGCACCGTTTCCGCCCGGCGGATGAGCTCGGATCGCTCGCCGCTCACCAGCACGGTCGCCGGCCTGGGAAGCGCGTTGAAGTTGTTGGCCAGCGCGTCCTGATACGCGCCCGTGTCGAGCACCGCGATCACGTCGCCCGGCTCGACCTCCGGCAGGTCGGCCTCGGGCAGGATCCGGTCGGGGTTGCACGACGAGCCCACGACGTCGGCATGCATCGCCGGCGGCGCGTCGGCGCGGTCGGCCACGACGAAGCTCCAGCGGTTGTGTTCCAGGAACACGTCGGGCAGGAAGTTCTCGGTGGAGTCGGTCTCCACCCACGTCCAGGCGAAGGGCCGCGTCTGGCGCTTGATCCGCGTGACGCTCATCAGGTGCACGCCGGCGTCGCCGTACAGCGCCCGGCCCGGCTCGACCTCCAGCGTCATCCCCGCGGTCTCGAACCCGCGGCGGCGCAGCTCGTCGCGCAGCGACCCGCAGATCGCGTCGGCGTAGACCTCGATCGGCGCGGTCCGCGAGCCGGCGCCGGACCGCTCCCGGATCCTGGACATCTCGCGGCCGAAGGGGTCGCGCGGGATCGGCAGGCCGCCGCCGACGTCGATCTCGCTCGGCTCCCACCCTCCCCACGCGTCGCGGATCTCGGCGATCGCCGTCGCCACCTCGCCCATCACGGCGCGCCAGTAGTCGGGCTCGGTGCGGTGGCGCCCGACGTGCACGTGCACGCCCGAGACGCGCACGCCCTCCATGCGAAGCAGCTCGGGGCCGATCCGCAGCACGTCCTCCAGCGGGATGCCCGCCTTGTAGACCTGCGCCACCCGGGAGACCGGGAGCTCCTCTTCGAGCCAGTCCGACGCGAGCCGGAGCGAGGTCAGGTCGGGACGGATGCGCGGGCGGACGACGGCCTTGCCGCCGGTTCGCTCGACGGCGGCGCGAATCATCGCGACCTCGTCGACGTGGTCGAGCGTGAGCTTCGCCCCGACGGCGACGGCCTCGTCGACGACCTCCTGCTCCTTGGGGCCGTTCACCGAGATCAGCTCCGGCGGGACGCCGCCGCGCAGGGCTGCGTATAGCTCCGGGCCGCCGAACGCGTCGCAGCCCAGGCCTTCCTCACTGAGGATCCTCCGCAGCGCCAGCGAGAGGTTGGCTTTGATGGAGGGCAAGACGTTGACCGGACCCTCGGTCCAGTGCGCGCCAAACGCCGACGCGATGCGCCGGGCGTTGCGGCGCAGCTGATCCTCGGAGACGACCGACAGCGGCGTCCCGTGCCGACCGGCAAGGTCGGCGGCGGCGCAACCTTCGACCAACAGACGGCCGTCTCGGATCGACAAGCAGGCGTCAAGCCTCGTCGTCCCCATCCACCCTCTCCGGACCCTGGGCCCGAGCGTGGGGCAGCGGGCCTCCGATGTCAAGGAGCCGAAAGGCGGTCCTGCGTGGTTCCCCGGATGGGGAGGCGGGGCTCAGCGCGCGAAGAAGTGCAGCCCGAGCCAGGCCCAGGCCGTGATCACGCCGACCCGGCCGGGGCGCCCGCGCATGACCCGGCGCAGCAGCGTGGTGAAGCTCGGGATCCGCGACGCGGGCCGCAGGCTGAGCAACTGCAGGCCCACGCAGGCCAACACGACGGCGGCGTAGCCGAGCACGGTGACGTCGTGGCTGCTCATTGCCGCATCAGGAACCAGCCGGCGGCCAGCCAGCCGAACATGATCAGCGTGCGCCCGACGTGCGTCGCGAGCTCCGGATCGGTCAGCGTGCTGATGGTTGGGTGCTGTTGCGAGTCCGCGGTGAGCGACGGCTGCAGCAGGAGCGCCTCCAGCTCCCACAGCGCGCCGGCGACGAACACGGTCCCCCATGCGACGACGCCCGCGCGCGGCAAGGGACCTGGGTCGGCGCGGACGACGAGCCGACCCCGCCACGCGACAGCGATCGCGGCGGCGGACATCGCGACCACGCCGGCGGTGGCGGGCCACGAGTATCTCGGGAAGGCTCCGACGACGATCGCGAACGCGGCCGAGAGTCCCAGCACGGTCCAGCTTCGCGGGATCGTGTCGCCGCGCTCCGTGAGCGGAACCGGTGGATTGGGCTCGCCGAGCGCGATGTCGCGTCCGAGCACCAGCGCGACGCCGCCGAGGAGCAACGCGTGGATCGGGTTGCCGGAGATTCCGTCGAAGAACGCGGCGACGAGCATGATCGCCACGACGGGCTCGTGCACGACCGTCGCCACAGTCGCCCGAACGAGCGACGCCGCCGACCTGGGCTCCGTCATCTGCCCCTCCCGCTCACTGCCAGCCTACGACTGGTCCGAGATAGGGAGCTCGGCCGATCGTCATTGCAGATCCAGCGCGACGACAAGGGCGGAGTCCCTCCACTGGACGAGGTCGCCCGAGTACGCGGGCTGGTACTTCTCGTAGAGCATCCTTCGCGCGCGCTCGTCCTCCTCGCGCCCCTCCGCCAGGATGCGAGCCCGGGAGGTGAACTCGCGCCCGCCGATCCGGGCGTGGCACGCGGGGTTCGCCAGGAGATTGCGCACCCAGTCCGCGCGATGTCCCCCGCCGGAAAGCAGGTACGCCGTCCGGCCGTCGAGTGCGAACCAGATCTCGATCTCGTGCGTGCGTCCCGTTCGGCGGCCGGTCGTGCTCAGGTAGAGGTAGCTCTCGCCCGCCAGTCCGTCCGGTGTCGCGTCGCTCTCTGCCTCCACGCAGGCGATTATGGCCCGTTGCTTGTTGCTCTTCCCCGCTGGACCTCCTCCCACCCCCATAGACTCCCGGGATGCGGATCTTGATCTGGCACGGCTGGCTGCTGGGCGGCACCGGGTCCAACGTGGCCACGGCGAGGGTCGCCCAGGCCATGCGGACCGCCGGACACGACGTCGTGGTGCTGGCACAGGAGCGACACCCCGAGCGTTTCGCGTTCCTCGACGCGTGGGGTCGAGTCGACGCGGACGGCGTCGACGCGGTGACCCCGAGCGGCGTTCCGGCCGCTCCCGGCAACGCGACGATGCTCCGCCCCGACATCGGGACGCATCTGCCCGTCTTCGTCTGGGACGAGTACGAAGGCTTCGCCCAGGTGACGCCGTTCGTCGACCTGACGGACGAGGACCTCGATCGTTACCTGGAGCGCAACGTGGCCGCCCTTCGCGCCGCGATCGCGTGGCACCGAAGCGACGCCGTCCTCACCGGACACGTCGTACCGGGGGGGCCCATCGCCAAGCGGGCCGTCGGGGCCGGCGACGGCGCGATCCCCTACGGGGTCAAGGTTCACGGCAGCGACCTCGTGTACGCGGTTCGCCTTCAGGAACGGTACCGGTCGCTCGCCGCGGAAGGACTCGCGACCGCGAGATGCGTTTTCGGCCCGACACACGAGGTGCTGGAGCGAACGGTCGCGCTCGTGCCGGAGTCCTCTCGGCGGCTGATAGTCAGCTCCCCCGGCGCCGACGTGGAGGCGTTCCGCCCTGGTCCCCGACCCGAGTTGCTGGAGCACGCGGCTGCTCTCCTCGACGAGGACGGCGCGCAGAGCGGCGGGCGCGCGCGCGACGCCGAGGCACTGGTTGAGGCTGCCCTGGGTCGCAACGACGCGGCGGCCGCGCTGGACGACCTCGCCACGCGCTACGACCAGACGCGCCCCGACGCCGGCGCCTCCGATGCGCTTCGCGCGCTGGTCGGCGAGCGGGGGCCGATCGTCGGATACCTCGGGAAGCTGATCCCGCAGAAGGGCGTGCACCTCCTGCTCGCCGCGCTCGCGGGGCTCCCCGGCGTGAAGGCGCTCGTGGTCGGCTTCGGGACGCTTCGCGAACGGCTCGAAGGGCTGACGATCGCGTTGGATCGCGGCGACCTCGCGGCGGTCCGCCGGCTCTGGCCGGAGGGATTCGGCACGTCGCCCGACCGGATCCCCGAGGGCAACGGCCTGCGGCGGCGCGTCACGTTCACGGGCCGGCTCGACCACCGGTACGCAGGACCGGTGACCGGCGCCATGGACGTCCTCGTCGTCCCGTCGATCCTCGACGAGTCCTTCGGAATGGTCGCGGCCGAGGGCGCCGCCGCGGGGGCGCTGCCGCTCGTCGCGCGCCACTCGGGACTGGCCGAGGTGTCGGCAGCTCTGGAGAAGGCGGCCGACAGCCCCGGGCTCTTCTCGTTCGAACCCGGACCGGCGTCCGTCGCCGCGATCGAGGACGGCATCCGCCGCTTGCTGGCGCTCGACCCGGCAGAGCGAACGGCCGTCGCGTCCGCGATCCGCGCGCACGTCGCGGACCAGTGGACGTGGGAGCGTTCGGCGGCGCGATACGTCGAGGCGCTCGAACGATGACGGCGGTCGGGGTCTCGCCCGAGGGGGGTCCGGTGCACGGCGACGACGAAGTCTCGCGCCTCTGGCGCGTCGCCGAGGAGGCGAGCGCGCGCGGCTCGGAGATCGTGTTCGCCGCCGGGAGCCGCGGCGTGCCGGGGCGGGCGGCTGAGTCGAAGGGCGTCGGCGACTGGGTCACCGACGCCGACCGCGCGAGCGAAGACGCGATCCGCTCCTACCTCTCCGCGGCGACGCCGGACATCCCGGTGCTGGGCGAGGAAGAGGGAGGTGAGCGGGGCGACCGCTTCTGGGCGGTCGACCCACTCGACGGAACGACCAACTTCATGATCGGGTTCCCGATCGTCGCGGTCTCCGTCGGATTGGTGGAGCACGGGCGCCCCCTCGTGGGGAGCGTCCGGGCGCCGCTGCTCGGTCTCGCCTTCGGCGCGGCCCGCGGCCGAGGAGCGTGGGCCGGCGAGGAGCGCCTCGCCGTGAGCTCGCGTCCGGCCGAGCGCGCCATCGTCGCGACGGGATTTCCCTTCCGCCGGCGCGAGCTTCGGCCGCGCCACGCCGAAGCGTTCGGGCGCATCCTGCAAGGCGTCGAGGACGTTCGCCGCGCCGGAGCGGCGGCGCTCGACCTGGCATGGGTGGCCTCGGGCGTTTTCGATGCCTATTTCGAGCTGGCGATGTCGATCTGGGACCTCGCCGCGGGCGTGCTGCTCGTTGAGGAGGCGGGCGGTTCGGTCTCTGGATGGGGAGGCGAGCCCGACCACCTGCTCACCGGCGACGTCGTCGCCGGCTCGCCGGCGACCTATCCGTTGATCCTCGACGCGACCAGCGCGAACCACCCCTAGTACCGGCCGAGCACGCGCAGCAAGCCGGCACGCACTCGGCCCGTCGCCGGGTCGAACATCCATCGGTGGGCATAGGCGAACTCGGTCCATCCGACGCCGTGCAGCCGGCAGAAGCGAAGCATGCTCGCAAGCTGCCTCGCCCACCGTACGTGCGTTCCGGCCGGGCTCGCATAGCCGAAAGCGTCGAACTCGGAGATCCACAGTGGAACGTTCCACGCGTCCGCGCGCCGCAAGTACGTTCGCGTCATCGCAAGACCGCCCGGCGACCACACCGGATAGTACATGTGGAACGTGTACACGACGTTCGGCAGCGCCGGTGGGCGACGCAACGCGAGGGAACCCGGCCCCCGGTACTGCGAATCCTGGAACGCGAGCAACAGGTGCGGGTTGGCGGCGTGAATGGCACGGCCGACCGTCTCGTAGAGGCGGTCCAACCGAAGGTACGACGTCGGGAGCGCTCCCAGCGTGAAAGGCTCGTTCATCATGTCGGCGCCGACGACCAAGTGGTTGCTCGCGAACCTGCCGGCGACGAAAGCCCATGCGGCCGCGTACGCACGCTGCACGCCGCCACGGTTCTCGAAGAAGGTTCGTCGCGCGCGTCCGATGGTAAAGGTACCTGACGATCGATAGGGCAGGGCGGTCGACGGCACGCCGTACAGCCAGGCGGGCATCCCGACACCGCACTTCGTGTGATTCCGGCCGGGGACATGGAACGCCGGCGACCAGTTGCTCTGCGCCATCTGCAGGACGACCGCGACGCCCCGCCCGGTGAAGCTGCGGACCGCCCGGGTCAGCGCCCGCATGTACGGGAGGTTGTAGCGATGCCGCCCGGAGGCAAGCCCTCCGGCAGGCGCTCGGGGCTCCAGGTTCGACCAGGAGAACGAGAGCCGCACGACGTTGAATCCCCAGCGCGCCACGGCGGCCGCTTCGGACGGCGGCGGCGGCGTCCAGCTCGGGCAGTGGTACGCCCCGGCGTCCGGCCTGATGCTCCCCCACCCGTGTCCCATGCCCGAGACGTCGACGCCGCGGAATCGAACGACGCGGCCGCCGGCGTCCAGGATCCGCGTCCCATCGGTGTGCAGCCAGCCGTGGATTCGTACGGCCGCCGTCGCCGCCGTCGGCGATTCGGAGTCCCCCATGCGCTCGTGCGTCGAACCCGGCCTGGACGGCGAAACCACCTCTGCGCGGGTCCGTGCGCCGGCCGTCGCCGTCGCATGCACCGTGGCAGAAGCGGTGGCGCCGGCCGCGAGCGCGGCCAGGGACAGCGCCACGACCGTTCTTCTCACATGCGCTCGCACGACAGAGCCTTCCCTCGCGACGTGCGTGAGACGGCAGTATTTCAGAAGACACAACGATGTTGCATCGGACCTAGGTCCGATGGCATCAGGCTTTCGACCTAATCACTACTGCCGATGGATGATACCCGTTAGGGATGCATCGCTTCGAATGCGCGCGCGACGGCGCTTCCACCATCAAGAGACCTGTCGATCGTGCCGAGTGAACCCTTATGTTCGGCAACGGTCGCCGGATCCCGCGTCTCCTTCTTGCGTCGATCGTTCTCGCGTGTGTTGTGTTGGTTGCGGTGCCGTCGGCGTTAGCCACAGCACCGCAGTCGCAGATCATTCGATCGAAGATTGGCGGCAACGGGTATCCGCTGACCAATCAGGACGGCGCCAACATCCAGCCGTCGTGGTCGCCCGACGGATCGAACGTCGTGTTTGCGTCCAACCTCGACGGCACGTATCACATCTACGAGGTCTCGGCGAACGGTGGCGACGAGACGCAGCTCACGTCGGGGCAGTGGAACGACACGCACCCGGTATGGTCGCCGAAGGGCGACCGGATCGCCTTCGCGTCCGACCGCTCGGGCAACTGGAACATCTACACGATGTCTCCCGACGGTTCGGATGTGCGGCAGGTGACGAGGGGTGCGTCGCTCGACGTCCAGCCGGTGTGGTCGCCCGACGGTTCGAGGATCGCGTTCACATCCAGCCGCGAGGGCAACCTCAACGTCTACACGATCGGGGCCAACGGGCTGGGCGTCGTACGGGTGACGAGCAACGGCGCCGCCGACTCGCAGCCCGCGTGGTCGCCGACCGGCGGACGGATCGCGTTCGTCTCAAACCGGTACGGGAACGCGGACATCTTCACCATCACGCGGGACGGACACTACCTGCGCCGGCTGACATGGAGCGTCGCGGCCGACTCGCAACCCGCGTGGTCACCCGACGGCTCGAGCATCGCGTTTTCGTCCGACCGCAGCGGCTACACCAACGTCTGGCTCGTGCCGGCGACGGGAGGGACGGCACGGCCGGCCACGACCGAGCAAGCAACAGATGGACAACCCTCGTGGCGACCCGGCGGGAAGGCCATCGCGTTCTCGAGCGCGGCGGCGGATCCGCCCTCGAACGCGGTCTGGGGGATCTTCTCCGCGCCGCGCGGCGGCCTCAGCAGCGACCAGTTGATCGCGCACCTGGAGAGCGAGATCGGACGGAAGTTCTCCGGCGAGCGCATCTACCAGAACCTGTCGACCGTCAGGATCCCGACGCCGGACATGCTCGACCTGGCGTCGAGAGGCGGCCTGATCTACCTGAACATCAACTCCTTCTTCGTGCGCGGCGGCCACTCGTTCTGTGCGCGGTGGGCGGACGTCGCGGACGGGAGGTACGACGCGCAGCTCACGACGATCGCTCAGAAGATCATCGCGTTCGGCTACCCGATGGACCTCGGCTTCCACCATGAGATGACCAACAACAACTCGCATCACCCTGCCTGCGGCACGCCGGTCGACTACGTCCGCGCGTACACCCACATCCACACGCTCTTCAACCGCCTCGGGGTCACGACCGTCACCTGGGTGTGGGCGCCGACCGCGTCATCGTTCGTACAGCACACGGCGTGGCGCTACGTTCCCTCGAGCTTCGACGTCGTCGGCGCGGACGGCTACAACAGGATGGGACACTGGCGGTCTGCGGCGCAGATCTTCACCGCGGCGCACCAGTTCGCCCTGAGCCACGGCAAGCCGCTGCTCATCGCCGAGATCGGCAGCGACGAGTGGCCGGGATATCCGCTGCGGAAGGCGTACTGGCTCCAGAACGCCGCGCATCTGTTCCAGTCGTGGAGCGACCTCCAGGGCATCCTCTGGACGAACACCGGGGCGGACGGTCACCGCTTCTGGCTGGACTCGTCCGTCGCGTCGCTCACCATGTTCCGCATGGCGAGTGTGCACTTCCGGTAGCGATCGGCGAAGCGCCTCACCGCGTAGGTTAGGCTTCGATCCGTGGCCGAGCCACCCGACCCCGCTCCCTCGCTTCCCGGCCTCGAGAAACCGAAGCGGTTCCTGCCCGCGTTTCACTACGAGCTCATCTCGTGCGGCCTGCGTGGACACGAGCTGATCGGGCTCGACGCCGCGCACGTCCGCCCGCAGGACTCCGCGGTCGTCCGGGAAGAGGACGGCATCCGGTGGCACCGATGCCTCCGGTGCGATTCGTGGCTCCCGTTGCCGGTGTCCGAGCACCCCACGCGCGACGTGCCGCCCGACCGGGATCACATCGCCCTGCCGATCAGGGGCCGCCCGCTTCGCGACGCGTTCATCCTGCGGCTGATCGCGCTCGACCGCGGGCTGCACTTCGTCATCCTCGCGTTCCTGTCCGTCGCGGTGTTCCTGTTCGCGGCCAATCGGACCGCGGTCGAGCAGCTGTACGTCCGGGTCCTGGAGGCCGTCCAGGGTGGACTGGCCGGGCCTACGATCGGGGCGGCCCACCAGCGCGGCCTCTTCGGTGAACTGACGAAGGTCTTCACCTACTCTCCGAGACGCCTCGTGCTCACCGGCGTGGTGCTCGCGGCCTACGCCCTGCTCGAGGCCGTCGAGATGGTGGGCCTCTGGATGATGAAGCGATGGGCCGAGTACCTCACGTTCGTCGTAACCGCCAGCCTGCTGCCGCTCGAGATCTACGAGCTGTTCGTGCACGTGTCGGTGTTGAAGATCTCGGCGTTCGTGATCAACGTGGCCGTCGTCGTGTATCTCGCGTACGCGAAGCGGCTCTTCGGCGTGCGCGGAGGCGTACGGGCGGAGGAGGCGCAGCGCGCGATGGACGTCGGCTGGGAGGCGATCGATCGATCGACGCCCCCCCTTCCGGCCCCCGCGCCGGAGCGGCGCCGAGCTCCTGCCTGAGGGCGGTTCCAGAAGAGGAATTCAACCGCATCCCCCGGCTGCCGATACAGGTCCTGCCGTGAAAGCTCGAAGGATGCTCTCGCTGCTCGTCGTCGCCGCGCTCGCGTGGGTCGTGCCGTCGCCGCAGGCCGGCGCCTCCGGCCCCACGTTCCGCTTCTACGGCGCCGGGTACGGACACGGCGTCGGCATGGGCGCATGGGGCGTCTACGGGATGGCGCAGCGAGGATGGCAGGCGCCCGGCATCCTTTCGCACTTCTACCCGGGAACGACCCTCACGTCCCATCCCGACCCCGCCTTCATCCGTGTGGGGCTCGTCAAGGGAACGACGTCGATCCCGATCCAGGCCTGGCGCGGCCCGGCCCAGGTCCGTCTGAACGACCCGACGTCGGGCCAGTTGATCGGGACCATCCCCCCGGGCGCCACGTGGACCGTGGTGGACCGCTCGGGAACGTACTGGGTCAAACGCGCTGATGGGACGTACGTCGGCGGCCACGGCTGGGGAGACGCGGCGCACAACCTCTACATACGCTTCGGCGCGATCGGCTCGATCCTCTACCTGCCGCAGCGCGGGTTCCACTTCAACCGCGGGCTCATGGAGCTCAACATCTACAAGCCGTGCTCGACGTGCGCCTCGAAGGAACGCATAATCCTGCAGCTCGGCACCGAGTCCTACGTCGACGGCGTGGGCGAGGTGCCCGGCACGTGGCCCGACGCGGCCCTGCGCGTGTTCGCGATCGCGGCCCGCACGTACGTGACGTACAAGGTGAACGCTGTCGGCCAGCACCGGCCGGGTTGCAACTGCGGCATCTGGTGGGTCGGCGAACAGTACTTCATCGGCTACAACCGCAACCTCCTGCCGGGTGCCGAGGCTTGGCTCGGCGCCGTCGCCGGCACCAGGGGGAAGATGGTGCTGTGGGACGGCAAGCCGATCGTTGCCGCGTACTCCACCTCCGACGGCGGCTACACCCAGAGCAACGTGCAGGAATGGGGTGGCTCGCAGATTCCCTACCTGCGATCGGTGTGCGACCCCGGCGACTACGTAGCACCGAACTCGTACAAGACCTGGGAGGTCGACCTGTCGCAGTCCACCGTGACTTCGCGGTTCCTGTCTCGCTTTCATCACTCGATCGGACCGATCCAGTCGTTCTCGGTACTGCAGCGCGCGGGGAACGGGCGCATCCTCTCGGTGCGGGCCAACGGGACCACCGGCTCGTACTCGGTGAGTGGGAACGCATTCGCAAGCGCGCTGGGACTGCGCACGGCCCTCGTCTACGTCAACGTCAACAAGCTGATCACCGGCGCCGTCCGCCTGCGCTACGACTGGCTGATGTGCAAGCCCGGCCTGCCGACCACGCCCGTCCTGCACCCAGCGGGGGGCGCGACGCAGCACTACGTCAACGGCGGCATCTACGCGGACCTCGACCGCGGCCATTCGTTCTATTTGTACGGGCTGGTCGACGCGAAGTACCGATCGCTCGGCGGCGCGGGTGGATCGCTGGGCTTCCCGGTGACGGGTGTGGTGACGAAAGGGAACCTGCGCACCACGCGCTTCGTTCACGGCCAGGTCACGTGCAACCAGGTGACCGGCGCGTGCACGGTCACGCACACATGATCGGCCGGCAGCGCCCCTACAGGAGCGTGATCGTGATCAGCTCGCTGTTCCGGCCGATCGACACCACCTTGGCCTGACCGAGCGCTCCCGCGAACGACCCCGTGCCGCCGGTCACCGCGACGTACGGCGAGGCCAGGCCGTACACGGTGATCTGACCGAGGCCCTGCAGGATGAACTCGCCGTCGCACATGCTCAACTGGTGGCCGCCGCCGCTCGAGTTGAGCGTGCAGCGAACCGAGTCCGTCCCTTTCGCCGTCGTGCTCCCTTGGCCGGCAAGCGACTCGGTGAAGATCACATAGTCGCCCGCATCGTTCTTGCCGTCGCCGTCCACGTCGATCGTCCGGAGCCTCAATGTGGTCGCCTTGAACTCGAGGGTTCGCGACGTGCGATGTCCGACTGGCGCGCCCTCCTGCGACCGCGAACTCCACCCGCGTCCCCACGCGCTCACGCTCTGCGCGCCCGCGGCGCCGGCCGGCGAGGACGAGAACAGGGCGGTTGCGACGCTACCGAGCGCCGCCGCGGCGGCGACGGCAGTGACCACGAGCTTCCGGTTCATGAGGATTCTCCCTTCCCGTTCACGGTGACGAACGCGGAAGCTCACGGTATGCCCGACGCATGTCCGCGACAATTCCACCGCTGGGGGATGTGGGTGGGACGAAGGACGTTCCCCGCGCGCGCCCTCCCGGAGCGCGCGACGAGCCTGTGGAATGATGGCGCCGTGGCCGAGGACACCTGGCTCCGGGACCGGCTCGCGCTCGAGCGGACGTCGCTCGCGAACGAGCGGACGCTCCTCGCTTACGTGCGCACCGGGTTGGCCCTCGTGGTGGCCGCCGCCGCCGCGATCCATTTCCTGGAATCGGCGTTGGTGGACGCCGTCGCGTGGGGGTGCGTCGTGGCGGGGATCTTCGTCCTCGTCTACGGACTCGTTCGGTTCCGCGTGGTTGGGGGACTGATCAGGAAAGCCTCCCGGCACCTGCCACCCGCGGATCCCGGCGACCATCCGAGCGAGCCGCTCGGCGGCTGAGTGCGCCGCTCACCCCGCGACCGGCGGGACCACCCTCCACTGCTCGCGATCCATCAGGTTGTGGATCTCCTCCGGACCGTGTGCCGTCTCGGTCGCGACCCGTCCATCCACGCCGATGGCGACGGCGGCCGGCGTTCCGATGGTCCGGTAAGAGTCGGCCACTGAGCGGCTGTCGTCCGCGAGCACCGCGCGAAGCCCGTGCTCACGCGCCGCGGTGCGGGCGGCCGTGCCTTCCGAACTGACCACCACGACCGTGAGTCGTCCGTCCAGGTCGCGCTCCCACGCCGCGACGTCGGGCATGAGGGCGGCACACGACCCGCAGCTCGGGGCCGCGAAGACCAGCAGGAGCGGCCTCCCGCGCGCCAGCAGTGACCCGAGCGACACCTCCGACCCGGTGACGTCGGGCAGCAGGAACCCCGGCGCCTCCTGCCCGACGGGGAGCCCGCCCCAGTCCTCGTCGTCTTCCTCCGGGGTGACGGAAGGCGCCGGCTCGATGCGCGCGATCAGGATGGGGATGGCGATCGCGACCACAAGAGCGGCGGCGAAGAGCACGCCCGCCTTTCCCGCAGTGGACAAGTCCGCGAACCAGGCGCCGAGGCTCGCGCCCGCGCCCGCCGCCTCGCCCACGGCGACGAACGCCGCCAACACCATCAGCACGAGGTTGCGCGCGATCGTACCGGGCCCGATCGGACCGGCCGACACGGCGCCGAAACAGCCACACGCCGGCGTTCGGCCGCGCGCCAGGTTCACTCCGACCCCGAGCGTGAACGCCGCCAGCATCAGGAACGCCACGACAGCGGCCGCCTCGGCCGTCACGGCGGGGATCAGCGCGACGGCGACGGCGATCTCGGCCACGGGGACGACCACGGCGGCCGCCGGCACCAGCGCCGCGGGGACGCCGAACGCCGACATCGCCTCGCGAGACGCACTGGGGCGCAGCAACTTCGCGATGCCGGCCACCGCCAGAACCGCGGCCAGGATCAGCCGTGCGATCAGGATCGCTGCGTTCATGTCCTCAGATCTCCCCGCGTCGACCCACGCGTGCGAGGGCTACCGCGGCTGCCGGCTCAGCCGGCGCAGCAGCGTGTCGACGCGCTCCATGCCCTTCATCGCGTACTCGATGTCGCCGCCGTACCCGATCCGTAGGAACTTGCCCATACCGAACTGATCGCCGGGGACGAGCAGCACCGACTGCTCCTCGCGGAGCCGGTCGACGAGCGCGGTGGAGCGAATGGGAAGCCGGTAGCCCACGTACGCGATGGCGCCGGCTACGGGTGAGA
>Ga0335082_10005686_pt1 | contig 13664 bp, 10 predicted proteins | sample Lox_Sample_41_FD_206718 | JGI IMG/M metagenome (GOLD analysis project Ga0335082, IMG submission 206718) | Soil microbial communities from Loxahatchee National Wildlife Refuge, Florida, United States - Lox_Sample_4.1 | ecosystem: Environmental > Terrestrial > Soil > Wetlands | place: USA... | reverse complement strand
GACTACCAGTACTTCTTCCTGCGTGCCGGTCAGACGCACGACCTGGAGCATATCCTCGGCGGCGGCGGCTTCGATTTCATCGGCGAGGTCGTGCCCTACTACATGCGCCTCACCAATCTGTTCGTGCACCTGAGCGCAGAGCTTGCCGGCGAGTTGTGCGTCTTCTACATGCTCTCCTCGACTCGCATCCTCACACGTGCCGTGCTGCACTACCCGCAGACCTGGCTTGCCGTGCTCGACGCGCTGGAGCGCGGCGCGCAAGTCGGACGCAGCTCCGATCCGCTCTACAGCCTGCGCTGGGAGGACGTGTTCGATCTCACGCCCGCGGAGGCGCGCGCCAAGTGCGGCATACGTGGCGTGCGGCTCGCCGACACCGCCGCTGCATCGGCACAGTGGTGCTAGCGTGAAGCCGGCGGTAGTCGTGACCGGGGCCTTCGGGGTTCTTGGCGCGGCGGTTACGCGCAAGTTCCTGGCCCTGGGGGCGCAGCTGTGCCTGCTCGACCGTGCCGCAGTGCCTGACTGGGCGCGCCAAGAGCTAACGCCGCCGCATCACTTGGTGGGCGGACTCGAGCTCACCGAGGCCGCGCCCACGGCCGATGCGGTACGTGCCTTCAATGAGGCCGCCGGCGGAGTCGACGTCCTCGTCAACGTGGCAGGCGGCTTTCAGTGGCAACCGCTCGCCCCGCATGCCCTCGAGGTCTGGGACGTGATGTTCGCGACGAACCTCAAGACCGCCGTAGTGAGCTGCAGCGCGGCCCTGCCGTACCTCGGCCGGCGTGGTGCCGGGCGCATCATCAACATCGGCGCGGGGGCGGCGGCCCGGGCTGCCGCCGGCATGGGCGCCTATACGGCCTCGAAGGCCGGCGTGCAGCGCTTGACCGAGTCGCTGGCGGAAGAGCTCAAAGACCGCGCGGTGACCGTGAATTGCATCCTGCCCGGCACGCTCGATACCCCGCGCAATCGCGCCGACATGCCGCAGGCTGACTTCCGCCGCTGGGTAACCCCGGAGGAGGTCGCCGACGTTGTGGTTTTCCTTGCTTCGGATGCTGCGCGTGCGGTCACCGGGGCTGCCGTGCCCGTCTTCGGACGCGGCTGAGCGCGTGCCATGACGCGTACGAGACGGCTGCGGTCCCATTTGGATTAGAGCGGCGCTGCGCCCGCTGTCAGGCTGCGGCTGCCAATTTCCGGCCCGCAGGAGCCGTGCGTGAACTTCGCCACCGACCACCCTTATGTGCTGACCGCCAGCTGTCCGAGCCGCATGGGCACCACCGCCGCCATCACGGGTTTTCTGGCGGCGCGCCGCTTCTACCTGATGGAGATGCACCAGTTCGATGACACGATCTCGCAGCGCTTCTTCGTGCGCATCACCTTCTGTGCTGTGCAGGGCGAGGCGGTCGACCTGGCGCGGTTGCGTGCCGAATTCGGCCCCGTTGCCGCGGCCGAGGAGATGGAGTGGCGCATCCACGATACCCGCGAGCGTATGCGGGTACTCATCATGGTGTCGAACTTCGATCACTGCCTGGAGGATCTGCTCTATCGGCATCGCACCGGCGAGCTGAAGATGGAGGTGACGGCGGTGGTTTCCAATCACGTCACCCTGCAGCCCACCGCGCTACGCCACAATCTGCCCTTCTTCCATCTGCCCATCAGTGCCGCCACCAAGCCGCAGCAGGAGCGGCGCCTGCTGGAGCTGGTTGACTCGACGCGCACGGAGCTGGTGGTGTTGGCGCGCTACATGCAGATCCTCTCGGACGAGCTGTGCACGCAGCTGCGTGGCCGCGCCATCAACATCCATCACTCTTTCCTGCCCGGCTTCAAGGGGGCCAAGCCGTATCACCAGGCGTACGACAGGGGCGTCAAGGTGATCGGCGCGACGGCGCATTACGTGACCCACGACCTGGATGAGGGCCCGATCATCGAGCAGATCGTGGAGCGCGTCGATCATGGCTACACACCGGAGATGTTGGTGGCGGCGGGACGCGACTCGGAGCGTCGCGCACTGTCTGCGGCGCTGCGCTACGCCACCGAACACCGGGTGTTTCTCAACGGCGGACGAACGGTCGTTTTTAGGTAACCATCGGCCCGTAATTCGCGCACAAGCACGGCCCGGCGTGCTATCTTTCGGCCCCTTTTGCGGATGGGGGTTGGCCACGCGCCTCGCTCTCCCGTCGCGATTCCAGCAGGAGAGACCGATGCGTCAACTCGCCATCGCTGTACTGTGTCTAAGTGCCGTGGCGTGCACGCGACATGCCGGCGTTGCACCGACCTCCGGCCTGAGTGCGGCAGACGCCGCCTTCCAGAAGCATCTGCAGGAGCAGCTCCTCGACGCGCAGCCCGGCACGGTGATCGAGATCCCCGCGGGCCGTCATGCACTCGATCGCGTGCTGACGCTGCGTGCCAATGGCGTGACCATCCGCGGTGCTGGCAGCATGCAGAGCGTGCTGTCGTTCAGGGACGAGGTCTCCGGTCCCGAGGGCATTCTCGTTTACGGCAACGACTTCACCATCGAGAAGCTCTCGATCGAGGATACCAAGGGTGATGGTCTGAAGATCAACGACGGTGAAAACATCACCATCCGTGGCGTGCGCGTCGCCTGGAGCGGCGGGCCGCGGACCACCAACGGCGCCTACGGCATCTACCCGGTGCGCTCGCGCAACGTGCTCATAGAGGATTCCTCTTCGTACGGCGCCTCGGACGCCGGCATCTACGTCGGGCAGTCGGTCAATGTCATCGTGCGCCGCTGCCATGCCGAGCAGAACGTCGCCGGTATCGAGATCGAGAACACCATCGACGCCGATGTGTACGAGAACGTGGCCACTGGCAACACCGGCGGCATCCTGGTTTTCAACATGCCGAACCTGAGCCAGCCCGGCCATTCCACGCGCGTGTTCAAGAATCACGTGTTGCAGAACAACCTGGGGAACTTCGCTGCCAAGGGCGCCGCGGTGGCCAGTGTGCCGGCCGGCTCCGGTGTGGTGATCAACTCCAACAGCAAGGTGGAGATATTCGACAACGACATCGCCGATCACCGCACTGCCAATCTCATCATCTCGGCCTATTTCTCCACCAACTACTACAACAAGCCCGGCATCGATCCCAACTACGACCCGTATCCGCGCGCCATCTACGTCTACGACAATCGCTTCTCCGGTGGCGGGGATGCCCCGGACGGACTTGAACTGAAGGCGCTCAAGGCGGCGCTCTTCGGCCTCAACGGTCACTTTCCCGACATCCTCTGGGACGGCTATCGCGACGAGAAGAACCTGGTCAATAACCTGCCGCCGGCGGGGGAGCGCATCTGTGTCCGTAACGGCGCCGTGGGCGTGCTCAACGCGGACGGTCCGCACAAGTACAAGAACCCGAGCACGGACATCAAGCCGTTCGAGTGCGAACTGCCGAAACTGCCGCCGGTCGAGTTGCCGGGACGCAGCTAAGGGGGCAGCTCATGCGTTTCCTCCTGCGGGCGCGCTGGCGGCTCGCCCTGGGCGCCGCGTTCATCAGTACCGTGCTGCTGGTGTATTGCGGCCGCGCCCCCCAACCCGTGCAGTTCTTTGCAAGCGGCCGGCCAGAGCACCTGAGCGACTGGAGCGTGTTGCTGCGCGAGGGCGGGCGTCGTCATGGGCAGCTCCTGCCCAACGAGCGTGTTCTGCCCTACGAGCTCAACACCCCGCTCTTCAGTGACTACGCACACAAGTTCCGCACCCTTTGGATGCCACCCGGGACTGCGGCGCGCTATTCCGCTACCGCGACCTTCGAGTTCCCGGTGGGCACCATCATCAGCAAGACGTTCTATTACCCACGCGCCGGCAACGCGCTCAACGAGGTTGCGCGCACCTACGATCAGGGGCGTGACTTCTCCTCCGGTGGCGGCCTGGATCTGAGCCAGGTGCGGCTCATCGAGACGCGACTGCTGGTGCGGCGTGAGCACGGCTGGGAAGCACTGCCCTACGTGTGGAACGCGGAACAGACCGACGCCGAGCTGGCGCGTACCGGAGACCAGATGGCGCTGGAGCTGGTGGGCGACGACGGGGAGCGCGAGGCCTTCACCTACGTCGTACCAAACGAGAATCAATGCGCCGGCTGCCACGTGACCGACCTGAAGAGCAAGGCGATCGCACCGATCGGCCCCAAGGCGCGCCACCTCAATCGCGACTACCCCTACGCCGGTGGTGCACAGAACCAGCTCACGCACCTGGCGAAGATCGGCTACCTCACGGGGCTGCCGCAACTCGCTGCGGTACCGCGCAACGCCGACTGGCGCGATGCCAGTGAGCCGCTTGATGCGCGGGCACGTGCTTACCTGGACGTCAACTGCGGCCACTGCCACAACCCCAAGGGGCCGGCGGACACGACCGCGCTGACTTTCGACATCGAGACGCCGCCCGATCGGCATCTCGGCGTGTGCAAGCCGCCGGTCGCGGCCGGGCGTGGCACCGGCGATCACTTCTACGACATCGTTCCGGGACATCCGGACGATTCGATCCTGCCGTTCCGTATGGCCTCGCGCGAGCCGGGCGTGATGATGCCCGAGCAGGGGCGCGGCACCGTGCATCGCGAGGGCCTGGCCCTCATCCGAGACTGGATAGCCGCACTACCCGGTGAGTGCGGAGCCTGAGCCTATTCATACTGGAGAGCAGCTGATGAGCATTCGCCGTCCCTTCCTCGTTCTTTCGCTGGCGACCCTGGCTGCGAGTAGCGCGGCCGCTGCCGCCGCGGCGGACGCCACCGGCACGGTCGCAACGGCGGATGCGGTCTCGGACAACGCCGAGCTCATGACCATCACGGTGACTGCGCAGCGACGCGCCGAAGCTTCCCAGGACGTGCCGATCGCGCTGCAGGTCGTCACCAGCACGCAGATCGAGAAGCTGGCGGCGACCGACCTCGCCAGCATGAACGGCTACGTCCCCGGGCTGGACGTGAGCGGCGAGCAGCCCACGCAGCCCGGCTACACGCTGCGCGGCATCACGGTGAGTGACTTCGGCATCGGCACCGACTCTCCCATCGGCATCTACGAAGATGGCGTGTACACCGGCAAGACCGGCGGGGCGCTGCTGCTGTTCAACGACGTGCAGCGCGTCGAGGTCCTGAAGGGCCCCCAGGGCACGCTGTTCGGGCGTAACAGCGCCGCCGGAGCGATCTCGGTGGTGAGCAACGAGCCGCTTTTCGGCTGGGACGCCGCGGCCAAGGCGCGCTTCGGCAACTATGGCAGCCAGTATTACGACGCCATGCTCAATGCGCCGCTTACCGATGACCTGGCTGCGCGCGTGAACTTCGTCGACAACCACAGCGACGGCTGGCTGCGGGATGCCGCGACCGGGGCGCGCTACGACCGTGACGGGGACTGGGGCCTGCGCGCCCAGCTGTTGTGGCGGGCGCCGACGGACACCAAGGTGCGCGTGATCTACGAGCACGAGGAGCTTGGCCAGCCGGCCCGGCCGGCGATCGGCATCGTGCCGCTGCCGCCGGCCCCGCAGCAGCCGCCGGTGCCGCCGGTGCCCGGCAGCTGGTTCAGCCCCTTCGGCGCGCCGGTGACGAACGACGTCGTCAACGGGCGCGAGTCGCGCACCTTCGACGGCGTGACCGTGCGCATCGAGCAGCCGTTCTCGTTCGGCGACTTCACCTCGATCAGCGCCTACCGCCACTTCAATACGTTCAACCGCGAGGACCAGGACGGCACCAACCGCATCGACCTGTACTTCGATGACGTCAACATGGAGCAGAACACGAGCTACTCGCAGGAGTTCACGCTCGCCGGCAAGACCACGTTGGCCGACTGGGTCGGAGGCCTGAGCTACTACTACGACGATGCTCGTCAGACCAGCCAGGTCAACGTCTATACCGACAGCATCGACACGCTGCTGAATAACACCGGCACGCTTCCCGGCGGCATTTACGGGCCGCTGACGGCGGCGGTCGAGCCGTTCACCGGCATATCGCTGCTCGGTGACCCGTGGCAGGAGAACATGATCAACCACGGGTATGCGCGCGCCTACGCCGCCTTTGGCGACGTAATCTGGCATCTGGCACCGCGCTGGAACCTGACCACCGGCGTGCGGTTCACACGCGACGAGCGCGACTTCAGCTGGTACAACCCCCCGCGCACCGCGAGCGAGCTCGACTCCAGCCTGGCGCAGCTCACCGGCTTCGGCATCCCGCTGCCGCCGTTCCCCTTCGATCAGAACCTGGTGTTCAACACCCCGATCTCGACCGCCGCGCCGTACCGCGTCAACAACAACTGGACCGACACCAGCCCGCGCGTGGTCCTCGACTTCAAGCCGCGCAGCGACACCATGTACTACCTGTCGGTCGCGCGCGGCTACGAGGCCGGAGGCTTCAACGCCCTCGAGCCGGGCGCCAAGTACGATCCGGAGAACGTGCGCAACTACGAGCTGGGGGTGAAAAGCGAGCTGCTGGATCATCGTCTGCTGCTGAACGCATCCGTGTACTACTTCCTGTACTCCAACCTGCAGTCCTTGTCCCTGGTCTCCAACGGCAACGGTGCGCTGCCGCAGTACGAGGTTACGGTCAGCGACCAGCACGCCACCGGCGTCGACTTCGAGACGCACTGGCAGGCGACGGATGCGTTGAGCGTGAAGCTCATCGCGGCCTACATCGACCTCACCTATCGCAATTACGTAGCACCGGATGGAACGGATCTGTCCGGTCAGGCCGTGGGCGAGCCGCTGTGGTCCTTCGCCGGCGGCATCGATTACCTGTGGCGTGACGTCGTCGGCGGCGACCTCGACTTCACGCTGCAGGACGCCTACCGCGGCGCGGCACGCTGCAACGCGGATTCGCAGGCCACCGGGGGCTGCTTCAGCGGGTCGTTCACGGTCGGTGAGGCGCAGAACCGCACCGATGCGCGCCTCGGCTGGACCTCGCACGCGCGCCATCCGGTCACGCTCGCGCTGTACGTGAACAACCTGTTCGACAAGCAATACGCCACCGGAATCCAGACCATCAGCGCGACTACGCTGGGTACCCCCTTCACCAACATCACCGCGCCACGCTTCTGGGGCGCCGAAGTGGGGGTACACTTCTAGGATTTCGGGGAGGAGCAAGCCATGAGCGCGCAGCTGCAGGAGAGTGCGGGGGGCACCGACGCGGTGCGCACGAGCCTCGCGGCCGCGTTCGAGGCGCAGCGGCGCGCCTACGCGGTAGCGCCCGTGCCAGGCCACGCCGAGCGCGTCCGGGACCTGCGCACACTGCGGCGCTTTCTGCGCGAGAACCGGGAAGCGCTGATCGAGGCGGTGAACCTCGACTACGGCAACCGTTCACGCCACGAAACACTGTTCGGGGAGTTCGTGCCGGTGCTCGATGGCATCAGGTACACCCTGCGGCACCTGCGCTCCTGGATGCGTCCGCAGCGGCGCGCTGTGGACCTGCTGCTGTTCCCTGGCGCACGCAACCGCGTGGTGCCGCAGCCGCTCGGGGTAGTCGGGGTCATCGTGCCCTGGAACTTCCCCGTCAACCTCATGTTCGCGCCGCTGACCTCGATCTTCGCGGCCGGCAACCGGGCGCTGGTAAAGCTGTCGGAGAATTCGCGCCACCTGGCCGCATTCCTGCTGCGCAGCCTGCCCAAGTATTTCCCGGCGGAGAAACTGGCGGTGTTTGATGAGACCGGGGGCGTGGGCGTGGAGTTTTCACGCCTGCCGTTCGATCACCTGCTGTTCACCGGCTCGACCCAGACGGGTCGCGCGGTGATGACCGCCGCGGCCGCCAACCTGAGCCCGGTGACGCTCGAGCTCGGCGGCAAGTCCCCGGCCCTGATCGATGCGGAGTTCCCGCTGCGCACGGCGGTCGAGCGCATCATGTTCGTCAAGCTGCTCAATGCCGGGCAGATCTGCACCACCGTCGACTACGTGTTCGTGCCCCGCGCGCGCCTCGAGGAGTTCGCGCGGCTGGCCCAGCAGGTGACGGCGGCGCGCTATCCCGACACGGCCAGCCCGGACTACACCTCGATCATCGATGCACGCGCCTTCGCGCGCATCACGCACGCCATCGAGGAGGCGCGCGCCGGCGGCGCACGCGTCATCCAGCTGCTGCCCGGTGAGGCCTGGGACCCGACCACCCGCAAGATCAGCCCGCACCTGGTGATCGATCCACCGGCCGGCTGCGAACTCATGCAGCGGGAGATCTTCGGGCCGGTGCTGCTGGTGCTCAGCTACGAGCAGCTGTCACAGGCTGTCGAGTTCATCAGCGCGCGCCCGCGCCCGCTGGCCTTCTATCCCTTCAGCCGGCGGCCTGCGACGATTGCCTATCTGCTCGAGCACGTCATGTCCGGCGGTGTGTGCGTCAACGATGCGCTGTGGCACGTGGCGCAGCACGATCTGCCCTTCGGCGGGGTGGGGGCGAGCGGCATGGGCCACTATCATGGGCGCGAGGGGTTTTTTACCTTCTCCAAACTGCGCCCGGTCTTCTACCAGGCGCGCCTTTCTGGCATGCGGCTGTTGTGGCCACCCTTCGGAGCCTTCGCCAACTGGGTCCTGAACTTCCTGACGAGGTAGGCGCTCTCAGCGCCGCACGACCGACTCGATGCGCCGGTCGGGAACAAACCACATCGTGGCGACGGTAATGTAGAGCGCGATCGAGACCCACGGCTGCACGAAGGCGCAGACAATGCCGCCCAGATACAGCACCAGCGACACCCGCCCCTTGTAGTCAGAGCCGACGGCTGTGGCCAGACGCGATTCCGGGCCATTCACGGCGATGATGGCGCGCTCGAGTATCACGTAGGCGATGGCCGCGCCGGAGAGCACCACCCCGTAGGCGGCGACGGGGGCGGTGGTGAAGCCCGCCTCATCGATCCAGCGGATCACGAACGGTACCAGCGAGATCCAGAACAGCAGCCCCAGGTTGGCCCAGAGCACGCGCCCGTCCACGCGCTCGGTCACGTGCAGCATGTGGTGGTGGTTGTTCCAGAAGATGCCCACGTTCACGTACGAGAGCACGTAGGCCATGAGCAGCGGCAGCTCCTCCTTCAGCGCCGCGAGGTCCTGGCCCTTGGGCACGTGGATCTCCAGCACCATGATGGTGATCACGATGGCGATCACCCCATCGGTGAAGGCTTCGAGGCGTGCGCTGTTCATCGTGCGCGATGCTACGGGCAATCGTGCGCCTAAGCCATTATTAACTGAGGCATTCCGCCGCCAGTCTCAGGTGGCGCGACGCCCGAGTGGCTCCTTCAGTTTGGGGACCCCATAGCGCGCGGGCCGGTGCTAACCTCACGTGCTGCAGCTGCGGATGGGGCCGGCAGCGGAAGGGCACATTGAGCACCGACGAGGTCGTGGCGCGCGAGGTAACGCAGCAGCGCCTGATGCGCGGCTACCAGCGCATCATGGGCTACACCCGCGAGCAGTCCTACAGCGTGGCCGACCTGCTCGAGGAGCGCGCCACCGATGCGGCCGAGCGTGCCTTCATCATCTTCGAAGGGCGCACGCTGACATTCGCGCAGATGAATGCGCAGGCCAACCGCGTGGCGCATGCCGCGCTGGCCGCCGGCCTCACGCCCGGCAGCGTGGTGGCCCTGATCATGGAGAATCGCCCCGAGTACCCGCTGATCTGGCTGGGGCTCGCCAAGCTCGGCATCGTCACCGCGCTGCTCAATACCTCGGCGCGCGGCGCCGTGTTGCGGCACGCGCTGCGCCAGGCCGAGCCCGACGCGTTGATCTTCGGCTCGGAGTGCCGCGAGCGCATCGCCAGCCTGCCGCGCGCCGAGCTGCCGCCGGTGTGCTTCGAGCTCTCCGAGGGCGCCGGGGAGGCGCCGCCGCTGAGCGGGTCGCGGCCGCTGGCGAGCGCCATGGCTGCTGCTGCGGCCCACGACCCGCCGCGCACGCACCGCAACGCCGTGCGCCTCGGCGATCCGCTCTATTACATCTACACCTCCGGCACCACCGGATTGCCCAAGGCGGCGCTCATGAGCCACCTGCGCTTTCTGAATGCCGGCGGTGTCATCGCGGGACTGCTCGAGCTCACCCGCGAAGACGTGCTCTACAACGTGCTGCCGCTTTATCACGGGGCGGGTGGCATGGTGGTGGTGTCGGCGGCGCTGCAGGTCGGCATCCCGATCGTGCTGCGGCGTCGCTTCAGCGCCAGCGAGTTCTGGAGCGACGTCCGCCAGCATCGCGTGACGGCCTGGTACTACATCGGGGAGATCTGTCGCTACCTGCTCAGGCAGCCGCCGCGCGCCGACGACCGCGTGCACACGCTGCGCCGCATGAGCGGTGCCGGGCTCAAGGCCGAAGTGTGGCGGGCCTTCCAGGAGCGCTTTGGCGTCGAACAGATCTACGAGGGCCTCGGTGCCACCGAGGCTAATTACGGCCTCACCAACGTCGACAACAAGGTGGGCTCGGTGGGACGGCTGCCGTATCCGTCCCACAGTAACATCCGCGTCGTGCGTTACGATGCGGACAGCGGCGCGTACCCGCGCACCCCCGAAGGGGCGCCGATCCTGTGTGCGGCGGGTGAGGTGGGAGAGCTGATCGCAGAAGTGCTCGACGGGCCCGGGGCGGCCGGCTTCTTCGAGGGCTACACCTCGCGCGCCGCCACGGACGCGAAGCTCCTGTGCAACCTGTTCCGGCCGGGCGATCGCTGGGTGCGCTCCGGGGATCTGGTGCGCTTCGACGCGGACGACTACTTCTACTTCGTCGATCGGGTGGGCGATACCTTCCGCTGGAAGGGTGAGAATGTCTCCACGGAGGAAGTCGGTGCCGTGCTGGCGCAATTCCCCGGGCCGACGGTGGTGAACGTCTACGGCGTGCGGGTCCCGGGCACCGAAGGACGCGCCGGCATGGTCGCGTTGACCTATGCGGATCCCGGCCGTTTCGAGCCGCAGGCCTTCCATCGGTTCGCCTCCGCCCACCTGGCCGACTACGCGGTCCCGCTGTTCGTGCGGGTGTCCACCGAGGCAGAGCTCACTTCCACCTTCAAGCTGCGCAAGGTCGAGCTGCAGCGTGCCGGCTACGATCCCCAGCGGATCACGGATCCGCTGTACGTGCGCGACGCGCGCGCGGACACCTATCGCCCGCTGCGCGCCGCCACCCTCGCAGCGCTCGGCATCGCGCCGTTCGCGCCGGAGTAGCCCCAGGTGCACGTCGCCCACAGCACCGAGCAACTGCAGCTGCGCCAGGAGTTTCGCGCCTACCTGCAGGCGCTCCTGACGCCGGCGGTGCGCGCCGCGACCCTGGACGGTGAGAGCAGTCCCGCCTTCCGCCAGGTGGTGCGGCGCATGGGGGCGGACGGCTGGCTCACGCCCGGATGGCCGCGCGAGTACGGCGGCCGCGGCCTGGATCCGCTCGCGCAGAAGATCCTGCTCGAGGAGCTGTGGCTTGCCGAGGCCCCGTTTCCCTTCGTCACGGTGAACACCATCGGTCCGGCGCTGATCCGGCGCGGCACTGCGCAACAGAAGCGCGAGCTGCTGCCGCGCATCGCGCGCGGCGAGCTCAACTTCGCCATCGGCTACAGCGAGCCGCAGGCTGGCACGGATCTGGCCGCCCTGCGCACGCGCGCGCAGCGCGACGGCGATGAGTTCATCGTCAACGGCCAGAAGGTGTTCACCAGCGGCGCCGAGGGGGCGGATTACATCTGGCTCGCGGTGCGCACCGACCCGCAGGCGCCGGCCCACCGCGGTATCTCGATCCTGATGCTCGACACGCGCCTGCCGGGCTTTGCGCTCGCACCCATCCATACCGTCGGCGGGGTGCGCACCAACGTCACCTTCTATGAGAACGTGCGCGTCCCGGTGAGCATGCTGGTCGGTGAGCTCAACGCGGGCTGGCAGCTGATCACCGAGCAGCTCAACCACGAGCGCATCGGGCTGGCGGCGCTCGCCTACGGCGCGCAGGCTTGCTTCGACGCCACGCTCGCCTGGGCACGGGAGAGCACGGCAGCCGGCGGGGCCAGCCTAGTGTCACAGCCCTGGGTGCAGGGCGCACTCGCCGAGTGCTACGTGCTGCTGCAGGCATATGGGGTACTCGGCAACCGCGTGGCCTGGGAGGTGGCGCAGGGCGAGAGCCGCGCGCAGCTGGCGAGCGCCTGCAAGGTGTTCAGCACCGAGACCTACATCCGCGTGCTGCGCCTCCTGCTGGAGATCACCGGCTCCGCCGGGCTGCTGCGGCAGGGCTCTGCCGGGGCGCTCCTCAACGGGCGCCTGGAGCGCGAGTACCGGCGCTGCCAGATCAACACCTTCGGCGGTGGGGCCACGGAGGTGCTGCGCGACATGGTGGCGCAGATGGCCCTCGGGCTGCCGCGGGCGCAGAACCCCTGATGGGCACGCCGGCGCCGGAATGGCTGCTCGAGCTGCGTGCCGCACGCGGTGCGCAGGCCGGTGCGCCGCGCCTCGCCCCCGATGCCGTCAACCTGCCCATGATCCGTCGCTGGTGTGAGGCGATGGGCGAGCGCAATCCGCTCTACCTGGACGAGGCATTCGCTGCAGCCGGTGAGTACGGCGGCATCGTGGCGCCACCGGCGATGCTCGAGGTGTGGACGATGCCGCGCTTTGCAGACGCGGCGCAGGCCCCGCTGCGCGGGATCGCGGCGCTCGATGCCGCGGGCTTCACGGCCACGGTCGCAACCAATCTCGAGCAGGAATACCTGCGCTACCTGCGCCTGGGGGACCGGGTCACGCAGCGCGTCTTCCTGGTCGAGGTCTCGGACGAGAAGCGCACGGCGCTCGGCCCCGGGCACTTCCTTGACTATCGGTACGAGTTCACCGATCAGCGCGGCGAGCTGGTGGGCCGCATGAACTTCCGCATCCTGAAGTTCCGCCCGGCGGCGCAGGCCGCCGCGGCCGGCGCTGCGCCGGGTAAGCCCGCCCGTCCGCGACCCTCGATCACGCGCGACAGCGCCTTCTTCTGGGAGGGCCTGGCCGCGCGGCGGCTGCTGGTGCGCCGCTGCACGCGCTGCCAGCACCTGCATCATCCGCCCGGGCCCATGTGCCCGCGCTGCCGTTCACTCGAGTGGGACACGTTGCAGCTCAGTGGCCGCGGCGTAGTGCACAGCTACGTCGTCGTGCATCAGCCGCAGCTGCCGGGCTTCACCTATCCGCTGCCGGTAGTGCTGGCGCAGATGGCCGAGGGAGTGCGTCTCGTCGGCAACCTCACTGATGTCGCCCCCGAGGCGGTGCGCATCGGCATGCCGGTCGAGGTCGAGTTCCGCGAGGTCGAGCCCGGCTACGCGCTCTATGCGTTTCGCGGCGCGGCCGGAGGCTGACGTGGAGTTTCGCTACAGCGTTGAGCAGGAAGCGCTGCGCGAGCTGGCCGGAAGATTGTGCGGCGAGCGCTTCAACGATGATTTCCGCAAGCGCTTCCGCGGCTCGAGGTGCGCCTACGACGTGACGCTGTGGCAATCGCTGGCGCACGCCGGCGTGCTCGGCGCCGCGATCGCGCCGGCACACGGCGGCTCGGGCCTCGGGCTGAGCGAGCTCGGCCTGGTGCTCGAGGCGCAGGGCCGTACGCTCGCCGCGGTGCCCCTGCTTGCCACGCTGGTGTTGGGTGCTTTGCCGCTGCAGCACTTCGGCACCCCGGCGCAGCGTGCGCTCCTCGAGCAGGTCGGCCGGGGCAGCCTGCTGCTGAGTGGCGCGCTGGAGGAGGAGGGCGGCGTGCCCTGGGCACCGCAGACGCGCGCCGTGGCGAGTCGCGAGGGCTGGGAAATCACGGGACGCAAGA
>Ga0335082_10005685_pt1 | contig 13666 bp, 10 predicted proteins | sample Lox_Sample_41_FD_206718 | JGI IMG/M metagenome (GOLD analysis project Ga0335082, IMG submission 206718) | Soil microbial communities from Loxahatchee National Wildlife Refuge, Florida, United States - Lox_Sample_4.1 | ecosystem: Environmental > Terrestrial > Soil > Wetlands | place: USA... | reverse complement strand
GTTCGGCTGGCTGCGGGCTGTCCGGCTTAGTCAACGGGTCCCCTTCCATGCTCGGTCAGCGGATGTCCTGAGGGATGCCCCGGCCTGGTCGTGGCGGCACGCACCGCGACCCGGCCGGCCAGGCCGCTGAGACCGCCAGGCGCGAACAGGATGAACAGCACGAAGATGACCCCGAGCAGGAAGTCCGGCTGGGACAGCGGCACCCGGAAGACGGCCGGCCACGTGGCGAACGACGGCTCGGCAGCGACCTTGAGCAGGTACTGCTGCAAGTAAACGTAGACCATCGCGCCCGCGACCGCGCCCCACCGTGTGCCGGCGCCGCCGAGCACCACCATGACCAGGATCGACACGGTGACCGAGGTAGCGGCGACCGAGTCCGGCGAGGCGGTGCCGACGAGCAGCAGGTACACCATGCCGCCGGCGGTGGCGATCACAGACGAGACCGCGAACGACGCCAGCTTGTAGCGCAGCGGCCGGAAGCCGAGCACCTCCGCGCGGCGCTCGTTCTCCCTGATGGCGAGCCACACCGCCCCGGTCTGCGACCTGGTGACAAGCGCCACCGCCGCGTACACCACGACGACGAACGCCAGCGCCAGCCAGTACAGGTTGCGGGTGCTTGCGACCCCGATGAGCATTCCCGGCAGCCGGCTCGTCGACATCACCAGGCCGGTGGCGCCGCTTGTCAGGTTGTGCGGGTTGTCCTCGATCAGGTAGTAACCGGCCTGCGCGAACGCCAGGGTAACCATGGCGAACGCGATTCCGCTGCCGCGCAGGCTGATCGCGCCAAGGACAAGCGCGAGCAGGAGGCCAGCCGCGAGCGTGGCGAGCACTGCGGGCAGCAGCGGCCAGTTCCACACCGACAGCGTGATGTCGAGGCCGTAGGCGCCGACGGCGAAGTACAGCGCCTGGCCGAACGACAGCAGCCCGGTGAAACCGAACAGTACGTCGTAGCCGAGCGCCACGGCCGCGAAGATGAAGCCGAGCCCGAGTACGTCGAGCGTGCCCGTCGAATTGAGCACGTCAACCGGCCCGGGCAGCACCCATGGCACGGCAATCCCGGCGAACGGGATCGCGGCGAATACCGCGAGCACGATCGCGGCGGTCAGCCGCCTGGTCCGCCGCGCGGCCGACGGCAGTGCGGGCGGCCGCTGCTTGATCCGGTCGAGAACGCTCGTCATCGCACCGCTTCCCGTGGTGGTCATCGAATCTGCGGCGTGGAGACCTCGGCCTTCAGGCCGGGGAGGAAACGCCGCTCCCTCCTCTCGCGTGCTGGCTTATCCATAACGGTTCCTTCCGGTAGAATTCGTCCCGCTCCAGCAGGCGCTCCGCCACCAGCAGGCCGCGTTCGCCGGCTTCTTCGCCGGGCGCGCTCGCTACCCGCGGTACAAGTCCCGCGGCGGACGGCAGAACGCCGAGTACACCCGCTCGGGGTTCAGGTACCGCAACGGGCGGCCGTTCCTCGCCAGGGTGAGCACGCCGCTGGCCTTCTCCTGGTCGTGGCCGCACATCGACCCGGCGTCGCTCGACCCGACCACGGTGACGGTCTCCCGCGATCCGTGCGGGCGCTGGTACGTCTCCTTCGCCGTCGACGTGCCCGCGCCCTCCCCGCTTCCCGCGGCCGGCGCTGTTGTCGGCGTGGACCTGGGCATCACGGACTTCGCCGTCACCAGCGACGGGCACAAGATCGCGAACCCGCGCCGCCTGGCCCGGCGGGAACGCGGCCTGGCCCGGTACCAGCGGCGCCTGGCCCGCTGCCAGCAGGGCTCGGCGAACCGGGCCAAGGCCAGGGCTGAAGTCGCCCGTGCCCACCGTAAGAGCGGCAAGACCTGCTCGGAATGCGGGCACCTGCTCACGGAGCTGCCCCTCAGCACAAGGACATGGCACTGTGCGTCCTGCGGCACCCGGCACGACCGGGATATCAACGCCGCGAAGAACATCCCGGCGGTAAGTCTTGCCGTTTCTGCCTGCGGAGCTGATGTCAGACACCCCGGGTCCCTCTGGGTGCGGTCGGCTGTGAAACAGGAACCCCGGTCCGTGAGGGCCGGAATCCCCGTTCCTCAGCGCGGGGAGTAGTCAAGCCGTCCTCCCGAGCAGGCCGCGCGGCCGGGCGAGGAGCACGACCGCGAGCACCAGCACCACCGACATGTTGCCGAGCTGTGCCAGGCCGCCACCGCTGCCCGCGTAGAAGGTGACGTACTCCTGCACCAGGCTGACGAGCACGGCGGCGATCGCGGCACCGGATACCGAGCCGAGCCCGCCGATCACCACGACGATGAACGCGAAGATCAGCATCTGATCCCCCTGCACCGGGTTGACAAGACCGCTGCTGAACGCCACCGAGTTGAGCAGGCCGGCCAGTCCCGCGGCCGCGCCGCCGACCGCGAACACCACCGTGAACGCTCTTCCGACGTCGATGCCGAGTGCGCGCACCATGTCCCGGTTCTCCGCGCCGGCCCGGATGATGATGCCGTACCGGGTGCGGCCAAGGAACCAGGTCAGCCCCGCGAGGACGGCAATGCCCGCGGCCAGGGTCACGAAGTCTCCGTTCGGAATCCGCTCGGGACCGATCGCGGTGACTCCGGTCAGCCAGCCGGGGACCGCAACCGCCCGCGAGTCGCTGCCGAAGCCGCCGAGCAGCAGCCCGACAAGCGCCAGGTCAAGCCCGATGGTGACCAGGATCTGGCCGACCGGGCTGCCGTACAGCGGGCGGATAAGCAGCAGTTCCGTCGCGGTCGCGACCGCCGCGCCGGCCGTTGTCGCGGCGGCCGCGGTGATCAGGAACATCGTCATGCTGGTCTGCGGGAGGTGCGCGGCTACCGCCCAGCCCGCGTAGGCGCCGAGGGTCAGGAAGACGCCGTGCGCGAAGTTGAGCACGTCCATCAGCCCGTAGATGAGGGACAGCCCAGACGCGACGAGGAAGTACACGGCCCCGAGAGCGAGCCCGCTGATGGTGATCGCGAGAAAGGTGGTCATGCCGACACTCCGAGCAGCCGCCGTACCAGGTTCTCGTCGGCCAGTTCGGCCGCCTCCCCGGTGTGCACCACCTGGCCGTGGTCCAGGACGATTACCCGCTGCGCCAGCCGGCGGACGACGTGCACGTTCTGTTCCACCATGAGGACCGTCGCGGTATCACGGACCCGGTCAAGAACGTCCACCACCTCGGAGACAAATTTCGGCGACAGGCCCTTGGTGGGCTCGTCGACAAGCAGCACCCGCCGGTCGGCGAGCAGCACCCGGCCGATGGCGAGCATCTGCTGCTGCCCGCCGGACAAGGTGCCGGCGAGCTGTCTTGACCGCTGCCTGAGCTCGGGAAACAGGCCGTAGACGCGGTCGTAGTCCATGTCGGGTCCGGTCTCCGCGAGGCGCAGGTTCTCCCGGACGGTCAGCTTGGCGAACACGTCCCTGTCCTCGGGCACGTAACCGACGCCGAGCCGGATGATCCGGTGCGCGGGCCAGCCGGCCACGTCGCGGCCAAGGATCCGGACCCGGCCGGCGGGAGAGACCAGCCCGATCAGCGAACGCAGCGTCGTTGTCTTGCCCACGCCGTTGCGGCCGAGCAGCGCGGTCACGCCGCCCGCCGGGACACTCAGGTCGATGCCCTGCAGCACGTGCGACCCGCCAATGGTGGCGTGCAGCCCCGCGGCTTCAACCGCGTAGCCTTCCGCCTGGCCGACGGTCATAGCGGCTCTCCCAGGTAGGCGCTCTGCACGGTGTCATCACTCATGACTTCGTCCGGACTGCCGCAGGCGAGTAGTTCTCCGTGGTGCAGCACGGCGACGCGCTGCGCCAGGCCGAGCACCACCGAGATGTGGTGTTCCACCATCAGCACTGTCCTGCCTGCCGTGTGCAGGCCTTTGATCAGTGCGGTGAGGCCGGGCACGTCCTCGCTGTTGACCCCGGCCATCGGCTCGTCGAGCAGCAGCACCCGGGTGCCGCTGGCGATCAGCACGGCTAGTTCGAGCTTGCGCTTGTCGCCATGCGAGAGGGCGGCGGCGGGCCGGCCTGCCACGCTGGTCAGGCCGACCGACTCGATCGCCTCCGCCGCCAGCGCGGACGCCTCATCCCGGTACCCGGGACGGTGCCACCAGCGCCAGCCGCCGCCAAGCCTGGCCTGTGCCGCCAGCCGGACGTTCTCCGCCACCGGCAGCGCACCGAACAGCAGCGACGTCTGGAAGGTCCGTCCGAGTCCGAGCCTGGCCCGCGCTGCGGGCGCGAGCGCGGTGATGTCCCTGCCGTCAAGCGCCACGCGGCCTGCCGACGGCCGCAGCAGTCCGCTGAGTAGGTTGAACAACGTGGTCTTGCCCGCGCCGTTCGGTCCGATGATGCCGAGGAATTCGCCCTCGGCGACGGCGAGGTCAACGCCGCGAAGCACGCTGACCCCGCCCGCCGAGAATCCGAGTTCGCGGACCTGGAGCGCAGGCATCCGTTCCGATGCCATGTGTCTCTTTCCTGCGTGTCGTCCGGGTCAGCCGCCGAAGTTCGCCGCCACCGACGGGGCGGTGGCCGCGTTGGGCAGGGTGGTGACCAGCGACGGCGTGAAGTCCGTCGTCGACACTTCGGAGAGTTTCGCCTGGTACATGGGCTGGAGCATGGCGTGGTCCGCGGCCCGGATGGTCTGCTCGCCCTTGGGCGCGAGGAACGTCCAGCCGGAAAGCGCGCCGATCATCGCGTTCACGTCGGTCCCGCCGCCGGCCGCGATGGCATGCACCACAATCTGCGCGGCGACGAAGCCGTCGGGCGCGAACAGGTCGGGCACCGCGTTGTACTTGGCCTTCATCTGCGTGATCAGGTATTTGTTGGCCGCATTTTCTGACGCCTGGTAGAAGTACAGCGACAGGTAGTCGAACTTGGCGCCCGCCGCACCGTAGAACGGGTACGTGGCGATGTTGGCCAGGCCCGTGACGACCTTGGTCGAGGTGAAGACGCCCTGCTGGTCAAGCGCCTGCGCGAGCGCGGCGCCGGTAGTGCCGGCCCAGGCGAGGAAGATCAGGTCCGGGTGCAGCGCCTTCACCCGCAGCGCCGTGGGCGTGAAGTCGGTGGTGGTGAGCGGCACGAGAACAGGCGTTACCTTGTCCCCGATCGAGCCGAACACCTTCTGCGCGTCGGTCACGTACGACTGCCCGAAGGCGTAGTCCTGCGCCAGGACGACGATGTTCTGCCCGGCGCCCTTGCTCGCGACGAAGGACTTGGCCGCCTCGACGTCCTGGTAGGTCTGCCTGCCCGAGCGGAAGGTGTACTTGTTGATGCCGGTGAGCTGGTCAGCCGCCGCCGGGCCGGAGATGTAGAGCGCCTGGTTCTGCGCGGCGAGCGGCGCTAGCTGGGTCGCTATGCCTGAGTCGACCGTCCCGGCGATGATCTTGTCGCCCGCGCCGACCAGGCTCTTGAAGTCGGTGACCGCGGTGGTGGCGCTGTCCGCGTCATCGTCCCAGGTCACGTTGACCGGGTGCCCGTTGACCGCGTTAGTGCCGCCGGTCGCATAGGCGAGCCCGATGTTGAAGCCCTGCTGGTACTCCAGCGCGTAGGGCGCGTAGATGCCGGTCTTCTCGTACACCATGCCGACGTTGACGGGAGTGCCTGACGCGGCCTGGCTGCCCGGTGCCGCCGTGCCGGTCGCAGCTGCCGTAGTCGCGGCGCTTGACGCCGGGCCCGCTGAGGAGGCCGTCGACGACGAACTGCAGGCGGCGGCCGCCAGCGCGATCATCGCGACTCCCGTTAGTCCCGCCAGCCCGGTGCGCCTTGGTCTCCTTGCTGTACCGCCCATGTCTCCTCCATGAGAATATGAGAGGTGATTCAGGTATTAGGAGAACAGTAGAGTTGGCACCCACGGCGGTCAACGGCCAGCATTGTTACGTTCCGGTCACGGCCACCTCAGCGGGCGCGCCGAACCGCGCGGGAACCGGGGATCACGGCAGGTCGCGGTGAGCGGACATCGCCGTCGCGGGCCTCGCCGGCGGTCTTGGCTCCCTCGACCAAACCGCGTCCGCAGGGCAACATGGCCGTCGCGTGGCCCCGGGCCATCCCTTTTTCATCCATCTGGGCGACGCCGTTGATGGCCACCTAGGTGAACACTAGGCAGACAGCTGACCTGGCTGACGATGCTGGTGACCGCCCGGAACGCGGAGGTGAGTCGAATGACCGCGGCGGAGCCAGCTGCCCGGGGACGGTACCGCAGCGAGTACCCGGGCCATATGCTGCGCGACCACCTTGGCCTGGGACGCCCGGCGGGCTACCATGCGCCAGCAACCTCTGACTGATCCGGAACGGATGGTGGCTTGCCCGTGCTGGACACGCAGAGCCCGGTGGTGGTGGACGGAGCCACGCTGAAGTGCAACGCGCTGGCCGCCATCGCCCGCGGAAGCGGGCGGGTCACCGTGGCGCCCGAAGGGGTGGCGCGGGCCGGCGCGGCGCACCGCACCGCGCTCGCGGCCGTCAGCGCGCACGCCTGCTACGGGCGCACCACCGGGGTTGGCGCCAACCACGCGGTGGCCGTACCGCCGGGCAACGGGCACGGCCTGCGGCTGCTGCGCAGCCACGCGGGCGGAGCGGGCGAGACCGTTGCCCCCGACGTGGCCCGCGGCGCGCTGGCGATCAGGCTCAACCAGCTGGCGGCGGGCGGCTCCGGTGCCGACCCGGCCTGGATCGACGCGGTGGCAGCGGCACTCAACGCCGGCCTGACCCCGGAGTTCCCCGTCCTCGGCGCGATCGGCACCGGCGACCTGACCGGGCTGGCGGCGACCGCGCTCGCGCTCATCGGCGAGCGGCCGTGGCGCGGCGCCGATGGCCCGGTGCGGCGCGGGCTGCTGGCGCCGGCGGTGGCCGACGCCGACGCGCTCGCGTTCCTGTCGTCGAATGCCGTGACGCTGGCGCAGGCCACGCTGGCACACCACGATCTGTCCGTGCTGCTCGACGCGGAACTGCGCATCGCGGCGCTCAGCCATCTCGCCCTGTCCGGCTCTGCCCAGCCGTACGCGAAAGCGGTGCAGGCGGCGCGGCCGCATCCGGGCCAGCGGCGCACTGCGCGGCGGCTGCGCGAACTGCTCGGCCCGGACGCCGCCCGGCCCGGCGCCCGGGTGCAGGACCCGTACGGGCTGCGCGCGCTGCCCCAGGTGCACGGTCCCGCGGCCGACGCGCTTGCCCAGGTCGAGCGGGTGCTCGGCACCGAGCTGAACGCCGCAGCGGAGAACCCGCTCATCGACGTGCACGGCGGCCAGGTGCTGCACAACGGCAACTTCCACGGCGCCTACCTCGCGCTCGCGCTCGACTGCGCCCGGCTCGCGCTGTGCGCGGACGCGGCGCTCTCGCCGGCCAGGCTGGCCGCGCTCACCGACCCGGAGCGGACCGGCCTGCGCCCGTTCCTCGCCGACGGCCCCCAGGGCAGCTCGGGGATCATGGTCCTTGAGTACACGGCCAGTGCCGCGCTTGCCGAGCTGCGGCAGCTGGCCGCCCCGGCCTCGCTCGGCACCGCCGTGCTGTCGCGCGGCACTGAGGAGCACGCGGCCTTCTCGCCGCAGGCGGCCCGGGCGGCGGCCCGCATGGTGCCACGGCTGCGCACTCTGCTGGCCTGCGAGCTGGTGGCGGCCGTCCGGGCGCTACGCCAGCGCGGAGCCGAGCCGTCAGGACCCGAGCTGCGCGCGGTGTACGGCCAGTGCCTTGACCGGCTGCCCGCCGGCCGGGACGACCACCCGCTCGATGCCGACATCGCCGCCGCCGAGCAGCTCATCGCCGCCTGGAACTAGGTCGGCGGGAAACGCCCGCAACAAGCCTTGAGAGATATAGTCGGCGCCGCCGGGCACGAGCAGCGCGGACCGCGGTACGCAGTCGCGATCCAAAGTGACGGGATCATGCTCTCCACGCTGATAGTGGCTCCGACTTCCACCAGCGCGCAGTCTGCGGTTTTCCGGCCGGAGATCGAAATGGACGGAATCCGTACTCGTGTGCTCGTCGATCAGATGCGCGCGGTCGACGCCAGCCGGCTGGTCGACTTCGCCGGCCGCCTCGAGGCTGCTGAGACAGCAGAGGTCGACCGGGCGGGGTCCGGCTCATCCTCGGCGTGCTCTGAAATAGTCGGAGGGCGTTACAGGTAGTCGCGTTTGCGCATCCAGACGAGGGTGACCCAGCCCCAGATGGGGGGCAGGTACGAGGTGAACAGGCGCTGGATGAAGACCGCGGCGGTGGCGTCGGCCTCGGCGACGCCGGCCGCGGTGAGGCCGAGGATCAGGCCTGCTTCCACCACGCCCATGCCGCCGGGGGAAGGCGAGGCGCCGCCGATCATCGCGGCCAGCCTGATGACCACGATCAGGATGGGCAGCCGGAGATGGTCATCGAAGGCGCGCAGCGAGACGGAGAGCGCCATGGCTATCAGCAGTTCGCGCGCGACCGCGCCGCCGCCCAGGAGCGTCAGCTTGGCCGGTGACCGGGCTATTTCCCTGAAGTTGCCCAGGATCTGATGGAGTTTCGGGCGTGCCTTGTCCGCGGCCAGCCTGCGCAGCCTGGGCACCGCAAGCAGCAGGCCGGCGGCCAGGGCGACCAGCACCACGGCGGCCAGGATGAGCCAAACCAGCTTGGAGTCACCGCTCAGGTGCTCGCCGGTGTCGAGGTGGATGGATCCCCAGGCAAACGGCAGCGAGATCACGAGCAGCAGCACGGTCGTACCCCAGGAGACGGTGGTCATGATGGCGCCCGAGCTCAACGCGGCCGACGTGTCGTAGCCCTGCTTCTGGAAGAAGCGAACCCGGGTGGCGAAGACCGCCGCGGTCCCGCCTGCCAGCGCGCTGAACGTGTTGGCGACCTCGGTGCCGAGCACCCGTCCGAACGGCAGTGGCCCGGCCACGCTGCCGATGCTTTCCACCGCTGAGGCGACGTAGGCGAGCTGGGCGAGGAGGAACGCCATGATCACCCAGAGCCAGCTGGCCCCGATCACCGTGTCGAACGACTTGGACACGTCGAGAAGCACGCCGATCAGTGCCCAGCCGCCGATGAGCGTGCCGGCGACCATGATCAGCGTCGGCCAGCTGATCCGGCGGGGCTCTACCAGCGTCGGCACCTCGATCGAGGCGGCCTCGGCGGCGCGCCGCCTGACGTCTGGCAGCAGGTCGCGCTTGTGCCGCATGTTCCGGCGGAGCGCGGGGTCGAGCGCCGGCGTGTGCAGCTGGCGGAGCGCGCCCTGGAGTACCTCCGGCGGCAGGCAGCGGGCCGCGGCGCCGCCGGCTCGCTCGGCGCCGACGAGCAGCGCCGTCGCGGCCATCGCGCCGGCGGCGTCCCTGTCGAGCTGATCAGGCGACGCGCTCGATGAGGCGTTGCGGAACTCAGTCAGGATCACGCTGTCCGACGCTGGCTCCGCCCACAGTGTGTCGCTGCTGATGGCACCGTGGGCGATCCGCGCCCGGCGCAGGATCAGCAGCTGCCGGTAGAGGTCATCGAGGGCCGCGTCGCTGATCTCGGTGGCGTCCGCCTCGGCCAGGTTCACGCCTGCGGGCAGACGGCAGACCAGCAGCGCGTCCTTGGCCGGTCCCGCGGTTCCCGCCTCGACCAGCTCGGGCACGGCGGCACCGGCCTGGCCGGCCCGCAGCGTGAGATAGGCCTCGCGTTCGACCTGCTGTAGCCGGGTAATGGTGAAGGTCGGCCCGGAATCCCGGTACAGCAGGAACCGGCCCGCCTTGGTGAGCAGCCTGGCGTCGGCCGCGTCCCGGCCGTAGATCCCGATCCCCAGCCGCCCGCCGGACGAACCGTCGGGGCGTGTCTCTGTTGCCTGGAACCTCGCCACTCCCCAGACCTGCCGGGGCACCGGGTGCACGTCGCTGGCGGCGACGCCTATTTCCTGCAGCAGCAGCCGCACGCCGTCGGCCGTCGGCAGGCCGAGCGGTGAGCCGAAGACGAGCCGGACCGCCACCGCCGCCCCCCAGCCGATGGCCAGGCTGCCGCCGACGTTGAGCGGCAGCCCGTGGCCGCCGACAGCCGTGGCCAGGGCTGTCAGGGCGATGAAGATCTCGACGAGCCGCTGCATGCCCCGTGCCAGGTACGGCAGGGCCGCCGTGGCCACCGCCATGAAAAAGGCGATCCGCAGCACAGGAAAACTCAGGTCATACCCGCCGATTACCACCCCGGCGGGCCGCCCGCCGCGGCTGCCAAGCACCGCGATCAAGATCCCGCTGACCGCAGCCGCGCCCGCCGCGCTCAGCGCGATGTCCCGCGCGATCAGCCAGCGGCGCGCGATCAGCGCCAGCGCCACGAGCACGATGACCACGCCCAGCGAGCCAGCCTGGTAGACCACCGTCACCAGCCAGGTGATGCTCCACGGCGGCGGATGGATTACCTGGACGATGGCCCGGTCAACGCGGGAGTCGTAGCGGATGACCAGCAGGCAGCACACCAGTGCCGCCGCAGCGCAGGCCAGGCGCACCCCGTCTGTTCCGCGCCGTCGCCGCAGTCCGTCGCCGGCCGGGGCGAACACCACCGAGCGCCAGCTGCGGAGCAGGCCCGGGCGGGAATGAGGCGTCTCCCGCGTCGCGGCGGGGGCGCCGGTCACCCGTTCAGTATGCGGGCTTTCTCCCGCTCGAACTCGGCCTCGGTCAAGACGCCGGCGTTCTTCAGGTCACCAAGCTGCGTCAGCTGCGCAAGCCGGTCGCCCCCGTCCGCCGGAGACGGGGCCTGGGCCTGCGGCGGCGGAGCGGCCGGCGCTGCGGCCTGATCTTGCGCCGCCCGTCGCTGCTGCTGCCGGCGCTGCACCCGCCCGTGCACGGAGCTGGCCACTGCCACCGTGGCGGCAGTCTTCAAGATGCCCACCTGATCTCCTCCTCTCCTCAGGCGCGCTCGGTCTCGACCGCGAGGTAATCCACCGGGCCGAGTTCATCCTCAGCTGGCTGGTGCCCGTCTGACCGCATGACTCCTCCGCTGACCGTAGGAACTCCGCCGCACCCGAGAGGCTTCTCACGCCCGGAGTGCTCACCTTCCGATGATGCGCGGAATACGCACTCCCCCTGATCACCCCCGCAGGGTGATGAACAGGAACGGGGCGGGGAGACAGCCGAGACGGCCCCGGACCGGTGGCAGGCTGCTGGTGGCGATATGTGCAACACGCAATCGTTCGGGATGATCTGTTTATTTTTCTGCTCGTTGACGAATTGATTCTGTGTCTGACTTCCCGCGCCAACGAGGAGAAGCACCATGGCAGTGGACATCGCGATGAGTGAACCGCTGGGCGGACGCGCTTCCGGCGCGCACCCCCTCGATCCCCTCAGCGGCAGCGAGATCGAGCGGGCCGCCGCGATCATCAAGGCGAGCGAGCACGCCACCGCGACGCTGCGCTTCGTGATGATCTCACTGGAGGAGCCGCCCAAGCCCGCCAGCCTCAGCTTCGACCCGCTGGCGGCCCCGGCGCGCAAGGCGTTCGCCGTCACCTTCGACGCGTCGCGCAAGCTCATCTGCGAGGCGGTCGTCAACCTCGACATGGCCCTGGTCGAGTCCTGGACCCCGGTTCCCGGCCGTTTTCCCGCCTTCCTGTCCGACACGCTGACAGCGGTCGGGGAGGTCGTCAGGGGCGATCCGCGCTGGCAGGAGGGGATGCGCAAGCGCGGCGTGACCGATTTCGGGCTGTGCATGATCGACCCGTGGCCGGCGGGCTACCTCGGGCCGCAGGAACATTACGACAACAGCCCGACGGTGTGCCGGCCGCTCACCTTCGTTCGCTCGGCGCCTGGCGAACACGGTTACGCGCGCCCGGTCGAGGGGCTGATCGTCACCTTCGACCTTGACGGCATGAAGGTCATCGACGTCGAGGATCACGGCGTGGTGCCGCTGCCGCCGCAGTCGGGCAACTACTCCGCGAAGTACGACATGTTCAGCCCGGATAACCGGCCTGCCTTCACCGGGTTCCGCGACGACCTCAAGGACATCGTCATCACCCAGCCCGACGGTCCCAGCTTCGCCGTCGACGGCTACGGGGTGACGTGGCAGAAGTGGGCCTTCCGCGTCGGGTTCAACCCGCGCGAGGGCCTCGTGCTGCACACCATCTCCTATACCGACAAGGGCGTCGAGCGCCCGGTCATGTACCGGGCCGCCCTCTCGGAGATGGTCGTGCCCTACGGGGACAGCGCACCGACCCACTGGAACAAGAACGTCTTCGACATGGGCGAGCTTGGCATGGGGATGTCCGCCAACCCGCTCACCCTCGGCTGCGACTGCCTCGGGGAGATCTTCTATTTCGACGGCATCGTCAACGACAGCATCGGCAACGCCGTGGTCATACCGAACGCGGTCTGCATGCACGAGGAGGACTACGGGATCGCCTGGAAGCACACCGACTTCCGCACCCAGGAGGTCGAGGTGCGCCGGTCCAGGCGGCTCGTCGTGTCGATGATCTGCACGGTCGGCAACTACGAGTACGGCTTCTTCTGGTACCTGTACACCGACGGATCGATCGAGTTCGAGGTCAAGCTGACCGGCGTGCTCACCACCGGCGCGTTCGAGGGCCCGGCGCCCAAGTACGGCGTCCCGGTCGCGCCGGGCATCTACGGGCCGAACCACCAGCACTTCTTCAACCTGCGGATGGACATGGCGGTCGACGGCCCGAACAACTCCGTCTACGAGGTCGACTCGGTCATCGAGGACGACGAGCTCAACCCGTACCACAACGCCTGGTACACCCGGGCCACGCTGGTCAAGTCGGAGAAGGACGGCGCCCGCGCCTGGAGCTGGGACACCAACCGGTACTGGAAGATCGTCTCGGACAAGACCAACGAGCTCGGGGAGAAGACCGCCTACAAGCTTGAACCGCGCGGCGTGGTCAAGCCCTTCGTCCAGCAGGGGTCCTACATCTACGACCGGGCGCGGTTCGTGCAGAAGCCGGTCTGGGTGACCAGGTACGACCCGAGGGAGAAGTACGCAGCCGGTGACTACATGGCCCAGTCACCGGACGTGCAGGGCCTGCCGGCGTACCTCGAGGACGACGCGGACCTGGAGAACACCGACGTCGTCCTCTGGTACACCGTCGGCACGCACCACATACCGCGCCCGGAGGACTGGCCGGTCATGCCGTGCGCCTACATCGGCTTCCATCTCAAGCCGGCCGGGTTCTTCGACGGCAACCCGGCGCTCGACCTGCCGCCGTCAACGGCGGCCGGCGACCATTGCAGCCGCCACGAGCACCACGAGCCCTGACCTACCGGGTCGTCGCGCGGGCGCCGCCGGCCAGTCGCAGGCCGGCGGGCGCCAGGGGCACGCATGGAGCTGTGCAATAGCTCTGAAGTAGCGCAGAACGCTGATCAGGAGTTGTAGCTCTTGGTACTCAACCGGTTACATATGGTTTTGAGCGGAAGGTGCGCGATGGATGCTCTGCTTGGCTATGCGGCGTGGATGCTGCTGCTCACTGTGGCGTATTTCGCCCTGCCCGGCCTGTCTCCGCTGTTCCAGTGCCTGCTGGCGGCGAGCGCGGCGGGCGCCATCGTGGTCCGGGTCGTGCGTTGCCGGCCGGCGTATCCACTGCCGTGGCTGCTGCTGGCGGGATCCGCCATCTGCTGGGTGGGTTCACAGCTGACCGTGCGAGCTGGCGGCCGCCAGCAGATACCTTCCTGGAACGCCTACACCTACGTTGGCCTTGCTGTCCGTTTGCTGTTCGCCGTGGCGCTCGGCCTGTTCGCCCGCGCGCGCAGCTCGGGCGCCGACCGGCGGA
>Ga0335082_10005684_pt1 | contig 13666 bp, 7 predicted proteins | sample Lox_Sample_41_FD_206718 | JGI IMG/M metagenome (GOLD analysis project Ga0335082, IMG submission 206718) | Soil microbial communities from Loxahatchee National Wildlife Refuge, Florida, United States - Lox_Sample_4.1 | ecosystem: Environmental > Terrestrial > Soil > Wetlands | place: USA: Florida... | reverse complement strand
ATGGACGATCTTGCGTGTAAAATGTGTCTAAACCGTTGATTCTAAGGATTTCGAGGGGGGAGGGGGAGGGGTGGGTAGCCTCGCCAGCCGAATCTCGCTATCGCAGTTGCTAAATAGTAAATACTTCAGCTCGCTTCTCTGCCCACTGTCCCACGCAATCGCCGAGTCTGTTAGTGTACCGAGAGCGTTGCACTCGAGGCGGACGGCGAACGGATGCGGACGACACTTCGCAGGGTCTTTAAGGCATTTCAGTATCCCGATTTCCGCCTCATGTGGTTCGGCGCCTGCACCTCCAGCATCGGCACCTGGATGCAGATCGTGGCGCAAGGCTGGCTCATCTACCGCCTCAGCCATTCGGCGTTCCTGCTCGCGCTCGATCAGTTCCTCGGCGGCATTCCTATCTTCCTGCTGTCGTTGCTCGGCGGCGTAATCGCCGACCGGGTCGAGCGCCGCAAGATTCTGCTTGGCTCGCAATACATTCAATTGGCGAGCGCGGCTACGCTTACCTTGCTGGTGGCAACCGGTTGGGTGCACGTCTGGCAAATCCTCTGTTTGTCCTTCCTCTCCGGCTTCGCCCAAGCCTTCGGCGGACCCGCCTACCAAGCGCTCATCCCCACTCTGGTCGAGCGCGATGACATGCCCAACGCCATCGCCCTGAACTCCATCCAGTTCAACCTGGCGGTGACGGTTGGCCCGGCGCTGGGCGGATGGGCGCTGGCGCGCTTCGGCGAGGCCTGGTGCTTCGGACTGAATACGCTATCGTTTCTGGCGCCGATCGTGGCGCTGTCGATGATTACGACTCGCTTTCTGCCGCAGAAGACCACCGATACGATGCTCAGCAGCTTCAAGCAGGGGATTTCGTTCGTGCGCAGGCAGGGATCCATGGAAGCGCTCATCCTCCTGGCGTTCTGCATGACGTTCCTCAGCATGCCGATGCGCACGTACTTCCCTGTCTTCGTCAAAGACATCTTTCGCCGCGGACCGGAAACCTACGGCCAGCTCTTGTCGGTCATGGGCATCGGCTCCATCTGCGGCTCGCTGGCCATCGCCAGCCTGGGGAACTTCCGGCACAAGGGGCGCGTCGCCCTCCTTATGCTCATCTGCCTCGGGCTGGCCATCTCCGGCTTTGCGCTATCGAAGTCGCTGGCGGTTAGCTACTTGGTGGTAGTGCTGGTGGGCTTCGCCATGATGGCCGTCTTCGCCACGGTCAATTCCCTGGTGCAGTTGATCACCACCGATGAGATGCGCGGCCGGGTGATGAGCGTATACAACTTCGCCTTCCGCGGGGGCATGCCGATGGGGAACCTGGTGTCCGGCTGGCTGGTGCCGATGTTTGGCGCCCCTCACGTTTTGGGCGTGAATGGCCTGCTGCTGGTGTTGCTGGCGTCGTACTTCATCGTCACGCGCTCGCGGGTGACGGGGCTGTAACGGATTCGCTCTACCGAGTCGCTCTCTCCAACAAATAGAGATAAGAGCGGTAGATTTGTCCGGTCGCGCGGGTCATGCCAACTTCGCAGGTGCGGCTGCTGGAGTAGCAGGCTTCGGGATGTTTCGCTTTCACTTCGTTCGCTTCGAGGCGAGTGGCGGATGCAGTGAGTTCGGGCAGAAGGAAACCGCGGTCCCCGGCGAAGGCACAGCATCCGGCATCGAGCGGAACCAGCACATTGTCGCTGCAGGCTTTGGCGACGGCTTCGAGCTTCGACGTGAGGCCGAGCTTGGTAACAGAGCAAACAGGATGAAGCGCGACAATCTTTGCCTTCGCGTTGATGCGCAGTTTCGGCAGTAGGGTGTCATGCACGAACTCGATGGAATCCAAAAACGTCATCCGGTCGAAGCGCTGCTGGTTGTCTTCACTCAGATAGCCGCGCGCATTGCGGAAGCCGTAGGTGCAAGGGGTGGTATCAATGAATATGGGAAGTCTTCCCTGCTCCGACCATTTCCAGCAGCGCTCGATGGCGGCATTGATGGCAATCTCGTGGGCGCGGTTCCATCCCTTCGACGAGAACGGCGTGCCGCAGCAGGTTCCGGCGACATCATCCGGGATGAACACCGGAACGCCCGAGCGGCGGCTCACTTCGACGACGACTTCCATAAGGGAGCGGTCATCAGGCTCGCCGGGCAGTCGTCCCATGGTGCGCGAGATGCAGGAGGGGAAGTAAACCGCTTGCGCGCCCGCACGGGCGGATTTGGGCACGGCTCCGGCGACGTGGGGCGTGTCGGGCATCCACTCGGGAAGGTTGTCGCCAGCGACACGCTTCATCAGCCGGGAGATTGCGCGAACACCCGAGACGCCGATGATCGATTGGGCGGCATGTCCCGAACGCAGCACCCAGCGGATCGCCGATTCGGTCGCCGCGAAGTGCTCTGCAATGCGCGCTGCCCACTTCTGCGTGGCTGGCGTCTGGCGGATACGGCGAAAGCGCTTGACCAAATCTCCGGTATTGATACTTACCGGACAGGCGGTGGCGCACAGCCCGTCGGTGGCGCAAGTGTCGAGGGCAGAGTAGAGAAAGTCGCGGTCAAGGGCGGCGTAGAGGTCGTTCGCTCCCACCCTGTCGCCAAAAGACGGCGACAAGGGTGGGGCACCCAGATCACTGAAGGTGTCTGCGTTCTGCAGGCGCGCCATCTCGCGGCGCACTACGATGCGCTGCCGCGGCGTCAGCGTCAGCTCGCGGCTGGGGCACTTCGACTCGCAATATCCACACTCGATGCACTTGTCCACCTCGGGCTCGATGGTGGGTATGCGTTTGAGGTTATCCAAATGCGCGCGGCGGTCGGGGTTGAGGATGACGCCCGGGTTGAGCAGGTTGTGCGGATCGGCCAGTTCCTTGAGCTGCCGCATGATTTCGTAGCCCTCGCTGCCCCACTCGGTCTCGACGAAGGGCGCCATGTTACGTCCCGTTCCGTGTTCGGCCTTGAGCGCACCGTCATAGCGGTGGACCACCAAATCAACTACGTCGTCGATGAACTTCGCATACTGATCAACCGCCGCCTGGTCATTGAAACCTTGGGTGATGACGAAGTGCAGGTTGCCGTCTTTGGCGTGGCCAAAGATGATGGCGTTGTCGTAGTCGTGCTTACGAAACAGCTTAGTCAGATCGAGCGCGCCGTCGGCGAGCCGCTCGACGGGAAAGGCAACATCTTCGATGATGACGGTGGTTCCGGTCTTGCGTACCGAGCCGACCGAGGGGAACATGCCGGAGCGGATCTTCCAAAGCAGCGCCTGTTCGGCGGCGACGTGAGTGAACAAAGCTGGCTCGAGCAGCTTGAGCCCGCCGGTAGTGTCGGCAGCAATTGCCTCTAGTTGGCGCCGCTCTGCTTCCTCGGCCGATTGGAACTCCGCCAGCAATCCGGCTGCGCCATCGGGAAGAGTGCGAATGGACGCCGGGATTCCTGCCTGGGTCTCGACGGAACGTAGCGAGGCGCGGTCCATGACTTCGAGCGCTTTGGCTCCAGCCTGGCGCAGCGGAACGATGGAGTCGGCGGCGGCGTAGAGGTCCGGAAACAACAGGAGTCCCGTGTATTTCACGGGTAGGTCGGGCACGGTGTTGAGCACGGCCTCGGCGATGAACGCCAGCGTGCCCTCGGCACCGACGAGCACATGCTGAAAGATATCGACCGCGCGCTCGTAGTCCAGAAACGCGTTCAGCGAGTACCCGGTGGTGTTCTTCATTCGGTACTTGCTGCGCACACGCTCGCGAAGCTGCGGTATGCCTTCGATGTGTGCTTTCAGGTCGAGTATGCCGCGTGCCAAGTCTGGCTCGAGGGCGTGAAACTTCTCGTCGGCATCGGGTGCGGCGGTGTCGATGACGGTGCCCGACGGCAGCATGAACGTGAGCGAGTGCAGCGTGTGATAGGCGTTCTGGTCCACGCCGCAACACATACCACTCGAGTTATTGGAGAGAATGCCGCCGATGGTACAGGTGGCAATAGAAGCCGGATCGGGGCCGATCTTGGCGCCGTAGGACGCGAGCAACTGGTTGGCGCGCGCGCCGATCACGCCGGGCTGCAGGCGAATCCGCTTTCCGCCGTCTTCAACCTTGGCATTGCGCCAGTGCCTCGCCACCTCGACCAGCAGTCCGTCCGAGATCGATTGGCCGGAGAGGCTGGAGCCGGCGGCGCGAAACGTCATGGGGATTCCGGCACGCTGGCTGAATTGAAAGAGGTTCTCAATTTCCTCAAGGTTCTTGGTCAAAACAACCGCCTTGGGGATAAGGCGGTAGAAGCTGGCGTCAGAGGCGAAGGCGATCAGGTCGATGGGGCGAATGAGGATGCGGTCAGCATCGATCTGCGGCGCGAGCGAAGATTTGATGCCTGCAGAGGTGAGGGTGACAGAGGTCAGAACAGTTGAAGCCATGATGATAGTTCCCTACCCCAGTCTCTAATGGAGCCGATATTCTCCTGGTTCATGAAATCCCCCGGTGAGCACGTGATGCGTCCACCGGGAGATTTAGACGAAGTTACAACTTGCCTTCAAGGCGTGTGTCCTCCCCGCTATTGCACAACGAAGTGCGTAAATGGAGGAACATACGCCATGAGAAACACCAGAATGCCGACCAGACACGCCAACGCAATGCTGTGGAAGAAGACATAGCGCAGAATGTCGCCTTCATGCCCATACCACTCTGTGGCCGTACTGGCAACGACGATGCTCTGCGCGTCAATCATCTTGCCCATGACGCCGCCACAACTGTTGGCGGCCGACATCAGGACGGGCGAGACGCCCACCTGTTGCGCCGATATCTTCTGCAGGCTGCCGAACAGCACGTTAGACGAGGTGTCGGAGCCGGTCAGCGCGACACCCAGCCAGCCCAGCAGGGTTCCGAAGAAGGGATACAAGTGGCCGGTGCGCGCAAAGGCGAGACCCATGGTAGCGTCGAGACCGGCATAGCGCGTGAGAAAGCCGACGGCCAGCATGGCGGCGATGGTGAGCAGCGAGAACCGGACACGCACTATTGTCTTCAGGTAGATCTTGAAAATCTGGCCTACGCTGAAGCCCATGATGAGCCCGGAGAGGATTGCAGCGACGAGGATCCCCGAACCCGTGGCGCTCACCCAGTTGAGCCCGAACACCGCCCCCTCTTTGGTTGGCTTGGGAACTACGGGCGGGGTGCGTTCGACGAGCTTGTTGAGGCCATGTACTGGAAATTGCGGATTGGTGATCTTGCTGGGCGGAGTGCTCCATGTGGCCATGGACGTAAACACCTTTTCGGGCGTGTTCATGATCCGCTTACCGGTCATCGTTCCCCAACAGAAAACGATGACGCTGAGGATGAGCCAGGGCAGCCAGGCGCGCGCCACTTCTCCACGGCTGTATCCGTGCGCCGCGCGGCGTTCGGTCTTCTCCTCTTCGCCTTCAAAAGTCCAGATCCGTTTGGGGTGCCATACCATGAGAAACGCGATGAGGCAGACCATGGAGACCACAGCGGCAATCACGTCCACCAGCCAGGGCCCGTGATGGTTGGAGACGAAATATTGGGTTCCCGCGAACGAGGCGCCGGCCACCAGCACCGCCGGCCAGATTTCGAGCATTTCGGAAAATCCGACGAAGGCCCAGATCAGCCAGAAGGGCACAATCACAGAGAACCAGGGCAGGATGCGCCCTGCCATCGCGCCCAAGGTGATCTCACTGAAGCCGGTGACTCCGGCCAGCGCAATGATGGGAGTTCCCAGCGCGCCGTAGGCGACCGGCGCGGTGTTGGCGATCAGCGACAACCCCGATGCCTGCAGGGGACGGAAACCGAGACCGATGAGCAAGGCCGCGGTGACGGCGACCGGAGTACCAAATCCCGCGGCGCCCTCGAAGAACGCGCCGAAGCTAAAAGCAATGAGCAGGAGCTGCAGGCGGCGGTCCTGCGTGATGCCGGTGAGGCTGTGCTTCAGCACCTCAAAGCGACCCGCTTCCACCGTAAGCTGGTAGAGGAAGATAACATTGAGCACGATCCAGCCGATGGGAAACAGCCCATAGGCGGCACCGTACACCGCAGTCGCCGCGGCCATGCGGGTCGGCATACCGAATCCAAGGATGGCTGTGAGCAGCGCCGTAACCAGCCCGGCCAGAGCTGCATAGTGTGCCTTGACATGGCCGAAGGCGAGCGCCCCCAGTAACACGATCACGGGCAGTGACGCGATGAGCGTGGAGAGCCACCAGTGCCCGGTGGGATCGTAATGCTGCTGCCAGCCGCCGCTGACTTCGGGCAGTCGCAAAATAACGATGGCCACCACGACGGCTGCTACGGTGAGTACAACGCCAAGCCAGCCACCCGAGTCGGGCTTGGAAGCCGAACCATGCGACGGGGGTTTCGACGGCTGCGACGATGCGGAAGGGCCTGCCATGCTTGCGCCTCCTGATCAATATCAACTGTGTGAAATTTTGTGTTGCTGAAATGACGCCCGAATCTTACTCGCAAAACTCTATGTTGACTACGGCATTGTAGTGGCGGGCGCGGCTCACCAACCGAAGTGACCGGCGACACAATTCCGGGTCACTCTGCCCGGCTCCGCACCCGAGAAACGAGTCGGCCCTGCTCCTACGGGAGACTGGGCCTTAGGCTGCTTGCCCGACCGCCAGCTTTGCCGGGCGAACTTCGGAGTGCAAGAGAGCGCGGGCAATCATGCCTCGATTGCCAGCGCCCTTGCCGGTTGTTACCCCTGACTCAATCGAACTGGCGGCCTGCAGTTGTACCGCCAGTCCAGCGCGCGTCAGAAGCTGAAGATGGGGCCGAACTCCGTGCGCCAGTCGGTCCAGGTACAGGTCGGCTTGCCCGATACCTTGGTCGTGCACACGCCCAAATTGTTGGGCAGCGCGTAACTCTGGTATTGGCTCTCTTCGAATCCGAACTGCACGTAATTGTTCAGCTTGTAAAACAGTGTTCCGGCTTTGATCGTGCTCTTGTACGGTCCGGCGCCACTTGCTCCGATGCCCTTCGCTTTGCGGAAGTCCGCCGTGTTTGCAGCATCGATGCCGTACTCGAAGTAGCCCTGCCAGCCGGCGTTCCGTCCCTTCGGATCGGCATTGAACCAGCGCGAGAGCGGAAGGCCCAACTGCACGAACCCTCCGTAGTCGCGCACGGCGTACTGCGGAGCAACCACGGCATTCCCCGAGGCGTTGGTTCCGAACGTAACCGTCGAAGCACCATCGACCGAAGCTGCGGTTTTCAGCAGAGACAGGCCGCCGCTATAGGTGTAGTTGGAGAGGAGCTGGTCGCCGAAGAAGAACCGCATGTCAGCTCCAATGTATCCGCTGGCCACGACCGTGAACCAGCGGGTGGGCAGCGAGACAGCGACCTGGTTGCCGTATCCCGGACTGGTGACGTCCACGCCCCTGGTGAAGGTGGCGTTGTAAGGAGCCGGGATAGCGGAAGCCAGCACGGTTGCCTGGCGATGGGTGTAGAACCCGCTCCACAGGATCTGAGCAGGAACCACGCCCGGAGCCTTGTCGAGCTGGAACTGCAGTACGACTCTGCTTTCCAGTTCGGGCGCAGCGTAGTCCGCACCTTGGCGCTCGCCGTAGCCGAGCTGATTGCCCAGCCCGTTGACGAACGTGCAGGGAGTCGCGGTGCCCAGAGCTGCGACTGTACACGTAACGCTGTCAGCCGGGGGAAGACCTTCGCTGGGCATCATGATCCCGAATTCAGGCGACAACTTCCAGTTGCGCGACCCGCCCAGCTTCTGTACGAAGCCAACCCGGAACTGCGGCGAGCGTTCGTAGATATTGCCCCAGTAGGCGCCGAAGAATGTGGTCTCAAACAGGTTCATCAGCGCACTGGAACCGAAGATGGTCCAATCCTGCCCCGCTACGAAGAACAGGTCGGTCTTCTCGCTGGCAGCGTAATCGAGCCGCCCATAGGCCAGACGCAACTGCAAGGCATTGCTGCGGATGGTGGAAACGTTACGGTTATCAACACGACTGAAGTTGCCTTCGTAATCAGCTTCGATCGTGCCGGTAATGGTCATTTTGCCGGAGATGTCAGGCCATTCGAATTTCGAACCGATACGCGTCGCCCGCGCCTTCAGGTGGAATTCCGGGTTGGGATTGGGGCCGGTGTCAGAGTTGAGAAAACCCGGAACAATGAAATCGTCACCACGGGGATCGCTGGTGTCATACGCCATGGTGGTCTTGATGAAACCGTATGGCCTGACTTTTACTGGGCCCAGAGAAAACGCCGGAACCACGCCTTCCTTCGCCGGCGGATCAATCGGCAGCACCCGCACCGGAGCAACGGCAGGAATGACCGGAGGAGGCTTAGGAGCTTCCTTCGGTTTGGCCTGGCCGGCGGCTTGCGCCGTCTGCGCCGTCACGAGGTTGTCGGAATACTTGATGTCGGACAACATGTGATCGCTGGTCCGCTCGGGGATTCCGCCTTGCAGCGCAGCCATGTCCGCGTCGCTCAGCAGACCCTTCTGCTTGAGCAAGAGCAGCAACTGCTGGGTGCTGGCTGCGCTGTTCGCAGCTCCCAGCGAGTTGGCTTCACTGGAGGAGAGGATCCCCTTGCTCACCAGAATTTGCAGCAAGGCGGCGTTCACATTGGGTTCCGAGAGGGTGCTGACCGCGTTGGGGGTTGGCTCTGGGTTAACAGCGGCTCCACCTGCAGGAGTAGCAGCCGCCGGATCCGCCGCGACGAGCAGCGATGGAATCAAGACCCAGGAGAGGAGAACAATAGACAGCCATATTGTTCTGAGAGAATGTTGCATCGTTGCCTCCATCAAGTTCGCAGTTTGCTCTGCAGACGCGAAAGTCTCAGATTCGGGAAAGTGTAGTCCCTATGTTTCCCTTTTGTTACAGGATCTTGGGGGCGAACTTTAAGGGGAGCAAAGAAGCAGTCACGCGGACGTAACTCACGTAGCGTTGTGATATTGCGCACAGTGAGGGTGTGATATGGGGCGGCGACGGAAGTCTGTGAACGGAGTTAACCATCAATAAATTGTGATAGATAGCCGCATACTACTGACATTCGCAGGGGTTGCTACAACTTTAGTAGAAGACGATATTTTGCTACGTCCGCTAACCCCTGCCTCTAGCTGCAATTAACACCGAAGTGCCATGATCGAAACGCAAAGAACGATTCCTTGTGCGCTGGTCCGCACGCCAGTTCCGCCCTAATCAAGCAGTTTTCATGCAAAGCCAATGCCATGCGCGTCGGGAGTATGCCAACAGTTCGATTCTTGTAACTCTCAACGCTGCACCGCAGAGATTTGAAACCAAATCATGCGCGAAGAAAAAAATTAGGAACCTTTGTTGCGCGCTTTCGGAACATTCAGCAGAGAACAGGGCGCCGGAGTTAGGTAATGCATGCGCGTATCGATGGCAGACGATCAGGTTGGTTCGGCCGCGCCACAAATCTTTACGCCGTGTAACCAGACTTTACCGTCGAAGCCAAGCAGCCAGTGTTCTTACCAGCGACGGAAACAGAAACTGTCGAGACTATAAGGAGTTCAAAAGATGAAGACGAAGTGGTTGGTAGTTGCAAGCATGTTGGCGCTGCTGCTGTGCGGCGCGGTGATGGTTGCCTATGCGCAGGGACCCGGTCCCGAAGGCAAGGCCTTTCGTGGCGGATTCGGACATGGCCCCGGAATGGGTTTCTGGGCACGTGAGTTGAACCTGACCGATGCGCAGAAGGCGCAGATCAAGACGATCATGCAGGCGAACCACGCCACCATGAAGACGGTCATGCAGCAGATGGAGCAGAACCGCGCAGCCATGTTGGCGGCTACGGCGAATGGCGCCTACGATCCGGCGAAAATTCAGTCGCTGGCCACCCAGCAGGCGCAGTTGCAGGCGGCGATGATCATGAATCGTGAAGCGGTGCACCACCAGATCTACACCCAGGTGCTGACCTCGGAGCAGCAGGCGAAAGCGGAACAACTTCGCACGCAGCAGATCAATCGCATCAATCAGCACCTGCAGCGGATGGCCAACGGAACCGATGCTCCTCCTCCGGCGCCGTCGGAGTAAGAGTTTTGCAGTGCGTTCGATTGGGCAGGGCTTCGGCCCTGCCTTTTTTTGACGGTGCGGCGCTTCTGGCGGTGATTCGGCGAACCCTGAATGTAATACTTCTGTCATTTCGTTCGCGAACCGCACTAGGTCACATACTTCAGGGCGCGCAGTTTCTAGGATGCAGTCATGGTTTCAAACGGCCCTGATTGCACTTCTTTACATCCCAAAGGCATCCAAGCTCGAGTCCTTCTCACATCGGTGTTCGGCCCCTACGCGCAAGACGACGAATTCGGCAGCCGCACCATCAATCCAATGGAGCTCTACCACAACCAGGTGACCCGCGCGCAGGGCAGCTTTTCGCTGCGCATGTTTCACCGCTCCTGGGGACTGATGATGATCCAGCAGAATATTTCCGCTCCCAGCACGCTGCTCGACTTCCCTACCCTGGAGACGTTCGAGCGCGAACTGACCTCCCATCATTACGACATCGTCGGCATCTCCGGCATCATTCCGAACTTCTGCAAGGTACGCGAGATGTGCCGGCGGGTGCGCCGTCTGTCGCCTGATTCCGTAATCGTTGTCGGCGGGCACGTCGCCGGAATACCTGACATTGAAGCGATGCTCGACGCCGACCACATTGTGCGCGGCGAAGGGGTCGCCTGGATGCGGCGTTTTCTCGGCGAAGATGCCGATGCTCCGGTCGTGCACCCGGAAATTCTGTCGGGATTTGGCTTTCGCGTTCTCGGCATGCGTGTCCCCGACAGCACTCGCGACACGGCGGCCACCATCATTCCTTCGGTCGGCTGCCCCATGGGGTGCAACTTCTGCACGACCTCCGCATTCTTTGGCGGCAAAGGTAAGAGCTATCACTTCTACGAATCGGGCGACCACTTGTTCGAGGTGATGCAGCACATGGAAGAGAGCATGGGTGTGCAGTCGTTTTTTGTCATGGACGAGAACTTTCTGCTCAATCGCCCGCGCGCCGTGCAACTGCTCAAACGCATGCAGGAACACAACAAGAGCTGGGCGCTCTACGTCTTTTCGTCCATCAACGCCATCCGCAAATACTCGATGGAAGAACTGGTGCAGCTCGGCATTTCCTGGATCTGGGTTGGCCTCGAGTCCCCCAAATCGAGCTACGCCAAGCTGAAGGACGCCGACACGCGTTCGATCGTCGCCGAGTTGCGCCGCCACGGCATTAAGCTGCTGGGCTCGACCATCGTCGGGCTGGAACACCACACGCCACAGAACATTCAGGAAGACCTCGACTATGCCGTCTCCCACGGTACGGACTTCCATCAGTTCATGCTCTACACCCCAGTACCCGGCACACCGCTCTTCCACCAAATGAGCGCCGAAGGGCGGATGCTGGATGACGTCGAGTTGGCCGACATCCACGGGCAGTACAAATTCAACTTCCGCCATGCCGCGATTTCGCGTGACCAGTCGAAGGAATTTCTCGACGGCGCGTTCCGTCAGGACTTCGAGAAGAATGGGCCGAGCCTGTTCCGCATCTGCCAGACGCAATTCAACGGCTGGCAACGATACCACGATCATCCCGAGGCCAGGGTGCGTGAGCGTTTTGCGCACGAAGCACGAAAACTGCGCACCACCTACAACGCCGCGCTGTGGGCCATGGAAAGGCGGCTGAAGCACAGCAATCCGCAGGTAGCTCGGCAAATCCGCGAGTTGCGACGCCAGATCGAGGCCGCATTCGGCCTGCCGACGCGTCTTCTGCGTATGGTGCTTGGTCCCGTGCTGGTTTGGACGTCGAAGCGCGAAGACCGGCGGCTCGCTAACGGCGTCACCTACGAGCCGCAGACTTTTGTGGAACGGCACAACTGGGTGGAAGAATCGGGCGAGGGCACAAAGTTCAAGATTGTGGTGATGGCCCAGCGAGGATTCAAACCATCGATGGAGAACGTCGCAGCGCGCGTGGGCTTACCGGAACAGCCCGCACTTACAATGATCGGCGATTAGGCGCAAAAATCGCGGCACCGGCACTTGCGAACCCTTTGTGCCGGTACCGCGAATTTTTTAGATTGCCGCGCAGATGGCCTTCACTTCGGTGTACAGCTCCAACACTTCGTGGCCCATCTCGCGGCCCCATCCGGACTGCTTGTAGCCGCCGAACGGCAGCGCCGCGTCAAACACGTTGTAGCAGTTGATCCACACCGTTCCGGCGCGCAGCTTGTGCGCCACACGGTGGGCTTTGCTGATGTCCTTCGTCCAGACACCGGCAGCAAGCCCATACTCGGTGTTGTTCGCTTCCGCCACGATCTGGTCGATGTCGCTGAAGGGTGAGGCGGTGACCACCGGGCCAAAGATTTCTTCCCGCACGACCTTCATGTTGGGATTCGTCTTCACCAGCACCGTGGGCTCGACGAAGTACCCCGAGCCAGCCTTCTTTTTGCCGCCAACCACCGCTTGGGCACCCTCGTTGAGTCCGGACTCGAGGTAGCTGCAGACGCGATCCAGTTGTTCCTTTGACACCAGCGGGCCCATGGTGGTGTCAGCGTCGAATCCCGGACCGACTTTGATCTTCTTGGCCTGTTCGGCCACGCCTTCGACCACCTGGTCGAACATGTCCTTCTCGACATAGAGGCGGGAGCCGGCACAACAGCACTGACCGTGATTGAAGAAGATAGCGCTGGCAGTGCCCGGAATTGTCGAGCGAACATCAGCGTCGTCAAAGACGATATTGGGAGACTTGCCGCCCAGCTCCAGCGACACTTTCTTCAAGTTGCCGGAAGCCGCCTTGAGGATCAGTTTGCCCACTTCCGTCGAGCCTGTGAATGCCACCTTGTCGACATCCGCATGCGCCGCCAGCGCGGCGCCGGCTGTCTCTCCGTAGCCCGGTACGACGTTGACCACCCCCTCGGGGAAACCAGCTTCGGCGATCAACTCCGCCAGCATCAGCGCGGAGAGCGGAGTCTGCTCGGCTGGCTTAAGCACGACGCAGCAGCCTGTGGCCAGCGCAGGGCCCAGCTTCCACGCCGCCATAAGCAACGGGAAGTTCCACGGAATGATCTGGCCGACGACTCCGACGGGCTCGCGCCGTGTGTAGGCGAGAAACTGGGTGCGCTTGTTCCCCGCCGAGATGGGAATGGTGTTGCCCTCGATCTTGGTCGCCCATCCCGCCATGTAGCGAAACAGGTCAACCGCCAGCGGCACATCGGCCACACGGGCCACGGCCAGCGGTTTTCCATTATCCAGACTTTCCAGTTGGGCGAACTCTTCGGTACGGGCTTCCAGCAGATCGGCGAGCTTCCAGATGAGGCGGCCGCGTTGCGAGGCCGACATGTCAGCCCAGGCAGAGCCTTCGAAGGCCTTGCGCGCAGCCTTCACAGCGCGGTCGATATCTTCGCGGTCGCCTTCGGCCACCTGCGCCAGGACCTCTCCGGTCGCCGGATTATAAGTTGGAAACGTCTTGCCTGATGCGGCAGGGACAAACTGATTGTTGATGAACATGGGCCGCGGCTTGCGGATAAACTCCTCTACCCGGCTGTTGATTGGTGCGGCACTCACGGCTGTAGCCATCGAGATCCTCCATGACGGAGCACGCAGCTTGGAGCGCTCCGCCGGCAATGAGATGGATGTTTGCGCGTTGCAGACGACACGTCACGGACGCGGGGTCAGACACGCTCGTGCGGTCTCCCATCTGAATGGAAGCACTCAGAGGCAGACAGCCGAGTCAGAAGTGCGAGAGGTTCGGCGAGAGATCTCGAC
>Ga0335082_10005683_pt1 | contig 13667 bp, 13 predicted proteins | sample Lox_Sample_41_FD_206718 | JGI IMG/M metagenome (GOLD analysis project Ga0335082, IMG submission 206718) | Soil microbial communities from Loxahatchee National Wildlife Refuge, Florida, United States - Lox_Sample_4.1 | ecosystem: Environmental > Terrestrial > Soil > Wetlands | place: USA... | reverse complement strand
GCCCGCGCCTGCTCCTCGGTGACCTCCTCGATCGTCCCGAAGAGCCCGTAGCCCGCGTTGTTGACGACGACGTCGAGCCGGCCGTACCGGTCGTGCGCCTCCTTGACGGCCGCGTCGACCGCGGCCTTGTCGGTCACGTCGAGCCGGATCGGCAGCACGTTTTCGCCGTAGCGCTCGACGAGCCCGGCCAGGGAGCCCGTGTCGCGGGCCGTCGCCGCGACCCTGTCCCCGCGGGCCAGCGCCGCCTCCGCCCAGATCCGGCCGAACCCCTTGGACGTGCCGGTGATGAACCAGACCTTCGACACTCAGCAGCTGAACGTGGCCGTGAGCGGCCCGGAGCCGCCGAAGAGCAGGGTGCCCGAGAGGGTCCCCTTCGTGCGGCCGCCGGCGAGCGTGATCTTCAGCGTGTCGCCCCTGACCGTGTAGGACTTGCCGCCGTAGTCGATCGCGAGCACGCCGCCCGTGTAGGTGCCGTCGGAGGCGGCCGGCTTGCCGGTGCCGCCCGGGACCTGGCCGACGTCGAGCCCGAAGTAGTCCGGCTTCTTCTTGGTCGTCTGGCCGAGCACGACGGTGCCGATGTTGAGCGCCACGTACTTGGACGTGCGCTCGCAGTCGCCACCCTTGAAGCTGAGCGTCTTCCCGCCGACGTGGACCGTCGCCTTCGCCGGCCCGCAGAACACGCGCGCCTGGACACCGCCGTAGCTGATCACGCCCGGCGTGCAGGCAGTCCTGGAGGCCGCGGTCGGCACTCCGACGGCGACGCTCGCGGCGGCCAGGCCGAGCGCGAACAGGGCTGCTCTCGTCATCGGCACGAGCCTAGCCGATACCGGAGAAGCCGCCGAAGACCGGCGGGTCTAGCCGCCGGACGAGTCGTCGGGCACGATGTCCCAGGCCGTCGCGTTGGCCGGGTTGCCGTACTTCTGCCCGTCGGTCGAGGCGCCGACGTACGGGAAGGTGTAGTACGTCGGGTTGATGCCGCTCTCGTTCGGCGTGTCGATCTCGCCGCAGATCACGGGGCCGCTGTCCTGGAAGTTCTGGTGGATCAGGCAGCTGGAGGTCGAGTAGAGGATCCCCTGGAAGCCGGCCGGAGGATGGCCGTTGTAGCAGTTCGGGGTGCCGTTCCCCGGGCCCGGGCAGCTCGAGCCGCCCTGGTCGTACTCGTTGGGCTGCTCGGACATCAGCACCGCCATGTTCTGGGTCGGATCCCAGTTCGACATGTTGGCGAGGCAGCTCTTCGAGTAGTCGTTGGAGTCGGGGAGGGTTTTCGGGCCGCCGGCGCAGACCAGGGCGTCGATCTCGTCGTCCTTCGAGGACATGATGTTGGCGCGGCCGAAGTAGTGGACGATCTCGCCGTCGGTGTCCCAGCGGAAGTTGCCGTCGACGAAGATCACGCCGGAGATCGTCATCACGTGGGTCGTGTGGTTCCACGAGAGCTCGCCCTTGAGCACGCCGTTCTGGACGACCTGGCAGGTGTAGTCGGAGGTCGGCGGCGCCATCTCGCCGTTGACGGTGAGGCTCGCGTTCGGCGCGCTGGTCGTGCTCGCGTCGTTGTCGAAGAAGTTCGTCGACAGGCCGGGGCTCGCGTTCGTGCAGAAGTGCTTCGGCCCCGGGGCGGCGTTCGCCCACCAGTAGGTGTAGTCGACCGAGGGCATCACGAGCGCCGGGTTCGAGGCCTGTGACGTGGTCGTGATCGTGCCCGCGTAGACGTGGTCGACCGACGTGCACGGCGTGTGCGCGGACTGGAGGAGGTAGGTGCAGGTGCCCGCGATGTTCGCCGTGAGCACGGGCGTGCCCGAGGTGCCGATCCCGTTGGTGTCCGGCTTGTACTTGACGGTGACGCTGATGTAGTCGATCGAGGCGGTGGCGCTCGCCGCTGCGACGTTCTTCGCCGCGAAGCGCAGGCCGAAGTTGGTTGCGTCCACGTCGGCGCCGGTGAGCGTTCCCGAGGTCAGTCCCCAGAGGTCGGACGAGCTGCCGTAGGTGATCGTGCTGAGCGTGGTGCCCCAGTTGGTGCCCGTCACGGCCTTGTTGCTGCCGACCGGCGAGCCGGCCTTGAGCATCTGGACGGTCGCGTCCTGCAGCGCGCCGACCGAGCCGGCCGTCGTCGTCGCGGTCGTCACGTAGGGCGAGGTGCCGCCGACCCAGCTCGTCTTCGAGTTGAGCGTCATCAGCGTGATCGGCTGGTTCCCGTCGGTGTTCTGGAAGGTGCAGGAGACGAGGGTCGGGAGCGGCCCGCCGGAGCAGGTCACGTTCCCGGAGCCGACGATCGTCACGATCGCGGCCTGGATCGTCGCGGCGCTCGCGTTGTAGGCGATCGAGGCCGACACCGTGGAGCTTCCGCCGGCCGGGGTCACGTTGAGCTTGAACGTGCCGCCGGTCGGGCTGCCGTTCGTGACGATCGACTGCACGGCGTTGCAGCAGGCGCTCGCCATCCGCTGCACCGTGAAGGTGACGCCCTCGACCACCGCCGTCGCCGGGACCGTAAGGCCGAAGTTCGTCGTGTCCTGGTTCGCGCTCGTCGCACCGGCGGCGATCGTGGCGGTCGCGTATGCGCTGTTGCTCGAGTAGACGTTCGTCGGGTTCGTCCAGCCGGTGCCGGTCGCCGGCGGCCGGGTCGGGCTCGTCGCGTCGGGGCCGGTGATCGTGACGTTGCCGCCGACGTCGACCGTCGTCGCCGCGCCGGTGATCCCGCCCCCGTTCGTCAGGCACAGGTTGCCCCTGGTGGCCACGTTCGTGACGAAGGTCTGGTTGTCGATGTCGAAGCAGCTACCGTCCGTCGCGTTGTCGTAGAACCGGCTCCACGAGCTGCCGCTTCCGGAGTCGCCCATCACCCTGATCTTCTTCACGAGCGTCTTCGTCTGGTAGCCCTCGCCGCTCTTCACCTTCCCGGTGGAGGTGATCACCCACGTGTAGCTGACGTTGGGAACGATCACGAGCTGGCCGTAGTACGAGACCGAGCCGTTCAGGTTCGGATAGGGGACCGTGACTGCCGTCCCCGCACTATTGGGAAAGAGGGTCGAGTCGGTCGGCTTCTTCCACAACCCGGGGCTCGTTTTCAGCATGTGGCTGCTCGGGTCGAGCTGGTTGTTCATCGTCGCGATCGCGTCCTGGATCCCGGCCTCGGCGAGGTCGTACGCGCTCGCGCGCGCCTTGTGGGCGCTGGAGTCGGTCAGGTTGGTGCTCGCGTAGTAGGTGACGGCCGTGCCGCTGATCGTGAGCACGGTCAGCAGGCCGAGGGCCATCACGAGCGCGATCCCGCGCTCCGACCTGAGTCGACGCATCGAAAGGTGTCGCCGCAAAGCTTGCACCAGAGTCCTCATCGGACGGAACCGCAGCGAGGAAAAGACCCTCGATTGAGTGAGCGCGACCTAGCCGCCGCTCTCGGGCCCGTCGTCGAGCTCGAAGGCGGTCGCGGTCGAGGTGTCCCCGTACTTCTGTCCGTCGGCGAGGTTCCCGGTGTACGGGAAGGTGTAGAAGGTCGGGTCGACGGTCGACTCGTGCGGGATCGTGATCGTGTTGCAGATCACGGGGCCGCTGTCCTGGAAGCCCTGGTGGATCAGGCAGTCGCCCTGCGAGTAGAGCACGCCCTGGTAGCCGGCCTGCGGGTGGCCGTCGAGGCACGACGGCGGCGAGCCGTTGCAACTCGAGCCGCCCTGGTCGTACTCGTTGTCCTTCATCGACATCAGCGTCATGTAGTTCTGGCTGGGATCCCAGTTCGCCATCCCGCTCGAGATGCAGTCGTCCTGGGGCTCCGTCGTCCCCGAGCCGCCGGCGCAGACGACGGCGTCGATCTCGTCGTAGCCGCCGCTCATCAGGTCCGCCTTGCCCTGGTAGTGGACGATCTCGCCGTCGGAGTCGAAGCGGAAGTTCCCGTCGATGAAGATCGTCCCGAAGATCGTCAGCACGTGGGTGGTGGCGTTCCAGCCGAGCTCGCCCTTGAGCACGCCGTTCTCCACGACCTGGCAGTCGTAGGACTGGCCCGGCGGCGCCATCTCGCCGTTGACCGGAACGCTGTCGTTCGGCCCGTTCGTGCTCCCCGCGTCGTTGTCGAAGGTGGGCGGAGTGCCGGTCGAGGTGGTGCAGGGGTGCTTCGGGCCGGGCATGGCGTTCGCCCACCAGTAGTCGAAGTCGACCTGCGGCATCACGAGGGCGGGGTTCGCCCCCGGCGCCGTGTTCGTGATCGTGCCCGCGTAGACGTGGTCGGCCGAGGTGCACGGCGTATGGGGGGAGTTCGCGTTGTAGGTGCACGTGCCGCCGATGTTCGCCTGGGCGATCGGCGTGCCGGGGGTGCCGATTCCGTTCGTGTCGTTCGAATAGGTGACCGCGATCGAGAGGTAGTCGACCGACGCGGTCGCGGCCGTGCCGCCGGCCTTCGCCGCGAACTTGACCCCGAAGCCCGAGTTGTCGACGTCGGCCGCCGTCCATGCGGCGCCCCAGAGGTCGGAGCTGCTGCCGTAGGTCTTCGTCGAGTTCGAGGTACCCCAGGTGCCGGAGATCGCGTGGTTCGTCCCGGTCTGCGCGCCGGCCTTGGTCAGGTACATGTTCGCGTCCTGCAGCGTCCCGGAGACGCTCCCCTTCCGGATCAGGCTGACCGTGATCCCGCGGATGATCGCGCCGGACGGGATCGAGAACCCGAACCCGCTCGCCGTCAGCGTGGCGCCCGTGCTGTTCGAGGAGACGGCGTTGGTCGCGTAGACGCTGTCGCTCGCGAAGACGTTGTTCGAGCTCGTCCAGCCGGACGCGGTCGTCGGAGGGCGCGCGCTGCCGGTGGTGTCGGGGCCCGAGATCGTCACCGTGCCGCCGACGTCGACATTCGTGTTCGCGCCGGTGATCGCGCCGCCGTTGACCAGGCACAGGTTGCCCCGCGTGCCGATGTTGGTGACCATCGTGTCTGTGTCGATCGTCAGGCAGGATCCGGTGCTGTCCTGGTAGAAGCGGCTCCAGGAGTTGCCGCTCGCGCCGACGTTGAGGCCCCGCACGGTGACCGCCTTCTTCAGGATGCTCGTCTGGTACCCCTGGTCGTTCTTGATCGTTCCGGTCGAGGTGATCGTCCAGACGTAATCGGTCGTGTTCAGCGTCCCCGCGTACGTGACCGAGCCGTGCTGCGCGACGAACTGGACCGTGGTGGGCGGAAGGAGCGTCGGGTCGATCGGGCTCTTGGCGCCCGCCTTGACGCTACCGTCGGGATTGAGCTGGTTGGCCAGCGTCGAGTCCGCGTCGCTGAGCCCCGCCTCGGCGAGGTCGTAGGCGCTCATCCTCGCCCTGCCGGTGGTCGCCGCGGTGCCGTTGCTCGTCGCGTAGTAGGCGATCGCTGTCCCGGTGATCGTCAGCACGGCCAGCAGGCCGAGCGCCATCACGAGCGCGAACCCGTGCTCCCTGCCGCAGAGATTCCTCAGCAACGCCTTCACGACTGCCGTCATCTATCGGAACGCGATGCATCACGCTCCGTCCCTGAGGTCAGTGATTCAGATCGGCGTCGGGGAGCTCAGGCTCGGGTAGCGCTGGGTGAGCAGGTACAGGTAGGCGCAGGCCTGCTGGTAGTAGCGCAGGCAGTAGACGCCGAGGTTCTCGAACCCCTCCGGCATCGACGCCGCGAAGACGCCGACGAACCAGGCGAGGAACGCGATCACCTCGAGCAGGTAGAGGAGCACCGTGGCGATCAGCAGCGCGGGGATCGCGAGGATGCCGCGGAAGAAGATCGTCCAGCGGTTCTGCCGCTGCGGCGGGTCGACCTCGAGCGTGACCGGGTAGGAGTCGCTCGACGAGAAGCCCGGCCACGGATCGGCGAGCAAGAACATGTAGGCGTAGACCTCGCCGTGGTAGCGGAGGTACGAAGCGAGGAAGTCGTGCAGCCCCGCCGAGACTCGGCCCGTGAAGAGGGCGACGAACCACGCCGCGATCCAGGCGAAGAACGCGGCGATCCCCCAGAGCCCGACCCAGATGTAAGGCGGGATCGCGAGGATGAGGCGGAAGAAGACGGTCAGGCGCGTGCGGCGCAGGTCGTCGGTGACGACGACGCGAATCGGATGGGGCTCCAAGTCAGGCTCCTTTGAACGACGGCGCCCGCTTCTCCAGGAACGCGGCCACTCCTTCCGCGAAGTCGGCGGTCTGGGCGGCGGCGACCTGGAGCTGCGCCTCGAGCTCGAGCTGCTCGTCGAGGGTCGCCGTGGTCGCGTGGTCGAACAGCCGCTTGTTCCAGCCGATCGCCTTCGTCGGCATCGCCGCGAGCCCGGCGGCGTACTCGGCGATCCGCGCCTCGAAGCCGTCCGCGGCGACTACCTCGGTGACGAGGCCCCAGGCGAGCGCCTCCTCGGCCGAGATCCGGCGCCCGGAGCTCATCCACTCGAAGGCCCGCGCCTGCCCGAGCAGGCGCGTGATGAAGTAGGTGCCGCCCGCGTCGGGGACGAGGCCGATGTTCACGAAGCCCGGCGCGAAGAACGCCGCGTCCGAGGCGATCCTAATGTCACACGCGCACGCGAGGGAAACGCCCGCGCCGGCCGCGGGCCCGTTGATCGCCGCAATCACCGGCTTCTCGAGCGAGCGGATCGCGTGGACGGTCGGGTGATAGGTGGCCCGGAGCGCGGCACCGACGTCCGGCGTGTCGGAGAACTCGGTCAGGTCCTGCCCGACGCAAAACCCCCGGCCCGCGCCGGTGACCACGACCGCGCGCACCTCCGGGTCGCCGGCGGCCTCCTTCAGGGCAGCACGCAGGCCGGCATGCACGGCGCCCGTGAGGGCGTTCAGCACCGCCGGCCTGTTCAGCGTGACCGTTAGAACGGCAGCGTCGCGCGCAACGAGAACTTCTGCTTCGGCTTCTCCTGCCACGGCAGGCTGAGCCTATCGTGCCGGGCGAGACTTGCGAGCCGCGCGAGGCTCGCAAGGCGAACGAGGCGGATCGCACGTGTCGGGCGCTTGATCATGATCACCCTGTGCGTCTGCGCGACGCGCACGGAGCGCCAGGCGAGAAGACCGACGATCGCGGTCAGCTCACCCAGCATGACCACCTTCGTCACATCGACCGCCGGCTTCCAGGTGACCTCGCCTTCCTTGACGACCCAGGCGCCGGTCGGGCTGCCGGCGAGGCCGAAGCCGCCGCCGCTCTGGCCCTCCTCGTCCACTCCGCCGCCTCCGCCTCCGCGGACGCTCGCGGCCGGGACGACGGTGACGCCGTCCTCGTGCACCGGGTCGGCGTAGACGCGCTTCGCCTCGATCGACGAGCGCACTTCGTCGAGAACCTCGGGCATCTTCATCGGGCACCTCCTATCGGTTCGACACCGAGGATCGCACCGGGCGGCCGAGGTGTCATCCGAGGATTCGCGGAACGGTCTAGCGGCCCTTGAAGTCGGGCCTGCGCTTCTCGAGGAAGGCGTTCAGACCCTCCTTGGCGTCGTCCGAGGCGAACGCGAGCGCGATCGAGCGCCGCTCGAGCTCGATCCCGAGCGCAAGCGGCCCCTCGTAGGCGAAGTCGACCGCCTCCTTCGCGAGGACGGTTGCGATCGGCGCCTTCGCGGCGATGTCGCGGGCGACCTGCTTCGCCGCATCGAGCCACGCCTCGCGCGCGACGACGCGGGCGACCAGCCCGAAGTGGAGCGCCTCGCGCGCCGAGAGCATCCGCCCCGAGAGGATCACGTCCATCGCCACCGACTTGCCGACGGCGCGCGTGAGCCGCTGCGTGCCGCCCGCTCCCGGGATGATCCCGACCCCCGTCTCGGGCTGGCCGAACCTCGCCGTCTCCGAGGCGACGATCAGGTCGCAGAGCATCGCCAGCTCGCAGCCGCCGCCGAGGCAGAAGCCGGAGACCGCGGCGACGATCGGGGTGCGGACCGCCTGGATCGCGTCCCAGCGCTCGAGCCGCGACGAGACCATCAGCTCCACCGGGGAGCTCTGCGCGAGCTGGGCGATGTCGGCTCCGGCCGCGAAGGCCCGCTCCCCGCCGCCGAGGACGATGCACCGGACCGCCTCGTCGGCGTCCAGCTCCCGCAGCGCGGCGACGAGCGCGTCCATCAGCTCGCCGGAGAGCGCGTTCAGCTGCTTCGGCCGGTTCATGAGCGCGACCCCGACGGGGCCGTCCCGCTCCACGAGAACTAGGGCTTCTTCAAAAATCGTTTCACCGCCTCGTTCGCCTCGTCCCCGAGCATCGAGAGCGCGAGCCAGTCGCGCGCATGGCCGACAGTCTCGTGCCAGGAGATGTCGCGCCACCAGTTGAGCTGCTGCTTCGCGTAGCGCGTGGTCTGGGGAAGCTTCAGCGCGAGCGTCTCGACCCAGCCGTCGACGACCGCGTCGAGCTCCGCCGCCGGGACCGCGAGGTTGACGAGCCCCCACTCCGCCGCTTGCCGCGCGGGGATCTCCTCGCCGAGCATCACGATCTCGCGTGCGCGGCGGTCGCCGACCATCAGCGGCAGCCACTGCGTCGCGCCGCCCGCGGGCACCGAGCCGTGGTCGAGCCCGACGTGGCGGATGAACGCGTCGTCGGCCATCACCGCTAGGTCGCAGGCCATCTGCACCTCGTTGCCGCCGCCGACCGCGATCCCGTTCACCCGTGCGACCGTCGGCTTGCCGCACTCGCGCAGCCGGTCGTGCATGTCCTTGAACGCGCCGAACCACTTCCAGTACTCGCCCGGCCTGCCGAGGTAGTCGGCGGCCCAGGACTTGAGGTCGGCGCCGACGCAGAACGCGCGCCCCGCACCGGTTACGACGAGCACGCGGATCTCGTCGTCCCACGAGACGTCCTCGCACGCGCGCGCGAGCTCGCGCAGCATCTGGAAGTCGAACGCGTTGAGGACCTCCGGGCGGTTCAGGGTGATCGTGGCCCGCGGCGGCGCCTTCTCGTAGACGATCCGCTCGAAGCCGAGCTCCTCGGGCGGGACCGGGCGGGGGTGCGTCGGCTCGCTCACCGACGGTGAGCTTAGACTCTTCCCCGTGTCCGGCGGTAACGCGATCGCTGCGGTCCTCTCGGCCAGTGCCGGGCTCGCGGCGGCGGTGCAGGTGGCGATCTTCGGCCGCTTCGGCGACAAGGTCGGCACCCTGCCGGCGTTTGCGTTCTCGTGCGTGATCACGGCGGTGATCGCCACCGGGATCCTCGTGATCGGCCAGCGCACGGTCGGCGGCTTCGCGACGGCGTGGCAGGCGCCGAAGTGGTTGTGGATCGGCGGCGTGCTCGGCGCGTTCATCGTCCTCTCGATCACGATCGCGGCGCCGCGGATCGGCACGTTCGCGACCGTGGCGCTGATCATCGCGGGGCAGCTCACGATCAGCACGATCATCGACCGCTTCGGCCTGTTCGGCCTCCAGCAGGTCCCGTTCACCCCCTACCGCGTGGCCGGAATCATCCTGCTCGCAGTCGGGGCTCTGCTGGCCCTGAAGCGGTGAGCCCCAAGACCAGAGTGTGGGTCGCGCTCTGGGCCGTCTACCTGATCTGGGGCTCGACCTACCTCGGGATCAAGCTCGCCGGCGAGACGATCCCGCCGATCTTCGCCGCGTCGATCCGTTTCATCGCCGCGGGAGCGCTGATGGCGGCGTTCGTCGCCTGGCGCCGCGGCGCCCGGCTGCTCCTGCCCGGCCGGGCCGCGTTCCTCTCCGCGGCGGCGGTCGGCGTGCTGCTGCCGAGCGCGAACGCGCTGCTCTTCGTCGCGGAGCGCCACGTGCCGATCGGGACCGCCTCGCTCGTGATCGGGTCGGTGCCGCTCTGGATCGTGCTGCTGCGCCTCGCGACCGGCGACCGCCCGACCCGGCGCTCGCTCGGCGCTGTCGTGGTGGGATTCGCCGGCCTCGCGATCCTCGTCCGCCCCGGGGGCGGGACGAGTGTCGGGTGGCTCGCACTGGTCGTGTGCTCGGCGCTCGCCTGGGCGCTCGGGTCGTTCCTCTCCAGCCGCCTGCCGATGCCCGCGGACGCATTCGCGGCGACGGCGCTCGAGATGCTCGTCGGCGGGCTCTTCCTGCTGCCGTTCGGGCTCGTCTTCCACGGCAGCGAGTCTCTGAACCCGGCGGACTTCTCGACCCGCTCGATCCTCGGCTGGGTGTACCTCGTGCTGTTCGGCTCGCTGGTCGGGTACACCGCCTACGTCTGGCTGCTCGGCCACGCGCCGATCGGGACCGTCGCCACCTACGCGTACGTGAACCCGGTGGTCGCGATCGTGCTCGGCGTCGTGTTCCTCGGCGAGACGGTGACGTGGACGATCGCCGCCGCGGCGGCCGTGATCCTCGTCTCGGTCGCGGTCGTGATCAGGCAGGAGGCTGCCAGCGTGATCGAGCCGTTCGCCGAGTAGCGGCTACCAGACGCGCCAGGTCTCGCGGGAGAGGAACAGGCCGTGACCCGTCCTGTTCGTGCACGTCACACCGGTGAGCCGCGAGGTGCAGGTGAACACTCCTTGCCGCCAGGTCCTGCCGTACGGCAGGTTCACGTAGGCCGGGCGCTCCGTGCCGGGGCTGTAGAGGATCCCGCCCGAGCACGTGACCGCGCCCTCGCGCGCCGCGCCGAGCTCGAAGCCGTGCCAGTCGAGGCCCGAGCAGCGCGCCTGCAGCGTCTTCGCGTAGTCCGCGTGGGCGAGCCGGCAGCGGAGCATGCCGCGGACGACGAAGCACCTGATGTTTCCGGAGGGCGAGTGGAATCCGGGCAGCACCGTCTTCGCGGAGGCCGCGCCGCAGACGGCCAGCGACACGGCGCAGAGCGTCGCGGCGACACGGCTGATGCGGCGGCTCATTCGCCGCCACGGTACCTAGACGCGCTCGAAGAGGGCAGCCTGACCCTGCCCGACGCCGACGCAGAGCGTCGCCATCCCGTAGCGGCCGCCGCGGCGGCCCAGCTCGTGGAGGAGCGAGACGACGAGGCGGGCGCCGCTCATCCCGAGGGGGTGGCCGAGGGCGATCGCTCCGCCGTTGACGTTGACCATCTCCTCGTCGAGGCCGAGCTCGCGGATCACCTGGAGGCTCTGCGAGGCGAACGCCTCGTTCAGCTCGACGAGGTCGAGGTCGGAGACCGAGAGCCCCGCCCGGTCGAGCAGCTTGCGCACGGCGGGAATCGGCCCGATCCCCATCACGGTCGGGTCGACGCCCGCGACCGCGGAGGCGACGAAGCTGCCGAGCGGCTCGGCTCCGAGCGCGCGCGCCTTCTCCTCGCTCGCGATCACGAGCGCCGCGGCGCCGTCGTTGATCCCACTCGCGTTTCCGGCCGTGACCGTGCCGCCGGCGCGGAAGGCCGGCTTGAGCGCGGCGAGCTGCTCGACGGTCGTGCCGGGGCGCGGATGCTCGTCGCGGACGACGTCGCCGACCGGGATCAGCTCGTCGTCGAAGCGGCCGGCCTCCGCCGCGGCGGACCAGCGGGCCTGCGAGCGCGCGGCGAACGCGTCCTGGTCCTCGCGGGAAACCTTGTAACGCTCGGCCACGTTCTCGCCGGTTTCGCCCATCGACTCGAGCGGGAACAGCTCCTCCATGCGCGGGTTCGGGAAGCGCCAGCCGAGGACGGTGTCGTAGACGACCTGGTTGCCGCGCGGGAAGGCCTTGTCCGGCTTCGGCATCGCGAACGGCGCTCGGCTCATCGACTCGACGCCGCCGGCGACGAACAGGTCGCCGTCGCCCGCCGCGATCGCGTGGCACGCGGCGACGACGGCCGAGAGCCCGGACGCGCAGAGCCGGTTCACGGTCACGCCGGCGACCGACTGCGGCAGCCCCGCGAGCAGCGCGGCCATGCGAGCGACGTTCCGGTTGTCCTCGCCGGCCTGGTTCGCGCAGCCGAGGTAGACGTCCTCGATCTCCTCGGGCGCGACCGCGGCACGCTCGACCGCGGCGGCGACCGCGAGCGCGGCGAGATCGTCGGGCCGGACGCCCGAGAGGGCGCCGCCGTACCGGCCGATCGGCGTGCGAACGGCCGAGAGGATGACAGCGCGACTCACAGGCACGAGCGTACCGTGGCGCGAGCGGGCTGCGCACCGGCGGACCCGTCCCTAACCCCCACCCGCCCACGGGGCTGGAGACGGTAGCGGCCTCGGGCGCACGGGACCGTGCCGGCTCTGCGTCGAATGTGTGTCAGGGCGCGAACTCGACCCGCACCGGCGTCTCGTACACGCCGGTCGCCTCGGCGCGGCGGAGCAGCTCCGCCACCGCCTCGCGGCCCTCGCCGCCGAGCTCCTGGGTCAGCTCGTTCACGTACATGTCGACGAAGCGGTCGGCGAGGCCGGCCTCGATCCCGCGCCCGAACTTCATCGCGTAGGCCATCGCCTCGTCGCGATGGGCGAGCCCGGAGCGGATCGACTCGCGCAGCACGCCCGAGAGCTCCTCGATCACCTCGGCGCCGAGCGAGCGCCGCACGACGTTGACGCCGAGCGGCAGCGGCAGACCCGTCTCGAGCAGCCACCACTCGCCGAGGTCGAGCGTCTTCGCGAGACCCTCCGCCGCGTACGTGAGCTGGCCCTCGTGGATCACGAGCCCTGCCTCCGCACGCCCAGAGGCGACCTCGTCGAGGATCTCGTCGAACGGGAGCGCCCGCCATGCGAACGGGCCTTCGAGCGCCATCCCGAGCACGAGGAACGCGGTCGTGTGGCGGCCCGGGACGACGATCTCGACCTCCCGGAGCTCGTCGAGCGAGAGCGCCCGGCGCGAGACGACGACAGGCCCGTACCCGGAGCCCAGGCTCGCCCCGTGCGGAAGCAGGAGGTACTCGTCCTGGACGAGCGGATACGTGGCCAGCGAGATCGCGGTCACGTCCAACCGCCCCTCCAGCGACCACTCGTTCAGCGTCTGGATGTCCTCCTGCACCGTCTCGAAGGTGAACCCGCGCGCGTCGATCGCGTCGGCGTCGAGCGCCCAGAACATGAACGCATCGTCGGGATCGGGACTGTGACCCAATCGGATGAGCATGGGCGGCGACCCTAGCAGCAGCCGCCTAGACTGAGGCGGACATGGCGCGGCCGCCGCTCACCGATGCGATCCAGGACTACCTGAAGGAGATCTACAAGCTCCACGCCGAGAGCGGCCGCGCGACGGTGTCCGCGCTCGCCCATCGCCTCCACGTCTCGCCCGCCTCGGCGAGCGCAATGGTGAAGAAGCTCGCCGCGCTCGACCTCGTCGTCCACGCCCCCTACCGCGGAGTCGAGCTCACCCCTGCCGGCGAGCAGGTCGCAGTCGAGGTGATCCGCCACCACCGTCTGCTCGAGCTCTACCTCGCCGAGACCCTCGGGCTCCATGTCGACGCCGTGCACGACGAGGCCGACCGCCTCGAGCACGTCCTCTCCGAAGAGCTGGAGGAGCGGATCGACCGGGCGCTCGGGTTCCCGACGCTCGACCCGCACGGCGAGGCGATCCCGAACGCGGCGCTCGAGTGGCCGCCGACGAAGACCGGCTAGCGCCTACCGAAGAACCAGCGCTCGAGCGGCCCCAGGAGCTCCTCGCGCGTGAACGGATCGACCTGCTCGGCGCGGCCGTCGCCCTGCGACACCCGCAGGTCGTCGGTGAGCGCGGCGTTCGCGGCCTCGACCGCGTCCTCGAGCTCGTAGCCCTCGAACACGTAGTCCTCGGGGCGCGGATCGTCGCTCGGCCGGTGCTGCACGTTCACCGCACGTCCGACCGCCCACACCCCGCCCTGCTTCCGCTCGACCCAGATCACGATCCGCTCCTCGCCCCCCGCGACGTCTACCCCGCGGAGCTCGCGCTCGGCGAACCGACCCTGCTTGGAG
>Ga0335082_10005681_pt1 | contig 13668 bp, 9 predicted proteins | sample Lox_Sample_41_FD_206718 | JGI IMG/M metagenome (GOLD analysis project Ga0335082, IMG submission 206718) | Soil microbial communities from Loxahatchee National Wildlife Refuge, Florida, United States - Lox_Sample_4.1 | ecosystem: Environmental > Terrestrial > Soil > Wetlands | place: USA: Florida... | reverse complement strand
CTCCGCGCCTCTGACCTCAGTTTCCATGGAGCGCATCCGCCGGGCCATCCACTCTTCGGGCGAAAGACCATCGAGGTCAAAGACGCCCTCTTTGATCCCCATGCGCACGAGATCCTCCATGCGCGCCCCCGGCACGAAAGCATCGGCAAGTGCGGGGTAGATGCTCTTGATCTGCTTATTGACCAGAACCAATCGTCCCGTCTCGTCCGTAAGGGTGAAGCCTTCGTGCATGCCTTCGATTGCGGCGTTCAATCGGGCGAACAACCGGCCGCGTTCGCTCAACAGGGTCGCCAGCGCCAGCGTCATTGCCGCGTTGGTGATCATGCGAAGCTGAACAGCTTCGAGATCGGCGCGCAGTCCCTCGCCGGTCTCGGGAGAATGGCCCAGGTATATGGATGCGAGGCCCGAAATGCACAGGACCATGTTGCTGGCGACGGCGCCGGCGATGCCGAATTGGACAACTGCGACGATTTCGAGCGGCAGAATCGCCAACAAGGCGACACGATGCAGGAGCGAATATGTCGTGAAATCGCGGAATCCGATGACGGCCAGAGCAGCTATCCCAACCAGGGTCGCGACAAACCAGATCGTTTGCGCCGGTCGGGGCCAGGCCATCGTTCGCGCTGATCCGACTGCCACAATTGCCGGGGCTACGAACAACATGCCCGCGGCGTCGCCGATCCACCAAGTTCGCCAAACCTCCCAATATGAGGCTCCAAACCAGGAGGAAACGAGACCGGCTCCGACAGTGGCCGCCAATGCCGTACTCACACCGACGGCAGCTGCCAGGAAGACCAGGGCTCCTCTCAGCGACGTCAGTATCTGCGTGCCATTGAGAACACGAAGGAGTGCCGTTGCCACGAGCACTTCACCGGCATTGCAGCCCGCGAATGCGACGGCAACAGGCAGTGCGTCCCCATTGACGAGGTTCATGAGCAGGTTGCCGGTGGCTGCGGCCGCGATGTAGCCCGCCGTTTCGGATCGCGGTCGAAGGAGGACGACGGCGAGCGGAATCGCATTTGCGATCCAGAGCGCAGCAATATCGTTCGAGAGCCGTGACAAATCGACGCCGAGCTTTGCAGCAAGGAATACGGCCGCAGCGACCAGGAGTACGCGCGCGGCGTATCTTGTGGTCGCTGTCAGTTCCCGGTCAGGCATTTTGTGTTTGCGATCTCCTGAAATACAGACGCGCCACTTGCGGACCAACTATCCGTCGCCTCCTCGAATGTCCGGTCGAGTAAAAGAATGCCGGACTGAGGAAGTGTAAGGCGATGCAAATCCATGATCCCTGTATACCAACAGCATACTTCTGTATACCAGTGGAGCATGCTTGTCGTCACTGGGTCCGCCAATGCGATGGTCCGGCCGTGCCTGATCGGGATAGAGGCCGTTCGGCACCGACGGATCAGGACATAGGCAGATGCATCGCTCGCGCATCAATGGGTTGCTGATCGACTGCCAGACCGACGATATCGACGCGGCCGCGCGCTTCTGGGCCGAGGCGCTGGGCCGTCCCGTCGATCCGAATCATCCCGGCAGTCGCGGCAACTACCGCATGCTCGAGACCCCGCCGGACGAGCTCAGCGTTCAGATCCAGCGCGTGGCGCATGAAAGTCGCGTCCACATCGATATCGAGACCGACGACATTCCTGCCGAAGTCGCTCGCCTCGAGAAGCTCGGCGCGACGGTCGACAAGCGCATGGAGCGCTGGGTCGTCATGCGCGCGCCCACCGGACAGCGGTTCTGCGTCGTGCGCGTGCAGCGTGCCGGCTTTCCGAGGAACGCGACGGCATGGGATTGAGAATGGATGCGGCCACGCACATCGAGCGACGGAGGACAATCAAGAACGGCTCTTGGCGCCGCAGCGTCAAACCGCCTAACATCAAGCGAGGCGAGCCAGAAACCTCCAGGCCAAGTCGCCTCAGCGGAGCGTCGCGCATGCAGGCATCTTCCTTGCACCCTGACTTCGGTGTCGAGGTGCGTGATGTCGATCTTCGGACCGTGAGGGCGGATCATCTGTACCCTGAAATCAGGGAGCTGTTCGAGCGGCACTCGCTGCTGTTGTTTCGCGGCCAGGATCTGGACGAACCGGCGCATCGCGGGCTCGCAGAATTGTTCGGCCCGCTCGAGGACCTGAGAGATGCCGAGCCAGGCATGGCGCCGGTGCGCCCCATGGTGTCGAACGTCGCGACCGAGGGCGGGCTGACGGATGATGCAGAATTGCGGCTGCTGGACATCAAATCCAACTTCTTCTGGCATACCGACAGCACCTTTCTGCCCACGCCCGCCATTTCGAACATCCTGGTCGGCTGCACGATCCCGGCCTCCGGCGGCAATACCGAGTTCGTCTCGACCCGGGCCGGATGGGCGCGCCTGCCCGCCGACCTCAGGGAGCGCGCGCGCGACAAGGTTGTGTTCCACAGCTTCGCGCATTCCCGCGGCCTGGTGGACGCGCGGCTGGCCGCGCAGGAGATCTACACGAAGTTCCCCGCGACGCCCTGGCGGACGACCTGGCGCAACCCGCGGAATGGAACCGAGGCCCTGTTCCTGGGGGCGCATGCCGCCCGCGTTCGGGGCCTTTCGAAGCAGGCAGGAACGCAGCTGATCGAAGAGCTGATGGGCGCCGTGACCGGACCGGAGGCGATCTATTCACACCGCTGGCGCGTGGGCGACGTGCTGATCTGGGACCAGCGCGCGATCATGCATCGCGGCACGGGCTGGAACTTCGATGAAGAGCGGACGCTTGCCAGCTTCGTGTCCTCGGCACGGGAAAGCGACGGCATCGCAAGCGCGCGACCCTGAACGCGAAAGGAATCGACCATGGCGTGGCTCGTCGTCAGCGACGACAACGAACGCGGCCCCGCGATCCGGGCGGATGCTCGAATCATGGATGCCCACTGGCAATATGAACTGGCCAACCGGCACATCATCCTGGCCGCCGGCAGTCTGCGCGCCGACGACGGGGTGACCAAGACTGGTTCCTTGCTGGTGCTCGACGTGGCGACGCGCGCCGAAGCGGAGGCCTTCTTCGCGAACGACCCGGCGACCAAGGCGGGCCTGCGCGGCGCGACCAGCATCCGCTACCTCAACGCCGCGATCCTGAACCGCGAGGAGCGGGCCTGATCGGCGCAGCGCGCGCCGGCAACGCTATGGTGCGGCGTCACCGTCATTCGATGAGGCGCTGACGGCTGCTGGCGTAGACCCGCTCCATCGCGGCGACCGTCTCGTCCAGCTGCTCGACCTCGGCCGCGATCTCCGCATGCAGGTCCTGGGCGCGGCTGCTCTCGATGCCGCGGGCGTCCATCAGAAGGGTCTGGGAATAGATCGTTCCGAGCTGGCTGATCGATTGCTCGAGCTTGAGGTTTGCCCGCGCCACCGTCCTCTCGACCTCGCCGAGATTACCCATGAACTTCTCGTGCGACAGGATCGTGTTCTCGATCTCCTGCTTCGTCTTCTGATCCCTTTCCTGGTGCAGGAGGGCGCGCAAATGCTCGACGCGCCGGCCGGTGTCGAGCGCGTGATCGCCGGGGTAGACGACGTCCTTCTTGAAGTCGTCCAGCCACTTCGCGAGCTTGTAGACGTTGCCGATCCAGCCGTCGAACTGCAATTCGAGGTCGGACTGTCCCGGCCGCCCTTCGGCGCGGTCGCCCACGCGCATCAGGGCCCCGATCCGGCTGCGATAGTCCAGCGACGTCAGGACCTTTTGCCGCAACTCGGAGTCCTTGAGCTGCTCCGGCCGGAAGCGGGCGCGCAACAGGAGGCTGACCACCTTTCGATGGCTGTCGGGGTCATGTAGGCTCGCATAGATGAGTGCGCCTTCGCCGACGAGGCCCAGAAGAACGCAGGCGAGCCAGGACCACGGGGGGATGGCCCCGCCGGCGCCGAGGACCGCGCTCGCGCTGACGCCCAGGACCGTGAGACCGGCGACGACGGCGCTCTCCCAGCGAAAGATCGCGTGCTCCCACATGCCGCGCCAGAACTGGCGCCGCAGCGCGGCGCCGGACTCAGGGGGCATGGCGGTAACGGTCCCGGGGGCCGTGCACTGCGGCGTGCAGGAGAGAGCGCTTGGCCGAGCCGTTTATCCTGTCGTGCATGGCGCCCCCGCTCACTGTTCGGCGGAGATGCTCAGATAGATCTTGTCGATCGACTCCGGACTGGCCTTGAACATCTTGCCGCCGGTGACCTCCGCAATCCGCTTGAGGACGGCCTCGTCGGCATCGGCGCCGAAGGCGATCGTGTTGATCCGTATGGTCTGCGCCTCGGCATTGGCGGGCAGGCAGGCGGCGAACATCTGGTTCTCCGTGGTGTCGCCGCTGGTGTTCTGGCCATCCGACAGCAGCACGATGCCGTAGAGGCGGTTTTCTCCCGCCACCTCATCCGCGCTCTTCAACTCCCCCATCCTCTTCATCGCGTCGCAGACGCTCTGGTAGAGGGCCGTGCCACCCTCGGCGACGAGGTTGGTGACCTGTTGCGAGAGGGTCTCGGCCACGGCCGCCGCCGGCTTCGGTTCCGAGAGAGTCTGAACCTTGTCGCTGAAGGTCATCATGCCGACGATGTCGTTCGGCTGCAGCCGCTTCAGGAAATTGGCGGTGGCGTTGGTGCCGGTCCGGATCTTCTCGCCCTGCATGCTGCCGGAGATGTCCATGACCACGAGGACGGTGGCCTTGCGCTTCGTGATCAGGAAGACGTCGGCGACGGCCCGCATGAGATCGGCGTTGGGGAGGGGCAGCGACTTCACCGTGCCCGGCTTGACGCGCGGATCCGTGCCATGGGCGAGGTCGAGCGGTTCGCCGAGGGGAACGCTGGTGTCGAGCGGGCGCATGTAGGATTTCAGGGCGAGTGCCTGCTGTGCCGGCTGCAGAAGGTAGTCCAGGAACAGCTTGGCCGCTTCTGCCTGTTCCGGGCTCACCCAGTCGGCCTTGTCGAAGATGCAGTAGGGCTGATCGGTCCAGAAGATGCCTTCGGACGGGAAGATGAAGGCGAGCGGGAAGCGCAACTTATCCTTCTTGTCGGTATTGTACTGAAGGGTGTCGTTCTCGTAGGACGCCACGGCGTGCAGGAATTGCGGCCCGTGTTCCGCCATCGAGTCGAGAAGATCGAGCGAGAGCGTGCCGTATTTCGAAGTGCTCTGCGCGAGCGTCCGCATCGACGCCTCGACCCCGGGTGCATAGACATCCGTCGGCTGCAGGTTCTCCGACTTGCCTTCAACCCCGTAGACGAAAGCCGTCATGAAGAGCATGCCGGCATTGGAGTATTTCGGGTGCGGGTAGCCCAGCTTGAAGCGACCCCATTCGGGATGGCCGAAGGACTTCCAGCCGTCCGGCGCCGCCGCCAGATCGACGATGGTCTTCCAGCCCACGGGCTTGTCCGGCCAGCCCAGCGCCTCCGCCATCGGCCGCCACATGGCGATGCCCAGCGGAGCGTAGATCGTCGGCCGGCAGTCCGTGCTTCTCAGAGGCTGGCCGCCCTGCTGCTGCCACTTGGCGTCGAAGTCCTGCACCCAGGAGGCAACACCGGGCGACCAGGCGACGGGCTTCAACTTGCCGGCCAGGATATCTTCCATCGAGCCGCCCGACGTCACGGACTTCGACGTGATCGTGATCGCATTGCCCTTGCTCGTCTTCCTGCCCTCCTTCTGGAAGTTCGCCGCCAATTCCGCGAACCAACGGTCCTTGGTCGCAGCATTCGCGATCAGCACCTCGACGGTCCGCGCCGGCTCGGCGGCGGGGGGGCTTTCGGCCGAACTCTCTGGCGGTGCGGAGGGCGGCTTGTAGACCCAGAGCAGATAGGCGCCGAAGCCGACGGCGGCCAGCAGGATCGTGAAGAAGACCGCCCGTGTCCTGGTCATGACAGCGCCCGCCTCGTCCTGTTGCGTCTGCCGGACTATACTCCTGCCGCCAGCGGCGAATCGAGCGATGCCGAACAGGCCCGGCCAGGGCAGAGGCGTAAGGGCGGCTGCTCAGGACGCGGTGACCCGAGGAACGCGTCGACGCCTGCCGCGACGTCTCAGCCTTCGCTCGGCGAAGCAGCAGCGGAGCTTGTCTTCCCCTGCCAGGTACGCACGCCATCCGTTATCCGTTCATAGAAGTTCTCCGCGCCCACCGCGGCCTCGATGCCCGCGAGCCGCATCCGTTCGCGCACCTCGTCGCGCACGCGCGCGAAGGCAATGGTGATGCCTTGGCCGTGCAACTCCTTCACGGCGTTCAACAGGTCGTCGAGGGCGGTCGTGTCGATCAAGTTCACCGACTCGGCATCGATAAGGACGTGCCGCACCGGCTCACGGCTCTCGGCCAGTGCAGCTTGCAGCGCCTGCCCGACGTGGCCGATGCTGGCGAAGAACAGGTCACCGCCGGGGCGCCAGATCAGCAATCCGGGAAAGGTGACCGCGTCGCGGCGCCTCTTGACGTCGCGATAGGCTTCCACGCCGGGCAGCTGGCCGAGCACCGCACCCTGCGGGTGGGTGGTTCGATAGATCAGCACGATCAGCGACAGCACGACGCCGAGGGCGATGCCCTGGAGGACGCCCAAGGTCAGCTCGCCGGCGAAGACGATCGCGGCGAGGGTGAACTCCCAGCGGCTGCGGACGAACAGATCGCGCAGATAGGAGGGCTTCTGGAGGTGCAGCATCGCCGCGATGACGATGGCGGCGAGCGCCGGATGCGGCATGCCCCGGAACAGCGGCGTCAGCAAGACCAGGGTCAGGAAGCAGAAGACCGCGGCGACGAGATTGGCGAGCTGCGTGCGGGCGCCGGCCGACATGCCCACGGATGTCTTGGACAGGCTGCCGACGACGAGGAAGCCGCCGAAGAGGCCGCTCAGGATGTTGGCGGGCCCGTGGGCGATCAGCTCCTGGTTGGGATCGATGGCGCCGCCGCTCTCCAGCGCCGCGGCCTTGGCCCCGCCGAGCGCCTCGGCATAGCCGACCAGCACGATGGCGAGCGCGCCGGGCACGAGCTCCCGCAGGATCGCCGGATCGAGGGTGGGCAGGGTGAGGTGGGGCAGGCCGGAGGGAAGATCGCCGACCACGTCGATGCCGGCCGCTTCGCCGCCGAGCAGGCCGACGAGGACGGTGGCCGCGACCGCGACCACCAGCGCCGCGGGGACGCGGGGCGCCAGGCGGCGGAGCAGCTGCATGGCGATGAGGCTCAGCAAGCCGGTCAGCATCGGCGCGAGCGAAACCTCGGGCAGATGCTGCAGCACGTGCCAGAGCTTGGCGAAGAAGTTGCCGGACGCGCCGCCGATGCCCAGCAGATGCGGCACCTGCCCGATGATCGTGACGCAGACGAGACCTTCGATGAATCCCCGCATGACAGGCGTGGGGATGAAGGCCGCCACCCAGCCCATGCGCAGCGCCCCGAAGAGCAGGAAGAAGGCGCCGATCACGACGGCGAGGCTGGAGGTGAGCGCATTGAATTCCGCCGTGCCCTGGGCCGCGATGGCGCCGACGGTCAGGGCGGAGATCAGGCCGGTCGCCGTATCCGGGCCGACGACCAGCAGGCGCGAGGTGCCGAGCAGCGCGTAGGCGATCAACGGCGGCACGATCGTGCACAGCCCCATGATCGGCGGCACGCCGACGATGCCAGCATAGGCCATGCCCTCCGGCACCATGACCGCCCAGAGGGCGAGGCCGCCCAGGACGTCCGGCAGCAGCCACGCGCGCTGATAGGCGGGAAGCCAGACGAGGATGGGCAGCAGCCGGCGTATGATGGCGGGTGACCGGGCGGCGATCGGCATGGTCCGTCATCGACCCGGGGCGACGACGGCGAAGGCCATGAAGATTCCCAGCGACATTGCTGTCAGCGCACCAGGTTGAATGAACCAGAGCTGCGGGGCTGCCCAACGCAGATGCGTTGGCAGCCATCGGCGAACTCGCTTGTTTGCGTCGCTACGCAGGTCCAATATACAATTGCTGATCGCTACGGGGCACAATCAATACGCCGCGCAGGCGGCTCCATCTTGGGAGGCGCTGCAGGGTCGGCAAACAAGCAAATCTATCTGACCCATTCGTTTGGGAACAATCATGAAGCCAGGAATCCGTTCATGGCGACGACTGTGGCATCGTGACGCAACGGGTCGACAAGTTGCGCAACTTGCTCATCTCAGGCCGGAATGCGAGAAGCGCGTCCCCCATGACGCGTGATTGAGCGTCTGCCGCATCCGCCTGGATCAGGCGGGGCGCGACCGAATGCAGTCACGGCCGTGCGACGGAGGCAACCATCGAAGAGGTCAAACCATCAGCCACTCCACCGTCTCCCGCAGCAACGCCGGCCGCCCCCGATAACACCGGCGCGCAGCCGCAAGCTGCAGGTTTGAATCCTCAGGGACCGCCGCCGCCGGCCGGCACGGCAAAGCCGCCGACCCAAGACGGCGGCGTTCCGGAGACAGGCGCGAAGGCTCCTGATCAGAGCGCCAAGCGGTCGGCCACGGCCGCGCCAGCGGATCATGCAGGGCCGCCGAAGCAGGGCGGCCGCGGCGCCGCCGTTGTCGTCACGCTGATCGTCCTGGCCATCCTCGGGCTCTCCGTCTGGTATCTCATGCGGCCCGCGTCGCTGCTCATCCAGGGCGAGGCCGACAGCACGCGCATCGACATCGCAGCGCGCGTCGATGGGCGCGTGCAGAAAATCCCGGTGTTGCGCGGCCAGAACGTCGCGGCCGGCGCCGTTCTGCTGCAGATCGACAATCCCGAGCTGCTGGCGAAGCTCGATGAGGCGAAGGCCTCCAAGGGCGTCGCCGATGCCGAACTGGCGCATATCCATGCGGGGACGCGGGCCGAGACCGTCGCGGCGCGCAAGGCTGCGGTCGACCGCGCCGCCGCCGATGCCGCGCTGGCGCAGTCGACCTACGAGCGCGTCCGCCAAGTGGCCTCCAAGCAGTATGCCTCGCAGCAGCAGCTCGACCAGGCGACCGCCAACCTGCAGGTCGCGCGGCGCAGCCTCGACCAGGCGCAATCCTCCTATCAGGAGGCGCTCGCCGGCTACACGCCGGAAGAGGTGCGCATGGCGGAGGCCAAGGTCGTGCAGGCCGTGGCGGCGATGCAGACGGAGCAATCGCTGGTCGATCAGCTGGTGGTGACGGCGCCGGCGGCGACGCAGGTCTATCAGATCAACGTCGAGCAGGGGGAGGTGATATCGCCGGGCGTCCCGCTGCTGTCGCTCGTCGACCTGAACGATATCTGGATCCGCTTCGACCTGCGCGAGGACCTTGTGCGCGATCTCAAGGTCGGTGACAAGATCGCGGTCCGCATTCCAGCACTCGGCGACCGCAAAGTGCTGACCGAGGTTCGGCTGATCGCCGCCAAGGGCGAATATGCCGACTGGCGCGCGACGCGGGCGACCGGCGATTTCGATCTGCGTACCTTCGCCATCCGGGCCTATCCGACCGAGAGCATCGCGGGATTGCGGCCGGGCATGAGCGCGTACGCCGACTGGCCGGGCGCGCCGCAATGAAGCGGCCGCCGGCGCCGGGCTTCGTCCTCGTCGTCACGCGCGAGCTGTGCTGGATCCGGCGCGACCGGATCGCGCTGTTCCTGATGGTCGGCGTCGCCCTGATCGGAGCCACCATTCTCAGCCTCACCTTCAGCAACGCCGTCATCCGCGGCCTCAACACGGTCGTCGTCGATGCCGACCGTACGCCGGTCTCGCAGCAGTTCGTGCAGGCGATCGCGGCCGCACCCGGCGTCGGCCTGAGCAGCCGCGCCGACGACCTGGCGGCGGCGATGCATGCCATCCGGTCGGGCGCGGCGCTCGCCGCCGTCTACATGCCCGAGAACTTCGCGCGCGATCTGGCGGCCGGCCGGCGGCCGCAGGTCTCCGTCTTCTACAACACCCAGTTCATGACGCCCGGCAACGCGGCCTCGCGAGCGCTGCAAGATGCGGTCCAGAGCGCCACCGCCGCCGCCGCAGGCAGTGGTGCCGCACAGCCGCGCACGATGGGATCGCTCGTCGTCGAGCAGTATGTCCTCACCAATCCCGCCCTCAACTACGCGCAATTCCTGCTGCGTGCCGTCCTGCCCACGGTCCTCCATGTGATCGTCGGGATCTCCGCGGCCTATGTGGTCGGATCCGAGTTTGCGCGCCGCAGCCTGCGGACATGGCTGCGCTGCGCGGGCGGCAGGCCGCTGGTCGCGCTGGTCGGAAAGCTGGCCCCGCTCCTGGCGATCTTCATCTGCCTGATGGCCGTGATCATGCTGATCATCCACGGCGCCTACCGCATTCCGTTCCGCGGCGATGCCGTCATGGTGGTTGCCGCCGCCTGCCTGCTGATCGCGGCCTACCTCGGGTTCGCCACGCTACTGGCGCTGCTTGCCCGCAACATCGCGCTCGGTCTCAGCCTCACGGGCATCTTCTCCTCGCCGGCCTTCGGATTCGCCGGAGTCGGTTTCCCGACCATCGCGATGTTGCCGTTCGCGCATGGCTGGGGCGCCATCCTGCCGTTGCGCTGGTACATCCAGATCCTCTTCGATCAGGCGGCGCGCGGTGCGCCCGTCAGCAGTTCCGGACCGCCGTTCGCGATTCTGGCCGGCCTGGCGATCCTCTATGGCGGCCTCGCCTGGTGGCGGCTGGTCGCGCTCGCCCGCGGTCTGCGGCCGCCGGTCGCCCGGGCCGTGCGGCCGCTGCCATCCGCCGCCGCGCCGGCCAACTTCGGCGCGGCCATTATAGGCGAGGTCAGGCGCGTGCTCGCCGACCGCGGCGTCATGGGTCTGATGGTCCTGGCACCCTTCCTCTACGGCGCCCTCTATCCGCAACCCTACATCGGCCAGACGCTGCGGCATCTGCCGATTGCCGTCGTCGACCACGACCGTACCGAGGTCAGCCGCCGGCTGATCTCGACGTTCGATGCGGATGCCGCACTGGAGGTCGCCGTGCGCGCCGACACGCTGGCCGAGGCCCAGGCCGCGCTGTTCGGCCGCCGCGTCTTCGGCATCGTCGAGATTCCCGACGGGACCACGCGCGATCTGCTCAAGGGCGATCCGGCCCGGCTGCCGGCCTATGTCGATTCCGCCTACTTCCTCGTCTACAGCCGCACGCTCCAGGGCGTCAGCGAGTCGGCCGCGATCCTGACCAACGCGCTGGCGACGAATGATGCCCGGGCCGACGGCATCGGCAAGGCGCGGCTGGCGGCCGCGAGCCCGGTGGCGATCCTGCCGGTGCCCCTGTTCAATCCGACCGGCGGCTATGCCAGCTACATCGTGCCGGCGGCTTTCATCCTCATTCTCCAGCAGACCTTGCTGCTCGGCTCGGCCATGCTGGCCGGCGTCGCTTTCGAGACCGGCGGCAGCATGGCGCACGCGGCGCGCGGCACGGCGCGGGCGGTCCTCGCGCAAGGTTTCGCACATCTCCTCATCTACACGCCGGCAACGCTGCTCTACCTCGTCATCCTGCCGCATGTTTACGGCTTCACGATGGCCGGACGCCTGCCGGACCTGGTGCTGTTCGCGGCGGCGTTCCTGCTGGCGACCAGCTTCATGGGCCAGGCCGTCGGCGCCTGGGTCCGTCATCGCGAGACGGCCGTCGTCCTCTTCATCGCCACCTCGCTGCCGCAGTTTTTCCTGGTAGGCGTCTCCTGGCCGGTCGAGGCGATTCCGCCGGCGCTGCGCTTCATCGGCCAGATCTTCCCGTCCGAGCGCGGCATCGACGGTTTGGTCCGGATCAACCAGATGGGCGCCAGCCTCGCCGAGGTCGCGCACGACTGGATCGGCGTCCTCGTCCTGATGCTGGCCTATTTCGCGCTCGCCGTGGCGAGCACCGGCATCCGGCGGCGGAGGGCTGCCTATGCCGTCTAGGTTCCGGCGCGGCAGGCGCGTCGCCGGCGTGCTCGTGCTGGCCATCGGCGCCATTGCGCTCGCGGACCTCGCGCTGCGGCCGGCGCCGGCGCCGCCGCTCGTCGGCATGGTCCGGGCGACCGAGATCAAGATCGCGCCGGAGGTGAGCGGCCGCATCGCCGCCCTGCCGGTCAAAGCCGGCGAGCATATTACGGCCGGCACGGTGATCGCAGTGCTCTCCAGCCCCGAGCTGTCCGCGGCGGTAGAGGAAGCGCGCGCAGCCGTCGGCCAGGCGCGCGCGAGCCGCGAGCACGTCTATGCCGGCGTGCGCCAGGAGCAGGTCGACATCGCCGCCCGCGAAGTGGACAAGGCCACCGCTGACCTGACTTTCGCCGAGGAGCAGTTCCGGCGGACATCGTCGGTCGCCAGCGCCGGCTATTCCTCGAAACAGAATCTCGACAGTGCGCAAGCCGCGCTCGACGCCGCACGGGCGAACCTGGCGCAGACGCAGTCCGAGTTCGCCGCCGCACAGCGCGGCCCGACCGCCGAAGATCGCGCCTCCGCCGACGCGGAGGTGACGGCAGCCGAAGCCTCGCTGGCCGTTTTGGAGCGGCGGGCGGAGAAGCTGCAGCTGCGGGCGCCCGTCGACGGCGTCGTGGAGACGGTCGTCGGCGAGCTTGGCGAAGCCACCGTGCCCGGCCGGACAGTGCTCACCATCACCGCCACGGCCGAGCCCTGGTTCAGCTTCAATATCCGCGAAGACGCGCTCCGCGGCATTGATATCGGCACGACCCTGACGCTGACCGCATCCGGCAACACGCAGCCGATCGCGGCCAAGGTCACGGAGCTGCGCCGCCTCGGCGATTTCGCGACTTGGCGCGCGGCGCGCGCCGTCGGCGACCACGATCTCAACACCTTCGCCGTCCGCGCCGATCCCGGCGGCCCGGTCGGCGGACTCGAGCCGGGCATGACGGTCTGGATCTCCCGCGGGGAAGGATCGTAGACCGGTGAGCGCCCTGCCGAAGGGCGCGCTCTAGTATCGGTCGATCACGGGTATCCCCAGCGTGCCGTAGCTATCCATGGCGGCCAGGACCGCGCCGACCTCCTCGAGGGGCAGCCTCCGGCTCACGAGAGAGCCGGGATTGAGACGGCCCGCTTCCACCATGTCCAGCATCGCCCGATAGCCGACGGCCGGCATTCCCTGCGTCCCGATGAGCGTCAATTCCTCGTTGGCGATCACGTCGATGGGGACCGCGATCTCGCCGTGCTCGGCGCTCGACGTCATGCCGATCTGCAGGTGGCGCCCGCGCTTGCGCAGGGAGCGGATGGAGTTCTGACAGGTCGCCTTGATGCCGAGCGCATCGACGGAAACGTCGGCGCCGCCCTTCGTCATCTCCTTGATGGCGCCGGCGGGGTCATTGCGGCGTCCCGCGTCCAACGTGGCGACGGCGCCCTGCCGCTTCGCCCACGCGAGCTTCTCCGCGTCGATGTCGACGGCGATGACGTTGGCGCCGAGCGCCGTCGCGATCTGGACCGCCGAGAGACCGATGCCGCCGCAGCCATGAACGGCGACCCATTCGCCGGGCCGCACCTGGGCCTGGTTCACCAGCCCGTGGAAGGACGTCATGTAGCGGCAGCCCAGGCCGGCGCCGTCGATGAAGCTGAGCTTGTCCGGCATGCGGACGAGGTTCACGTCGGCATGGGGAATGGCGGAATAGCGACCGAACCCGCCCCAGTAGTTGAAGCCGGGGGAGAAACCGCTCTCGCACATGTTGCTGTGACCCGTGCGGCACATGCGGCACGTCCCCTCGCCCTGGCTGAAGGGTACGATCACCCGGTCGCCCTTCCGGAAGGTCCGCACGTCGCCGCCCACCTCTTCCACGACGCCGCAGAACTCGTGACCGAGG
>Ga0335082_10005679_pt1 | contig 13670 bp, 14 predicted proteins | sample Lox_Sample_41_FD_206718 | JGI IMG/M metagenome (GOLD analysis project Ga0335082, IMG submission 206718) | Soil microbial communities from Loxahatchee National Wildlife Refuge, Florida, United States - Lox_Sample_4.1 | ecosystem: Environmental > Terrestrial > Soil > Wetlands | place: USA... | reverse complement strand
TGAAACTGTATGCCGCCAAGCACAACCCATTTGTGTACTTCAAGAGCGTGCAAGAAGGCTCTAATCGCCGCAACAGCTTGGCCAACGTTGTCGGGTTCGAGGGTGGGGGCGGCCTTTACGACGATCTAGCTTCCGGCCACATCCCGGACTTGGCGTTTATCGCCCCAAATCAATGCAACGACCAGCACGGGCGCGGCAATGGCGGCTCGCAATGCGCCTTTGATCCCGTCACCGATGGCTCTCAGGCTGGCCTCAACCCTGCTCTGATTTACGTCGGAGACCTAACCTTGAGGACCTTGGTAGCGGCGATCCACCGTTCTCCGGCTTGGAAGCAAGGCCATAGCGCGATCGTCACCGTCTGGGATGAAAACGACTACAGCTTCGTCCCCAACCTGAATCAGGTTGTTGCCATCGTGGACACGAACTTCGGACCACACGGCGTCCAGAGCAACAAGTACTACACTCACTTCTCGTTACTCCGTACGCTCGAAGGAGCCTTCCGGCTGCCCTGCCTGAATCATGCGTGTGATTCTTCGAGCAAGGTGATGTCAGACCTTTTCGGGGAAGATCGGGACTAATCATCCCCGCCAACAATTTCACTGCCCCATTTCAAACGGCTTCAGCCGTGAGAAATGGGGTTTTCACTTGGGCCATTGCAGACCAATCAGGGACAGCCGCCTCGGCTGCCCCTCGATCAGAGCCCGTCCCTGACCCTATTTCGGATACCACTCCAGCAATCGCACCTCAATCCCGCTTCCTTCGAGCGCCTTCTGAAACACAGTCAGATCCGACCCGCGGTAATGATAAGGAATCACGATCTTAGGATGGAAGGCTTTGACCGCCTCTGCTGCTTCCTCGGGAGGCATCGTGTAAGGCAGATTCATGCACACGAACGCAACGTCGATGTTCTTGAGCGCGCGCATCTCAGGCACACCCTCAGTGTCGCCCGAGAAATAGAAGCGCTTTCCCCCATAAGTCAGCACGTACCCGTTACCGCGGCCCTTGTCATGAAATAGCTTGCCCGGCGCCGGACCGCGCTTGAGGTTGTAGGCAGGGACGGCTTCGATTGTCCAGCCTTGCCAGCTTTTCGACTCACCATTCGCAATGGGTTTCGCCGTCGTCACGGTCTGCACGACTGCCGGTGGCGCGAAAATCTCGGTTTCGGATTTGCTGACATCTTTGATCGAGTCCGGATCCATATGGTCGCCATGGATGTCGGTGATCACGATCAGGTCCGCCTTGGGCAGGCCAGAGAATTTCAGCGGCTTGGCAGGATCCAGATAAATCACCTTGCCACCGGCTTCAATCAGAGTGCTGGCATGGTTGAGAGGAGTAATTTTGACCGGTCCGGCCGATGTAGCGAAATTCTGTGGCTCAGCAGTTGCATGCGTCAGGGCACTCATACCAAGTATGGATGCCAGCGTACAGCAGAGTGTGAATAGCGTTTCTTTCATTCAAGCCTCGCGTGATGGGAATTCGCGTCCAACACTATACCGAATCTGAACTATCGTCGGCTTCCTGGCGAGGAGTGGTGAGTCCTACACAATGAAGTGGTCAGGGCTTACAGTATGTGGTTGCGTTGGTCGCCGAAGCGAAACGGATATTAGTTCCAGCCGGAACGGTGAACTCGCTCTCACCCAACCTTACGAAATCGTCGCTGTCCTCTTTCTCGGCTCAATCGAACGTATCGCTGAGGTATGTCCACGGGAATTGATCCCGGTTTCGTTATTAGCCTGCATACATCAGCTTCTCAAGCGTTGTTCGAGTAAACACCCGCTACTTCGTCGCTCCTGTCGGAGTCGTCGTAGCTGCCGCTTGGCTGGTGCCCGACGTTTGCGTGGTTGGAGGCAGATTAGCGAGCTTGTCCTTCGTGGCTTGAGCCTTATCGCTCTTGAATAGTGTTTCGAAGACCTCTCCGAGTTTCATGGTCGCCGACTTCGAAAACATACCCACCAAGGCCGCCGTAGCAACCACGCCGAAGGGATTCAGATCCGAAGTTTTAGCGTTGGTTCCCGTGGCAATCGCAATTACCCCACCGCGCAAAGCGGTATAGAAGACCACAGCCAATCCAGCTCCGATGAATGGCCGCAGATAATACCACCAGGCCCAGTTGCTCTTGATGGTGCGATTTCCCACATAGTCGGAAAACGACTGCGAGGTGTGTAGAAATGTACCCAGGCACCCCGCCAGCATCACTAACCAGAGCAGGTCGAGCTCCCGATTGACGATTCCCATCCTTGTTTCCACGTAGGGCCGGTTCACGGTGTCTTCAATCGTGCGTTTCCTTTCCAGATCCTGCTGCGCAAAAAGAACAGACTGCCTCACCCGGTTTCGGGTCTCCGCAGTGATGATCGGACTCGTGGTCGTTGCGCCGGAGTTGGCGGGCGCAGGGTCTTGGGATTTCCGCTCCTGTTGAGCCCACATTGCCTCGGTTTTATCCAGATCGTCGTTCTTCTGCCGCAACCTGTCTTCCGCTTCTATGCGATCCGCTTTCGCCATCTCGGCGCTGGGCAAGGCGGGCGGCCAGAGCCCAATAATGAAAAATACGAGGGTAAAAACCAGAAGCAGGTAAGCGGCAAGAAACTGCACGCCTCGGCCCGTCCATGGGGGAGAAGTCAGGTTGACGGTTGCGGTGGCCTGCTTCCCGGTGGTCTCGCTGGCCGCGGTGATACTGACCGTCGCCGTGTCCGGTACCTCCGCTGGGGCGGTGTAAAGACCGTGGTCATCCAGAGTCCCGAATGGCGGACTCAGCACCCACTTGACCAGAGGGGCTGGCGGCGACGTCGCCGGCTCGTTATCAACGGGGGGCTGCGGCGGGGCGTGAACGCCCGCCACGATCGCGACGAACTGCTGCTGTTGATTGGGCTTCAGTTCAACCTTTACGGGGATGATCGACATCGCATCCGCCGTCAGGCAAATCGTGGCGCTCCCGGATGCCTCCGTACTATTCGCAATGATCGAAACCATCTGCGAACTTGCACCCAAGGGAGCGATGTATGTGGCCGATGGAGATCCGATCGCGGGCGCGGCTTGAGTGGCGCCAGCCCCAGGCACGTTCGGTAAAGGCGGAGCTTTCGGAAACGACAAAGATCCAATCGCGGGACTCAGATCCCACGAAACGGCAACGGCATTATCCTTCTCATCCACGGCTTCGAACGTGGCGGCCTGGCCGGAAGTCAGCAAAACCGACGATGGTCTGATCGTTAGCTTGGGCATGTTCGCTCCTCGAGCGGATAGTGCGCCCCGGTTGTCGCAGGGCCGATTTGCGCGATTGCGTCGACAGTACAGACGGCCACAGGTTCGCGGCCCGGGGGGGGGTAGTGCCAGAATGTCAACGCGTGCTCAGGGCTAGTCTGGGATCCCGAGTCAGCCGAAGTAAGGGGAAAATCCTTGGGCGCAAGGAACAATAGCACAAAATCGTGGAAAGTCCAGACCTACCTGTGAGTCACCAACTTCTGAAGAATCGGATCTAGACCGGTTCTAGCATGTTCAAGGCCTGTTCAATCCTTGCGAGAGTGACTTCTTTCCCGAGTACTTCCAGCGTCTCAAACAGCGGAGGCGCGTTCTTCCGCCCACAGACTGCCACACGAATGGGTTGAAACATCTGTCCGGCTTTCATGCCGAGTTCCTGAGCCGCAGCCCGCAGTGCCTGATCGAGCGGGTCATGCGTGAATTCCACATGAGCAAGCACGGCTCTCGCCTTCACAAGTGCCTTTTTTGCCATGGCCGCGTCTCCCTTCTGCGGCACGAGTTCGGCAGGATCATACGGAGGCAGTTGGTCAAGAAAAAAGAAGTCCGCGGCTGTTAGCACGTCGCGCAGCAGCTTGATGCGCTCCTGGATCAGTGGCGTCACCTGCAGCATTTTCTCTACCGTAACGTTCGTATACTCGTCTCGCACGATCGGCAGCAATCGCCGACAGAGATCCTCGACCGCCAATCCGCGGATGTGCTCGGCGTTCAGCCACACGGCCTTGGGATCGAAAGTTTCTTCGGGCGTAGCCGCAGGTTCCTTGAAATTCACAACCGCGTTTGCGCGGTTAATCCCTTCCAGCGAAAAGATTTCGACTAATTCGTCGCGGCTCATCTTGGTGCGGTCGTCTTTTGGTGACCAGCCAAGCAGGCACAAGAAATTGATAAAGGCTTCTGGAAGAAAGCCGGCGTCCCGATACGTCGTCACACTTACGACCGGCCCGTGCCGGCGCTTGGAAAGCTTGGTTCCATCCGGCGCAACCAGCAACGGAAGATGCGCAAACTGCGGTGGCTCGTGTCCGGCGGCCTCGAAGATGAGCACATGCTTGAACGTATTCGAGAGATGATCCTGTCCCCGAATGATGTGGCTGATGCGCAGGTCGGCATCGTCGGCGCATGAAGCCAGGTGATATGTCGGCATGCCGTCGGACCGCAGCAGGGCGAAGTCTTCGATGTCTGCCCCATCCTTCATTTGCTCGCCATAGACGGCGTCGGTGAAACGCACGACCTGCCCGGCCTCACGCGGCACGCGGAATCGCAACGCGAAGGGCTCGCCCGAGGCAGCGCGGCGGTCGCTCTCGGCGCGGGACATATCGCGCATCCCGGAGTTGAACAACCACGTTCCTTGCGCGCCCGACTTTTCGCTGTCGCCACCGTGCGCAGGAGTGAAATCGCGGTACGCCAACTCTTTCTGAAAGATCGCCTCCGCCATGGCCCGGTGCAACGCGCCTCGCTGGGACTGTTTGTACTCCTCGTCCCAGCCAAGGCCGAGCCACTTCAGGCCTTCGAAGATGGAATTGACCGAGGCTTCCGTGTTCCGCTCCACATCGGTGTCGTCGAGCCGAAGGATCATCGTCCCCCCATTCCGGCGGGCAAATAACCAGTTGAAAATGAAGGTTCGCGCGCTGCCCACATGGAGAAAGCCGGTGGGCGATGGCGCGAAACGCACCCGCAGATTTCCTTGGGACGAAGAGCTGGAGGCGTTAGACATGACCGAACTTTCGATGGTACGGGCCGCCAAAAGATATCGTCAAGCACGGGACGGATGGGAAGTGATCGGTCGTGGCGATCGCTCAATGGGGAATCGAGCAGGGCACTATCGATCCCAGATTTGCCGTCCGGCGAGCTTGTGTGTGGGTCGGATGTTACGTCAGAGTCGGCGGGCAGAGAGGTTTGCCCCCAGTCCCGCGACATCGTTTTGCTGCTTATCTGGCCTTGAGTCCGCCGAGCGCAATCGCGAAAGTTACGTCAATGGGGAATCGACGGCTGATCCAGCTTTCGGAGATCGAGAATCCCGCTGAGTAGGTTGCCACTGGCTCCGAACAAAAAATCATTCGCCATGAACCAAGGGCCGCTTGTCTCACGCCTATGTTGCGCGTAGCCAACGTGCGGCAGTCCATCAATTATTACCGATTTCCCGGCGTTGAACTGACAGATGTCGAACGTGCTCCGCCAACTTGCAGACGCCACTCAGCAGGTTCATGCATTATTGCGATGCGAGTCTTTGGCAACGGAACCTTCCCTTCGAATCTTTTTCCGAGCACGCTTCCGCGCCAATGCCTGTTTCACTCGACGCCTTTCACCCGGCTTCAAGTAGTATGAGTGACGTTTGACTTCTCGAATGATGTCTTCTGATTGAACCTTGCGTTTAAATCGACGGAGCGCATTCTCTAAGGATTCGCCCTCTTGTAATCGGATTTCTGCCACGCTCACCCTCCTGAATTAACGCGATGCGGATTTCTAACGACCTCTCGTAATCGTCATTTGGCTGCAGGAGTAGCCGAATCCCAGACCTTCAAGCCTCAGCTACTCGGTCCCGCTGAGAGAGGGATGGATTTCTCCGTAGGGTCCGCTTCTTCTGAGCCGATGTCGAACAAAGCTGCCTGCTCTGCAGCGTGCTCGCGAAGTTCGGCCATTTCGTCAACGCTACCAGCAGGAGCCCTCTCCTGTTTTCGCTGATTCTTGCGCTCTGCCTTGTCCCGCTGTCTCTGTTGCCGTGCTTGTTCCTTCTGACGCTTTGTGAACGTCGATTGGCCTCTTGCCATACGTACCCCCTTTGAGATGTCTGTTCCCCGTCGACAGGCATGTGTAGCCTGAACACACTCTGTCCGCTCAACTACCAGCGCGGCTCGCGCGGCTGACGGGGATGGCCGCGATAGTCGTCACGCCCGCGGCCGCCTCCACCACCAAAACGATGGCCACCACTCCGGGGACGGTCCGATTTAGGTTTGGCCTCGTTAATCGTCAGCGTACGTCCGCCAAGATCAGTTCCGTTGAGCGCCGCGATGGCTTTGTCGGCTTCACTGGCATTGATCATTTCCACAAACCCGAACCCACGCGAGCGACCCGTATCCCGATCGGTCACCAGTGTGATCTTTTCCACCGCGCCGTGCACCTCGAAGAGATTTCGCAGTTCGGCTTCGGTCGTGCTATGGGGCAAATTCCCAACGTAAAGGTTCTTCATCGCATTTCCTCTCTCAGTAAGTCGTCCAGGGTCGATGGTGTTGGTTTCGATGGGCGTCCTTCGGAATCCCGTGGCGGAGGGGGCAGGGAGCGCATGGCTGTGCTACGAGCAACGGACGCGGAGCGGACTGCTGAGATTCGCCGCGAAGCCTCCAGAATGCCCCAGCGCTGAGTCGAGTTTCCCGGATCGGCAGGAAGAGCGATCTTCGCACTCACAATGGCCGCCGGTTCGTCTCCGCGCTCCATCAGCAATTCCTGATCTGCGTTGGGCGAATCTACGAGATATTCTGGTTGGCCGACCAGGAAGGCGAGTCGCTGTGGTGGGGTCGCGCCACGAACACGGTCGCAAAACTTGTCCCGTTGGCCACTTCCTCGTTCCACATTGATCAACACAAGGTCGTATAGGGCGGGCCGCCACCATGAGAGCGCTTCTGTGATGTCGGCGGCGCTATCGACGTACATCCCGAGCTTCCGCAGGACCTCGGCACGCAAATCGCGCTTCGCATGCGAGGTGTCGATCAGCAGCACTCGCTTCCTTTTGACTGTATCGGGAATTGGCGCGGAAAGCGGTAATGCAACCAGTGGAATGTTCATGCCGACACCGGCCGCGGCCTGCGGGCTGACACATCCACCGATTTCCCTCCTGTGATGCCCCTCTTTAGCAATTCGTGGGTTCGCTGCCGTCGAGCGATCTTCTCCTTGCGCATCCGGTGGAACCTGGACTTGTCGCCATTGCGTGCGGACATGTTTAACTCCTGTTATAGGGGCTGGTGGCAAACCAGCGGTTGATCACAACTTTCCTTGAGTGCTTGAGACAACTGCATTGTTGGCAATCAGAACAGCATCAACCACGCCGCGAAAAGCGTTGGTAGTTATGGCAACAATTGAGCCATAAGAGGAGAAATGTTGATGCAATAAGAGCGCCTCTCGATCTCTCAATCGCGAAGGCGTAAAGTGCTTGGATGACGTGTCTTCGAGGTTAAGGTGTCTTTAGTATACCCGCTTCGCGCTCATTGTGCCGAAACATCGCGATCGCCAGTCACGGGCCCAATCGCATCGTCGTCTTTTAGCTTGCTAAATGTGTAAATTGCACGTACCATGGCCACGTGCGTTAGACCGAATCGGTCGTGAGCAGCTCTCGCTTCATCAGCAAGGAACCTGCGCAGTTTTTCTTCCGAGTCCCTCCAGCGTAACTATCACAAAGGAACAAAAGTACAACACATGGAACAAGGAACAGTAAAGTGGTTCAACGACGCCAAAGGCTACGGTTTTATTAGCCGTCAATCGGGCGAAGACGTTTTCGTGCACTTCTCCGCCATCCAGGCGGGAGGCTTTAGGAGCTTGCAGGAGGGCCAGACGGTGCAATTCGATGTCACCAAAGGACCAAAAGGCTGGCAAGCGGAAAACGTGCGGGCACTCTAAGCTGCCGACTACTTCGAAGAGGCGAGATCGAGAAGAGATCGCCTCTTTTCCTTTTGTGCGGAGTTGGGGCTTTCATTAAGAAATTTGAGACAATTGTGATAAACATCTTTGTTCGGAACCTGGATCCCACAACCACCGAGGTTTTATTGAAAGATCTCTTCGCGGCCTACGGCTCGGTTGAGACCGTTACGATCGTGAAGGACCGTGACACTAACGGACCTCGCGGTTTGGCCTTCGTTGAGATGACGAACCCAGCGGAGGCCAGAACTGCGATCAAATCTTTGAATGGCTTTGTTCTAAATGACCGGGCGATGAGATTGAACGAAGCTCGCCCGAAGCCAGAGCATGACTCGACTCGCGATTCATCGCGAGGACACAGGCGTCACAGAATTTGAAACGCAAGCCCCATCTTGGGCATTGGCTGCACAGTCAACCTTGAGGCTAGCATCTTATGGATTCTCTTTGACACGCGACGAACTTAGCGCTTCCTACGCCATCATCCGGCACAACGTCCGGACCTACCGCTCGGCCGGAGTGGTTGAAGTGGTCAAAGGCAAGCAACTCGCTGAGTCAACTTTGGAGAAGCTCGAAGCTTGCCAAGACTCGTCAGATCACTACGAGGGCTGGCGCTACTTCATTGAGAGAACCGATCAGAAGCCAGGAATTGATCCCATCGAGGCTACCCAGCGGCGGCAAGAGGAATTGGAAATGCGGGAATCAAAAGCCATGCGGGAAACGAAGCCGTCGGTTATTCCTCCGGATATCCAGGGATAGTCGGAGCCGGTTCCCTTTACAAAGGCTCACCTTTTACGGTTCGTCTCCTCGCTCCGGAGGTCGCTCGAGCCAGGCGCTCGGCAATGACGCCATAGACGGATGCGTTATAAACAAGTCCGATGTGCGTTCCTGAGACTAAGACGTCCGCTTCAGGGCGATCTGTTTTGCAGTATCGCCAGTCGACTACTCCGTCACCCTCGCTGTAAATCGCGGTTTCTGCTACCGCTCCGGGCATTGAGTGCCGCAAAGAATCCAGAAAATCACATGTGCAATGCCCGGTATAGCATTCTGGAAGCACATCGCTGCCGTGCTTTACAAGAATGCGGCGTCGAACCATCTTGGCGGCATGAAGGATGCTGGAGTGGGCGACCGTCCCCCGGAACGGCGCCCCCAATGTGATGACGGAAGCAATGTCCGCCGGCCGTTGGGCCGCAATCGCACGGGCGATGATGCCCCCCAGGCTGTGGCCGATCAGATGAACCCTGCGTCCGGATTGGGCCAGGGCCTTCTCAATGGTTTCATTCAGTTGTTGCCGGATCAGGAGATTCGGACACTCGCTGTTAAGACCTATTCTTGAAAAGAAGGGTTCGTACCCGATTCGCGCCAACCACTGATGTAACGGGGCTAAATATGCATCGGGGCAAAGAAAACCAGGGATGAGAACGACAGCCGAATTATCGCCATGCGGTATTCCTAAACCGTAGTACAAAGGTGCGGCATGCAACAGAACCAGTTCGGCCGCAAACAGCACCTCGCCTAAGATGGGAAGGTTGGCTTCCTTGTATTCGTCTGTGCGAATCGGAGAATTGCAGGATCTGACTGTGCTGTTGGTTCTTCTCATTCAAGGCTGCATTACTGTACGTGAGACTGCGAAATTGCACAATAAAGATTAGCGTGTAGATGTCGTCATCTCTCGTGCTAAATGGAGTCACGCATCAAGATCCTCAAATAGGTCCGGCTATGACGCAAACTGCAAAACCCTTGCAACTCGACTCGCAGACCCTGGAAGCTTTTGATGCTTACATTTTCGAGGCAGAGAGGAAAATGGAGCAGGCTTTGCAGGGCACCGCGACATTCCTATGGTCTCAGCAGCAGCCGGAGCGGGCTCAGAAAGTGAGTCGAGGGCAGATCGTGGCGCAGTTTTGGTCTGGACGAGGTCCGGTAAAAGTTGCGACTGGTCTGATTCACGACTGGATCGCCGCCGCATTCATTCCTGGTTCGACTATCCCAGAGATATTTGCGGTGGTCCAGGACTATGATAACCACAAGAACATCTACAAACCGGAAGTGATTAATTCGAAGCTGATTCGGCGTGAAGGCAACGACTTTCAAATATACTTGCGGCTCCTGAAGAAGAAGATCATCACCGTGGTCCTCGATACCGATCATGAGGTGCGCTATCGTCCGGTGGATCGAAGCCGCTGGACGTGCCGCTCATTTACCACCCGAATTGCAGAAGTGGAAAACGCTGGAAGTCAAAGCGAGCAGATCTTGCAGCCTGATACTGGTTACGGCTTCTTGTGGCGCTTGTATTCCTATTGGCAATTCGAGGAGCGTGATAAAGGAGCGGTAGTCGAGTGCCGGGCCATATCGCTTACGCGTGACGTGCCATTTGGCTTGGGATGGGCAATTGAACCAATCATCCAAAAGCTTCCAAAAGAATCGCTTATCAACACCCTCGAAGCCACGCGGCAAGCGCTCAATGCCCGAACTCGCTAGGCCTCCTTCCACCAGTGCCATCCTGAATCCAACTGTTGGATAAGCCTCGGTCCCCGAGAATTGCGCGATTGCGCCCGAGTGACGGGCAAACCGCAAGCCAACTGCTTTGTCGGCGTTTACACAAGCTTGCGCCTTCTCTTCTCCCTCTCCCGCGCACGCCCCTCGCGTTGCGCGGACGGGGCCCGGCGCAAAGTCAAGATCGGTCGATTTAGGAGGCGGAGCCGGTTTTCGACCGCTCCGGGAGTGCAACCCCCTGATCAGAAAGGAACTCCAAAGCTGGCATGTACTTAAATCCTGTTGAGTTCTGTCGCCCGGTTGTGAAACCATGGGTGCAAGTTTCCTCCCGAAGAGAGAGCCGGCGAATCTGGCCAGAAATGCGCCGCCGACCCTATGAATAGTGTCGTCATCACTACGGCTGTAGTCCCGGGATTCGTCTCGGTCCTGCTCTTTCTCGTGTTCACATATCTGCACGAGCAGAGCCGGCAGCCCTACTTCCGCGCGTGGCAGCTGGCCTGGGCTGCATACTCCCTGCACTACGTTCTCGATACTTTTCCTTCATCTTCGGTAGCATTTTTCATCAGCCAGCTTTTCCTCGTGGCGATGGCCCTCTGCATATTCATTTCCACGCGCTTGATGCGTGGTCCGTCGCAGTTCCGCTGGTACGACGCAGCGGTTGGGGCTGGTGGAGTGATCCTTGCCCTCCTCACTCTGCACGGCCATATCGTCTACGGCGTATTTCGTCCCGACGTCCAACCGGCCATCCAGCTTGGAATCGGCCTTGCCGCGATTTTGCTGTACTCCTCCGCCGTGTTTTACCTGAACGGCCACAAGCGCGGATCCCTCGCCTTCCAGGTCCTCGCTTTTGCGCTGGCTCTTTGGGGTGTGCTGATGGGAGTCGGTCAAATCCAGAATCCCTGGATGGAGATGTTTGGCAACGCCAGCCGGCTCTTTGGTCCGGTTCCGCAGATGTTGCTGGGTATCGCCATGGTGATGGTCCTGTTCGAGAACCAGCGCAATGCGGTACAGGAGAACACGCTCGCGCTCTCAACCCTGGGCGCAGATCCGCGCCGCCTGCTCTTTGCCGAAGACTTGGTGCCGAATATGCAAGCCGCGCTCGAACGGCTGCGAACGGCAATTCCCATCGACTGCGCGGCGATTGTGATCAGTGAACGTTGGCGCGGAGTACTGCCTTCCGTGCAACAGAACTTCCCACCCGGCTTTCTGGAAGCCCTTGAAGTGAATGGTGCCGGCGAGTACATCTCGGACCTGGCGTTTCGCAACAGCGGCATTTACACCGTGCACGATCTAGGCGAGATGACCGAGCCACTGCCCGTCGGCTCGCAGGGAACGTTCGCCGAATTCAAACGAATTCTCGCCGAGGCAAAGGTGCGTCATCTCACGGCCGTCAACCTGCAGACCCGTGACCATAACTTCGGCGTCATTCTCTTTCCCCATGCCGAACGGCGCGCCTTCGGCTCATCCGGTCCTCGCCTGATGGTGGGCTTGGCCTTGCAGCTTGGTCTCACCCTCGAAAACTACGTATTGAGCCATGATGCCTATCGCCGAACCAAAGAGTACGAATTGCTGACCGAGATCGGGAAGGCGATCAGCTCCCGGTTGGATCAGGACGAAATTCTGCGCACTATTCAAGTCGAGCTAGGCCAAATCTTCGACACCAGCCATTTCTACATCGCCTTTCAGGAGTCGGAGGAGATCCGGTTCGAACTGGAAGTCCGCGACAACCGCGTGCTGCCCAAGCGCAGCCGGGAGCTGCGGAATGCTTTCACTGAATATGTCATACGGACCGCCGAGCCTCTTCTGATTCGCTCCGATCTGGAAGCCGCGCGTCAGCGCCTCGGCATCACGCACGTTCCGAAGCGTCCAGCCAAATGCCTGATCGCGGTGCCGATCTTTATGGGGAACAAGGCTTCCGGGATCATGGTAGCCATGAATCCCGATCGTGAGTTTGTATTCGAGCAGCGCGATCTCGATGTACTGGTCACCGCGGCGGGACAGGTGTCAGTCGCAGTCGAAAATGCCAGGCTGTTCGCCGACGAGCAACGCCGCTCGCGGCAGCTGGCGTTCCTCAATAACATCTCGCGGACTGCGATTTCCAGCGACGATCCGGTTCACATGCTCAGCCAGATCGCGAGCGAGATCCAGAAAAACTTCAGCTTCGATCACATCGGAATCGGTCTGCTGGACAAGGGTACCAAGGAAGTCGAAATTAAGGCGGAAGCAGGCTCGACGGCTCACGCCATGGGCAGGCGCATTCCCCTCGGAGCCGGAATATTGGGCCGGGTCGCGCGCACCGGTGAACGCGCGCTGGTGCAGAACGCTCTGCCGGGCAACCTCACAGGGATTCTTCCTGATTCCCGCGCTGTCCTATGCATCCCGATCACATATGGTGAATCACTTCTCGGTGTTTTGAATGTCGAAAGCCGGAACGAGAATGCCTTCACGCCCCAGGATGTGCTGATTCTCAATACGCTGGCGGACTTGTTGGCTACCGCATTGCACAATGCCTTTCACTTCCAGAAGCTGCAGCAGCAGTCCATTACCGATGGACTCACCGGAATCAAAACACGGCGTTTCTTCTGGGAAGCCCTGTCGGCCGAGTGGAAGCGCGCGTCACGTTCGGGACGGCCTTTTTCTGTGGTGCTCATTGACCTCGACAAGTTCAAGGAAGTCAACGACACATTGGGCCATTTCGAGGGCGACCTGGTGCTGGCGCGCGTCGGACGCCTGCTGGAACAGAAATCGCGCCAGTCGAACGTAGTCGCCCGCTACGGCGGCGACGAATTCATCGTGCTCATGCCCGAAACCGGGCCTGAACAAGCCCAGGTGCTCGCCGAGCGGCTCCGGCAGTGGCTTGCCACCGATCCCATGCTTGCCGAGCATCACATCACCGGCAGCTTCGGTGTGGCCTGCTTTCCGATGCATGGGTTCTCCATCGAAGACATCATCCGCGTCGCTGATGCCGGCATGTACGTCTCGAAACGGTCCGGCGGGAACCTCGTCTCCACCGCCCAGGAATTCGTCGAAGGCCAGGACTTCGCCCGCCAGCGCCAGCAGATTTCAGCGTATATCGAGGGTTTCCTTCAGCGGGAACGTACTGGTCCCGAACAGCTCGAGGAACTAACCTCCACGTTGTACAAGCTGTGTGGCGGCGAAGAATGTCAGGTTCAACTGTTGCGCGAAGCCATCGAGACCCTGAGTCGAGCGGCTGAGTCCCGCGAATTGACGACCGCCGGCCATGGCGATCTGGTGGCCCGATACACCGAAGTGATGGCCCGGGCCCTGGGTCTTTCCGCCGATGAAAC
>Ga0335082_10005678_pt1 | contig 13671 bp, 11 predicted proteins | sample Lox_Sample_41_FD_206718 | JGI IMG/M metagenome (GOLD analysis project Ga0335082, IMG submission 206718) | Soil microbial communities from Loxahatchee National Wildlife Refuge, Florida, United States - Lox_Sample_4.1 | ecosystem: Environmental > Terrestrial > Soil > Wetlands | place: USA... | reverse complement strand
GAACTCGAAGGTGGTGACCACCGGGCCGGGATTGATTTGGACGATCTGACCGCGAACGTCGAATTCGCCGCACTTCTCGGTCAGAACCTGCGCGAGGTGCTTCAGTTCCGTTTCGTCGACGGCGCCGTGCTCGTCCGGCCGATGCAGCAAGGCAGTCGAAGGAAGCTTGTAGCTGCCCGCCAGGCGAGGCATGGTGGTCTTGCCGCGAGGTTCGCTGTCAGCGCGCGCTCCCACGGCGATGTCCTCTGCAAGAGGGACGGCAGCAGGTTCGGAGGCGGCGGCAGGCGCGTGCGACACGCTTTCGCCCTCGAACATCCGCTCGATGCCGGTCTTGACTTCGCTGGCCTGTGATTGCGGCAGGGGTGGGGACACGGCGCCTGGCTGTGACGCTGCTTCCGGTTCATCCTCGACGGCGCGTCGCGGCACCAATTGCGCTGTCACCACCGGCCTGACATTAGCAGCGGCAGCGCGCTTCTTCTCTAATTCTCTTGCAGCCCGCTTGCGAGCGCGTTCCGCGCGCCAGTCAGCGAAGCGATCCAGTAAAGCGTAGACGAATGACAAACGGGTTTGCGACCAAAGCTGGATGGCGCCGAAGGAAAACGCGGTCGACAGATAAAGAGCCACGGCGATCACGGCGAGGCAGATCAGGTAGGCGCCGACGAGGTTGAAATAATGAATCAGCGCGTCGGCAACGATGCGTCCCAACAGGCCTTCTGCGGGAATGACGCCCTTCCAGTGAAGATTCCAGGGCAACAGGCCGAGCAACCCGGCAAAGAAGGTGAGCAGCGCAATCGCGCCTAGGGTTTTGGCGTAGGGCGAGCTGATAGGCCGCGAGCGGAACCAGCGCAACGAGTAGAACACGAAGAAGACCGGTATGAGGAAAACCGCGATACCGAACAGTTGCAGCGCCAGATCGCTGACCATGGCACCGACTACGCCAATCCAGTTATGCGCGGGGCGGCCGGCTGGAGGGTTGGCAGCGGTGTTAAGCGAAGGATCGAGGGGCGAGTATGAAACCAGCGCGAGGAGCAGGAGGACCGCGAAGACGAACACCAGGAATCCGATCAGCTCATTGAGCCGCCGGTTCCCCGTTGGAGTGTACGCACGTGTGAAAACGTTCATTTTGGCGTACGGACGTGCAGCCGAACTGCGTCGCTTGCGAGCGCCCATTCTGTCTGCTCTATCCGGCACAGGCAGAAATGGCCACGCAACACGTAGCCTATTCGGGACACGTCATCCCGCGGCATCCCCGAATCGGGGCTGCTAGTACGCCAGAGCCAAATCATTATCCCAAATACGCGGGACCGGCGGAGGGTCAATCAGGCGGAAGGTGTTGCCGATCTAGCTCCCCCTGTTTGCTAAGGTTTCTGGACCCACCACAGCACGAACGCGCCCAGCAAAATCCGGTAGATGGCAAACACCGTGAATCCGCGGGTACGCACCCAGTTCATGAACCACGCCACAACGGCGTAGGCCACGATGAACGAGACCACAAAGCCAATGGCCAGCACGATCCAGGAATGCGCGTCACTGGGCATGGAGCCGATGGCACTGGGTTCGCCGTGATGCGGTCGTAGCGATTTGAACAGGTCATAAAGTGTCGCGACCACCATGGTCGGCATGGAGACAAAGAACGAGAACTCCAGCGCTGCGGGACGGCTCATCCCGGCCAGCTCGCCTCCCGTGATGGTGGACATGGAGCGCGAAGTCCCGGGAAAGACGGCCGAGAAGATCTGGCAGAAGCCAATCCAGACGGCCTGTCCGGCCGACATCTCCTCCATGTCCTCGGTGAGCTTGCCGCGCGCAAAGGCCTGGTGCTTCGAGCGCTCGTAGACGGCGTCTACCACCCACATGATAATGCCGCCGATGATCAGCGCCCACGCCATGAGGGGGAGGCTCTCCAGGTGCTTGCCAATGACTTTGGTCAGAAGGAAGGCTGGGATCGCAGTCACGACGAATGCGATGAGCGTCAGCGAGAGCGGATGGTTGAGGACGGTGCGGTCGCCGCGCTTGCCTTGCGGGAAGTCGCGCAGGAATTCGACAATGCGGTTCCAGAAGTAGAAGGGCAGGCAAAGGATTGCACCTAACTGGATGACGATGGAAAACATCTTCCAGTAGCCGTTGCCGAGATCAATGCCGAGGAAGGACTCGGTGATGCGCAGGTGCGCCGTCGAGCTGACGGGAAGAAATTCGGTAAGACCTTCGATGACACCCAGCAGGAGAGACAACAAGTAATCGTTCAAATCGCCTCCGCGCGACCGTGCTGCTTTCACCCAACGCCACTACTCCAAATTCGGTCCCCAGGTGGGCATGTTGTTCTGAACCATATATACCAGACGCTCGGCCCGGCTGGACCAACTGGTGTCGCTGGCAAACTGGGACGTGATCTTCTTCGCGACGCTGAGCGCACGTGCGGTGGAGTCGTCCGCCTTCTTCGGTTGGTTCTCCGTCTTGTAGATGACAATGAGTGCCGAGTAACGCCACGCTGCCTTGTACAAGGCTTCCGGCACCTTCGGCGATTGTGGATGGTCTTCGACGTACTTGATGTAGAGCTGTGCTTCCATCTCCGGACACTTCGCCGTCGCTTCCCAGTCCCCGCACAACTTGTTGTCGATCAGGCGGTACGCAGCGAGGTCGGCCCACTTGGTGCCCGGATACTTCTTGATGACCTTTTTCATGTGCTGTTCGTCGATTTGGTAACGCAGCGCTGGATCGCGCGCCTTCGCCGAAGGGCGAGTGGCTGCATCTTCGGCCTCGATTTGCCAGCGAATGTCGGCTGCGCGATACAGAGATTCCGCGGCCAGAGGGGACGATGGGAAGTATTCAGCGATGGCAGCATAAAGCCGCATCGCGTCCTGGGCCGCGCCACGCCGGCCACCGCGGTGGCTGGCCTCCATCTCGGAGTCGAAGGCCTCCCCGAAAAGAATCTTGTCGCCATCCGGCATGGCCGTGGAAATAACTCCCTTGTCGACGATCCAGCCGGTGACGTTGCGGTCCGCCTCGTTGTCCGGATCCAGACTCGGCTGCACCGTGCCCACGCCGTGCACCCAGCCCGGGGTACGCTCGATGATGGCTACTTCCCGTCCCCTCCCGATGTTCGACAGTTTCGCTGACGAAGTGTCGGGCGAGATGTAGATGACGCCTTCGCGCAGCATGATGCCGCGTTCGGTTGCGAGGGCCGGGAGGAGGAAGAGAATAACTGGAAACAATACCAAGGAGCGAGGCAACGAATGCAACGGCTAACCTCAGGGGTAAAGCCCCAGACCTATCTTAACAATCTACGGCGCGGCCGAAGCCGCGGGCCTTCAGAGCATGGCTGCCTTGGGCCGGTTGTTACTCTTGCACGATCTCTTCCGACAGCACTTGCGCCAGCAGTTGCGGCTCGACGTTTCCTCCCGTGACGACTGCAACCGCCTTCTTCGATTCGGGTAGTTCCTCGTGGTGAAACAGCCACGCGGCAAACGTGACGGCGCCGCTTGGCTCGGCGACAATCCGTGCATTGGTAGTGATGCTGCGCATGGCCATGCGAATCTCGTTTTCCGTTACGGTAATGATGTCATCTACAAACCCGCGAATATGCTCAAAGTTCAGCGGTCCGACCGATTGCGTGCGCAAGCCGTCCGCCAGCGTACTGGAGACGCGTTCCGCGGGGAGTTCGACAATCTCACCTTTGCGGAAACTCTGCTGCGCGTCGTTTGCCAGCTCGGGCTCAACCCCGATGACCTTTGCGCGAGAGCCACTGAGCTTGATGGCCGAGGCGATGCCACTGATCAGCCCGCCTCCACCCACGGGCACGAGCACCAGATCGACGTCGGGACAGTCTTGCAGAATCTCCAGACCCGTGGTGCCCTGGCCGGCGATAATCTGCTCATCATTGTAGGGAGGAACGATCGCATAGCCATGCTCACGGGCCAGCTCCTCGGCCTTCTTCATGCGCTCCGAGCTGGCAGGACCCACCGTAACGATCTCAGCACCCAGCGCTGCGGTGCTGTCAACTTTGATTTTCGGAGCGTTGCGCGGCATCACGATGACCGCTTTCACTCCCAGCGCGCGCGCTGCATAAGCAACTCCCTGGGCATGGTTGCCGCTGGAATAGGAGATAACCCCATGACGCCGCTGTTGTTCTGTGAGGGACGCGATCTTGTTGTAGGCGCCACGCAGCTTGAAGGAGCCAATCGGTTGCAGGCTCTCCGGCTTGAGCCAAAGCTTGCCCAGCTGGCCGAGGGCCGTCGCCTCGGCAGTTGCCGAAGGGAAGTACGGAATAAGTGGTGTCCGAACCGCGATGTCACGTAATCGCCGTTGTGCCAGTTTGATCTGTTCGAGGGTCACCATGGCGGAATCAGTGCGCCGTCCCGATGCCGAGAGCAGTCCACGTGCCGGCAGGCAGCTGCATGCTGCCTCTATTCTCCTCAGTCCTGGTCTCGCGGATGATCAATGCCATCCAGTGTACAAGCGCCAGTCGTTCCTGCAACGTCACCTTTCTGTCCAGCCCTACGTGCGCGATCGCCGGACTGATCAGTCCATCGAGCAGCTCGTTCTTTGGGATCTCACGTTCCAGCCAGAGTGTCTCGGTCGGTGGAATGACGGTATCGTCCGAGCCATGCAGCAACAGTACCGGCATGCGCAGAAACTTGAGATGACCTGCCGGAGACGCAGCGGCTAACTCCGCAGAATGCTTCGCCACTGCGGCGAGAATGGCGGGAGAAAAATGCTGGCGCTGCTTGCTGTAGATGAGTTGCATAGTTTGCTGGCCGGCTGGCGTCAAGGTCTTCGCCACTTCCGCCGATGCTTTGCTGTTGCCCGTGAGCAAAATTCGAATGGCCTCGTGCGCGGTTGCTACGTCCTGGGGAGCAAAGAAATCCTGCACGTCGTCGTATACCACGATGAGCGGCCCATACTCGTGAGGCGGCAGATGCTCGACTGAACCATCGGGAAGAACGGCCTCGCCTGTGGCAAAGAAGCGAAGAACGTGCGCCAAGTCGTAATATGCACCGACGGTTGCGATCCAAGCGATGGATGGAGAGTATTGCGGCTCACTGGCAGCGACCAGCGCCAGCCCTCCAGAGAAGCTAAGCGCCAGCACGCCCACCTTTGGCGCCTGGAGTTGATGTGCGAAATCCTGCGTTGCCGTGCCGATAAGATCGGCCGATTCAGCTTCCACGCGATAGTCGGCGATTCCTGGCACTTGAGGCGTCATCACGTAGAAGCCCGTCGCTGCCAGCGTACGGGCGAAACTCACCAATCGCGGCTCGTCGATACCGAGCTCGTGCATGCCGTGAACGACCACAATCCCCGGCGCAGAGCCAACACCACGCGGCAGGTAAATGCGCGCGGGCAGGGCCGTTCCGTTGAACTCGAAGGTCGTATCCCGCACGTCCACGGGATGCACATCGTAGTTGGCAATCCATCCTGTGGCATGCGGGTGGCCAATGCGTTCCAACAGCGAGGCAGCGTGCAGGTAATCCTGCGCAACTGGATACAGAAAGGCGATGACGACAGGCAGCAGTAAGAGCAGCCATCCAAACACGCGTGCTCTGCTGGATGGGTGACGGCCTTGCCAGGGAACAGTGGTCATTCGGGAGCGCGAAGCGCTGCGGAATCAGATTTCAAGAATTACCGGCATAATCAGCGGCCGTCGCGAAGTGTTTCGTGCGATGAAGCGCTTCAGGTCCTGCCGGATCTTCTCTTTGATCATGCCGTAGTCGCCCTTCTCTTCGTCACTTGACGACTCCAGGGTTTTCATGACGGTCTGACGTGCCTGGTCGAGGAATCCGTCCTCGCCCGCGCTGGGAGAGAAACCGCGCATTACGATTTCAGGCGAGATCTCCACGCGGCCGGTCAGCTTGTTGATGGCGATAATGGGCAGCACAATTCCATCCTCGCTCAAGTGACGCCGGTCGCGGATGACGAGATCTTCCACCACGTCGCCCATCGAATTGGAATCGATGCATACGCGGCCAACGGCAATACGTCCCGCCTTGCGGGCGCCAAGCTCGTCGAACTCCAGGATGTCGCCACTCTCGATCATGATGACTTTGCCCACCGACCCGTGCATGGCGCCGGCCAGTTCGGCGTGCAGCTTGAGCTGGCGGTACTCGCCATGGATGGGAATGAAATACTTCGGCTTGACGAGATTCATGATGAGCTTCAGCTCTTCCTGGCTAGCATGCCCGCTGACGTGCACCGGAGGCGTCGAACCGTCGTCGTAGATGACGTGCGCTTCGCGGCGGAAGAGGTGGTCAACCACGCGGTAGATCGCTTTCTCGTTTCCCGGGATAATGCGCGAGGAGAGCACCACGGTATCGCCCGGTTGGATACGCGCATGTTTATGGTTGTCCACGGCGGCGCGTGAGAGCGCCGACATCGGCTCGCCTTGAGTGCCACTGATGAGCACGCAGACTTTTTCCGACGGCATATCGCGAATTTGCGCAGGATGAATAAGCAGCCCTTCGGGGATGTCAAGATATCCAAGGTCCTGGGCGATTTCCGTGGACTCCATCATGGAGCGCCCGACGAGAGATACCTTGCGGCCATTCTCGGCGGCCTCCTCGAGCGCCAGCTTGATGCGATGGACCGACGAAGAGAAGCACGAGATGAAGACCCGCCGTTCGGCACGGGCAAAGATCTCCTGAAAACGCGCGCGAACGGCCCGTTCGCTCGGAGTGTAGCCGCGGCGTTCGACGTTGGTGGAATCCTGAAACAGAGCCAGCACACCTTCCTTGCCGTATTCGGCGAACGAGTGCAGGTCGAAGAGCCGGTTGTCGGTGGGTGTGGGATCGACTTTAAAGTCCCCGGTGTGGATGATGGTTCCGATAGGCGTGTGAATGGCGAGCGCAACGCAATCCACCAGGCTATGTGTTACCTGGATGGGATTGATGGTGAAAGGCCCGACCTTGAAACGTTCGCCTGGCCTGATTTCGTTGAGCTCCGCGTCGTCGAGCAACGCATGCTCTTCGAGCTTGCCTTCGACGTAGGCCAGAGTGAATTCGGTACCGTAAACCGGAACATTGAGCTCGGAAAGGATCCACGGCAGCGCGCCGATGTGGTCTTCATGGCCGTGGGTGAGAACGATTGCGCGCACGTGCAGGCGGTTCTCCAGCAGGTAGTTAATGTCGGGGACGACAATGTCCACGCCCAATAGTTCGGCCTCAGGAAACATGAGCCCGGCATCAATGACGATGATGTCGTCACCCCAGCGAATCGCCATGCAATTCATGCCAAATTCGCCAAGTCCGCCGAGAGGTACAACGTGAAGCTTTGAGGTGGGCATCTGTAAGCTTCGATGCTAGCACAGGAAGCGGGTGCTTTCCGTACAGAAAGCCGTAGTCGCAGAAGCCGCTTATACTGGAGGGACGATGCGACACGTAGATGAGAAGGGATGGGTTAGGCGGAGGCTGGAAGATGCAATCCGCACCGCCTTCATGAAAGCCTATCAGACCGTCAAGGTTGATCCTGGAAAGTATCTCGAACACCTGCGAATGGCCTACGACCTTCCGGCACTTACCTATGATGGGGTGTACTCGGTCGATCCGGAGCTGCTCGACCACATTGCAGGACGGACCATCCGCGCCAGCATGCGCATCGCGGCCGCAGAAGGCGCCGGTCTGGGCATGGGAGGCATGTTTACCATGCTGCCCGACCTCGGCATCCTGGCCGCCATCACCCTGCGAATGCTGCAAAAGCTGAGCCTTATTTACGGTTTCCCTTACAACACCGAAGATGAAGAAGCTGAACTGTGGATCGCAGCCGCCAGTGCCGCGGGAGTGGACATCAGCCGCGAACTGGTGGAGAAGCAGTTCGTCTCGAAGTTCGTGCCACGCGTGATCCAGCGAATTGCAGCACGCGCCAGCACAGAAATCGTGGAGAAGTGGACGGCGCGGCTGATTCCGGTCATCAGCTCCGTCCTCGGCGCTGGACTAAACTACTACTTCGTGAAGGTCTGGGGCGAGCGCGCCATCCGTCACTTTCGCCAGAGGCATCGGCAGGTCCGACAGCAGCAAGCCCACCGAATCAGGAACGCGGCCGCGCCGGCAAGTTAGGCTCTTACTGCATCACTGCCTCCTTGACGGCAATGGAAGTCGTCTCGACTCCGAATTGTCCCTCCCACTTTGCCATCACCACCGTGGCCAGGCAGTTGCCCAGCACATTCACCGCGGTGCGGGCCATGTCGAGCAGTTGGTCCACCCCCAGCAGCAGAAACACTGGCTCCGCCGGAAGCCCGACCGAGGAGGCCGTGGCCAGCAGGATGACCAGCGCGGCGCGCGATACGCCTGCCACGCCCTTGCTGGTCAGCATGAGGGTCAGCATGATCATCAGTTGCTGGCCGAGAGAAAGATGGATGCCCGAGACTTGTGCCACGAAGATTGCTGCCACCGACAAGTAGAGTGAGCTGCCGTCGAGGTTGAAGCTGTAGCCGGTGGGAATGACGAACGCGACAATCTGGCGCGGAACCCCAATGGCCTCCATCGCCTCCATGGCGCGTGGAAGGGCAGCTTCAGAACTGGATGTGGCAAATGCGATGGTGACAGGCTCGATTGCGGCCTTCATGAACTGGCGCAAAGGCACACCGAACATCAGTGCGATGGGCAGCAACACTCCGAGCACGAACACCGCGAGCGCGGCATACAGGGTTAGCAACAGCTTTACGAGGCTGCCAACGATGCCGATCCCAGTATGTCCCACAGTGTAGGCCACAGCAGCGCCAACTCCGAATGGCGCCATATACATCACGATGTTGGTGAACTTGAACATCGTCTCGGCGAGGCTCTCACAGAAGGCCAGCATGGTGCGCCGCTTGGTTTCGCCGATCATGGCCAGGGCCGCGGCAAAGATGAGGCTGAAGACCACAACCTGCAGCACCGCACCGTCAGCAACCGCCTTCGCGATGTTCTCGGGAAAAACGTGCAGGATGGTATCTTCGGCGCTGAGCTTGCTGAGCGGGACGGTTTCCGTGCTCGGGGTCACAGGCAATTGGACGCCCACGCCTGCTTTGCTGAGGTTGATGGCTGCAAGCCCCAGAAAGATCGCGATGGTGGTGACAATCTCGAAGTAAATGATCGACCGCAGGCCAAGCCGCCCAACTTGGCGCAGGCTGGAATGTCCAGCGATGCCCACCACCAGAGTTGCGAACAGCAGCGGCGCGATGATGGTCTTAATCAACCGCAGAAAGATCAGGGCCAGCACGCGCAGGTGGACCGCAACATTCGGGAAGTCATGCCCTATCTCCGCACCGAGCAGCATGGCAACGAAGATCCACGTGGTCAGGGTGCGGCGGAAACAGCCGTAAATCACAAGGGCAAACAGAGTGATCCAGCGAAGAGTTGGGAAGAACACGCTTGTTCCCGCCCAGCGCCAGCACAGGAATGCGGCGAGGGCAGCCACAGCGGCGATGAGCAGCGCGATGTTCTCTCGACGAGGGATGGGCCACTCCATATGGTTGGGCGCTCAGCGCAGAATGTCCTCGAGTTCCACGCCGCGATCGGTGCGTTCGTCGCGGTACTTCACGATCACAGGCGTATACAGCGACAGGCCCCACTCCACGGCCTTGCCCTTGGAAATCACGCGGGACCCCGGCACCACTACTGCTCCCTCGGGAACGCGCAGCGGTTCGGTTGCCGTTGCGCGATAGATCTCACCCTTCACGGTGTCGAACAGCGGAGTCGAGCGCGTCAGAATGACGCCAGCTCCGAGTACAGCGCGCGCGCCAACTTGTGTGCCCTCGTATACGCCGCAGTTCCCGCCCACCAGCACATCGTCTTCAAGAATGACCGGCGAGGCGTTAATCGGTTCCAGGACGCCTCCAATCTGCGCGGCGGCGCTGATGTGCACACGCTTTCCCACCTGCGCGCAGGAACCGACCAGGGCGTGCGAGTCAACCATCGTACCTTCGTCAACGTAAGCGCCAACATTGATGTACATCGGTGGCATGCACACGACCGACGGCGCCACATAGGCACCGCAACGCACTGAGGAGCCACCGGGGACGATCCGCACATTGTCGCTGGCGGAGAAGTGGCGTGTCGGATAGCTGTCCTTGTCGACGAAAGCGAGCACCCGCGTGTCACCGCTCTCCACGAGTTTACCGAGGCGAAAGCCCAGCAGGATGCCTTGCTTCACCCAGGCATTGGTGTGCCAGCGGCCATCGCGCTTTTCGGCAGCGCGAATCGCTCCCGCGGTGAGGGCACCGCGGAATCGTAAGAAGGTTTGGGCTGCTGCAGGAGAGGTCGCCGCATCGGCGCCCATCGCATAGAGCGACTCAATCTGCCGCTGGAGTTCGTGCATCGCGGGCAGTATAACCGCTGGCTGCCGGCTACTCCAGCACATAGGACAGCAAGGCTAGCGCGCTGCAGGCTGGGGCTGCAGCAAGCCGGCTTCGGCCACCACTTTCTCCAACTTGGCGCGATTTTCTTTCGTCATGGGGACGAGAGGCAGCCGATAGACCTCTTCGAGGCGGCCCATCATGGCCAGCACCGCTTTGGCAGGGCCGGGATTGGACTCGATGAAGTTAGCCTGCATTAGCGGCAGGTATTTGCGGAAGAGCAGGCGCGCCGTGTCCCACTTATTAGCCAGCGCACCTTGGGTCATGCGGGACATCTCCGCTGGAATTTCGTTTGATACCACCGAGACGATGCCGGAGCCGCCGAGACAGATGACAGCCAACGTGACCGCGTCGTCGCCTGAGAAGACCTGGAAATTTTCTGGCACGCTGGCGCAGACTTCCGCGATCTGCGAAATGTTTCCGCTAGCCTCCTTCACCGCGACGATGTTGGAGATCTGTGCAAGGCGAAGCAGAGTCGGGGTTTCGATGTTGGTGCCGGTTCTTCCTGCGATGTTGTACAGCATCAGCGGCTTCTCCGACGCCTCAGCAATCGCGCGAAAGTGCTGGTAAATGCCTTCCTGGGTCGGCTTGTTGTAGTACGGGGTGGCAGTCAGAATATAGTCCACGCCCGGACGGGAGGAGATTTCCTTTGCCTTGGCCACCGCTTCGCGTGTGTTGTTTGACGTGGCCCCCGCCATGATGGGCACGCGGCCATCTGCCGCCTCGATGGTCAGGTCGACCACGCGCAGCCACTCGTCGTGCGTCAGGGTCGGAGTTTCGCCGGTAGTGCCGCAGGGCACGAGGAAGTCGATGCCCGACTCCACCTGCCAGCCCACCAGGTCGCGCAAGGCCGGTTCATCAAGGCTGCCGTCATGCTTGAAAGGGGTGACAAGGGCAGTACCGCATCCACGTAATTTCATGTCTGAAATTGTATTGCGAAGTGACCGGAAGTGTTCAGAGCTGGGCGAAAATATCTTTGAAATCGTAGAAGCCTGTCTTGGCGACGATCCATTCGGCGGCAAGCACCGCACCCTCGGCAAACGTCCGTCGCGATTTCGCTTCGTGCGTAAGCACAATACGGTCGCCGGCAGAATCAAGTTCCAAAGTGTGGATACCGGTCACCTCGCCTTCGCGCTCAGAGCTGATGTCGACGCGCAAGTCCGATGCCTCCTCCAGCACTCGCTGCAATGCCAGGGCTGTACCGGAAGGCGCGTCTTTCTTGTGAACGTGGTGACATTCGGTGATGTGCCCGCCGTACCCGTGCGCCAACGCCGGCGCCGCTGCACGGGCGACCTGAAGAAATAAATTCACCCCGTAGGAGAAATTCGCGCCAAAGACAAAGCCCGTTCCCGCCTGCTCCACGGCGCTCCGGACCCGCTCCAGTTCACCGTACCAGCCGGTGGTGCCAACGACCATTGCCTTCTTCGCTCTTACGCAGGCTTCGATGTTGTCAAGTACTGCTCCCGGCTCCGTGAAGTCGATGATAGCGTCGAACTCGCGCAGATGCTCCGCTGTAAGCCATGCGGCATTCGGGTTGTCTGTTTCGTCAATGCTGTGCACGCGATGGCCGTGCTCTTGCGCCACCCTAGCGACCACGGACCCGGTCTTGCCTTGCCCCAGCACCAGCAGATTAAGGGAGCGTCTGCTCAATCGAACACCTCCGGATCGACCTCGGCGAAGAACCTCGCGTGCAGACGGCGCACCGCCTCGGGAACGTCAGCCTCATCAATGACGAACGTGAGATTGATCTCCGATGCGCCCTGGGAAATCATGCGCACGTTGATGTCACGTATGGCATCGAACACCTGGGCGGCCACCCCGGCGGTCTCGCGGATGTTTTCACCCACCAGACATACAATCGCCTTTCTGCCGGAGTATTTGACGAACGCAAGCTGTTCGAGGTCGGCGGCGATTTGGGGTATCGCTTCGTTGGAATCGACGGTGAGCGAGATGCTGACCTCGGAGGTGGAAACTACATCCACGGCGCAGCGATGACGCGCGAAAATGTCGAATACCTTGGCGAGAAATCCGTGCGCCATAAGCATGCGCGCGGCGACAATCTCGACGATCGTGATGCGGTTCTTGGCGGCGATGGCCTTGAACAGTGAACGCGAGCGAGGGGCGCGAGACACAATGCGGGTGCCTTCGTTCGCCGGATTACGCGAATTCAGCACCAGAACCGGAATGTTCTTCTCCACTGCGGGAAGCACGGTCGCAGGGTGGAGGACCTTGGCCCCGAAATAGGCGAGCTCTGCGGCCTCTTCGAAGCTGATGACCTTAATGCGCCGCGCGTCGGCACAGATGCGCGGATCGGTGGTCTTCATGCCATCCACGTCGGTCCAGATTTCGATGCGATCGGCATCCAGGCCGGCGCCGACCAGCGCGGCGGAGAAATCGGATCCCCCGCGGCCGATGGTGGTTTGCACTCCTTCACGCGTCGCTCCAATAAAGCCGCCCATGATGGGCACGCGGCCCCGGTCGATCAACGGCCTCACCCGGTCCTGCAAGCGATCGTTGATTTCGCCAACCTGCGGCACCGCGCGGCTGTGCTGCGCGTCGGTGATAATCAACTGGCGCGCATCGAGCAGCGTCGCCGGAATGTCGCGCGCGAGGAACGCAGGAGCGGCAATCATGCTGGAGAGTCGCTCCCCGAATGACACCACGTAGTCGGAGGTGCGGGGCGTAAGCTCGCCCACCGCGGCGATGCCGCGCAGCAGCTCCTCGAGGGAGTCGAACTCAGCCCCAAGTTCGCTATGCAGGTCGGTATGCAGTCCCGTTTCCAGCAGCTCGCCGGCAGTGGTGTAATGACGTTCGCGAAGGGCGCGGCAAATCTCGAGTGCCTCCTCGCGTTCGCCGCGTCCGGCGGCAGCGGCCATGGCGAGCAACTGGTCGGTTACTTTGGCCATCGCACTGATCACCACGAAGGGGCGTTGGGGAAGACGCGACTTAACAATACCTGCAACGCGGTCGATGGCGGCTGCATCCTCGACCGAGGTGCCACCGAATTTCATGACGATCACGGCCGCACCCGGGGCCCCCGACGAACGCCGACTTTGCGCTCGCCGGGGTGGAGCACCAGCCCAGGATGTGGCAAGTCGCTGGTCACGACAGGTAGCCCTGCGCCTTGAGGAGTTCTGCGTTCAGCAGCGCCGCCCCTGCCGCTCCACGAATGGTGTTATGTGACAGCACTGTGAACTTGTAGTCCAGAACTCCACAGGGGCGCAGTCGTCCCACTGTTACCGTCATGCCGTTGCCGCGGTCTACATCGAAGCGAGGCTGTGGCCGGTCGGGCGCATCGTCGTAGATGAGCGGTTGCGCGGGCGCAAGCGGCAATTGGAACTGTTGCGGAGTCG